>WNEW01001607.1_pt1 | contig 11077 bp, 10 predicted proteins | sample 5399891 | NCBI WGS metagenome assembly WNEW01 (sample SAMN13153336, study PRJNA577476) | soil metagenome | isolation source: 40 cm grassland meadow soil pre-rain plot 5 | place: USA:California | collected 2015-09-08 | reverse complement strand
TACGCGGAGCCGAGCTTCGGCGGGTCGATAGTGACGATTCCCTTCTTTACGAAATCCGGACCGTAATCGGCGCGGTTGGCGGTTTGAGGCGCCGCGGGTACAGAGACATTTGGAATTTTGGGAAACTTCAACTTGTCCCGGGCGACCAGCGTACCTTCGCTGATGCGGGGAAGAGCGCTGGGTGGAGGTTCAGTTCCATCCGCAATCCACCGGTGCATCGAGACCAGAAGCTTTCGCATCGACCAGCGATACTCCAGAGGATTGCTCATTTGTTGCCCCACCGACCGAGGCGGTGGAAAAGCCGCCGGGCCGTGTTGGGCTCCGGCGAACAGATAGGCGCGGACGTTGGGCTGCAATGATACATCTTCTTTTCCGTCAATCGTCGTGTGCAGAGGTGAGGCAACCCGGCCCCAATATTCGTATGACGAGTTCGTGTACATAATCTTCGGCCAGAATTGCTCTTTCATCCGATGCGTCAACAAACCATCGCGGCGGCCGGTTTCGGGATCCAGTTGCGTGGTATCGGTAAAAGGAAAGACATTGACCGGATACAGAAAATTCGCCCAGGGATCGCCATCACGGGAAGGCTGCGCAAACCGGATATTGAAGCTGCCGCGCGCTGCAGCCGCGCGCTCGATCATCATTCCGTCGAAGATTTTGCGATGGGATTCGTCTTCATTAAAGCCGTCATAAAGATAGGTCCGGAGGAATCGTGCGCTTTGAGAGGCACCAAAGGCGATCGCGCGCTTAAGGGAACCGGCTGGGATCGAGAGGTCCGAGGCAGATCCGTATTTGATTTGTGAAATCACGTCGCGGACGCCGGCCAAACCGAGTCCGGCAATCGGAGGATCCTGCGATTTGAATACGACCTCGTAAATCTTTTTAGGTTCGAAGCCCGACCCCAGGCGAACGCCGCGCCCATCGGCAGTGAAGTCCCACTGATCCCGAGGAATGGTACGGCGCGGACCGTCCGCGGAGTCCCGGACGGTCAACACGTTCGCGCGATCCTTAGCGTCCGCGACGGCATAAGCTACGTGCGCGCGATCAGCCAAAGAGGCTTCGAAAATTTTCTCAACCGGTTCGAAGTCGCTACGCACCAATCCGCGAATCGGACGTCCATCAGCTTCGCGCGCGATGGGCACGTAGCTGCGAAGCGCATTTTCGCGATTCGGCACGTCGAACTGCCAGCCAACCCAGAGCAGTGTGAAACCTTGTTCAAGGAGGAATCCGTCGCCGAAGTCCTGCGCGTTCTGCGGATCGGTACTACCGGAGGCGAAGTCGAAGAACGCCAGCATCCCCTTGTTGCCCCGATTCGATACTTCGTACAACACGGACCCGTTACCGCGAGTGAGGTCTTTCGGCTTGATGATGTAAAAATCGGACGAGAATTCGACCTTGCCGGAGGCATTTTTCGGCGCTTTGTCGATGTCGGTAACGATTTGGTTCGCAGTGTTTCGAGGGTCAACCGCGAAGTAGACCTTACCGGAGAGTTTCTCAAATGCACCGGATGCGCCGAACGACTTGCCTTGGAGAACGTCCGCACGCGACGTCACTTCAATGCGAACCACTTCGGCGCGAAGCGGCACCCCGACGAGGAGAATGAGGATCAAACGCTTGAACATGGCAACCTCCTGGGTTGCGGAAAGAATATACTGAGTTTCATGGCGAGTCTACGATCTGCAGCGGCGGTAATACTGGTAAGACCCTCACCCGGCGCGTCTTCTCTTGAGGCTTCGCCCTGCCGGGCTCGCGCTTCGCCGGCGCGCCGGCCTCTCCCAGGGGGAGAGACGGAATCGATCGAGGTGTTTTGGGTGCGAAGAGCGCCGCGGATGATGTTTCAAGGTGGGTTTTATGCATTCCCGGGCGGGCAGCTCGATCCTGAGGAAGATGCGAGAGTCTGCGCGGCGCGTGAACTTTTTGAGGAGATTGGTGTTCGAATCGATCCAACGACTCTTGTCGAAGTGGGCCGCTGGGTAACTCCGGCATTCTCGCCGCGGCGCTTCGACACGCGTTTTTTCCTGACGACGTGTCCTCCTGGAGAAGAGCCGCGCCTCAATACCGAAGAACACGATTTTGGAGAGTGGATCCGGCCGGGCGATGCGGTCGCGAAATGGATGCAAGGTCAGATTCTCTCAGCGCCACCCGTCCTGCATGCGTTACGTTGCCTGACCGAAGGACTGGAAGGCGTCGAAGCCCGAATGATGGGTGTGCCGTGGGCGAATGGTGAACCCATTACAGCGATCGACATGCGACCGGGGATCCTTCTGGTTCCGTTGCGAACGCCTACGTTGCCGCCCGCCACGCACACGAACTGCTACATCGTAGGAGGCGACGAAGTGGTCGTGATCGACCCGGCGTCGCCATACGAGGAAGAACAGACGTTACTCGATCGCGTGCTCGAGAAGCAGAGGATAAGGGAAATCTGGCTCACGCAATTACATCGCGACCATATCGGCGGCGCGAATCATTTAAAGGAAAAGCTCGGCGTCAAGATTGCCGCTCACCCGATCACCGCGCGCGATCTGGAGGGCGTGGTGAAGGTTGATCGTAAGTTCGCCGACGGCGAACGGCTCGAGCTTCCCGGCAAGCCGGGTTGGAATCTTCGGGTGATGCACACGCCCGGACACGCTCGAGGCCATGTCTGCATATTCGAAGAGAAGAACGGCTCCTTAATCACCGGGGATCTGATGGCGGGTGTCGGAACAATTGTCATCGATCCGCCTGAAGGGCATATGGCGACCTACTTCGATTCGCTAAGACGAATGCAGGCATTGCCGGTGACAGCGTTGTTTCCAGCTCACGGTCCGGTGATGGCGAACGCGAAGACGAAAATTCAGGAGTATCTGGATCATCGAACGGAGCGCGAAACCAAAATACTTGGCGCGTGGCAGCGCGGACATCGCGAGCCGGCCGCAATCGTGAAGGAAGTCTACACGGATGTTCAGCCCGCGATGCATGGCTTGGCGGAACGGTCGGTCATTGCGCATTTGGAGAAGCTTCAGGAGGAAGGCCGGATCTGAGCAGCACGTAAGTGGAGCCTCGGTCGGCCGCGTCGCGGAATGAAATCACCGAGGGGTGTTCTTTCAACATCGAATGCACAATTTCACGCTGCACTCCGATGCCGCGGCCGTGGATGATCCGGACCTCGCGGAAGCCTCGCTTAACCGCCTGAAACAAGTATTCTTCCAGCACGATGCGGATTTCCCTCGGCTGGAACGTGTGTAGATCGATCGAGTCTTCGATCGGAACCTCGTGCATGACTGTAGGGGCGGTCCAATTATTCAGCCTGCGCGCGTTTCCTGAGGTTTCGCGCTATCGCGCTCACGCTTCGCGCGCGCTTGCGCTTCGCGGACCGCCCGGCTGCCGGCGTCCATAGACCGCCGCCACAGTATATAATCTTCTGTTTATGAAGTTTTACGTGCGCACCTATGGCTGCCAGATGAATGTCGCGGATTCCAGCGAGATGGGCAGGCACCTGAAAGCCAAGGGTCTCGTCGAAACACAGGATCCGGACGATGCATCCATTTTCCTGGTGAACACGTGTACGGTCCGCCAGCACGCGGAAGATCGCGCATTTTCCGAAATCGGGCGCCTGAAACGATGGAAGGCGAAACGCCCCGGCCGAAAAGTCGTTGTAACCGGCTGCGCAGCGGAACGGACCAAGGAATATCTGCAGGATCGATTTCCATTCCTCGATTTAGTCGTCGGCGCCAAGTCCATCGAGAATTCCAACGACATGGCTGAACGGCTTCTCGACCGCCGAGCGACCGACGAGGATCTCGATTACGCTGTACCCGCCATCGATGAGAAAGTTGCCGCGTTTGTAACCATCATGCGCGGTTGCAATTATTCGTGCACCTACTGCATCGTGCCTTACGTTCGCGGCCGCGAGATCTACCATTCGATGGACCAGATCCTCGGCGAAGTTCGGGATCGAGTTTCAGAAGGTGCGCGCGAGATTACGTTGCTGGGGCAAACGGTGAATTCATACCGGCATGGACAGAATCGATTCGCCGATCTTCTGCGTGCTGTTGCCGGTGCCGACGGAGTCGAGCGCATCCGGTTCATCAGCCCGCATCCTTATTACATGACGGATCGTGTGATTGAAACCATGGCGACGGCCCCCCAGGTGTGCGAGTCGTTGCATCTCCCGGTTCAGTCAGGTTCAAACACCATGCTGAAGGCCATGATGAGGAACTACACCCGCGAGCACTATGTGGCGCTGGTGGAGAAAATGCGCCGGGCAATGCCGAACATGACGTTGAGTACCGACATCATCGTCGGCTTTCCGGGAGAAACCGAAGAGGACTTCCGTCAAACGCTTTCGCTCGTGGAAGAGCTGCGATTCGACTGGGGATTCATTTTCAAGTACTCCGCGCGAGAGGGTACTCCCGCGGCGCAAATGGACTCCCTGCCACAAGGGCTCATCGAGGAACGGCATCAGCGATGTTTGGAACTGGTGGATCGGATCGCGCTCGAGGAAAGATTGAAGTTGGTTGGAACGATTCAGGATGTGCTGATCGAGGAAGGTAGAGTCGGAAGAACACGCACAAATTACAAAGTTTATGTTCGAGGCGACCGCGAAGCGCAAGCCCGGCAGGGCGCAGCCTCAAAAGAAGTCGAAGGCGAGCAAGTGCCCGTTTTGATCACGAATGCGCAGCGCGCAACATTGGAGGGAGAAATTCACAATGGCAACGTTACTTTCGAGAATCTTCGGGAAGAAAACAGTCGAGTCCGCACCTGTTCAGATTGAGAACAATGACCTGGACATCCGCGCGCTGAAACCCTTGATGGAACAGAAGCCGCCTGTGAGCACCGAGCCGCAAGATTTGTCGGGGGCCTGGACGATGGAACAAGTCACAACGGTTTTTCCGTCGGCGCAGCGTGCTCTTTTCCAGAGATACCATGTCGGAGGCTGCAGCAGTTGCGGGTTCCAGCCGACGGACACACTTGCAACCGTCGTGTTCAACCACGGACTGGACTTGAACGAGGTCATCGATCACATCCAGAAGAGCCAGGACATGGAAAAAGACATCGAGATCACACCGCAGGAAACAGCCGAGCTGTTGAAGCTGGGCAGAATCAAATTGCTCGATGTGCGCAGCCCCGAGGAATATAGGATCGCGAGTGTGGCCGGCAGCGTTTTGATCGATCAGGCGCTGGCGCAGGAGATCATGCAAACCTGGTCCAAGGACACACCGATCGTTACGATCTGCCATCACGGCGTCCGCAGTCTCGATGCCGCTGCCTACCTTCGCGGGCACGGATTTGTGAACACAAAGAGCATGCGCGGTGGGATCGACGCATGGGCCGAACAGATCGATTCGTCTACTCCCCGATACTAGGAAATTAGCCACAAAAAAGCACAAATTTTGTGCCTTTTTGTGGCTAAATCTCCACCTCCAAAAGGTCGCGCGCGATCGTGATGTGCTCAAACACCCCGCGCGCATCGTCGCCGATTTGCGTAATCTGCCGGCCGTCGTAACGTGAGCTGAAGTGGGTGGCGACGAGGGATTGCGCTCCCGCTTCCTTAGCCACGCGTGCAGCGTCTTCCATGGTGGAGTGTTTTCGCTCGCGGGCCATATCGATCGCATCCGGACCGAAGGTCGTTTCGTGAATGAGCGTCGTGCATTTCTCGGCGAGACGAATGGATCGTTCGGAAAATTGGGTGTCCAGGCAATATACGACCGATTTGCCGGGCCGGGGCGGGCCCATCACCATGTCCGGCGTGATGATTCGGCCGTCTGCAAGCGTGATGCTTTCGCCGTGCTGCAGCCGTCCATACAGGGGTCCGCGCGGGATGCCCAATTCCTCAGCTCTTTCAAGGTTGAAAACGCCGGGCTTATCTTTCTCCTGAAATCTCCAGCCGAGGCAAAAGATGGAGTGATCTAATGGAAGCGCTTCCACATAAAACTCTTCTTCATCCAGAACGCGGCCGCGAAAGCCGCGTGGAAATTCTCGAAGCGTGAGCTTGAAATCGAACTGAAGATCGGACGTTCGAAAAGCCGCATTCAAAAAAACGCGGAGGCCTTCAGGGCCAAAGACGTTCAGCGGAGTTTCACGCCCGTCCAGATGCAACGTGCTTAGCAGGCCCGCAATACCGTAAAGATGGTCGCCATGAAGATGTCCGATGAAAATCGAGTGGATACGGCTCCGCTTTACGCTCGAGCGCATGAGCTGTAACTGCGTACCCTCACCACAGTCGAAGAGAAAGACATCGCCTTCGCGAACGAGTGCTGTCGCTGAAAGACCGCGGGTCAGGGTGGGGACAGCGGAGCTGGTTCCAAGAAGTACAATTCTCACTTGAACATCGCCTTAAACACGTATCCGGCCAGGCGCGGATTCTCCTTCAGACGGCGCACGGAATAGGCGTACCAGTCACGCCCGAATGGAATATACACGCGTAAATTATGCCCCGCCACTCGGATGATATCCCGGAGTTGCTCATCAACGCCAAGCAGCATTTGGAACTCATAAGCCGTCGGAGGAAGTTTAAGATCACGAATGATACGCAATGCTTCCCACACCATCAGCTCATCGTGGGTGGCGATACCGACAAAGGAGCCGTTCCGCAGCAGCTTCTTTAGAAGATAAGCGTAATTGCGATTGATGACCCGCATGTCGTGATAGGAGACTTCCCGCGGCTCGACATAGACGCCTTTACAAAGCCGGTAATTCGGCCGCAGATTCTCGAGCGCGCAGATATCGTCGGCGGTTCTTCTCAGATAGGCCTGAACGACGACGCCAACATTGGAGTGATCCCGCCGCAGCTGACGATAAATCTCGAGCGTATCGGTTGTGCAGGAAGAATCCTCCATATCGATCCGAACGAAGTTCTTCAGCTCGCCGGCCTGTCCAACCAGCCGGTTTGTCAGATCGAAGCATGTCTGGAAATCGACTTTCAGTCCGAGCTGTGTCAGCTTTATGGAGATATTCGCATCGAGTTTTCGGCGATCGATGGCGTCGAGCAGAGCAACATATCCTTCACCGGCGCGCCGCGCCTGGTCGAGGTTATGGATATGTTCGCCGAGGATGTCGAGTGTGGCGCGGATTCCGCGTTGGTTAAGACCAGAAACGACGCGCAGCGCATCGTCAATAGTTTCTCCCGCGATATACCTATTGGCGACTCTTCTGACAATTCCCTTCGGGACTGCTGGTAGAGTGCGAGCAATAGCTCGATCCAGGAGCGTCACGTAGGCGGCCTCTCTTTTCAGTTTTGACTAATTATTCAGCCGGTGCAACGACGCATTGGTCTCGGGAATGCCGCCGCTTTCGAGAATAAAGCCTTTCAAAAACTCATCCTGAAGTTTGCGGTAGGTGGACACCGATCCCATCGTGTTAAAGATCGCAAAGAGAACCGGACCGCGGTTGCGCGTGTAAGCGATACCCGCCAGCGTGCTGACGCCCCCGTCCGTGCCGGGCAGCGTACCGGTCTTGCCGATGACCGCGCCCCGAAATTCATCTCCAACAAATCGCCTCGAAAGCGTGCCGGCATCGACGCCGGCGACCGGCAAGACGTCCTGGGGTTGAAGATTACTGAGGTTCAGCCAGAGCACGAATTCACGAAAGAGCTGGATCGTGGCGCGCGGTGTAATGCGATTGAAATCGAGGCCGGATGTGTGACTGATATGGACGTCGCTCGGCGGAATTCCAACATCGTTGACGAGAAAGTCCTGGACGGCTTTTGGTCCGCCCAACGCTTCTCCGAGGCGATCTGCAATCGAGTTGGTGCTGTGGGCATTTTGGTAGAAGAGAATGTCACGCAAGCTCTGAGACACATGGCTCGCTACGCTTGCACCTCGAACGGGCCCGCCGTTTGTTACATCAGCAAACCGCACGCCGACGCGACGCAGCGTTTGAGCCACGGCTCTGGTGGCACGGTCGGTTGTGCGGAACATGCCGTAGGTGAGTGGGCCTGTCACGACCAGGTTTCCCGTGACGCGCGCGATGCCGGCCCGCACAACCTCGCGGCTCAGCCGCGCCACATCAATCGTGGTCAGCATCGGATCTCCCGTCGATTCCAATATCAGATCGCCCTCGAGTGTCCGCGTCCTTTTATTGAGTGTCCCATCTGCGTAGAAACTTGTCTCGAAATGGTATTCGGGCCCCAGTTTTGCGAGTGCAGCGAACGACGTCGCCACTTTGATGACGGATGCGGGATTAAACCCGACGGTGCTATTCAGATCGGCGTAGACCGTTCGACCGTCCAAAGACTCAATCAACACACCTTGCGAGTCGAGACTAAAACCTCTCAGAGCGAGCCGATTGACGTAATTTGTTCCAGATGCGGTCAGCATTACGGCCGGCCGAATCTCAGGGTTTGGGATTGTCGATGGCCGGTCTTCCTGCGCCTGAACTGGCAAGAAGAACAGAAGAACCACAGAGGTCGTCGACAGCAGGTACTTGGTCATGTCAAAGGCGCGCTTATTGTGACAGAAATATAAATAAAGTTGAAGCCTGGATCTTTTTTTGACACTCGTGTATTTCTTTGGAGCGAAAAGAGCACTTACAAAAGGGGTACGTCCGCATGCTCATCATTAACCGTAACAAGCTGGAAAAGCTCGTCATTGACGGCAACATCGAAATTACGGTCTTGGAGATTGGGCGCAATCGCGTTCGATTCGGAATCAAGGCACCCAAAGAGGTACGGATTCATACCCGGCTTAAGGCTTCCCTTGTTACTGAAAATCCGCTCCAAGCGGTTGAAATCGACGATGTCACGTCACCTCTCGATGGCCTTCCCGCCGCTGTAGGCATGAGGAAACGACCATTGCCGCCAAACAAATAGCAACTGACGTACCTCTATTAAGGCAAGCTATCGTCGTGCTGTTCAGATTGCCGGCTATTCCCCTTGTGTTCCAGGCCATTCGCCGCCGCCTTGACTTTTCAGCGTGATCCACTTAGAGTTCCGGACGGCGTATGGCAACGAAGGCGAAAGCAAAAGACAAAGTAACGAAGAAGGCGGCAAAGATGCCTTCTCGGGCGCGTAAGTCTATTAGACTGAAGGCGAAAGCGGAAAGGTTTGCGTCGAGAAACGGATCCCGCTCGGTTACAAAATCTGTCAGAGGCGAGGTCGGAAAACGGGAATCGAAGGTGGAATCCCGCAGAACTCCAGTGGCATCAGCCGCCACCGCACCTCGTTCGACTTCTCCTGCCCGCCTGCGGTCAAAACATTTTGCCAACGCCGTCCAGGCATACGAGGCCGGTCTTAAGTTGATGCACGGAGAGGACTTTGAGAAAGCTATCCGATGTTTCGACGATCTGATTACGGAGCATACCGACGAGCCGGAGATTCAGGAACGGGCAAAAGTCCTCATTCACGCCTGCGAAAAGAAGCTTCAAGAAAAAGCGAGGACCGTGCTGCGATCGGCTGACGATCACTACAACGTCGGAATTGCCGAATTGAATCGGCGGGAACTGAGTTCCGCTATCCAGCACCTGGAGCATGCGCTGAAGCTCGCTCCGAAAGCCGACCACGTGTTATACGCCTTAGCGGCAGCAAGTGCGATTCAAGGTGACCGGGAGAACGCATTACAGTATTTGAAACAAGCCATTCATTTTCGTCCGGAGAATCGTTTTCTCGCGCCGCGCGATGCCGATTTCGAATCGCTCCAGGAAGATCCGGATTTCAAACAATTGGTCACGCCTGCGGAAAAGTAGAGCGTTGGCAACGAAAAAAACCAGCAAGCCAAAGATTCTTTCTATCGGTGGCGGTACCGGCCTTTCCACGCTGCTGCGCGGATTAAAAAAATTTCGCGCCGATTTGTCGGTCATTGTCACAGTCACCGACGACGGCGGCAGTTCCGGCCGTCTGCGCGAAGAACTGCACGTTCTGCCGCCCGGCGATATCCGAAATTGCATGATCGCACTCTCGGAAGACGAGCATCTCATGTCGCGGCTTTTTCGATTCCGCTTCAATAGCGAAGGAGGGCTGCACGATCACAGTTTCGGCAATCTCTTTCTGACTGCGATGGCCGGGATCACGCGCGATTTTGCGGAAGCGGTACGGCTGACCTCCGAGGTTCTTGCCATTAAAGGTGTCATTTACCCGGCGACCAATTCCAATGTCCATCTGCGCGCCGAACTCGAGGATGGATCCTGGGTTGAGGGGGAGACGCGCATCACGGCCTCCCGAAAGCGGATCCGGCGCGTCCAACTCGATCCACCCGATGCACACCCCTTGCCCGATGCCCTGGATGCGATCGATGCCGCAGATTTGATCACAATCGGTCCGGGCTCGCTTTACACCAGTCTGATCCCCAACATGCTTGTGAACGAAGTGATCAGCGCTGTCCGGGCTTCCACCGCCACTAAGATATACATTCAAAACATCATGACCCAGCCCGGCGAGACCGAGAACTATTCGGTTGCTGACCACGTCGAAGCTCTGAGCGAGCACTGCGGCGGAATATTGTTTTCCAATATCCTGCTCAATAATGGAAAGCCTTCGCCGGAGATCCTGAAGAAGTACAGCGCGGAACACGCGACTCTGGTGGATATCGATCGTGATCGCCTTGGAGCCTTCAAGTTAAACTTAGTGGAACGGGATTTGCTGGCTGAAGAGGGAGTCATCCGCCACGACCCGGATCGCCTTGCGCAGGCAGTACTGCATATGGCAGGTCTGGATTAGCGCGGGCCGGACGCTAAGGAATAGTCTATGGAAAATCTCCGAGTCCTGATTCTCGCCGCAGGCAAGAGCACCCGCATGAAATCCAAATACGCAAAGGTTCTCCATCGTGCCGGCGGTCGGATGCTCATTGAACACGTATTGCGAAGTGCGCGGTTCATCTCGGCCGAGATCTGGGTCGTCGTAGGGCATACGTCGGATAAAGTGAAAGCGGCGATCGCAGAGGTGAAGTTCATCGAGCAGAAAGATCAACTTGGAACCGGCCACGCGGTCATGGCGGCGGGTGACCAATTTGCCGAATACACAGGAGACCTGCTTGTGTTGTCCGGAGACGTTCCATTGATCTGTTCGAGCACCCTCGACGCGTTCGTGAAATTTTATCGCGAAGGTGGATATTACGGTTCCGTCATGACGGCTGATGCAGATAATCCGGACGGATATGGCAGGATC
>WNEW01001604.1_pt1 | contig 11089 bp, 10 predicted proteins | sample 5399891 | NCBI WGS metagenome assembly WNEW01 (sample SAMN13153336, study PRJNA577476) | soil metagenome | isolation source: 40 cm grassland meadow soil pre-rain plot 5 | place: USA:California | collected 2015-09-08 | reverse complement strand
CAAGACTATCGGAATAGCGTTCGTCGACCTACCCGAGAACCCAAAGGAGGGGTGGGTGGACATCGAACAGAAGGCCATCATCGTGAACCTGGGCCACAAGATGTACCGGACGCTGGTCGACCAGGGCGTTAAGGCTGCGCAAAATCTGAACATACTCCGGGTGTTGGTGACGGCAGTCCTCGATTACAAGAAGGAAGAGCTCCCCGACATCACGCCGGAGACGATTCTGAACTTACAGTCGGAGATGATCGCTACAACTTGGATGGACACGTGACAAGAGTCCCAGTCAGATTCGCGAAGATAGAGGGCGGGAACGGCAAGAGCCAGCTAGTCGCTGTAATCCAGGGATCCGACTCGATCTCGATGGCCCTGAACAAGGAGTCCCGAGACGTCGTAAAGGGCATCACCGGGAAATACAACAAACTGGTTAGATCGCTGTCCGGGAACATCGAGAAGCTCAGGCCGGAGGGTCCCGCAGTCGAAAGACTTGAGGCGAGCAAGCTGCTGGATGATTTTGTCAAAGAAACTTCCGACCGATTCGACCTCGTCGCTTTTCCGGAGTCTATCGCACGCGACCTGAATCTGAAGGCACGGCAAAACGAAGCTAACGCCCTGCTCAGCCTTGCCGACGTTGCCAAGAAACAAGACGGGCTGAGCAAAGGGATAAACTGGCGGACTTTCATATTTGTCCATCCGGCGATTACTAGCGCCACGAACTCCCCATCCAACACGCTCATCGCAGATTTGAACGACATCATCGATAGGCAGGCGGAGTTGGCCTACCGCGGGAAGAGCCTCGCCGCTGGGTCGGTTTCCAGGCAGTTGTTCGAACTGGCCTTGAAGCACCGTTTGGAAATCGTTGGCGTCGACGGACACAGAAGGAATCTTCGTGTGGGCGTGGAGCGCCGCCAAAAGGGCTCACCTCTACATCGACCTGCTAGAGTACGACATCAACCTGCTAGCGTTCATCATCGGCCTGCCAGAGTCCATCGGCCCTCTCGAGTACACCATCGGCCGGCTAGATTGCATCATCGGCCTGCCAGAGTCCAAAGGCCCGTTAGAGTACGTCATCGGCCAGCTAGAGTGCATCGGCCCTCTCCAGTACGTCATCGGCCAGCTAGAGTGCATCGGCCCGTTAGAGTACACCATCGGCCGGCTAGAGTGCATCATCGGCCTGCCAGAGTCCAAAGGCCCTCTCGAGTACGTCTTCCGCCAGCTAGACTCGAGAGAGACCGACCACACCGAGGTCCTAGAAGTCCCTTGGTCGCACGACATGCTAGTGGCCGCCAACAGTCACAGGGTGATCATAGGCACCGCGTCGGTAAGTGTAGAAGATAATCTATCCAGAGGTTCGCTTCTCGACCACGGCAAGGCGCGCTTTCAGATCTGCGATATCCTGAATCATGGGTATCTGCTTCTCAAGCGACTCTATCTTAGCGTCCACGCCGACGAACCTCGCATCTACAGCGTCGAACCTGTCGTACATGCGCTTCTCCACAGAATCTATCCTTGTGTTGACGGCGTCGAACTTTGCGTTCATCGTCTTCTCTAGATGCCCTACTTCTTCCTTCACTACGGCTCTGACCCTAGATTCGAGTGTTGGAATCAGCAACCTTTCCACCCAACCGGGAACCTTCTCAACCATCTTCTCGGCGCCTGTCATCGCTCTAGAATGCTCGCCCCGTATTTACCGTCCTTGATTAATCACAGAGGAGGCCTTCGGATTCATCCGGAGGTAGGCCTTGAGGACAGAAGCCATAGGGCTGCAATGTTTTAGGGCTCATTGCGTCTCCGGGAATCATCAGCGCGTTGGGCGATGGATAGCCGATGGGCATGTGTGTCGGACCTAGGCTGCCGAAGTGCTGCTGTCGGGGTTGTCGGCGCAAGCGAGCGTATAAGCCCATTCAGAATCTGGGGGTAGGGTGGAGCTTCTCGATGTCGCTTGACTACCTGGATTCTTTCACGTGAACGGAACGAGAACAACTGAGACGACCCCTACGACCGCAGCTCCTATGAAACCCGGAGTTAACGAACCAAACGCACTCGGGAGGGCAAGCGCCGCTATCAACAAAGGCGCGGCAGCGCCACCGCCAGAAGTTCCTATCCCCCATACCAAAGAGTTCGCGCTGGTGACATCCCCGGGGTACAGGTACGCCCTCTTGTGGACCATTCCGAGGAGAAGGGGGAACGCGCTGTAGGTAAACAGACCGAAGACAATCACGGAGATCTCTGTGAATATGGCGTTCGGACTCAAGACGAAGGCGAGGAGGAAGACCACCGCTCCGAGGTTAGAAAATCCAAGTGCGAATCGATAACCGACCCTCTCCTGTATGAACCCGAACAAGATCTGCGACCCCGTTCCTGCTCCGAGAGAAAGTGCGTAGATGAAACCAGTCTCCAAGCCGCCGAAGTGGTCGACATTAACCAGATAGAATGGGATGAGGGGGAGAACTCCTGTGCACAAACCACGCGAGAATGAAACTAAGGTGAGGGGAAGAAGGGGGCGAGCGAGCCTCCATTCAGGAAGCACAGACTTCCATGCACTCCCCTTCGGTATCCTGGTTGTTGAAGCCTTTTCAAACGTGACTCCATTGAGGATAGCGAACCCTCCCATTCCACCAAGGGCCGCTGCCAAAGCCAGGATGCCAAGCGAAGGCAGAGTGGTGTAGGTAATCATCAACGTCGCCAAGAAGGGCAAGACCAGACGGCCGACACTCCCGATCGAACCATTCACCCCCATGGCTTTGCTGAGGTCCGAGGAATCTAACTTCTGGCCGAGGGCCGAGGCGCCGATTGGATGATAGAAGGAGCCCCCCACTCCGATTACGACGCTGAACAGGATCAAGACGATTACGAGGGGGGAACCTCCTAGGAAGAGAACTGACACCGCGTAGCCGGCTGTACCGAATGTCAGGAGGAGGACTCCAAGCGTCATCAACCAAGCGAAGTTTCCGCTCGAATCAGCCTTATTCCCCAGATAGGGGCTCACCACAATCGAGATTACGTTCTGAAGAGCGGTGAAGACCGAGACGGTCTGGAGGGAGATGCCGTAGAGGGCATTGTAAACCGGGTACATCAGGGGAATGACTCCGCTAATCCCATCGTTGACGAAATGCATTATGGAGGTCGATGCGAGGCTCTTCTTTCTGTCGTCCAAGTTATGCGAGTCTCTCCAAGATGATTTGGGGCATGGCCTGCCTTATGAAAGCATTAAGTCGCGGTGAGCGCCTAGAACAGAAAGAAGGTGCTAACTTGGTGAGACGAAAGCTCGAACGATAGTGGCGAAAGCTCAAGCGGTTGGCGTCCACAAGTCTACCGTGAATACATCACGGAGTTCGTACCAAAAGTCCAGGGACCACTTCCGCAGGTCCCTCCATTCTCTGCCTCTATCTGCAGGGTGGAGGCGTCCATCAGCTTGAGCAGTATGACTGTGACAGCCGAGGGCGTCAGGTGGGACGGGCCTGACAAGTATTTCGTTTCATAACAATAGATTTCCCCGTCCGGGGTAATGTCGCTGAAGTTCCTGTTGATAAAACCAGAGGTGGCGGGGATGAAGGAATACTTGCCGGGGTGCAGGGACCCACCCGTTGTTCCTACCGAGAAGATGCCAAGAGATGGCTTTACGTTGTCTGGGCCCATGTAGATGTTATTCGCTTCCGGTGATGCCCCGGGGGCGGGCGATCCGGGGCCAAACCAGTACCCTTGGGCCGAGCCTTTCACGTCGAGGTAGATGGTCCCACATGATGGCGGTTCAGTGCGCGTTGTACCATCGAAACTGCTGAAGCGAAGCTGGCTGCGGACTCCCGGGGGGAAGTAATCGAAGGTGCAGGCAGCATAACACCTGTCGTATACACTTCGATTCGCTGGGCACAATCGGCTAGGGTCGACGAAGGCGCTTCTGCCCGTCGGCAGCCTGAAGTCTCTGGCACCGATATCCAGTCCGTAGGCCCCGGCCTTGAGGTCTCCGGTTGTCCCGATCGTCTCCCCCGCCTTCACGCTGATGAAGACGTCTCCTCCGCAGAAGTCCTCGTTAATCTGGGTACTGAAGTGACAGGTCGGCAGGATCTTCGCGGCGGCGTCGATGAAGGGCCGGTAGCGCAGGCTCCGAACGTGATGAAAGTAGAGGGCGAAATCCGCGCATGAATAGAAGACAAGAGTGTAGTCGATGTAGTTCGTCTTGCTGCCGAGTGTATTGTAGTGGCGCAACCCAATCGAGGTTAGCACCATGTCTCCGGGCGAGTAGACTGGAGCCTCCTTGTCGAGAGGATGGGTGGGGTCGATGACGTAGATGTACTGGTGCGGTGCGGGGAAGACGTGGTCTGGAGGGGACATTTGTCCTAGGGGTGTAAGCACAACGGTGTCGTTCGGGGAGACGGGCAAGACGGAGAATAGAGGTTGATTGGAGCCGCACGGCGGCAGCGAATTGCCCCTTGACAGGTAGACGGCCGACCCGGCGGCAGCGATGACGAGTACAGCTAGAACTGCAGCAATCAACCGAGACCTGCTGGGCAAGTGGCGTCGACTAGTGGAGGGACGATTAATAGTCTTGAGTGCTTATGTCGTCGTGTTAGGGTTCATTCGCGCCTCCGCGGCGGAGCTCTGATTGGGGTCGCTTAGCCGACAGCGTTATCCAGCGCCCCAAAACCCGGGGGTCTCGGATGAAGGCCTGACTCGACCGCAGAAACCCATTTATAGTAAGAAAGTAGGTTATTCCTACCGATAGGACATGGCACAGGAACCGGAAGTGGCTACGGTCAGCGAGAAGGGGCAGATAGTCATACCTCAGTCCCTGAGGAAGGAGCTGGGAATCAAACCGAGAATGAAGTTTGTAGTCTTCGGAAGAGGGGACACTGTGATAATGAAGAGGCTGGAACTTCCTGACGTTAGGAAGGAATGGGAGAAGATTTTCAAAGTGATGGACAAGAAGGGGCTGAAGCTGTCGGAGAGAGAGGTACTGGATGAAGTAACAGCGGTCAGAAGGGGAAGTCGCAGGAATAAGTAAGATGATGGGATGCTGCGCGTTGTCCTCGACACCAACGTCTTCGTTAGCACTGTAAGGAGCCAGATTCCGGCGAGTTCGAAGAGGGGGTTACCGGAAATGCACTCGAACACACTAGAAGATGTTGTAGAACCAATTAAGGACAAATGTTGACGTGCTAAGGTTCAATTGCGCCTCCGTCCACAAGTAGGCGGAAGACTTCCGTTACGCCTGGGTGTTTGTGACTTGGTTCAACTTCATTTTGAATGCCTTGTCCAAGTCGGAGAGATCCTCTGGAACAATGAAATGACTCGGATTCCATTCTTGGAATATTGGTCCATCTTCCATCGCATGTTTGTTTCATACCTTAACTTAGTGTTCTGGTCAGCTGAATCGAGCAACCCCAGTATTCCACATACACGTTGTAGGTTGGGAGGTCAATCACGGCTACTTAGGGCATTACCGATTCACCAGCCAATGGTTATCATCATTCGGGCGAGGCTCGTGAAGGCCGGTTCGGGAATAAATGGAATCAATCGGTCGCGGATTGCGCACCTCAGGAAAATCCACGACAACTCACTTGAGCGTTTTGCGAAAGTATGGTAACACTTTCGAGCCGACCACATCGATATACTTATCCTGACTCGGACTTGAACTGATCAGTACGATGTTTGAGAAACCAAGGTGAATGTACTCCTCAATCGATTTCACTATATCCTCAGGCGAGGTCGCGATTAACCAAGCTTTCTCGAAAGCATCCTTACCGACCTTCAAACCGTGTTCTTCTATTACGCGTGGGTCGGAGATTCCAAGGTCGAAGAAGGCCGGTAGGAGCGTACCGCCCCAGAATCTGAGTGATTCTAGTGCTCTGTCATAGTCTTCGTCGTAAGATGAAGTTATCGCTATTGCCCGATCTACTCTCGAGACATCTCTGCCAGCTTCACGCGCACCTTCTTCGAGACCCCGAAAGATCACATCACGGTAGAAATCGGCCTTATTCATGTTCGAAATCTGTCCTGCTGGGAGGGTTAGAAGGCCGTCAGCAAGCTTCCCCGCAACTCTTGAGGTGCGTCGCCCACTGGCAGCAACGTACAGGGGAGGTGGCTTTTCAGGTTTAGTGTACAGGTTTGCTTTTCTTAGGCTGTAGTATTTACCCTTGAAGTTCACCCTGGATTGGGTCCAGAGAGCGCGTATGATTCGGATAGCTTCTTCCAAGCGAGCCAATCTCTCCTTAAAGGGTGGCCAGTTGTAGCCTATGGGAACCTCGTTCATAGCCTCCCCGGTTCCCAAACCCAAGAAGATCCTGTTTGGGTACAGCACGGCAAGAGTAGCGAAGGCTTGCGCCACCAAGGCGGGATTATAGCGCAGGATGGGAGATGTGACGGTGGTCCCAAGTGACACTTTGCTTGTACGTTCCGCGGCCGAGGCAAGCCAAATCCACGCAAATGCGGAGTGTGCGTTTTTGTCTGCCCAGGGATGGAAATGATCGCTACTCCAAATCGAATCAAAACCCGCTTTCTCCGCCAGTCTCGCGTGGCTGAGGAGTGCAAGGGGGTGATGTTGTTCCTGTTGAGCCGCATACCCGAACTTGATCATCTAACAGGGCTCCACTGTAATTTCGTGGAGAGCTATAAAATCTACTAGCAACACGGTCGCATCTCGCAGATGCGATATCTCGATTCGCTTATTAATTGAAAGGCCACTTTCGCAGCATATCGTGAGAAGACGGCCGAACATACCTCCGCGTGTGATTGACCTTAGCGAGCCTGTGTACACCGGGATGCCTCATTGGCCCACACATCCTGACCCCCTTATTACGAGAGTGAAACGGATTGCGAGTGATGGTTTCGATATGTCAATCATTCAGAACATGACGGTTCATACAGGGACTCATGTCGACGCGCCGTCACACTTTCTCCGGGATGGAAAACCTGTTGGTAAGCTGCCATTGGAGAAATTCATGGGAGAGGGCATAGTCCTAGATTTCAGACACAAGAAACCGGCTGAGGAGATCTTGGCCGAAGATTTCTTGGTCTACGACAAGAAAATCATGAGGGACGACGTAGTGTTATTGTGCACGGGATGGTCACAAAAGAGGGGGTTTAACCCTGAATTCTTGTTCAATTGGCCCTACGTCAGCGATTCAGCAGCCCGATTCTTAGTAGAGAAAGGAATCAGAGCCATAGGTACTGATGGGCTGAGCATAGGAGGGTGGGGAGAGAGTCTCCCCCATCATGGTCCCACCGCAAAGACCCCCCCATCGATCAGTCATTCGATATTTCTGGAGCGTGACGTAGTCATAATTGAAGAGATGAACAACTTGGACAAAGTCCTTGAACTTAGCAAGACCGGAAGAGCTTATGTTGTCTACGCGCCCGTGTTCCTGACGGATTCAGAGGCGTCACCGTGTCGAGCCTACGCTCTCCTGGGAGACTAGGTAAGAGTCAAAACTTCCTTCATGCCCGCAGTCATGCAGCCGCCACGTGATTAGAGTCGAAGGTATCTCTTCGCATTCCCACCGAGAACCATGGCTCGCTCTTCTTCACTCAGGAAATCCGCGTGCCTCCGAATCCAATCGATCATTTGAACGTACTTCGCGTGGTTCTCGCTGAACGGGTAGTCGCTCGCCCAGGTTAGCTTCTCGAGTCCAACCCTCTTCACGACCATCTTCAGCCACTTCAAGGAGGTAGGAAACGGATACTCTTCGACCTCGTGACCCGGAGGCATGAGGAAATAGCACCCAAGGTAGATGTTCTCTCTCTTGTTCACCATGTCGAAAAATGGCTGCACTTCAGGATCTTCGGGGCTAACACAGCCTTCGCCTGCTACCGTGAGACCGGCATGATCGATCAGAAAGTTAACGTCATCATACTTTCTGGTCACTCCTGCTATCTGCTCGGTCATGCTCCTGTGGTCGTATGTACCTCTCCAGGAGTTCTCAAGACCCAACCCGACGGGTAGCTTGTTCTCCGAGCATGTCTGGTAAAGCTCCATCATCTTCGGGTCGTCAATCCTGAAGAAGTGCCAGCGCGGGAAGGTCTTGAACCCTCTTACTCCGTCTTTGATGTCCTGTGCAATCCCCTCGAACGAACCCTTCCTGTTGAGGTTGATGCAATCGAACCACAGCAGTCTATTTCTGGTTTCGTTGTTGTTGAGGAAGCTGAGCGTGTACTCTTTCCCTCCGACATAGTTCTCCAAGGAGGCTCCAAAATACTCGAAGAATTGTCGAAAGTCTTCAGGGTATACGGTTTGAACGATCGCCTTGTCAACGCCGGCCCTGTCCATCTCTGCAAGGATTAGGTCGCCGGTGAATTCTCGGTTCGTCATTGGATTCGCGAGGGTGAACTCCCAACTCCTGTCTCTCTTGGGAGACCAGTAGACTTTCTTCGTTTCACGCCCGTAGAGAGGGAAGAACCTGTAGCACAGCAATGCTTCAGTATCGATGATCATTTGGGGGGAGGGCGGCAGAAGCCAGCGATTTATAAGCCCTGTCGACTCGTAACCGCCTCGATATCGTCTGAATGAAGATTAAGGACGTCAGAACGCGTGTACTCCGCGTTCCAGTAAAGTCGCCAATAACTGATGCGTACTTCTCGCATAAAGCGAGAAACCACGTCTTCGTGGAGGTGGAGACCGATGAGGGAATCAGCGGCCTCGGTGAAGCTGGTCAGTACTTTGCCGTATCCTCTGTGCCGCCCTTGATTAGAGAGGGGTTCAGGCCTTACCTAATCGGCCAAGATCCCGCCAAAGTAAGAGAGTTGTGGGACACGCTGTACAAGCGCTCGTTTCTCTACGGTAGGAGGGGAGTGGCCATAATCGCACTGAGCGCAGTCGAAATCGCGCTCTGGGACATAATCGGCAAGTCTCTGAAAGAACCACTGCACAGGTTGCTCGGAGGAAGACGCGTCGATAGGGTGCGGGCCTACGCCAGTGGAGGGTTCTACAAGCCGGAGCGCGACCTCATCCGCGAGATGAAGACCTTCGTCAAGTCAGGTTTCACCGCCGTGAAGATGAAAGTCGGTTTCGACCCTGAAGACGATGTGCGGCGTGTGAAAGTAATAAGGAAGGAGATTGGAGGCGACATAGACCTGATAATAGACGCCAACATGGGCTACCTCCCTGGCACTGCTATCAAGGTGGCAAGAGAACTCGAGAATCAAGAGATTTTGTGGTTCGAAGAACCGGTCTCGGCTGACGACGTCGAGGGATTGCGTGAAGTGAAGAAGAATTCGGGGATTCCCATCGCCGCGGGAGAGAACGAGTATACCGAGTTCGGCTTCAGGGAACTCATCGAGAAGCGAGCTGTAGATATAGTGCAGGCGGATGTGACGCGGTGTGGCGGTGTTTCCCAGGCGAAGCAGATCGCGAGCCTGGCTTCAAGGAGGGGAATGCGGCACGCGCCTCATGTCTTCGGTTCCATCGTGGGCCTGGTAGCGAGCCTTCATCTTGTTGCTTCCGAAGCCAATGGTTACATCTTGGAGTACGACCAGACTGAGGACCCTCTTCGGGAAGAGATAATCGATCAGTACGTCGACTTGAAGGATGGGTATCTAGCGATTCCTGAAAAACCCGGAATTGGCGTCGAAGTTCCATCAAGACTCCTGACTAAGTATGCTGACAAGAGCTGATTTGCTGGAATCTTCAGATGCATCATCAAAGTTGAGCTTCTCATATTCTCAATCTCTGTGCTTACAAAGAACACCTATCAATGTTCATATAACCTGTTGAAGGAAGGGTGAGACCACGCGTGCTGAATAGGACCAGGTTTGCCGTAGTGGGCCTTCTCGCGTTTCTTCTAGTTCTTCCAGTTTTCACGGGTCCCATAATTTGGGCGAAGTCCAATCCTGGCACAGGTTTCAGGGGTCCGTGGGTCGACAGACTGGTCTTCAACTTCATGCCCAGCGTAGACAGCGAAATTCTCGCGCTCAAGACGGGGAGTATTCAGCTGATGACAGCCCCATTGACCTACGAAGAATCGCTTGCGATAAACGGATCAGGCAACATCAAGGTTTCTGCTGTTGCCGTCTTTGAAAACGCAGACTTCAACCTTAACCTTCACGGGCCCAATTACACGTCCACCCCGGGCAATTACTACGCGTTCAGTAACCTGGCGTTCCGCCAAGCGTGGAATTTCATGATGGGCAATAAGAGCTGGCTGAAACAAATTTACGGCCCTTTCAATGACCTGGACAACGGTCAGCTCGGCAAGATCTATGGGGAATGGTACTACCCCGGCACGATGCCTCAACAGAACTTTACAAAGGCCAATCAACTTCTCGACCAAGCAGGGTTCAAGATTGGTTCTGATGGATGGAGACAGACCCCCAATGGCTTGCCGATTCACATCGTGATCGAATACTCCACCGCCTACCCTCAGCAAGCACAGTGGGTCAACCTCCTCGCTACATGGGCCCGGTCCAATTTGAGTCTTAACGTCGATGGGCAGGCACTCCCTCCCGGCACGCTGGTCGTCAATGGTTTCGTGAAGCATGTCTTCGACATGCAGGAGGAGGAAGGTTACTGGATTTCTCCGAGCCCAGAGTATCCTCTGGACATATGGTATAATGCAAACCAGACTGTCGCCGACATTTCGGGATTCAACAACGCGACATTCCAGAAGCTCGATGCCCAGATGGAATTTGCTGATTCAGTACCACAGGCGATTAGCTTGGCCCACCAGTTGCAAGCGATAATACAGCAGCAACTTCCGGGTTGGCAGATGGGGTACCTCAAGATTGCTAATGCGTACAGAACGGATCAGTTCACAAACTGGGTGCCTCAGCCGGGACAGAACGTCTGGCACTCCTGGTGGAACTACCTCAACGTTAGACTAGCGAGCGGACAACCAGGGGGGACGCTGGTTGTGGGGGCGCAGATTGAGCCCTTCACGCAAAACCCCCTCTCGCCCTCGTTCGAAGACAAGACCTGCGCCATTGTTTGCCTGCTATACGACTCACTCATACGGCTAGACAGGTGGGATTCGTCGCTGGCTCTTACACCCGACTTGGCTCTCAGATGGGAGAACGCGTCAACTACTCAGCACAATGCTGTTCAGGTCTGGACCTTCCACCTGGCGAATAATGCGACCTGGCATGATGGCGTAAAGTTCAC
>WNEW01001601.1_pt1 | contig 11091 bp, 9 predicted proteins | sample 5399891 | NCBI WGS metagenome assembly WNEW01 (sample SAMN13153336, study PRJNA577476) | soil metagenome | isolation source: 40 cm grassland meadow soil pre-rain plot 5 | place: USA:California | collected 2015-09-08 | reverse complement strand
CTCTTCTGAAGGGATCGTCTAAGGCTCATTCGGATGTTAGCGTGACTTTGGAACGGTCACAAATCACATCACACGCCTGACGAAGCAGGAATCATGCGTCACGGCGACACGGATTGCGGGAGAAGAACGAGAAAGATGAGGACGGTTTCTATCCCAGTGCTGTTGTTTGGAGCAGTTGGTTCGTTGGATAGCGTTTCGGCGCAAGTAATCCCCGGCAGCAAGCTCGGTGTGAATATCACCGCAGGATACTGGACCGGCACAATCAACGGCGTGGTCGACGAGTAACTAACCCATTGGCTTTGCGAGGGATTGAAGCTTGTGGAGGCGACGGTTGCGATTACGGGCTTCAAGCTTTTCAAAGACGGATTCGTCATAAGGCTGCCGAGCGATCACGACGTGGTGGAAGATCCGGGCGAGTTTGTGAGCAGTGTTCTTGACGGCTTTGATGGCGCTATGTCGTGCACGTTTGACTAGCTGTGATCCGTTGTCTTCTGAGATCTGCAAGTGAAAAAAGTTGTATAAAGAGTCTTCGAGAATTCAGCCCGGGAGGCCTCCAATGAAATTCTGTGTAGTTACTTCGATTGTCCTGTTATCGGCGCTGCCGTTGTTTGCGCAGCAGAGCGTGCCTGAGATTCCGTTCGATTCGGTGCCTGATTTTTTCAAGCTTCCGTCCGGAATGAATTTCGGTGAGGTTCCGGGTGTGGCCGTGGATTCGAAAGGAAACATCTACGTCTTCACGCGATCGAACACCGCCACCGGTCCCGCCTACGCTCCGGCAGCGGCGCAGCTGCTCGAGTTCAGCCCCAAGGGCGATTTCATGCGTGAAATCGGCAAAGGCCTTTATGCGTGGTCGGAAGCCCACACGGTGCGGATCGACAAGAACGACAACATTTGGGCAATCGATAAAGGTTCGGACATGGTCATCATGTTCAACCAGGCGGGGCGTGTGAAGATGGTTTTCGGACGGCGGAAGGAATCCGCCGACGAAGAAAGCAAACCGTGGGAGCACGTCAACCCGCCGCTACCCGCAGTGAACGGGCTCTTCCGGCAGCCGACGGATGTGGCGTGGGACTCCGAAGGAAACATCTACATCACCGACGGATATATCAATTCCCGCGTCGCGAAATACGACAAGAACGGCGACTGGGTGAAATCCTGGGGCACTAAAGGCACGGGACCGGGGCAGTTCAACCTTCCCCATGCCATCGCCATCGATCGTAACAACAACATTTATGTAGGCGACCGGTCCAACCGCCGGATTCAGGTCTTCGACACCGAGGGCGCCTTTCTGCGTATGTTCACGATTGATGTGCCTCCGCCACCCGGCATCCCGCCGGTCAATGGCGACACGCCGACAGGAGCCCGTCTGGCGGCAGTTATCGGAGCCCCTAATTCGATTTGTATCCCGCCCGGACAAAACCAGGTGATGTTCGTGGGCGAATCGACGTATCCCGGCCGGCTGTTCAAGGTTTCACTCGACGGAAAGGTCCTGGGCGTCATCGGCCGATCGGGACGTCAACTGAAGCAGTTCTCGGGCGCGCATCAACTGGCTTGCCCTTCGGAGACGGAGATATACGCTGCCGAGACGTCAAACTGGCGCGTCCAAAAATTGATCTTACGCCCGCCGACGCAGACGACCAGCGCACGGTCTAAATGACGGGTGCCCGATTGCGGTTACGGAGTTTCTACGATTCTGAACTTCTGTATCCTTCGACCCCAATCGGTCTCGGCAATATAGATGTTGCCTTTGGAATCGACAGTCAGCGTGTGACCGTGTGTGAAGTTACCGAGTTGATGGCCGGGACGGCCGAAGGTCGATAGAATCTTTCCGCTGGCATGGTCGAGCGTGTGCACCTGCTCGTTGCGCCCGTTCATCACGTACATGAATTTCTGTTCCTTGTCTCGCGAGAAATCGACCCACCATGCTGTACCGCGCGGGTCGGGCAACGTCGGGGTTCCCGTCCTGATATAGATGTTCCTCTGAAACTTTCCCATCTTGTCGAACACTTGTACTCGATCACCCTGCCGGTCGCACACGTATACCAGTCCGGCGTTGCTCATCGTGATGCAATGGACGACCTGCGCGAACACAGCAGGATCACCCCGTTCGGTTTCCTCCTTCGTCGCCTGACGTCCCCACTGCCTCAGGAACTTTCCGTTACGATCGAACACCGCCACGCGCCGGTTGCCATAACCGTCGGCGACGTAAACGTCACCATTTTGCGGGTCTACCACAACGGCGGCCGGATTGAAGAATTGAGTCTGACTCGCGTTCAGGCTTTTGCCCTTAATGGTTCCGTCGGAGGTATCAAAAACGCCGCGCTTGCCGATCTGGAGGAGCAGTTTTCCATCATGGGTGTATTTTTGGATGATGCCGTCACCGTTCCCGGTCAGCCAGATATTGTTGTCACGATCGGCGTAACAACCGTGGATGACACCGGGCACCTTGTCCCAATCGCCATCCCAGGACCCGACCAGGTTGCCGGCAAGATCAAAGAGAAGTACCGACGCCGCCTGCTTTGATGTTTCTCGTTCTTCATCGGTGATGTCGCGCCGGTTGGTCACAATGATGTGATCGTGGGAGTCAATACACACGCTACCGAGGCGACCCGTTATCCAGCCCTCCGGCAGCGGCTTGGGCCACCAAGGGTCTACTTCAAACTTCGGCGCCGGGGTTTTGTTCTGCGATAGCCCTGCCGATCCGAGTAGAGCGAGAGCCACAACCGCTGCCACTGCGGGCCAGACGAGCAGGCTTACCTTCGTAACCTTAGCGCACATAGTCAGCAACCTTGCCATAACTGCTCCTTAATTGACGGTGATGGGACTTTAACGCAACTGGGCTTCCGCTTCAACCGCGCTGAGACACGAGTAGTGACTCAGTTTCAATTTTGCGCAATTCGTGCGAGAGAACATTCCCCTCCTCGCAGAGGAGGGGTGGCTGCGCGGTCAATCAGAAGCTGCGAAGCGACCTTTTCCCGCGCAGACGGGGTGGTCAGTTCGGCACAATATTGAGTTTCGCCGGTCTGACCACCCCGTCCGCTCCATCAAAGGAAGCTTCGCAATATCTTAATTGATGTCGCGGCCACCCCTCCTCTGCGAGGAGGGGAATATTCCTCGCAGACCAAAACTGCCGATTTCCAAAGTGAGACACTACCGCGACACTCCGTGCTTCACGCTTGAATGATTCCGTTCCTGATCGCGTAGCGCACGACGGCGCTCAATGAATTGACGTCGAGTTTATGCATGATGTTTGCCCGGTGTGTTTCTATCGTACGCGTACTGACTTTCAAGACTGCCGCCACTTCTTTATTGCTCTTGCCCTCCGCCAGCAACTGGATAATTTCCCGCTCGCGGGGCGTTACATTCCTTTCGGGCGCAGTATCGAGCGAAGCGGGCCGGCCGCTCAGAAACTCGGAAAGGATCACGTCGGTCACACCCGAGGTAAAGAACGGTTTGTGTTGAAGCAACGCTTCCACGGCGGCGATGAGATTCTGATCCGCGTCGGATTTGAGCACATATCCCCGTGCTCCGGCTTTCAGAACTTCGGTAACGACTTCTTCCGACTGATGCATCGTCAAAACCAGCACTTCCGTGCGCGGGCTCATTTTGAGAATCTGGCGCGTTGCTTCCAGGCCGTTCAACTCCGGCATTCCGATATCCACGATGGCTATGTCGGGCGTGAACCGCTCGACACCATCGACCGCCTGGCGACCGTTAGCCGCTTCGGCGCATACCTCCCAGCCTTGTTGTGATTCAATGAGCGCCCGAAGCCCCCTTCGGACAATCGCATGATCGTCTGCGATCAAGATTCGGACTGTACCCATAAGGTATTTCCTGAAATGGGCAAAGTTGCCTGAACTCGTGTTCCCTGAGATCCGGACTGAATTTCCATGTGTCCGCCAAGCTGCTCCACGCGCTCGCGCATTCCCATAATGCCGACTCCAAGAAGGTCGCTGGAATTACTGGTTTCATTTTCTGCCTGCGTGGGCAAGCCGTGTCCATGATCGCTGACTTCCACGGCCAAGGTGGACTCCGTCCTGGTGACGCGAATAACCGCGTCGGAACTTTCGGCGTGCCGGTGAATATTTGTCAGACATTCTTGAACCAAACGAAAGACGGTAATCTCAATGTTTTCCGGAAGGCGGCCGAGTTCGCGGGGTATATGGAGTTGGGTTTTAATCCCGCTGCGCTGTTCAAATCCTGCGGCATACCACTGCAGCGCCGAAGAGAGGCCGGCTTCATCCAAAAGCGGAGGGTGCAGCAGGTAAGAGAGTGTGCGGACTTCACGAATACATTCGTCGGTCAGGCCAAGCGCCTCCTGAAGGGCTTCGCGCCCTTTAAATGTGCTCCATCTGCCATGCCGCTTGACGACGGCCAGGTCCATTTTCAGCACAGCAAGACTCTGTGCAACCGTTTCGTGCAACAAGCGCGCCATCCGGCGGCGCTCTTCGTCCTGAAGCCGCATCAATTGTCCCGACAGCCGCCGCAACGTGTCATTGGCGTGCTGCAGATCCGCGGTTCTTTTACTCACTTCCGACCGGAGTGCCTGATGACTTTCCAAAAGACTCTCTTCCGCGCGCATTCTCGCCCGGTTCAGATAATTGATGATGCCGGCCGCGAGCAGAAAGATGCTCATGTGTATGAATTTGTCGCGGCTGAGGATGCCAGCCGGTTCCGGTGAAACGAAGTAACGATCCAGCGCAAGTAATGAAAACAAAATCGCCAGCAATCCCGGCGTTAAGCCGCCGTACCACGAAGTAAGCATCACCGCGGCCAGGAAGAGCGAGTACGCGGTGGTTGCAAAAAGGCTTCGCGCTGAAAGCGTGAACAGAAGCGCGGCAATAACGCTGATGACGCTAGCCAGGTATCGAAGCGAAACCGGACGCGGTTGCGTGACCAGCCAGTTGAACAAAACAGCGGACATTTCCCATTCCACCGGCTTAGACGGGAAAACGCCGCGGATATTAGCAACAACGCAGTGTGGTTCCTCCGTACATTTGCGTAAGTAATCTCCGTGTCTTGATCCGCGACTGCTTTTCGTGACGCGCGCTGTCTAACAGAGGCGAATTTAAATTATTGGAGGTACACATGAACACATTGCGAGTCACATTCGCAGTCATTGCTGTTGCGACCGTCATCACACTATCAGCGGCAAGCGCCAAGGCCGATGAATGGAACAGAAAGACAATTGTTACGTTCGACCAGCCTGTCGAAATACCGGGTATGGTATTGCCGGCCGGAACATACGTTTTCCGACGGGTCAGCAGCACCGATCCAAACGTGGTGCAGATATCCGGTATGGATGAGACCCATGTCTACGCCACGGTGTTGGCGATTCCCGACTACAGAATGAACCCGTCCGACAAAGCTGTCATCACTCTTGAAGAGCGGGCAAATGGTTCGCCCCGTGCGATGAAAAGTTGGTTCTATCCCGGCGATACGGCCGGAGAAGAATTCGTTTACTCGTCTTCCCGCGAACCGAAAGACGAAATCGGAACACTCCAGGCACAAATCGCCGAACTGCGTGGTGCTCAGGCGCAGCAGGCCGAACGTGTTGATGCCGTCAACCGGAGAATGCAGGAAGGACTTGCGGAGGCGAATCAGGCCGTCACGGCCGCTAAGGCTGCCAACCAGATGGCCACTGCTGCTGATCGAATGGCCGCCAATGCTGACCGCCGCGCTGAAGCGGCGCAGTTCAACGCCCAGGCGGCTCTGAACCAGATCGGAACCGTGGCAGAACAGTTTGACAGCCGGGTCGCCAATCTGGACAAGTACCGGGTAACCGATCAGGCTGCGGTTACTTTTGCATTCAACTCGGATGCGCTCAGCAAGCAGGACATGAGCATGCTTGACGCTGTGGCCGCCTCTGTTGCCGCGGCACAAAGCGGATACCTCATCGAGCTTCAGGGCTTCACAGACAATTCCGGAACCGAAAAATACAACCTCGGACTCAGTGACCGGCGAGTCGAGTCAGTGCTTCGGTACCTTATAAGTGATCGTGTTCCGCTGTACCGAATCTCGCTTGTCGGCCTCGGCAAAGCGGATCCGGTTGCCGACAACCAGACCGCGGCCGGCCGCGCCGAGAATCGGCGAGTCGAAATTCGGGTCCTGCGAACGTCAGACTCGGTCTCCGCTGCAGCCCGCTAGCGCGACTGCGCGAGGTTTATGAAACCGCGGATGAATTGGGCTGCGGGAACAATTAGCCACAAAAAGGCACAAACTTTTGTGCCTTTTTGTGGCTAATTCTTCCCGCAACTCAACCCGCCCGCCATCCGGCAATGTTAAATAGCGTTAAATTTCTTCACGCCCGCAGTTTCTCTCGAAACATTTCGACAAAAACCGAGTCCATCCAAACCACTCGAGTGTTGTGTTCGAAAGGTGCCGCATTGCTCAGGCAATTCGGCGTGACAGTTTTCAACATGTACCCAGTTTGGAGATTTCACATGAAAGAATATGCTCATTGTCATACATGGATCGGATTTACGGCTCTTCTCGTGGCATTGTGTCTTTCTGCCGTTCCCGCTTTCGCTCAGGAGGAGATGCCGTCGCAGGTTAACCTGCAATTCACCGGCCTGATCAACACCGATTCGAGCGGAAACGGAGTCACCGACCGCGCGACCCACTCCGCAGGACTGCTCGCCAGCTACACCTACCTTCTCAATAAGTGGGCCGCTGTGGAGGGTAGCTATGGATACTCACGCAATACGCAAAACTATTTCGCCGGCGGGATTGGGATCGGCGGAGTCCAGACAAATATTCACGAGTTCACGGGAGCGTTCCGATTCGGCATCCCGACCCACGCCACAAGGATTCGTCCTTACGCACTCGCCGGAAGCGGAGCCCTGCAATTCAGCCCCACCGGGGACGTGGGTAATGCCTCCGGCGCCTCATCTCAGACGAAGGGCGTGTTTCTATACGGCGGAGGTGCCGATTTCGATGTGGCGAATCACGTGGGAGTGAGAGCCGAGTATCGGGCACTGTTGTACAAGGCACCGGATTTCACCATTCCGGGAATGACAACAGATTCATTGACTCATCTCGCCCAGCCTTCCGTCGGCGTTTTCTTCCGATTCTAGGCGACACAGAAATTCGGGGACGTAATTCGGGGCCAGACGGGTGAATTCCCTATTTCCTTCAACGAATCTTTAATCGGAAATAGGGAATTCACCCGTCTGGCCCCGAATTACGAGGTTTCCCGAATGGCTTTCAACGCAAGGCGCTCTTCGCGGTTGGGATCGTTCAGGACCTTACATTCATTGTTGAAGATCATGGTGGCGCGATCTTTGAGCGTGAACGCCGGCCATTTCGGCAGATCCGGATGATTCGGATTGCCTGTGCGGGCGAATGCGGCCCAGGCGGCGCTCATCTTGTGCGCGAGCGCATAACGCTCTTTGCCCGCGCCCGTCATCGATGCCGCAATGTCGACGTTGTAGAAGACGAAGGGAATGTCCAGTGTGTGGAACGATTTCATCTGTCCCTTGTGCACAGGCGAGCGCCACGTGAAGTAATACTGGTAATCCGCTGCTCTGCCCTGCGCCACTTTCAATTCCGCCAGCTGCTGCGCATTGGCCCGGCGCGTGTTGTCGGAGTTCATGATGAGCCAGACATCAGTGTTGGAGATCCCGGCATGCGTCCGGCGATACAGTGCCACCATCTCTCTGGCTTTCGTTTCGTCATTTCGGACGATTCGTTTCACACGCGCGAGCATTTCCTCCTCAGGCATTTCTATAGGCGGGACGGGTTCGTTCCAGGCGTCTTCGGTTTCCACGGAGCCCTGCATGAATGGAACCGCCGCTGAAACCTCAGGAGCGTCGGGATACCACTGATCGCGAGGAAGCGAGCGGCCATCGACCACAGGACCGCCTGCGAGTCCCTGGATGCCGGGCCGTTTTTCAAATGCTTCGCGTAACTGACGCCACGGCATTTTTTGAACCTCATCGAGCTGGCTAGGCTTCAGACCAAGCCGGGCGAGGAATTCTTCGGCAGCTTTTGTTGCACTTGCGCGCGTGGCCCCCCGGAAAGCAGAGCCACTCTGGGCGATGGCGCGATGGAACAGACCCTTCGCGGATGGCATGGCCATTAAGGTGGTCACCTTCGCGGCACCTCCGGATTGGCCGAAGATCGTCACGTTGCCGGGATCCCCGCCGAATCCCGAGATGTTCTCTTTGATCCAGGAGAGAACGGCAACAATGTCCTGCATTCCCAAATTGCCGGAGTTCGCCCACTTTTCGCCGCCGAGATCCGCGAGATGGAGAAAGCCGAACAGGTTCAGACGATGAGTGACGCCGACAACGACAACATCTTCTTTACGCGCAAGGTTGCTTCCGTCGTAAAGCAACCAGTTGCCCGATGCGCCCGAAAACCCGCCGCCATGCAGCCAAACCAGGACCGGACGGCGGCCGTTTCCCAGGCCGGGAGTATAGATGTTGATCTTCAGGCAGTCTTCGCCCATGGGCTCTCTTCGGTCAAGCGAGTAGACTTCCGAGATTGGCCCGTCGTCGTCCTGCGGTGAACGCTCGCCGACTTCGAAGCAGTCGCGAACACCGGTCCATGGTGTTGGCTTCAACGGAGGCATAAAGCGATTGGAGCCGGCAGTTGAGCCGGCATACGGCACGCCATAAAACTGGTTTACGCCGTAACGAACTAGCCCCCGCACCCGCCCGGCCGTTGTTCCGACAGAGGCCGACATACCCGCACCTCTGGCGTCTTGCCCGATCAGACGAGGCACGATGCCGGGAACGAAAATAGTCGCACCCAAAAACGTTCGACGATTGATAGTTGAAGCCATAGTTCGAACACTATACCTCGCGTTTGCGGGACGAGGCTAGGGGAGGACACGGCAACTGTAGGCGCGGTCTATGACCGCGCGCTCTTCCTGGAATCAACCCAATAGGCGCGGTCACAGACCGCGCCTACAGTAAAAAGCGCCGCGAAGCATCAAAAGAATTGAGCGAAGACGGGGTGTTCAGATGGGGAACCACCCCGACCGTCCCTTATTTAGGCTGTTGTTGCTTTTTGCCTTTCAACACGCCGCCGAAGATGTCCTTCAGCGCGTCCGGCGGCTGTTTGTTTTGATCTTCGGAAGGTTGCTGTTGCTGTTCGCCGGGTACCGCCGGCTTACCACGCAGGATGTCTCCGAGGATGCCATTGGTCAGTCCTGCCGGATTGTCGAGGCTGGGTACAAGCTTCTGCAACTTCATCTGAGCCACTTTTTGCAGATCTGGTGCGAACTGGGGTTGCTGCAATGTACCGGTAACGATCACCGGAATGACCAGTTCACCCTTGTTATTCGCGAGAGCAGTGTTCAGGAAGCCGCCGATGTTCGTTCCTCCGACCGACTGACTGAATTGCTGTGAAAGCACAGCCGTGAGATGCATGTTCAACTTCTGCTGCGCCAGATCCACAATGCCATCGGCTGCAATACTTCCTTCGTCCATCATCGCTTTCAGGTTATTTGTTCGGGCCACTCCTTTGTTGATGTCGAAATCCCCGGTCAACTGGAGCAACTTCGTGAACGGCTCAACGGCTTTGGCGGTCCGTTGAAATTGCGCGATCGTCGCCAGTTGATGCAGAAGATCGACGTTAGCAACCTTTCCATCCTTAAGATTGAGAGAAACTTTTCCATTTAACGACGGTACGATGCCCGGCGCGCCGCCGCCGGTCGTGAAGTGGGTGTCGGCATTCGCGGACAGAAGTCCATAGAGTGTCTGCTTAACCGGCGAGATGGACGACAGGAACTGGTTGGCATCGACGTTTTGCAAGCTGCTGTCCACGGTATAAGTCGGTGGAGTCGTCCGAGTATTCACGACGATGGTGCCCGACTGTTGGCCATTGTAAAGCGACGCCGTGAGTGGTTTCATGGTGACGATGCCGTGATCTATCGTTACTGAGGACCGCACATTGTTCATCATGAGTTGATCATAGACAACCGTATCGGCCGTCAATGAGCCGCTGCCGCTTACCCGGGTCATCAGGTTTTCCTGGTTGCCGGGGCCGGCCGTCTGAGTCGCAGAAGGACCGGAGCGAGGCTGTGGGCCTTTTTCTTCACGAGCCTTGAAGAGTTTCTCCAATTCATTGGCATTAACGTGATTCGCCGAGATCGTGAACTGGACTTGCGGGGAATTGAAGTTGCGGACCACAAGATTACCATGAGCGATCGTCTGGCCGAGTGAAACATCGAAGTTATCCACACTAACACCGGCACCGCTGAATCGCAGGTCCGCCCTGCGGACTCCCAGCGGCTTCCCCACTGATGGAAGATCGAGCGAAGTGTTACTAATCTGACCGCTGCCATCGAATGTCATCTGATCCATCCGGCGGATCGGTCCTGTGGCGGAAACGTTCAACGTCATTGAGCCCGACCCGTTCAGACCCTCCGTGGCAGACAGTCCGTAGGCATGCGCGATTCGCAGCAACTCCTGCACGTCTGCATTTCCCGTGTTGAGTTTTGCCTGGAGAGTCGGTGAATCGGAAACGTAACCGGATAACGTGAACTGTGCCGCCGCGCTTGTACGTCCGGTCCTGGCGGTAAACTCATTCGAGCGGATCGCATCAGGCGAAAGGGACAGTTCTACAGCATCCACTTGAACCGGCTCACGCAATTCTCCGCCACTCATTCGGACGTTGCGAGCTGCAATCTGCCCGTTCAGAGCAGGTCGGGTAACCGGACCCTGTCCATGGACATTCAGGTTCAGGGTGCCGCTGACATCGTTCTTCGCATTGAAAGCCATCCCGAATGCCGCTGCGAGCCGTGCGGCTTCCGCAATTGAGGCGTTTGAAGCCTGCACCGTCATATCGACCTGCATTGGTTTGGGCTTCGCATCAATGCTGCCCTGAACAGCGACGGGCGTGGGACCAAACTTGAGATTCGCTTTCTCGATCGTGGCTCTCGATTGGTTGAGATCGCCGTTAACCTGGTAGTCGAGCGAGATGGGGTACCCGATATCCACTCCGTGGACTCGCGCATTGCGCGCTTCGAGTTTGCCCGTTGATGCAAAGGTTCCATTATTGTTCTTCACCTGCGCGTTTCCGGTCAGAACGGCATCGGAGTTTGCCAAGGTCTCTATGTTGACGAAACGCCGAACGCCGGAC
>WNEW01001599.1_pt1 | contig 11099 bp, 14 predicted proteins | sample 5399891 | NCBI WGS metagenome assembly WNEW01 (sample SAMN13153336, study PRJNA577476) | soil metagenome | isolation source: 40 cm grassland meadow soil pre-rain plot 5 | place: USA:California | collected 2015-09-08 | reverse complement strand
TGTCATCTATCTTTCTTACAGTCTTGTTATCAACCCCGATAATGACGTCGCCTCCAAGCTTGATTGGCACGCCATCAACAGTCGCGTCTTGGTTGCCTCCTCGTATGCCGGCCTTTTCCGCGGGACTGCCGGCGACTACATCCATCACCAGAAAGCCGCGCGGCTCTTTAAGTCCGAGGTGCTCTGCTATTCCAGGCGTCATATCCCTCCCCGCAACGCCAAGCCACGGGTGCTGAAAAGAGCCAGTGGTGATAAGCGACGGCACTACCTTTGTCATTGTGTCTGACGGAATCGCAAAGCCCACACCGGCAAATTGGCCGGTAGTTGAAAATATGGCAGAATTGATTCCTATCACTTCGCCCCTCATGTTGAGCAGCGGACCGCCGGAGTTGCCGGGGTTGATTGGCGCATCGGTCTGGATTACGTCCGGAATAGAAAAGTTGCCTGCTTCCTGTGATGGAATCAGCCTGCCGACGCCACTGACGATACCGGCAGTCATTGACCCGGAAAGCCCAAACGGGTTGCCAATTGCGGCGACCTCCTCGCCAACTCTTATCTTGGACGAGTCAGCAAGCGGAAGGGGGACTAGCTTTTCCCTCGGCGTTTCTTTCACGTATAGGACGGCTAGATCCGTGAACGGGTCTGAGCCTATCAGCGTGGCTCTGTATACCGTCCCGTCAAGGAATGTCACGTCAAGCCTCCCTCCGCCGCTTACAACATGATTGTTCGTGATGATGTGCCCATTGTTATCGTAGACAAAGCCTGAACCTAGCCGGGAGTCATGAGCATTAGTTTCGTCGCTGTCGGTAATCTGCACGACTGACTTCTCCACCTTGACAAACAGTTCCGGCAAGGTTAGCTCTGAGTTGGATGCCTGTGCCGTGCTTACCTGCCCAACCTTAAAGGCGTTGTTGTCGAGACCTTGCCTTTCACTTACACTCGTATTCAGAAGGCCGCCAACAAGTGGTGGCGTGCCGCCTTTGAAGTTAACATCGTTGAACTGCGAATAGACGAAAAAGATTGCAACCGCACCAAGAATAATTAACGCGGCTAGGATTGCCTTATTCAACGTTATGAAATTATCACTTCATCATCTAATAATCTTTTGCCCGAATGGGAAAATTCCAGGCGAGCTTATTTACCTATATAGAGCGCGCTTAGCTCTAGCTGCGGTTCTTCCAGGAATTCGACCAGACGCGTGTAGCATAGTAGAAATTCTCGCCCTTTGTCCGTAATCCGATATACTATGCCGTTCTGCGAAGCATCCTGTGATAAGAGCCTCCTTCCGATAAGCTCGCTCAAGTAGAGAAGTACCTGCTCGTAACTGAGGTTTGCTTTGTACATGATGTGGGTTTTCTTTATTCCCGATGTGGCAAGCGCCAGCACGTCGCCCATTATCTGGATTTTTCCTCTGTTGTTTTTGCGTTCAGAGATCATTTCTGCATTATAGGGGACCATAAGATAAATTAGGAGCGTGGCGTTTCAGACGCTTGGAATGGCCGTTCCACTGAATTCTATTGCAGAATGTTAGCGTAGCGGATGTTGGTTTTTGCTTATTGTGTATTGTCTGTCGCGCCAGCTAACCGCGCCTTTCTTTCTGGCAACGGCTATTGCCGACAGAAAGCCAAACGAGATGAGGGCGCCGCTGAGCGGCGAGGCAAGCGCGTACGCAGGGTTCTCGAATACCCCAAACCTGCACTGGACAGCTGTGGTAGCAATTATCAGTGCAATTGCTGCTAACTGCAGGCCAAGCAAGATTTGGAAAGAAATGTTGTTTGCAAGAGTGGCCGCAGCTAGGTACGGCAAAAGAGCAAAAGGCACAAACAGGATAAACAAGACTGCAACTGCCATCATATATGCGCCGGACTTGTTCTGGAAATAGACCGAAATCATGAGCCGGCGGAGGCCCTGCCACAGCGTCGGCAGATCTCGTGCCCACACGGCTTTTATCTGGTTCTCTCCCCTCACCATTTTCATCCTGAACCTGCCCTCCTTGACCTTGCCGCCAAGAGCCCCGTCTTCTACCAGCTCCTGTCTAACGCCTTTGTGAGTTCCAACCGCCTCGTACGTGCTCCTCGTTATTACGAAAAAGCTGCCAAAAAAATAACCTGTACGGGTGTTTGGGTCGTTCACGCGCAGAGGCGAAAAGCGGGTGTGTAGAAATGTTGCAAGGCCTGGCAGCGTTATCTTTGTCCAGAAATCGTTGCACAGGAGCTTGGGCACGGCCGTCAGCGCGTCAAGGTTCTCCGACACTAACTGTCCTACCGCAAGCGACATTGCTGAGGGTGCGTGCTCCGTGTCGGCATCTGTAAATAGCAGTACTTCGCCTTTTGCGCGTAAGTACCCTTCGTGGCAGGCCCAGTTCTTGCCGACCCATCCCTCCGGCTTTGGTGGCGCATTGATGAACACCACTCTGGGGTCCTTGACAGCGTACTCTTTTATCAATTCGCCCGTCCTATCGGTGGACGAGTCATTTATGGCAATTATCTCAAACTTAGGATAGTCCTGTGTAAGTATGCTGTCAAGGCAACGCGCAATGTAGTTCTCTTCATTTCTGGCGGGAAGGATTACGCTCACCCGGGGCAAGCGGGTCGCGCCAGTACGATCAAATGACTCTAGTGTCGGAGCCTGCCTGAAAGACTTGCTCATATACGCAAGGAAGTATACCCACACGCCGGATATGCCCGCCATTATCGCGGCGATCACTAGGTTGGTCACCGTGAAGGCAAGTTCCATTGCGTTACTTAGCAAGAAATAGGTCATTTATTCGACTGCTTTTGCAATTCTCTCCAGGGCTTCATCAGTTCCTTCCGCGATATGTTTTTTCACCATCCCGGTGAAGATACCAAGAAACCCCGCGAGCTTTATGTCCCAGACAACGTCGATCTTGGTTTTGTCGCCTGAGGGGATAAGAGTTACAACCTTGGTGCCTTTCATCGGGCCTTCTGTTATCATTATCTGCACCGACTTTTTGGGATTGAGCACCACTGTCTGGAGGCACTTTGAATCCTTGAACGCGATCGTGACTTCGCGCTCAATCGTGTTGCCGGCCTTGCTGATGTTTTTCACGCTCTTCGTGCCGTGCCAGTAATCCGGCTCGTGGTCAACATCTGCAACAATGTCCCACACTCGATCGACCGGAGCCGATACCTCCCGGCTTGCGTTGATAGTCGCCATTGGCTTGCATTTCACGCTGCCAACATATGTGCCAATCTCAGAATCTTTTGGTTCATATTAGGTCAGCCTAATTAGGCACACCATGAAAATTCATGGCCTAGCATCTATAATAATTTCTGCGATCGGTTTTGCCGTAGCGGGGACAGCTTCTGCCAAAACGAAGAAGTTCAATTTATGGCGAACATCGAATTCATCAAGGGACATCTGGAGTATGCGGTTGCCAACAAACAGGGAAATGACACTTCGTTGGCCTTTGCAGACCGACTTGACATATACAACATTGGCCAATATCGCATAAAAAAGAAATCTGCAATTCTTGTTACTAACGCATGCTTATTCTAGCAGTTTCATGGGGCTTGAGCTTGTCCCAGAATGCGCCAAGCGTGATACCTAGTAGTCCCCAGAACATACTCATGGAGAAGGCGCTCACGATTCTAAAGCTGATGACTAGATCCATTGGCGCGGTTATTTCATCGGGGTTTACTGGCATCCCTAAATATGCTCCCACAATGATGGCAGCATAAACAGCTGGGATTATCAACTTCTTTGCATACAAAGCTCCAATTTTGCGGTAAAGGAGCGCGAGCCCAAGTGCACTGAATCCTGATATTGCCAAGAAGCCAAGATATATGCCCTGCCGATAATAGATGGTTTCGGGGTTTCCTACGGCTGGCGGGTTTGCGGGATACTTCAGGGCAGGCAACAGAAACAGTGCAAACCACATGATGCCGGCAATAATCAGTGCCTTCTTTTTGTTATTCGAGCCGGGAACTGAGCCGCGGCCATATGCAAATACTATTCCAAACAAGGAGCCCAGCGATAGTCCCAGAATAGTGCCGGCGGCAATTTCTCCCCCTCTCTGCCAGACCCGATAAGCTGCAAACTCAAACGGGTTGATCATTTCGCCACTCTTTTGAGAATTTTCTGTTTCAAGTTGGATTGCGCGGTCGACGTACGGCTCTACTATGATCTGGTTCACCGCACCAAGGATTGTGCCGGCGATTGCGCCCGAAATGAGGGTGATGGCGACAAAAGTAATGGTTTTCATAAAAGATCAGAAAATCAGTGACATGGCATTCCTGCTGCATGCCTCATGTCATGGTAAAATTCATGGGCCCAGTTGTTTCCTGGACTGCCGCCGCTTCCGTCAGCTGGCGGAGAAAATCCAAGGACTTCACCCTGATCGAATCCCACCATAAAGACTCCAAATGCAAGTACTGCAAGAAGAATACCTATTGCAGTTTTCGAAACACCTATGGAAGAATTGGATGTAATCTGATGGCCTTGAGACATTGCATCTGGGATGTATGCCGGCATTATATAAAGAATCGGATGGTTTATCCAACTCGCGCACAATGAATAAATTCGTCGATGTGCTTTTGCTGACAATGCACATGTACATCAAGGCGCTTGAAAAAATTGCGAGCAGATACGCTCCAAGCAGAGTTCTTTCCTTTGATGTCGTGCACGTGTTCGCCGCGCTGCAGCTAATAAGAAAGAGGGGGAGGACAAGCAGGGATGCGTTGTCTAGCAGCTTAGCGCTTGGCGAAGGATCCGTCAAGACGCTGGTAAAACACATGAAGATGCACGGGGTTGTGCAGACTTCAAACGGCGGCACAAGAATGACCCCCAAAGGCAAAGGCATATGCGAAGGACTTTTGTCGGTCATGCCTTCCGAGCTGAGCCTGCCCAGGTGTTCTGTTGCTCTCGGCAAGTTCAATTATGCAGTACTTGTCAGAGAATTTGGCTTTGCAGTCAAATCGGGGATAGAACAGCGTGATGCTGCCATAAAGATGGGCGCGACCGGTGCTACCACACTCGTCTTCAGGGAGGGCAAGTTTGTGATGCATGCAAGCACCCATGACTCGTTCAAGAAGGAGCCTATTGTGCGCAGGATTCTTGTGGAGAAGTTCAGGCCGGAAGAAGGCGACGTAGTCATAATAGGGAGCGCAGACAGCAGCGAGAAAACAGCCGAGCTCGCGGCCAAGAATGCAGCGTTATTGACTATCTTTAGCCACGAGAAGCATCAATGAGCTTCCGTCCGCGTTCCGTCCCTGTTGTAAACGTAGACTTTGCCAGCCTGCTCGTCCAGAGTTTTCTTGTGTGAGCCATCGCAGAATGGCTGATTGCTGCTTAAACCGCACATGCATATCCACTTTGATTCGCCACCAACTTTGACTGGCATCGGGCCCTTGTCTTCCTTTCTAACTAGTCTTGCCATGATCTGAGGTATGCCGGGCTCTTAAATAAACTTGGCAGTAATTCTGCGCTGACTTAGTTTTTCAGCCTTCACTAGCTCGTGACCGCATCCGGGTGTAGGTCCCTTCTGTGCTCTTCCATGACGTCGATGTTATCGAATTTCTTGCCGCATATGTCACATTTTTTCCTGCTGCGCCGGCCGTAAAGGTAGTCAGCAAGCCTCATCAGGTAAATGCTAAATCCCCACATCAATAATTAATGTGCGTCTTCTCTTTAATAGTTTAACCATACTTTATTTCAAACCTTATGTCATGTTGTGGAACACTAATTGTCGGAATTTGCAAAGATACCAATCTTTTTACAGTCCCGATAGTGCATAATTCGCAGGTAACTGCTCGCGTCAAATGCACTGCAAAAACTGGTACGATTCTGGCAAAGGTACGAGAATCTCAGCCTGAAGATAGCATTCGCGCTGATATCGCTCCAGCTGGTACACCTCTATTGGCTCACGGCCGACGTCGTGGTGAAGCGGATAACAGGAGAAAGCGCACTTGGCTTGCAGCTGAATGGCCCGCTCTTGGCCTTTTTCATAGTCATCGATTACATCGAGATCCCGGCGCTTGCGGCGGGTCTGACCTACTATGCGCTGAGCCTTTACAGGCATCAGAAGAGCTCGACTAAGAACGCGCTGCTGCTTGCGATGCTTGCCGTGCAGGTATTCCACATATTCTGGATAACAGACGAGGTGGTCTACGAAGCATTCTTTGGATCGTCCAACGCGGTCGAAATCCCTTACTATGCGGCATGGATAGCGATACTGATCGACTACTTGGAACTGCCTGTAATAGGAGACCTGTTTTACAAGACGATTGTAAAGGGCAAGCGATAATTTCTGCAACGGGTTCCGCTGGGACACAGATAACGAGTCAATGCAAGTAGCGTTCAAACCAACCGCGTGCAAGGCGCGCGACATCTTGGAGCTTTCCGGGCTCCTCGAAAAGGTGTGTGGCTCCTGGCACTATCTCAATCTTCTTATCTTTTATTTTCAATTTATCAAATGCTTCTTGGTTCATGCCGATGACAGGGCGATCGTTTCCTCCAACGATAAAGAGCGTAGGCGCGCGGACTTTATCCAAGTATTGCCCCGCCAAATCAGGCCGCCCACCACGAGAAACAACTGCCCTCACTATCTCTTGTTTTTTCGCTGCGGCAACTAGTGCGGCCGCAGCACCAGTGCTGGCTCCAAAATATCCAATTTTAGCATTGCCGGCACGCTTTGCCAGCCAGTCAGTCGCCGCGGCGAGCCTGTCCGCAAGAAGGCCTATATCGAAGCGTAGCTGACCAGTCCGCTCGTCAATTCTCTCTTCATCCATGGTAAGCAGATCAAACAGCAGCGTGCCCAGCCCTGCATTTTGGAGCGTGCTCGCGACGTACCTATTCCTAGGGCTATTCCTGCTGCTCCCACTCCCGTGTGCAAAGAGCACGATTCCCGGTTTGGTACCAAGACATAAGTCGCCTTCCAATGTTGTTGACATTACGGGAATGCGGACGTGTTTGGGACACAGTCTCACGCCATCCAAAATCATAGAGTGAACGTTTTCTTTACAGCATGTGCAACCTGAACAGTCCACGGCAAAGTCATGGTTACATGTTTTACAGGTGCACACGTCGGGGAATGAGCCACTCTTGCTACTCAATGGTTTTAATCATGGGAACAAATGAATTTAACAATTTAAAAACGCTCATCACTGTGACTCATTTGCACCAAACTGTATCATGTTTAGCGACATATAATATGAAATGGTCAAAGTGATGCAGATAGGCGCAGGGCCTAGCATTTACAGTTAAGGCCACCCCCTCCCCTGAGGGTGCTCCATCTGTTATTAGCAGATTTATCGAATCTTTTTCGATGTCAACAACAGTACAAGCGGAAGCATCCAAACCGCAAAGAAAGATGCAAAAATGCAATCGCTGCGAGGCCGCTGGTTTTCCGAACCAGCCAATAGCCTTTGAAAAGATGGGCGAAGACCTGGCAACAGGCAAAATCAATTGGAAGCTGGTGGACGAAAATGGCAATGAGCATGTGCACAAGGGCGCGTCGGCATTTGGGTCTAGGCGCAAGCGCATTGTGGACATTGCCACGGTGACAGATGTCAGCGAGGCAAGAAAGCTGCTCGTGCTGGGCTGGGAATACAAGGCTTCGTACCCTGCGACAATCGCAAACGTACCACACTATGTGCTTGTAAAGCGCGACTAAACACCTTTGTGGCTAGCGAGCCGGCTACCATTCCATTCTTTTTTTACATAACAAACGGCAACTAGTTTACGAAAAAGAGTCCGGGCTCTCCCATTATTTCTGAAGCCGACCAGTCGACGCAACTTGGACGGACGTCCAGTATCAGTCAGTCGATCGTATAGGTGGTCAGCATGGGTGTGCTGCAAGAGTCGCACCTGATCACGTCGCTTGACGCGCCTGTCATGAGTTGGTAGTGGATTTCCTGAGTAATAAGGAAAAGTCAGGAAGGTTTTGGACACTCTTCCATAGGCCAAATGAAGATCTCCTTTCCAGGTAGTTTCCAAAGCTGATCCGCATAGAGACTCGTATTGTCAATGTGACAGCGCTCACACATGTTGACCGAGACATCGTCTGAAGGCTTGCCTATCAGCATGAGAAACTCTTTTGCATACTCGACTGCCTTGGAGTCAATATCCTTCGGTACCTGCGACGCCTGGCCCTTGTCAGTCGGTATAAAGACGTCAAAATGCAACCTGCCCTTGTCTGCGTAAGTATTGTATACTACTACCTTTTTCCCTGACCCGTGATATGGTTCTAGCTTTGGCATGGCAGTGTAAGATGGGAAACGGAATTTATTTCTTACTCAAGTTTGTCGCACCTGCACTCGCTGCGTACAAGAGATCCCTCCTTGCTGACGTAACAATGGAGGTCAGGTCCTTGTCCGCTGTGTCTGTGCAATTGCTGATGAGGTCCTGGCCTTCCTTTTCCTATCTTCGATCGCCATTTACCTCTTCTTGACCTGCACCGTATATCTGGATTAATAGGAAAATCAGCCGTGATATCCCGCAAATGCAAGATATACATAAGGCGCAGGAGCGTACTGAAAATACAAATTGCTCTCGCTGATACGCGACTATCACTCAATCCAAGTGGACCTACGCATACAAAAAGAGCGGTGCCGGCTACAGGCTCGGATTAAGTAGGCGCCAATTCTTGGTGTTGATAAATCCGCTGCATGTCATCCTGTGGACTTTCCGGCGCAACGAGCATGATGTGATCAATCTGTATGATTCCCTTTCCCCGGTCATGCAGCTAGCTACCGGCGGCGACATGCTCAACTTTGGGTACTGGAATGGCAATGCTTCAGATCTTGTGGAAGCCCAAGATAATTTGTGCCTACTGGTAGATGACATAGCCGAGCTCGGCTCTGCTAAGAGGCTGGTAGACGTAGGAAGCGGGCTTTCTGCGCCTGCGGCGAGGTGGAAGTCTGTGCATAGTCCCCTTGAAATCAGCTGCGTCAACATCAACTTCCAGCAGTTGCTTTCTGCAAAGCAGACAAATGCGTCACTCCTAAACTCGACTTCTACCGCATTGCCATTTCTTGACAAGTCTGCGGACAGGATAGTTGCACTCGAATCTGCACAGCACTTCAAGCCGCTTGACAAATTCATCAAAGAGTCTAGAAGAGTGTTAGAGCCAGGAGGCTTACTAGTTATTGCAATGCCGGTCGTGACGGCAGCGCACCCATTCTTTAAACTCGGAATACTTTCCTGGACCTGGTCGTCAGAACATTATGAGTTGGAATACGTGAAATCATCCATAGCGAAAAACGGATTCAAACTCAAACATATCAGGCACGTTGGTCATCAGGTTTACGAACCATTGACTGACTATTACGTTTTTCACAGGAGAGCCCTGAGGGAAAATATTTTGAAAAGGTACCCTGCTTTTCTTGAAAGCGTGCTTTACAATTCCCTTTTGAAGATGAGGGACGTGTCCAGAAAAGGAATAATCGACTATATCATCATAAAGGCATCATAGGAAAATCGTCCAGGGTTATTAATGGAATTTCGCCCTTCTGAACCTTGTATTGTGTCGATCGTCGCTTCACAGTACTTCGTCAACACGCAGACATCAGAAAAGAACAAGACGAAAGTTCCCAGCTTAGGCTAATTATTCAAAGTTAATGTGCCCTAATAACATATCTAATAAATTTTCTAGATCTCGGAATGTGTCACAATAAATATTCTTGAGTTTATTCAGAGTCCATGAGCGTTTGGCCAAAGGTAATTCTGCGGCGGATTTACCATTTTTCTCTGTTTATATGGCTGGCTGCAAACCGAAGAGTTACCAATGCTATGCGTCATTACCCAAAAACTCGTTTCGACGAGAACGGTTTTGTCGAAAACTATAACGGCGACAAAGACTATCATGCGCTATTATTAGCCCTCGTCATTGTCGGAATACTTGCAGGTTCGGTGATATCGTTTGCTTACGAGTCAGCAAGAGCTGCATGTAATGTGGACACTGATGCACCTTCGAATTCTAGCCACCTTCCTCTTTCAGAAATATATCCTGTTAATAAAGTACGTTCAGGGCTTGTTGCTTTCGATTCATTCACAAAAGGCAATCTAGACAATTGGACTGTATATGGCAGTGCAGTTGCTCGGCAAGCTCCCTACAGGTATTTTGAAAACTCAACCGGCCTTTATCTCGGTATACGCGTAGCGAACAGCAGTCAATGGGCAGGCATTTTCGCTGAAACACCTTCTACGAATGCCTACCTTTTCCACGCTATACTGACCTTGCCATACGCGACAATTTCAGATAACGAATTTAATACAGGCCTTTACGTTCAAACTACGTATGATGGGTTGGTAAATTATGTGACATGTGTAGCAATTGTCAGCCAATCGGGGTACTATTGGTCGGTCGTTCTAGCTACGGGCAGCCAAGATGGTGCAGAACATTTCACCACATTATGGGCTGATCACAGCAGCAACCAGCCCCTCACAAGAGACTGCACAATTATCACAAATGGAGAGAACTATCTGAAAGTGTATTTGGACGGGGTTTCCGTCTATTCAAATAGCACACTTGAATTGACTATGCCAGCGCCATTTTACGCGTTTGTTGAGGTGCAAACGACAACTTCTAGCCAGATGCGATTCGGAGCCTACGCCGATTACTATGCGACGTTAAACAATGACATTAGAGTAATGAACGCACCTAGTAACGGAATAGTGCAAATAATCGATTCTTCCACAGGCAATCAAATTGCAAATGGAACGGTGGGATGGGATGGTACTGCGAGATTTGATGTAGGAATGTATCACATGCCGATAAACAATGCACTCATTAACATATACGACTCAAGTGCAAGAGATTTGATTGCTTCTGGTACCACTAAACTATGGGGAGGGGATGTCTATTCAGTTGCTAGTCCACAATCGAACGAGGATCTGAAATGCATTTCAGTACCGAATCTGGATCCCGTGTAACCATACAATCATCTATCATAACCTGGGATAATCTTCACGATGATGCCACCTGGATTCCCCTTACTCCAACTATATGCCTATACGTCGCGGGGGAATCATTATAATGCACCAGAGATCTGAGCAGAATGGAATCATAGTACTGAATCTACTGGGATAGATGAGATGTGCATCAAATAAAGCGCGAAATCCAAGAATGATGCGATTAC
>WNEW01004275.1_pt1 | contig 11104 bp, 10 predicted proteins | sample 5399891 | NCBI WGS metagenome assembly WNEW01 (sample SAMN13153336, study PRJNA577476) | soil metagenome | isolation source: 40 cm grassland meadow soil pre-rain plot 5 | place: USA:California | collected 2015-09-08 | reverse complement strand
AGCCTCACGCGCCACCCGCCGCGCGCGCGGTGCACAGTCGGCGCCACGATGGCGCCGAACTCGCGGTGGATGGCGTCGGTCACCTCGATCTGCCGCGTGATCACGGCGGCGCGCCGGCGCTCCAGCGCGTCGACGAGCTTCAACAATCCCACCATCGCCGCCACCGGCAGACCGACCACCGCGAGCACGCCCGCCAGCGCGGTCATCGCGCACCTCCCGAGAGCGCGAGCACCGGGACCCGCACGCGGGCCCGCACGCGATCGACGATCCGGGCGAGCGCGGGGCGCCACCACGGCCGCCGCCGCTCGGTGACGGCGACCAGATCGGCGTCGAACGCGTCGGTCTCGCACGCGATCTCCTCGACGACGTCGCCGAAGCGCACGGCGCGCTCCACCGGCACGCCGTCCAGCAACAGCTCGAGCCGCCGCAGGCGCTCCAGCGTCTCGGACTCGAGGCGCTCCTCCTGGGCGTGGCCGTACATGAGCACGCGCTGGTGCACGTCGAGCGTGAGGCCGACGTCGTAACCGTAGCTCCGCGCGTAATCGTCGAAGCGGGTGCGCTGCAGCGGCTGCACGCTGAGCAGCCGCACGGTGCCGCCGCTGTCGCGGGCCAGCGCCGCCACCACCGGCACGATGGCCTCGGCGCGCGTGTGGTCTCCGACGGGAACGAGGATTCGCTTGGCCATTATCCACCTCCGCCCGGTATGACACCGCACGGCGGCGCGTGTGAAACATCGATCATCGAGGGGCGCCACGGCTCCGCCGGGGCGCCCCGAGCCGCCCTGGGGGGTTTGGGGGCCCTTCGAGGCCCCCCATGTCTACAGTGGGTGGAGGTCCGGCCGGCAGTTGGTGCAGGGCGCGTAGCCACGGGCCTCGGCGTCCGCGCGCGAGGCGAACAGCGTCAGCAGCGCCAGGCTGCGCGTGCCGATCGAGCCGCACGTCGGCAGGCAGTATTCCGTCTCCCCCTCGCCGAGCGCGTACATCGCCTCGCGCGCGACGCTCGCGTCGCGACGGGCGGTGTGCAGCTTCACGCCCTCGACGCTGAGGAGCTGCTGCTTGAGACCGAGCTTGTCGCCCGCGTAGCCGGTGAGCCGTCCCGAGGTGCCGATCACGCGATGGCAGGGCACGACGATCGGCAGCGGATTCCAGCGCAGCGCCTGGGCCACGGCGCGCACCGCGCTCGGCTTGCCGATGCGCCGCGCGACGCCCGCGTAGGACGCGACGGCGCCGTACGGGATGGCGGCGGTGGCCTCGAGCACGGCGCGCTCGAAGTCGCTCCGCGCCAGCCGCCAGTCGAGCGTCCAGTCGAGGTCGCGCCGGCGGCCACCGATGAACTCGAGCAGGTCCCGCTGCAGGCGCTCGAGCTCCGGTCCGCCCGGGACGGGCTCGATGCCCTCCACGCGCGCGAGCCGCGAGGCGCGCAGCGAGCTGCCGCCGTGCAGGTACTCGACGACCGCGATGCCGTGCTCGGAGCGGCCGACCAGGATGTGGCCGAGCGGCGACGGGAAGATGCGATACGCCACGCGGCGCTGCTTGAGGTCCGCCAGCCGCGACTCCAGCCCCGCGCGCGACTTCGCCAGCGCGTCGGCCGGCGGTGTCGAGCGCAGCCCGCGCGCCACCGAGTCGACCGCGCGGTAGCGGCCGAACTCGTCGCGGCACTCCGCACAGGTGTCGAGATGCCGGTGAACGCGCTCGGCAGCGCGGGACTCCGCGTCCCCCGTCGCCGTGGCGACCAGATCGAGTTCGATCGCGCGGCAGGACGGGTGCTTGGTAGTCATCGCACGCTCTCCATCATCGGAAGTTCGTGGCCGTTGAGGCCGAGGCGGATCTTCTTGAGCGCCTGGAACACGTGAGCGCGTGCGCTTTCCGGCGAGCACTCCAGGCTCTTGCCGATCGCGTCGTATTCGAGGTCGTGCAGCTTGCGGAGCACGAAGGCCAGCCGCTGCTTGAGCGGCAGGCCGTCCACGACGCGCTCGACGAGCGCGCGCGTCTCGCGGAAGCGCCGCGCCTCCTCGGGGCTGGCGGGATCGACGTCGGTCCGGATCTCGCCGACGCCGGCGTACGCGCGACGCCGCCGGCTCTCCGACCGGAAGTAGTTGCGCGCGAGGTTGGTGGCGATCGTAAATAGCCACGCGCGCACGTTGGCGCCGTCGTCGAGGCCGCCCCAGGCGCGGTAGGCGCGCAGGAAGGTTTCCTGGCTCAGGTCGTCCGCGTCACCCGACCGGGAGGTGACGCGCAGCAGGTAGCGATAGATCTCGGCGTGATGCGCCGTCACCACCGTCTCGAATGGTTGCAGGCCCATACGCCTATTTAGACACCGGTGTCACCCTCCGCGTGAAACGCAGGGGCTGAATGGCCTCAGCGCCCAGGCGCTGGCCAGGAGGGCGGCGCACGCGACCAGCAGCGCCGCGGAGAAAGTCCCGTCCCCACCGTGGAGATAGCTCGCGCCGATCGGGCCGGCGATCTGGCCCAGCGCGAAGGCCGACGTCATCGCCGCCATGAGCGCCGTTGCGCGGGCGCCCCCCACCTCGCGCGCCTCCTGCATGCCGACCATCGTGGTGACCATGAAGGTGCCGCCCACGCCGAGCGCGGCGAGCATCGTCGCCGCGATGCCGGGCCGGATCACGGGCAACGCGACGCCCAGGGCCATCACGAGGTGGCTCACGATCCACAGGCGGCGGTTCGTGACGAGGCGGCGAACGCGGCCGACCAGCAGGGTCGACGCCACCGCCGCCGCGCCGAACATCGGCCACGACAGGCCGAAGACGGCGGGATCGGCGATCGCCTGCCGCGCCATCACCGGAAGGAACGTCGCGGGAATGATGTACCCGAAGCCGAACGCGCCGTAACAGAGCGTGAGGCGCAGCCATTCGCCGTCCCACGCGAGCTCGGGGCGCGGCCGCGGTCGCGCCGAGACCGTCGTTGTGGTGTCGAAGATCGGCCAGATGCTGACCGCCACGGCCAGCGAGGCGATCCCGAACACGATCCACGCGCGCGCGGACGTCACATGCAGGCGCATGAACGCCAGGCACGCCGCGCCCGCCACCGCGATGCCAGCCCCCACGCCCGCGAACACGGTGCTTTCGAGCAGGGGCCGGCGCAGAGGCTCGAGGCGCTGCAGACACCACGCCGAGGTGCAGATGAGCACCCAGGCGCTCGCGATCCCGGCGAGCGCACGCAGGGCGATCCAGATCGCGAAGTGATCGTGCACACCCATTCCGAGCGTGGCGAGGCCGATCGTGACGAGCCCGCCGCGGATCGCGCGCTCCGCCCCGATCGGCACGGCCATGACGGACAGCGCGCCGAGCAGATACCCGAGATAGTTCGCCGAGGCCAGCCACGCGCCGGCCGCGATCGAGACTCCGGCGTCCTCCTGCATCATCGGCAGGATCGGCGTGAACGCGAAGCGTCCGATTCCCATCGCGACGGCCAGCGCCGCCAGGCCCGCCCCGGCGACGGCCGTTCCCGAGGCCTGCGTGCTCAGACTCGCGGCTTCAGCTCGATCTGGTAGCCGTCGAGGTCGCGGATGTAGAGCGAGGGCCCCACGCCCCACGCGCCGCGGCGCTGCTTGACCTCGCCGTCCGTGTCGACCCCACGCGCGCGCAGCGCGGCCGCGACCGCGGCGAGATCCACGGCGCGGATCGACAGGCAGATGTGATCCACGCCGCGACCGTGCGGCGGCGGTGGCCCGTCGGCCGGCAGCAGGTCGATGAGCGCGTCGCCGAACCGGAGCTGGACGAGCCGGATCGGCTCGTTGACGAACTCCAGCGTGCAGCCGAGCACGTCTTCGTAGAACTTGCGCGACGCGGCCTGGTCGGCCACGCGCAGGACGACGTGATCGAGGCCGAGCGGCTGGAAGGCGGGCCGCTCACTCACGGCGCAACACCGGCAGCGGCTTTTCGCCCAGCAGCCGCCACGTGGCCAGGAAGCCCACGGCGATGGCGAGGACCACGCTGGCGCCGACGCCCGCCAGCAGCGCCCACGGCTCGAAACGCCACGGCGTGTCCAGCACGAAGCGCAGCACGATCCACGCGAGGATGGACGCGAGCGCGGTGCCGCCGAGACCGGCGGCGGCGCCGAGGCAGCCGTATTCGACGGCGAACGCGCGCGCGACGACGCCGCGCGTGGCCCCGAGCGTACGCAGCACGACCGACTCGTAGAGCCGCTGGTAGCGCGTCGCCGTCAGCGCGCCGGCCATCACGACGACGCCGGTGGCCACCGTGAAGAGCGCCATCACACGGATGGCGACCGCGATGTCACCGAGGACGGCGCCGACGCGCTCGAGCACGTCGCGCACGGGGATGGCCGTCACGTTGGGAAACGCGGCGGCCACCGCGGCGGTGACGGCGCCCTCGGCGGCGGCCGCTGTGCGCGCGGTGGCCACGAACGTCACGGGCGCGCCGTCCAGCGCGCCCGGCGAGAACACGACGAAGAAGTTCGTGCCGAGGCTCTGCCAGTCCACCTTGCGCAGGCTCGCCACCTCGGCCTCGACGGGTACGCCCTGTACGTCGAACGTCAGCCGCCCGCCGACGTCCACGCCGAGCTGCTTGGCCATGGCCTCCTCCACGGAGATACGCGCCGGCCCGGGCTCCGGGCCCCACCACCGGCCGCGCGTCAGCACGTTGCCCGGCGGCGGCGCCGCCGACCAGGTCAGCGCGTACTCGCGAGTGTAATAGAAGGCGCCCTCCCGGTCCTCCCCGACGCGCTGGCGCACCAGGTCGCGCGTCACGCGCACGCCGTTCACGGCGGCCAGCCGCGCGCGCACGATCGGCGTCAACTCGGGCGTGACGCCGCCGCCGGCCTGCGCCAGCACGCGCGCGAACGCGTCGCGCTGGTCGGGCTGCACGTCGACGAAGAAGAAGGACGGCGCCTCGCGGCGTCGCTCGTGATCGATCTGCGCATCGAGCGAATCTTGAAGCAGCGCGACCGCGACGAGCAGCATCACGCCGGCGCCCAGTGCGACCACCACGCGGGCGGATTGGCCGCCGGGCCGCCGCAGGCCGTCGACGCCGTGGCGCCACGCCGGCCACGGCACGCGCGGCAGCCGGCGCGCGGCGCCGACGAGGCCGCGCGCGAGCGCCAGCAGCGTCACGACGGCGGCGACCGCGGCGCCGAGGAAGATGCCGCCGAGCTTCAGCGAGCCGGCCTGCCAGAGCGCCAGCGCCGCGAGCCCCGCCGCCACCGGCAGCGCGGCCGCCCACGGGCGGCGGCCCCGCGCCGGCGCCTCGTCCACCTCGCGGCGGAGAATCAGGCTGGGGCGCACGCTCCGCACGGCGAGCAGCGGCCAGATCGCGCAGAGCAGCGTCGTGAGCACGCCCATGAGCACGCCGCGCGCGAGCGTGAGCGGCTCGACGTGCGCCTCGAGCGCGAACGGCACGAAGCCCGCCAGCAGCCGGATGAGCACCGGCTGCAGCGCGGCGCCGAGGCCGGCGCCCGCAAGGCTCGCGGCGACGCCGACGGTCAGCGTTTGCCAGAGGAACGTCGCGAGCAGCGTGCGTGAGTCGGCGCCGAGCGCCTTCAGAGTGGCGATCGTCGGCGCCTGCCGCCGCACGAACGTCGCCACCGACGACGCCACCCCGATGCCGCCGACGAGCAGGCTGGCGAGTCCGACGAGGCCGAGGTAGCTCGCGAGCTGCGAGAAGAAGCGCCGCAGCCCGGGCTGCGCCTCGTCGTACGACGCCACGCGCACGCCGGGGTCGGCGATGCGGCGCGCCAGGGCCTCGCGCGCGTCGCGCGCGGCCAGCGGCTCCGGCAGCCGCACGAGCGCGCGATACCGGACGCGGCTGCCGACCTGCACGAGGCCCGTGCCCTCGAGCGCGTCGCCGGCGACGAAGACGCGCGGGCCGAGCGTGACGAGGCTCGCCGAGCGGTCCGGCTCGCGCTCGACGATGCCGCGGACGGTGAAGCTGGCGGCGCCGAGGGCCAGCCGGTCGCCGACGCGCAGGCCGAGCCGATCGAGCGTCTCCCGCTGCGCGACGGCGCCGCCGTCGGCGAGCAGCGCGGCCAGCGGCGTGGGCGGGGCGAGCTCCAGCCGGCCGTACAGCGGATAGCCGGCGTCCGGCGCCTTGACCTCGACGAGCAGCGCGCGCCCGTCGGCGCCGCGGGCCATCGCCGCCAGCTCGCGGACGCGCACGACGAACGCGCCCTTCGCCGAGAGCTCCGCCAGCGCCGCGACGCTCTCGCCGTCGAGCGGGCGCGCGGCACGCACCTCGAGGTCGCCGCCGGTGAGCGCCTTGGCCTCACGCGCCAGCGTGCGGTCGAGCGTGGTGGCGAACGACCCGACGGCGACGAGCGCGGCCACGCCGAGCGCGACACACGCGGCCAGCAGGACGAAGTGCCGCCAGGCGCCGCGCGCCTGGCGCCACGCGAGCCGCGGCGCCGCGGTCACGGCACCGGCGCGGCCCGCCGGCGCTCGCCGGCGACGCGGCCATCGCGCAGCGCCACCACGCGATCGGCGCGCTCGGCGAGGGCGCCGTCGTGCGTGACGAGCAGCAGCGTCGTGCCGCGCTCGCGGTTCCACGCGAACAGGAGGTCGACGATGACGGCGCCGGTGGTGGAGTCCAGGTTGCCGGTGGGCTCGTCGGCCAGCAGCAGCGGCGGATCGAGCGCCATCGCGCGCGCGAGCGCGACGCGCTGCTGCTCGCCGCCCGAGAGCTGCGCGGGGTAATGGTGACCGCGATCGGCGAGCCCGACGCCGGCCAGCAGCTCGGCCGCGCGCGCGGCCGGGCCGGGCGCGCCGGCGAGATCGAGCGGCACCGCGCGTCTCGCGCCGAAACCGCGCCAGCGCGCTCTCGCCGAGCCGCGTGACCTCGGCGCCGGCGACGACGATCGTGCCCGACGTCGGCGTGTCGAGGCCGGCCACGAGGCCGAGCAGCGTCGATTTGCCGCTGCCCGAGGGGCCCGCGACGGCCACCGTCTCGCCGGCCGCGACGTCGAGCGAGACGTCGTCGAGCACCGTGAGCAGGCGACCACCGCTCGGCAGGCGCAGCGTGAGAGCGCGAATCGAAACGAGCATCCTCGTCATACTACACTCGGAGCGTGGGTCGCATTCGCGCGCTCGTCGTCGTCCTCCTCCTCGTCTGGGCCGCCGCGTCGCCGGCGCCGGCCGCCGATCATGTCATCGTCGCCCTCGGCGACAGCCTCACCGCGGGACTCGGCGTCGGCGCCGACGAGGCGTACCCGGCGCTGCTCGAGGCGCGACTGCGCCGCGAGGGCTTCGACTATCGCGTCGTGAACGCCGGCGTGAGCGGCGACACCAGCGCGGGCGGGCTGCGACGGCTCGACTGGGCGCTGCGGCTGCGTCCGGACGTCGTCATCGTGGCGCTCGGCGCCAACGACGGCCTGCGCGGCCAGCCGCCGGACGCGCTGCGCGGCAACCTCACGCGCCTCGTCGAGCGCGCCCGCGCCGCCGGCGCCCGCGTGCTCCTCGCCGGCATGCGCGTGCCGCCGAATTACGGCGCCGACTACGCCCGCGCGTTCGCGGGAGTCTATCCGGCCGTCGCGCGCACCACCGGGGTGCCGCTGGCGCCATTCCTGCTGGACGGCGTGGCGGGCGACCCGCGCCTGAACCAGGCCGACGGCATCCACCCCACGGCCGAGGGGCAGCGCATCATCGCCGAGCGCCTCTGGACGCATCTGAGGCCGCTGCTCGCGAAGTAGTCCGGCCCGAGCTTATTTTCGACGCCTTCGCGGAGCCCGGCCCGGTAGCATGGAACGGTGAGACGCACGTGGTGGCTCGCCGTGCTGCTGCTCGCGACGGGCGCCTGCGTCACCGTGCCCGACCGCTCCTATTATCCCGATCCGGCCGCGCCCGAGACGCGCGTGCTCGCCGGGGCGCTCTGGCGCGCGGCCAAGGCGGCCAGCGAGGATCCCGGCGACTACTCGTTCGCGATGATCCGCAGCCATCACGTCGGCGCCTACACGGTCGAGGACGCGGCCTTCTATTTCACCCAGGGCCTGGCGCGTCAGCCCGCGACGGTGGTCGACGCGCTCGTGGCCCACGAGATCGCCCACGATTTGCTCGGCCACATCGGCCAGCGGCGCGCGCTCGCGCTGTCGCTCGGGGCGGGCTTCACCGTGCTCGGCATCGCGGTCCCCGGCACGAGCCTGCTCGACCTCGTCGCCAATCCGCTGATCATCCGCGCGTTCACGCGCGAGCAGGAGATCGCCGCCGACCTCAGGGCCGTCGAGGTCCTGCGCGACATGGGCTACGAGGCGCCGCGGCGCACGCTGGCGGACGCCCTGCGCGCGGCGGCGAAGGTCAACGGTCCGGCGCGCGGCGGCTGGCTGGCGACCGAGCCGTCGCTCGAGGATCGTCTCGGCCGCCTCGAGCCGCTCGAAACCGAGACGCGGGTGACCAACTAGACGGCGCTACTTCACGTCGCCGGCGTACAGGCGGCGGTACTCCGACCACGAGAGCATCACGCGCTTCACGTACTCGCGCGTCTCGTCGTAGGGAATCTGCTCGACGAACGCCTCCATGTCGGCCGTGCGGCGCGCCTTCCACCAGTCGCGCACGCGCTTGGGGCCCGCGTTGTAGGCGGCGATGGTCAGGCGCGGCTCGCCGAATTCCTTCAGGAGGCCGGCGAGGAACGCGGTGCCCATCTCGAGATTCGCGCGCGGATCGTCGAGCAGGCCGCCGCCCTCGAAGGGCAACCCGCGCACGTCGGCCATGGGCTTCGCCGTCGCGGGCATCAGCTGCATGAGCCCGCGCGCGCCGGCGCGGGACACCGCGCGCGGGTAGTAGCTCGACTCCTCGCGCACGATGGCGGCCACCAGGAACGGATCGAGGCCGGCGCGCCCGGCCGCCGCCGCCACCTCGTCGCGCCAGCCCAGGGGGTAGATCACTTCCCAGAACGCGCGGGGCAGCGCCGGGTCGCCCGACGCGGTGAGCGCGCCGAAGTGGCGGCGCACGATGCGCAGGGCCAGGTGGTAGCGCTCGTCGCGCGCATACGCGCTGGAGGCGCCGTAGAGCCGGACCGGATCGCCGACGGACGATTGCACGACGTCCTCGAGCTCCTCCCACGCGGGCTCGATGAGGCCGATGCGGCGCAGCAGGTCCACGCGCGCGAAGCCGGGATCGGCTTTGAACGCCTCCGCCGGGTTGGCGGGCAGCGCGGGCGCGCCGATCTCGCGCGGCATCGCCGCCGGCGCCGTGCCGCCGGCCCGCTGCGCGGCGAGCATGCCGTAATAACTCCGCGGCGCCTCGCCGAGCACGCGCGCATAGAGCGCCTCCGCGCCCGCCTCGTCTTTCAACGTCTCGAGCGCGCGGGCGCGCCAGTAGAGCGCGGGCAGCCGCAGGTCGCGGCGGCCCGAGACGTCGGCCACGTGGCGCCATTCCGCGGCGGCGGTGCGGGTATCGCCGTTCAGCCACGCGAGCCAGCCGAGCCGCCACTTCGCGAGGGCCGCCACGCCGCGGTTGGGGAAGCGCTTGGCGACCTGCCGGTACAGGGCGATCGCCTCGGCGTCGCGGCTGGCCTCGTCGAGCACGCGCGCCTGCAGGGCCAGCGCCTCCGACGCCTCCGCCTCCGGCGCGCCGGCCCCGACGGCCGCCAGCAGCGCGATCGCGCGCTTGTCCTGGCCCGCGCGGATCAGGAACCGCGCCTGGTCGATCCGCAGGCGCGGCTGCTGGTCGGGGGGCGCGTGACGAGCCGCCGCGTCCAGCGCCTTGGCGCCCGCCTCGTACCGGCCGAGCCGCGCGGCGGCGTCGCCGACGACGCGCAGCGCGCGCACGACGATGCCGGCGTCGCGCGCCTCGCCCGCGATGCTCTCGGCCTCGTCGCGCGCGGTCTTGGGCACCCCGCCCCGCAGCAGCCGCTCGGCGCGGTCGATGCGCTCGGCCAGCGACAGCGGCGGCATCGGCGTGCCGAGGCTCGCGAGCACGGCGATCCGGTCGGTCGCCGCCTCCTCGTAGCCGGTCGTGGGCGCCAGCACGCGCAGCTGCCGGTACGCGAGCGCGGCGACGTCGCGGTGGCCGCGCGCCTCCGCCGTCTGCCCGAGCATGTAGAGCGCCTCCGGCACCTCGGCGACGTCGGGATAGCGCTCGAGCAGCCGCCGCAGCGCGGCCTGCGCGGCGTCCTCGTCGCCGGCGCGCGAGGCGAGCACGGCCGCCAGCACGAGCGCGCGCGGCGCGAGCCGGCTGTCGGGGTAACGATCCGCGATGCCCAGCGCCGCCGCCTTCGCGCCGCTCCAGTCACCGCCGCGGGCCAGCGCATCGGCCAGGAGCCAGCGCACGTGATCGCCGATCGGGCTCGCGAGCGCGGCCTCCGTCGAGAACGCCTGGGCGAGGGGCGCGGCGTCGCCCTGCTGGAACGCGGCCACCGCGCGCGTCCACGCGCGCTCGGTCTCCGCCTCCGCGTCGGCGGCCGCCGGCAACAGCAGCCACGCGGCGACGACGAGGGCCAGCAGCACGCGCGCGCGCCGCGGCTCGGCGCGCATCATGCGCCGCGTGAAGAGGATGCGCTGCACCGCGGTGAGGTTGGCCATGAGCGCCAGCACCCAGAGCGCGGGCTCCATGACGTCGAGGATCGCCCCGCCGATGAGGCAGATCAGGCGCTCGGGCCGCTCCATCAGCCCGACGTTGCACTCGATGCCGATCGACTCCGCGCGCGCCTTCGTGTACGAGACCATGACCGAGCCCGCGAGGCCGGCCATGGCCACCAGCGCGCCGCGCGGGTTCGGCATGCGCGCGTACAGCACGACGATCCCGAGCATCACCGCGATGTCGGAGTAGCGGTCGATCACCGAATCCAGGAAGGCGCCGAACGCGGTCACCTGCCCCGAGGCGCGGGCGAGCGAGCCGTCGAGCAGGTCGAGCAGGCCGGCCAGGATGAGCACGAGCCCGGCCGTCCGCGCCTGGCCTGTGATGAAGCAGCCGGCGGCGACGACGCTGGCGGCGAGCCCCGCCACCGTGAGGTGGTTCGGGCGCAGCCGCAGGCGGAACAGGGCGCGGCCGACGGGATCGCTCCACGCGCGCACGGTGTCGCGGTAGCGGCCGAGCATCAGATCGGCTGCAGCAGCGCCTGCTCGAGCGCCGCGCGCGCGCACTCGATGGCGTCCGGGTCCTCGAGCCGCCGGCCCGTCCGGTCGCGGACGTAGAAGGTGTC
>WNEW01001592.1_pt1 | contig 11123 bp, 8 predicted proteins | sample 5399891 | NCBI WGS metagenome assembly WNEW01 (sample SAMN13153336, study PRJNA577476) | soil metagenome | isolation source: 40 cm grassland meadow soil pre-rain plot 5 | place: USA:California | collected 2015-09-08 | reverse complement strand
TGAACTCCGGCGTGTCCAGGAAACGGCCGGACCGCAGCCCGTTTGCAGCAATGAACCATCCGGCTTTCGGACCACCGACGCCGGCATCGACGGCAAGGGAAGGAGTGCCGAAGGATCCGTATTGCGCAAGCACATCGCCTCTGGGCCTCGTCACGCCAAGGCCGGAGCGCGTCGTCGCATTGACCACGAGGCTGGTCTTGTCGCCAAACTCCGCGTTCGGAGTTCCCGCGACGATTTCCATGGACTGAATGGCGTTTACCGGGATTTGCGTCGAAAACGCTTTGCTCTGCTGATCGTTGATCGGCTGTCCGTCGATAGAGAACGAAGTCTGAGCATGGTCGCCAAGAGGATGGAAGAATCCATTCGAATCCGCAACAACTCCCGGCGACGACAGCATGATGGCATCGCTCAAACCGGAAGCCGGCGAAAGCGTAGGCAGTTTCTCCAGTGTGGAGAGGTCTACATCGGCATGCGCAAACGGTACGTTCTCGAGGATATCCGCCCCGGCCGCCTCGACGACTGTGACCGATTCGGTGATTCCCGCGACGGCGAGCTTGATCATTACCGTAACTGAGACGGTAGTCCGAACGTTAATATCCTGTGCAGCGGCAGCAAAACCGGATTGCGTCGCCTCAAGGTGATAGCGGTTGAAGGGCACATTGGTGAAGCGGAACATGCCGGAAGAATCGGTCTTTGCTGCCTGTCGAAATCCAGTGAGCGGGTTCCGGATTTCTACGTTCGCGCCGACGACCACACCTCCGCTCGGATCTGCGAGACTTCCTTCAACAGTTCCACTCGCCACGGACTGAGCAAGCACGAGAGGCGTCAGGGATGCGGAGAGTCCGAGAAAAACACCGGCAACGATAACAAGCTGTCGCGGGAATAGCATAGATTCGCTCCTAATGCATTCAGGTTCGAGAAGCGGCATTCTAGGCACGCAGTTCAGCCAACCCAACGGATTCTCAATGAACGGTCGAATTAGACAGCAGACATTCACAAATCGGCGATGAGCAGTGGCGTAGGCCTAACTGCGCGTAGACACCTTTCGCGATATGTAGTACACACTCGACTGAAGAGGATACGAAGGTATGAACATGATTGCCGCGTATTTTGCGCGCCGCGTGGTGGCGCTGCTGTTGGTGGCGGTTACGGCTCCTGTCGGGCTGGCGCAGCAAACGAGTCCGGTTTTCGTGCCGCAAGTCGGACAGGAAGGCAGGGACGTGGTGTGGGTGCCCACGCCCCCGGAGCTGGTGGAAAAGATGCTCGACCTGGCTAAGGTGACACAGCAGGACTTCGTCATCGATCTAGGTTCCGGTGACGGCCGCATCGTTATTGGCGCGGCCAAACGCGGCGCGCGGGCGATGGGTGTCGAATACAACCCCGACATGGTGGCGCTGTCGAGACGGAACGCCGCGGAGAACGGCGTTGCCGACTTGGCCACGTTTGTACAGGGTGACATGTTCGAGGCCGACATCTCCAAGGCGTCGGTTATGGCACTATTCCTGTTGTCCAGCAACTTGCTCCGGCTCCGCTCGAAATTTCTGAACCTGGCCCCTGGCACGCGCATCGTCTCCAACACATTCGGCATCGAAGGGTGGATACCCGACGAGACCGCAGCCATCCCGGTCGAAAACTGCGGTGAAACGTGGTGCAGGGTCCTGTTGTGGATCGTTCCCGCGAAAGTGGAAGGAACATGGCGGTTACCACAAGGCGACCTCAAACTGAAACAGGAATACCAGATGATTTCCGGAACGCTGGAAAGTGCTGCGGTCTCTGAAGGTAAACTACTCGGAACTCAAATCACTTTCAAAGTTGGAAGCTCTCTATACCCTGGTCGCGTCACAGAGAACCGGATAGAAGGCACCGTCGGCAACGAACGTTGGGTTGCGATACGCGCTGCGCCATAGGACATTCTTCCGCCCCTGCTGCGGACGACGTCGAATCCACGGTGTTCCGTGGATTCGACGAGATCCAAAGCGGAATCAAAAAACGCCCATTATTGGGGTAAAGCAAAGCAATAGAACAGTCCGTTGCCGCCGGTTTTAACCAGGGCGGGCTGGCTGCAACCTGCCGTCGAGTGCGCGGAATTCCACGACGAGTTACCACCACCGAGGCGGTCGTGGTGGCCGACGAGGGCGCGGTCTGTATCGCTGTTGCTGGTCCAGTTGTTGCAGGTCAGCACGTTGCCTGCTCCCACGGGAACCCGGCCTAACGAATCCGATCCTGTGAGCATGTCGTGCTGGTTCGGGTTGTCGCCGACGCCCTTCACCGGTTCCCCTTTTTCGTTCAGCGCCGAAGGCTTGCGGATGTTGTTGCGGTCACGCTCCACGTCGGCGTCGCCATGCAGTTCACCGACGTTGGCCGCAATCAGCTCACCTTTCGCGTTGTACCAGGGCCCGGCGCCGATCCGCGCGCGCGCGTTGACCGCGGGCTGGCCGCCGGCGGCTACGGTACTGAGATATGCCCGCCACGTTCGGTTACCCGCGCCTGCAGCGGCTGCCAGCGTCTGGCAGTACTTGTCGGCCCCCGCGAGGCCGCCAAGGTTGCCGCCGTTACCTGGACCCACACTGGTGACGAAAAAGCTCATGGGCTGCTGCTGTTGGGCCTGCGAGGGCGACAGCAGCATGATCGTAAGCAAAATTGAGGCGACGATTGCGCCGCCAATAACGTTCTTCATGTCCTACCCCTTTCGTTGAATGTGACATTGTTGACTGGAACCGTCGAGTCCTCCTCCGATGCCACGACACTATAGTTCGCCTGAGCCTGCCTGACAATATCTCAACTGCGGTTCCGGCAAAGCAGTTACGGTCTGAGGCCCTCCTGTAACTGCGCGTAGACACCTTTTGCGATATGTAGTACACAATGACCACGATGAAGGCCGAAACCATACAAGTCGCATCACACGTATCCAGAGACTGGGCCGTATTTCACATTGTTGCAGCTCCACTGGCTTTTCTAGTAACGCTGGTTTTGCCCGTGCCATCGATGACCTATGCGATCCGCTGCAGTCTTGGCCTGCTGGTGTGGACGGCATGGTGGTGGATTGCCCGGCCGGTGAACCTCGCGGTGACGGGACTGCTTCCACTGGCCGTTACGGCTGCCTTCAATTTTGTTCCAATGACCGACGTCCTGCCGGCTTATGCGGATGAAGTCATCATTTTGCTCATGGCGGCAAATATTCTTTCGGCGGTTTGGCAGAAGTGGGGACTTGATCGCAGAATTGCCCTGGTCTCACTCCTCGGTGTTGGAACCAGTACGCGGCGCCAGATTCTTGTCTGGTATTTGATTTGTGTCGTGCTGAGCGCCTTCCTTCCGCGTACTATCGTCGCGGCAACAATGGTTCCTATTGTGATCGCGATGTTGCGCTACATCGGCATCGATGATCTGTGGAACAGCAAATTCGGTACTGCTCTCCTTTTGGCGATCGCATGGGGAGCGGGTGTGGGCGGATTCTTGACTCCTCTCGGAGGCGCTCCCAACCTGCTGGTCATGAAACTGGTTCAGGATCAGGTGACACGTCATGAATTTCTGTTCGTCACCTGGCTGGCACGCAACGCGCCACTGACGATCGCCATCGTTTTGGCGGTGTTCGTGTATATCCGTTTTGCCCTCAAAGCTGAGATTGACGAAACCCCCGGCACCCGGAGCTATTTCAAACAAGAGCTGAAAAAATTGGGACCTATCACCGCCCAGGAGAAGTGGGGGCTCGGCGTTTTCCTTCTTGCGACAGCGCTGGCATTCACCCGGCAGTTCTACGTCTCCACGTTTCCGGCGCTGACACCCAGCTTCACTTTTCTTGCATTTGCGATCTGCTGCTTTGTGGTTCGGCCGGGCGGCCGACAACTCATCACGTGGGAATACGCGCAAGGACAATTGGTGTGGGGGCTGTTTTACGTCTTCGCCGGGGGAACGGCGCTGGGTGCGATTATCGACAAGACAGGTACCGCGAAGTACCTCGCCGATATCATTCTTCCTTACGCCAGTCGAGGCGGCTTCGCTGCGATTTTGATCTTCACCGCACTGACCATCGCTCTGGCGCAGATCATCAGCAATCTTGCGACAGTCGCCATTATCGGGCCGGTAGCCATCGGTTTATTCAAGAATCTGGGAATGAATCCCATCCCCTACGTGTACATCATCGCCGCTGCCAGTCATTGTGGTTTCATGCTGCCCTCATCTGCAGGAAGTTCCGCAATTGCGGCGGGTTATGGTGTCAATCTGAGGACGATGTTCGTCAAAGGCTTCTGGGCAGCAGCTATCATGTTCCTCATTATTGCCGTGGGTGCCTACCTGCTGATGGAGTTTTGGCCCGGATTCGGCTACGCCTAGCCAACGCTGAAAAAAGCCGTTTGAGGCGAGATTTCGCTGTCGGGGCGGTCTATGACCGCCCCGTATTTCGTTGATTCGCGGAAGAACGGGCGCTCATAGAGCGCCCCTACAGAAGGAGATGGATTTTTATGAAGCCCCGGATTCACGCACTGCTCTTGGTTTTTCTCCTCCGACTGGGTTCAAATTGTTTCGCGCAAGCTCCGACGGTTGCAGAGATGAACGCATTGCGGGCGCAAATCGACGCTTTGAAGGCGGAGTATGATAAACGTCTTCAAGCGCTTGAAAGCCAATTCCGAGCCCTTCAGGGTCAAGCGCAGCCAGCGCAGCCGGCACCCACGGCGCAAACTCCCGCTGGGGCGGCAACTCCTCCGCAGACTGTGGAAGTCCCGGCAGGCGCGCAGGGGGCGGGTGGGCCAGCGGGGCAACTGCCGGTCTATGGCGGGGCGACAGCGGGATCGAAGATCTTCAATCCCGACATTGCCGTCATCGGTGACTTTCTCGGCGCGGCCGGGTCTAACAAAGTTAACCCGGAGCCGGCCTTCGCGATGCATGAATCGGAAGCATCGTTCCAGGCCATTGTCGATCCTTACGCACGCGCGGATTTCTTTTTCTCATTTGGCGAACAGGGTGTGAATCTCGAGGAAGGTTATATCACCTTCCCGGCGATTCCCGGGGGGTTGCTTGTGAGAGCCGGGAAGATGCGCGCCGCTTTTGGCAAGGTCAACACACTTCACAATCACGTGCTGCCGTGGACGGACCGTCCGCTCGTAACAACGGACCTTGTGGGTGGTGAAGACGGCATCGACGATGCCGGGTTTTCCGTTGCGAGATTAATCCCGAATCCCTGGTTTTTTCTGGAAGCGACCGGGCAGGTTTTCCGGGGGGATTCCAACGACCTTTTCACGTCATTGAAGCGGGGCGATTTGAGCTACGTCGGACATCTTCGCGGCTATCAGGACATTACCGAGAGCACGAATGTCGATCTGGGTGTTTCATATGCCCGGGGGCATAACGCTTCGGGCGTTGTTAATAGTTCCGATCCTGGACGTTTCAAAACCGTATTGTACGGAGCAGACGCTACCGTTCGATGGCGTCCCCTGAGGCGAGCGATTTACCGCTCGTTCGTCGGACGCTCGGAGTTCGTCTGGAGCCGGCGCGGGCAGCCCAACGGCGTACAGAGCGCTCTCGGGTATTACTTCTCCGGTGATTATCAGTTTGCCCGGCGATGGTTCGCGGGCATACGCTATGATCGATCTAAGCACGCTGATGATGCGTTGCTCACGGACAAAGGCCAGTCCGCCGTTCTGACATACTGGCCAAGCGAGTTCAGCCAGGTCCGCGGCCAATATCGCCGGACACAATATGCCACCGGACCGACGGCCAACGAGTTCTTAATGCAGTTCCAATTTTCGATTGGAGCGCACGGCGCGCATCCATTTTAGGTAACTATCATGAAGAACAAAATCTGTCTGGCTGTATTCATCGCATTATTCGCTGCAAACCTGCCGGCACATGCTCAGAGCAAACTGAATGTTGTCACGACAACCGAGGACCTTGCAGCCATAGCCCGCGAGGTCGGCGGCGATCGCATCAGTGTGGATTCCATCGCAAAAGGCTATCAGGACCCCCACTTTGTGGAAGCCAAGCCGAGTTTCATTCTCAAGTTGCAAAAGGCCGACGTGTTGGTTCTTGTGGGCCGCGATCTGGAGATCGGTTGGTTGCCTCCTTTGATTCAACAGAGCCGGAACTCGAAGGTTCAAGTTGGCGGTGAAGGCTATCTTGATGCCTCGCTTCAGGCGCGAATTCTTGAAATCCCTCAAGGTCAGATCACGCGCGCGGAAGGCGACGTTCATCCTCTGGGGAACCCCCATTATTGGTTGGATCCGGAGAACGGCAGGATCATCGCCCGGGAGATCTTCGACAAACTCGCGCACTTTCGGCCGAATGATCGCGCCTATTTTGAGTCGCGCCTCAATGACTTTCTGAATCGTCTGACAGATGCCGGAAAACGGTGGGTCGCCATGATGGCGCCTTACAAAGGCATAAAAGTCGTCACATATCATCGTTCATTCCCGAACTTTGCGGAGCGGTTCGGACTCGAGGTAGTGGGTTATATTGAGCCGAAGCCGGGTATCCCGCCCACGCCGCAGCACACCTTGGATCTGATCAATGAAATGAAGAAGGCAAATGTTAAGATCGTACTGGTCGAGCCCTACTTCGACCTGAAGACACCGAATTCGATCGGGCGGGCCACGGGTGCGGAGGTGCTGGTCATGCCTCCATCGGTAGGAGGAGTCAAGGAAGCGTCCGACTACTTCAAGCTCTTCGATTACGATCTGAACCTGTTAATCAGCGCAATCAAGAAAACGGGTGGGAGTTAAAGCCAGACCATGGATACGTCCGTACTTGCATTTCTTGCGGCGCCTTTCGTCGCCAGTCTCATACTCACAGGTATTCACGCCTATCTCGGGGTTCACGTCGTCGAACGCGGTGTGATTTTCGTTGACCTTTCCCTGGCGCAGATCGCGGCCCTGGGCGCCACGATTGCTCTTCTGATGCCGATAACCGGCGGCGACCCGCACGCTGCCGTGACGTATTGGGTTAGTCTGGCTTTTACTTTCCTGGGTGCACTGGTGTTCTCAACCATCCGTTCCCGGCACGCACGTATTCCCCAGGAAGCTGTGATCGGTATTTGTTACGCCGTAGCGTCGGCAGCCGCCATCCTCGCGATGAGCAAAGCGACTTCCGAGAGCGAGCATCTCAAAGACATGCTCGTCGGCAACATTCTGGCGGTATCGTGGCCGGAAGTCGGCAAGACAGGGGTTCTCTACGGCGCTATAGGGGCGTTCCATTATATTTTCCGGCATAAGTTCCTTGCGATTTCTCTGAATCCTCAGAAGGCTGAAGAAGAAGGAATCCCAATCAAGGTTTGGGATTTTCTCTTTTACGCGTCGTTCGGATTCGTCGTCACTTCATCGGTGGCTATTGCCGGCGTCCTTCTGGTGTTTTGCTATCTCATCGTTCCGTCGGTAGCAGCAATGTTGTATGCCGATACCATCGGCCGCCGCCTCGCTATCGGCTGGTCGATGGGCACAGTGGTATCCGCGCTCGGCGTGTATCTCTCCTTAAAGCTCGATTTGCCGACCGGAGCCACTATCGTATGCACTTTTGGTATTGTATTGATCATCATGGCTGCGGTGCGTCCTCTCGTCCACCGGGAGGACAAGATCAACAGACATGATAATCTTCAAGTAGTGCGGTGATTGTGAAACGGTTATTGATGCTCGTGGCATTCTCGGCCATCCTTTGCCAGCCGGCGATTTCCGACTGGTTCGAGCCTGCGCCGGAGTTTGTCTTTGCGCGGCTTGCGTGCAGTAACCGGGAATCCTGGATGTATTGGCCACAATACTGGCCCGACATGCCGCCGTGGAAGCACGACTTCCCTGCTTCGGACGAGTTCTTCGTCGGGATATTGCACGAGCTGACGGGCGTGCGAGTGACTCCGGACTCCTATAAAATCGTGCGCCTCGACAGTCCCGACGTTTTCAAATATCCGTTTCTTTACTTGTCGGAACCTGGCTTTCTGACGCTGAATGAAAAAGAGATCGCAAATCTCGGAGAGTACATCCGGCGGGGCGGGTTCATTATGGCTGATGACTTCCGCACAGGCGCGTACCTGGGCGGCCCAAATGAGTTAGAAGTTCTGCGTTACTACTTGAAGCGAGCGCTTCCGGAACGGGACCTCGTGCGGCTTGATGTTACTCACCCGATCTTCCACAGTTTTTACGATCTCGATACATTGAACTTGACGCCGCCATACGGTCAGTTTGTTCCGGAATTCTGGGGTATGTCGGACGAGCACGGTAGGCTGCAGGTCATCGCCAATTACAACAACGACCTCGGCGATTTCTGGAAGTACCTTGACCAGGGTGACAAGCCGCTGAAGGATAGCGCTCGGTCTATCCGGCTCGGAGTGGACTACCTGATTTATTCCATGAGCCATTAGTTTTGAGTTTCGCAATTTCGCCGAGCCATTCCCCTCCTCGCAGAGGAGGGGTGGCGCGAAGCGCCGGGGTGGTCAGTTCGGCGAAACGTTTCGCCGGTCTGACCACCCCGTCTGCGCCTTCGCTTCGCTCGGCGCATCCACCCCTCCTCTGCGAGGAGAGGAATACACTAGCGAGGGGCCAGGATTTGATCGAGGAAGGCCATTGCCCCGGTGCGTTCCAGGTGCGGGTACCTCAGCCCGTCGTGGTATTCCATCCGCACCGTCCGATAATGATCCCCATTTTTCACCAGAAGTTCGATCGATGCTCGAGTCTTCTGGGCCTCTCTAATGGCAGCCTTCAGACGATCGATACTGTAGGCAATCCCATCAACGGCAACGATCTGTGTACCCACAGTCAACCCCTTTTGAAACGCCGGGCCTTCCCACAGCACTTCCGTGAGCCTGCCTTCATTCCCGATAACCACGCCGAGTGAAAACGACAGGTTCGAAATCCGCCGCCGTTCCTCCTCATTCTTGAAATATTCGGAAGGCGTGTCCTTGTAGACAAGCTTATAGCCACCACGGGTCAGACCATCGAGCGGGGCTCCCGGGCCGTGTCCTTCGAGCCGGGCGCGAAGGAACTGGCTCCAGTCGTACGGCTGAACGCGGTTGAGCGCATTGACAACGTCGTCGAAGGTGTACGTCACGGGAACATAGCTGCCATCGTTAATCCCCAAAAATGCGCGGGCAAAGTCGTCCAGGGATCGCTGACCGTGAGAGAGTTCGCGGATCAATGTATCCGTATCAAGCCAGAGAAGCTGGCCCTCCGAGTAATAGTCTTCGCTGCGCTGCCAACTTCGCCAGGGCAGCGGCCGGCGCAACGCGATGATGGGGTCATTCGTTGTATCCACTAGAGGACGCCACTCGCGGCCGCGGCGCAGATCATATACGGCTGCGGTGGCTGCAATGGAGTCCAGCGCCTGTTGCTTTGTCCACAGCCCCGAGCGAGCCGCGAGCACAGAGCCCCAGTATTCGGTCTGGCCTTCGTAGACCCACAACAGACTGTCGCGCATCGGCGTATTGAAATTCGGGGTCCAGAGATCGGCGGGACGGCGGAATTTGCCGTTCCAGGAATGGGTGTATTCGTGTGGCAGCAGATCCCGCGTATCGACGTTCTTTTCCCAGTCGGTGAAGTAGGTGGGCACAGTAGCGTTTTCGCTCGACCGATGATGCTCCAGCCCGATTCCGCCCATACGATTCGTAAGAGCGAGGAGAAGATCATAGTGATCGTAGTGATGCGAACCGAAAAGTCTGCTTGCCTGCTCGACGAGCGCGCGGTGCGCCGCCAGGTGCTCCGGTTTCATTTCCAGGAGGTCCGGCCGGTCCGCCACAATATCCAGGTGGACCGGTGCCCCGCCGCGCGCGTCTAAATCGACGCGCTTGAAATATCGGCCGGCGAATATCGGCGAATCCACCAGGGTCTCCAGCGAAACTGGCTTGAAGTTCGTCCTGCCGGCAGTACTTGTCGCCGTTTCGAGAGCGGTGGCGAATTGCCAGTTGTCCGGCAAGCGAACACTGGGCTCGACCATGATCTGGCGTGTGAAGTAACCGGCCGGATAAAGCACGACCACGTTCCATTGCAAATTCAGCATCTCCGGCGTCATGACGATCCGGCCTTCGTCGGTGTCTACCGGAGAGACGAATTGAAACTCGACGTCGAGCGCCGTGGCGTTTGCGGGAACCGTGACGTGAAAAGCGAACACGTTCACTGCGTCGCGTCTCCACTCGACCGGCACACCGTTGTTGCCTACGGTGAGGCCGGCCAGTTTGTCGATCCTTCCTGTGGGCGAATGATTACCGGGCAACCATTGCGGATAAAACAGAACGAGGGAGTCGCCGCCGCGCACCGGAATGCTTTCCCGAGCTCTGAAGATGTGTCGATCGATATCGGTCGCGTCGACGGTCAGTCGGATAGTCCCAGGATAAGGCATGTCGCGCGCCACCGCGATGGCGGCTGGGGGCGGCATCGGTTCTGGCCCTGGGCTGCGTTGAGGGAAACCTTCGCTGCTACTCAAAATGAAAGTGCAGCAGAGGAGCCAAAGGAAATTTGAGGACTTCTTATTCGTCATGGCTTCAAGTTGGGGATAGTATAAAGTGCAGTTCGTACCTATTGGAAATTGTAGGTGGGAAATTGTTTCATTTTTTCATCGTTGAGGCTTCGCCCTATCGGGCTCGCGCTTCGCGCGAAAAAAATTTCCAATGAAGCAACTGCCGATCTTGGAATTTACAATGCCTCCAAACAGAAAAGATCTTATGGATCGACGGACCCTGCTAAAAACCGGAAGCGCTGCGCTGGTGGCGCTCAGTGTTGGCGGATGCGCGACAAGTAGAGCGGCGCGACAGATTTCGACATCCCCGGCCGATGCACGTTCCTCTATAAGACTGCCTCTGGTCGAAGCATCCTGGGACCGGGTGATCCGCACGACCGTCGGTCTTCGTCCGCACCGGGATTCCGGTTTCGTCCTGCGGGCGGAGAAGCTCGATGAGAAACTCCTCGTTCACAATTACGGACATGGCGGCTCCGGCATGTCGCTCTCCTGGGGGACCGGACAAATGGCGGCCGAAGCCGCAACCGAGCGTGACCAGCGGCGCGCAGCAGTCATCGGTTGCGGAGTTGTCGGTTTGACGAGTGCACGCCAGTTGCAGCGCCGCGGGTTTGATGTGACCATCTACGCGATGTCGGTGCCTCCCGATACGACGTCGAACATGTCGCTGGCCGGCTTCACACCCACATCGGGCCTCATCGAAA
>WNEW01001588.1_pt1 | contig 11133 bp, 12 predicted proteins | sample 5399891 | NCBI WGS metagenome assembly WNEW01 (sample SAMN13153336, study PRJNA577476) | soil metagenome | isolation source: 40 cm grassland meadow soil pre-rain plot 5 | place: USA:California | collected 2015-09-08 | reverse complement strand
GGAGAGTCGAATGAACAGATGTCAGATCCTGGTTGCACTGTTGGCGCTCAGCGTGGTCGCGTGGGTGGGAGACGCGGTGGCCGACGGCCCGGCGCCGAACACGCCGGCGTGAAGGTCGGCCGGGTGGGATTCATGGATCGCGCGCTCAACCTGGTGCAGCTCGACGATGGCACCGAGCTGCGCACGACATCGTCGTCTCCCGCAATGAGACAGGCGTGAGAGGGACGTGAAGGCTTTCTCATGCCCGTTCAGGGGCCCGCGGCTCGCCCGCGCGCCTGAGATCTCAGACGCCGTGGGGTGAATCAGCCGAGGGGAGCCGAATGGTGAACGTGCTGCCCGCTCCGCGTGCGCTCTGAACGGACAGCGTGCCGGCGTGAGTGGACACGATGGACCGGACGATCGACAAGCCGAGTCCCGACCCGCCGGTGTCGCGCGCCCGCGCGGGGTCGAGCCGGACGAACGGCTCGAAGATCCTGTCGACGTCGTCGGGGTCCATCCCCACGCCGGTGTCACGTACCGCGACGACGGCCTGGTGGCCGTCACGCTCGGCCGACAGCTCGACCTTGCCGCCCGCCTGCGTGTACTTGATGGCGTTCTCCACGAGATTCAACAGCGCTCGCCGCAGGGTCGAGAGATCGCCCTCGACGGTCAGCGGCTCCACGCGACCGAGGCGTACGGTCACACCTCGCCCGTCTGCAAGCCGGGCACCGACGTCGAGCACGTCCATCAGCAACGGTTCCAGCTCGACGGGCTCGCGAGGCGACGGCTCGCCCATCCGCAGTCGCGACAGGAGGAGGAGATTTTCGGCCAGACGGATCAACCGATCGACTTCTTCGAGACTGGAACGCAGGACCTCGCGGTATTGCTCCGGGGAGCGTTGAGCGCGCAGCGCCACCTCGATCCCGCCCTTGAGCGCGGTCAGGGGCGTGCGGAGCTCATGGGCCGCATCGGCCGCGAAGCGCCGGACGTGGGCGAACGCCTCCTCCAGCCGGTCGAACATCGCGTTCAGCGTCTCGGCGAGATGGTCCAGCTCGTCTCCCGTTCCGCGGAGGGTGAGGCGGCGGGTGAGATCCTCGGCAGTGATGCGACGGGCCGTACGAGACATCCGATCCACGGGGTTGAGCGCGGAGCGAGCCAGTAGCGCGCCGCCCGTCGCCGCCAGGCCGAGGCCCAGGGGGACCATGACCGCGAGCGTCTCCAGATATCCGACCAGCGCGTGGTCGATCTCGTCGAAGGCAACACCGACCTGGATGAAGCGGGCGGGCGCGGGCTCGCGCGTCAGGGGAATGGTCAGCAAGCGGACGCGCACGCGCTCGCGGCCGGCCAGCACAACGGTCTCGAACGTCGACTCGCCGGCGCGGGCACGCTCCCGTGCCTCAGCCGAGAGTGGAAGCGGCCGACCGCGAAGCGCCTCGGAGCCCCCCTCCTCCCGGCCGTCGGGCCCGGTCACGCGGAAGAAAATGTCGAAGAACTCGGGACCGAGGATCTGGTGCAGCTCCGCTCCCGAGCGTTTGGCCTCACCGATGCCCGCGTCTCGAACCACCTGCCCGACCATGACGAGCTGCACGTCGGCGTCACGGATGAGACTGCGATGCAGCATGAAATACGAGAAGGCGCTGATCACGAGCACGATCGCCAGCAGAACGCCGCTGTACCACAGCGTCAGCCGGGTTCTGACCGAAAGCCGTCGCCCCGGCGGTCTCATTCGTCGAGCTTCATCACGTATCCTGCCCCGCGGATGGTGTGGAGCAGCGGACGCTCGCCGTTCCCCTGGATTTTCCGCCGGACGTATCCGACGTAGACGTCGATGATGTTGCTCTCGGCGTCGAAGTCCAGGCCCCACACGTGTTGGGCGATCATCGGCCGGGAGAGGACCCGACCGATGTTGCGCAGGAAGTACTCCAGCAGGGCGTACTCCCGCGCGGTCAGCTCCACGCGCCGGTCACCGCGGCTCACCCGCCGCGTGGCCGGCTCCACCGCGAGGTCGTCGAGGCGCAGCACCGCGGCGCGCTGGCCGTCCCCGCGGCGGAGCAGAGCGCGGACCCGGGCCAGAAACTCCTCGAACGCGAAGGGCTTCGTCAGATAGTCGTCGGCGCCCAGATCGAGGCCGATCACCTTGTCCGTGACGCTGTCCCGCGCGGTCAGCATGAGCACCGGCGCCCGCACCTTGCGCTCGCGCAGCGTCTTCAGCACGGCGAACCCGTCTCGGCGCGGCAACATCACATCGAGGACGAGGAGGTCGTACTCGGGGTCGGCGAGCACGAGGTCGAGCGCCTCGGCCCCATCCTTCGCGAGCTCGACCGCGTGGCCTTCCTCGCCGAGCCCCTGGCGGATGAAGCTCGCGACCTTGCGATCGTCCTCGACGACCAGGATTCGCATGTTGCGCCTCCGGCGGGGGCGTCGACACCGCGGCGACCCGCATCTGCCAGCACCCTACCGCCGGACGCGAACGCCGTCAAAGGACGCCAACTGCGCGTCCTCGACGTCACTCCTTCCCGCTATCCCTTGTCGCCCTCGGAGCGGTCAAAGTCAAACACGCGCACGCGGTAGCTGGCCGCCGGGCCTGGCGCCGGCACCTCGAAGAACGTCTTCGTGGACGCTCCGAGATCGTCTCCCAGCCAGTTCACCGTCTGGCGGATGACGGCACCCTGGTTGTCGAGCGCTTCGACGAGCAGCCGCACCCGGGTCATTCCGTACAGCGACTCGTTGTCGATGTATCCACTGAGGACCGTCCGTTTTCGATGCTGCGCCGTGTGCCACTGCACCTGGATGACGTTCTCCGATCCGAGCACGAGGGGCTCGAGCGGCTTGGTCGCCGCGCCGCTCGAGGCGGGCATCAGGGTGAGCAACGAGAGTGCCACGAGTGTCGAACGAATGGGTGTCATGTCGCACCTCCATGCACCACGTTCGCGCACGTTGGTGAGGCGACGATGAAGCGGGGGTGAGAAGGGTTTCATCTCGCTCTCAGGGCTGCCTCACGAGCGCGGGCGATTCAAGACAAGGGAGGACGTGCTGGTATGGGACATCGACGTTCGGTGCTCGCGTTCGCGACGACCGTGGTTATAGCTGCCGCTGTGCTGATGGGGCCCGCGGATGCCCAGGAGCTCGCGGCGGCCGGAGGCTTCTTCCGCGCGGTGTGGAGCGTTCCTCCGCTGCCGCGTTCGCTGACGAAGATCGAGGGGTACATCTACAACGACTCGCGCTTGTGCGTCACCGACGTCCGCCTCCGCATTGTCTCTCTCGACCGCGCGGGCCATGCCGTCAGAGAGACGTCGGGGTGGGTCTTCGGGGACATTCCGGCGGGTAGCCGCGCGTACTTCGCTGTCCCGCTCACTGAGCCGGCGTCGACGTACGGGGTGACCGTCATCTCGTTCGACGTCGTGTCAGACAGCAGTGAATGAGCCGGCCGACGTGGCCCCCGATGAGTCCGGCCACCCCTCTCGCGCCGACCTTCTTGCCCATAGCCAGCACCTCCTGCAACGTGAGATGTCGCGGCGGGACATTAAGGCGAGATGAAGTCACGTGAGAAGCGCCTGTCGGCGCCATGAGACGATTCTCATGTCCGTTTCATCGACCCGTCATCGCCGCGGCGGTACGCTGTGACTGAGGTGCGAGAGACCATGCGAATCCTCGTGGTCGAAGATGAACAGAAGGTCGCGAACTTCATCAGGCAGGGGTTGCAGGAGGAGCGGTACAGCGTCGATGTCGCCGGCGACGGGGCCGAGGCCATCGATCTCCTGCTTGCTCTGCCGCCCTATGACCTCGTTGTGCTCGACCTCATGCTGCCGAAGCGCGACGGCTTCGCGGTGCTCAAGACGCTTCGCGAGCATGGCCTCGCGACCCCGGTCCTGGTCCTGACGGCGCGCGACACCGTGACGGACAAGGTCGCCGGCCTCGACCTGGGCGCCGATGACTACCTCACGAAGCCCTTCGCGTTCGACGAGTTCCTGGCGCGGGTCCGCGCCCTGTTGCGGCGGGGGACCGGCCCGGGCGCGCCGCTGCTTCGGGTCGGCGACCTGACGCTGAATCCCGAGACCCGCGAGGTCGCTCGCGGCGGGCAACGCATCACCCTCACCACGCGTGAGTACACGCTGCTCGAGTACTTCATGCGCAATACCGGCCGTGTGCTCACTCGGCCGATGATCGCCGAGCGTGTCTGGGGGCTCAACTTCGACAGCGGAAGCAACACGATCGATGTTTACGTCGGATATCTGCGGCGCCGGATCGACACCGGCGGCGCGCGCAGCCTCATTCACACGGTTCGGGGGGCGGGCTACGTCCTGCAGACCGAGGAATGAGGCTTCGCCCCGGCTCCATGTAAGAGACTTCTCACGCGGCCCTCATAGGCGCCTCACTTCGCCCCGGTAGCGTGGGCCCGTGGATAGCCGGGGGCGCGTGGCGCGGATCGGGATGGTCTTGCTACTGGCGGGCATCCCTGTTGTCGGGGCCTACGGCGCGCTGGCCTGGTGGGAGCAGCGATCGGTCGACCACGCCGCTCGGCTCCTCGACCGCGGACAATACGGGCGCGCCGCGCAAGAGCTCGTGCGGGAACTGATCCTGGCCCCCCACGACCCTCTCGTCCATTATTATCTCGGCCGCGCGTACGTCGGGCTCGGCCTGCCGGCGGCGGCCCGCAGCCAGTTCGCCGAAGCCGTCCGCCTGGGTCCGCAGCAACCGGCATTTCACGCCGCTCTCGGTCGCGCCTACCGGGACGCCGGCCACGCCGCGCCGGCGATCGCCGAGCTCGAAGAGGCGATCCGACGCGACCCGACGGACCCGCGCTACCGCGTGGATCTCGCCGGGTTATTCCTCGACCAGAGGCGCGTCCGGGAAGGCGTCGAGCAGCTCCGTCGTGCCGTCCAACTCGAGCCCGGCACCGCCGACCTGCACCTGCTGCTGGCGGACGAGCTCGCAGAGGTCGGCGACCGCGCGGGGACGCTCGAGGAGTACCGCGAGGTCGTGCGCCTCGCCCGCGGGACCGCGCTGGCCGAGGTCGCCCGCCAGCGACTCAGCTCGCTCTCGTCACGATTCCCAGAACGCTCAACCCCATGAAGGGAGAAGCGCATGTGGCTCGATGGTTACACGGTCCTCTGCCGGGAGTGCCCCGATCTCGTCGCGGTCTACGAGTCATCGGGGGGGCGCCTCGCCCTGCTGCTCCGTCACACGCCAGTGCCCATGATGCAGGAGTATGGCGCCTGGCGCGCGGAAACGCGGAAGACGGCCCGCATCATCGTCGCCAAGCTCCGGGAGGCAGGACTGCCGGGCCGAGTGATCGTGTTGCAATGGCTCCCGCTCAGCGGGGTGGCCAAGATCGTACGAACGTGGGTGTGCCGCTATGAAGGCGACGCCACGCGCCGCGCGCAGCTTACCGCTGTCGCCGAGCGCTACGCGGCCGACGACCGCTTCCTGGCCATGCGGGCCCGGTTTAGGCGCCGGACCCCATCGCCGACTGACAGGATCCGGTGTCCCTTCACAGACTCCGCAGAGGAACTTTATGCGCTTCGGCGCTGGTACGAAGCCATGGCGCCGTGCTGGCTGGGCATCGAGTCCGCACTGCGACGGGCCCTGGTTTTACGAACGCACCGCTGGGTCGCCGAGCGCCTCCTGGCGCCGGCGGCGGCCGGCCACGTGTCTGGGCATGAGGATCTGGGGGTAGGCGGTCGACTCTGGAGCACGCTCGCGAAGCTGATCCCGGCGAACGAACGTGCGGCCTGGCGGCCCTGGCTGTGCCTCGTCGTCAGTGACCTCGAAGGGGCCCTGCGGCGGCCGGTCACAAAGTGGGACCAAACGTGGGCTCGGTGGCTGTTCCTGATCGCGTACAGCATTCCGGCACCCGTGAAGCCGCCGCCGGCACGTCGACCAGAGCTTCACGGGGCTTCGCTTTCGATTGTCAACGGCTCGCCGTCGATGTCCACGAACACGATGCTGTGACGCGGGCCGGTACCGTTGATCCAGACGGCGGAGGCCACAACCCCAGTGCGCTGATTCAAGCCCTGCCACAGGCCGCCGGCGGGTTGCCGGTCGCGCCGGCTCCGGACTATCTCCTTCCGACACTCCTGGAAGCCCGCATCCGCCAGCGCGCGCACGATGTCGTCGAGTTGCCCCGCCCACGCGGTCATCTCCTCGATCCACTCGATCTTGCCTGCGTCGCAGAGGTCGCGGAGCCGGTCCATTCACTGTCCTCCGTTCTCGTCTCTGGCTGGTTCTTCAGCGAAACGTCACCGGCAATGTGACCGTCGGCCATGAGATCAGCCTGAGACGCAAATGAGAACTTGCTCAGGCGCTCCCTGGAGCGCCCTCGGCCTTGCGACCTGTGAGCCTCGCCCGTACACTCGGCGACACCGAGGGCACTGATGTGCCGCAACGACCGAGACCATCGACGTCGACGGGGAAGGGATCTGAGGTGACCCATGCGATGGCAGACCGGCAGGCGAAGCGACAACATCGAGGATCGGCGCGGGATGCCGGTGGGGCGAGGGGCCGCGGTCGGGGGCGGGGTCGGCACGTTACTCCTCGTGCTGGTGGCGCTGTACTTCGGCGTCGACCCGAGCGTGGTGCTCCAGGGCGGTGATCCTGGTAACGTCGGGTCCGCGCCCGCCGTCCAGCAGCGCGCGCCAGCGGCGGATGACCCGCTTCGGGACTTCGTGGCCGTGGTACTCGCCGACACCGAGGACACGTGGCGAGAGCTGTTCCGCGGGATGGGCCGGCGATACCAGGAGCCCACGCTCGTGCTGTTCTCCGGCGCCGTGCAGTCGGCCTGCGGCTTCGCTCAGGCGGCGGTGGGGCCGTTCTACTGTCCAGGGGACCGGAAGCTCTATATCGATCTGTCGTTCTACCGGGACCTGCGCGACCGCCTCGGGGCGCCCGGCGACTTCGCCCAGGCCTACGTCATCGCCCACGAGGTCGGCCACCATGTGCAGAATCTGCTCGGGATCGCCGATCGGCTACAGGCCGAGCGAAGCCGTCTGAGCGCGACCGCGGCCAACGCGCTGCAGGTCCGTATGGAGCTCCAGGCTGACTGCTTGGCCGGGGTCTGGGCCAGTAACGCCCAGCGCGCCCGCCAGATCCTCGAGGCCGGCGACATCGAGGAAGGCCTGAACGCCGCCGCCGCCATCGGCGATGACCGCTTGCAGCGCCGATCACAGGGCCACGTGGTGCCGGAATCGTTTACCCACGGCAGCTCGGCCCAGCGGGTGCGCTGGTTCAAGCGCGGGATCGAGGCGGGGGATCCCGGTCAGTGCGACACCTTCACCGCGTCCCGGCCCTGACCGATGAACATCCTTCTCGTCTCGATGCCGGATTCGTTCGAGCACATGCCGACGGTCGGGATCCGCATGCCGAACGGCGCGCTCAGCGCACTGGCCGGCAACGTCGACCCCCATCACCAGGTCGCCGTCGCCGACCTGATCCTCGTGCAGCGCGAGGTCCGGGCGACCGTCGAGCGCCTCGTCCACGAATGGCAGCCCGCGCTGGTCGGCCTGTCGGTCATGACCTTCCAGCGGAAGACGGCGCTCCGCATCATCGAGCTGGTGCGGGCGCTCCGTCCGGGCGTGCGGATCGCAGTCGGCGGCTACGACCCCAGCCTGGCCCCCGAGGCCTACACCGATCCGACAGCGGCGGTGGACTTCATCGTGCGCGGCGAGGGGGAGCTGACCTTCCGCGAGCTGGTGCGGGCGCTAGAGGGCGCGGGTGGTTTCGAGAACATCGCGGGCCTCACCTACCGCGCGGGGGACGGATTCCTCCACAATCCGGACCGCCCGGTCTACGGCCTCGCCGACGGCGAGATCCGGCTGCCGAACCGGGACGCCCGTGTCCTTCGCGACTACGCGTTCCTCGGGCGACCGGTCGATGTGGTGGAAACCTCGCGGGGCTGCACGTACGACTGCAGCTTCTGTTCAATAATCGAGATGCGCGGCCGGAACTTCCACACCTTCGCCTTCGACCGGGTCCTGGCGGACATCCGCGACGCCCGCGATCACGGAGCGCGGGCGATCTTCCTGGTGGACGACAACATTACGTTGAACGTCCGCCGATTCGAGGCCCTCTGCCGTGCCATCATCGACGCCGGCCTCGACGACCTCGACTACCTCGTGCAGGCCATGACGTCGGCCATCGCCGCTCACGGCACCACGCTGGCGCCGCTCATGCGCCAGGCGGGCTTCCGCTACGTCTTCCTCGGGATCGAAAACATCCTGGACGACGATCTCCGCTTCCTCCGCGCCCGGGCCAAGAACGCTTTGCGCGCGAACGGCAAGACCCTGGGCAACGCCACGACGACGGCGATCGAGCACCTCCACCGGCATGGGATGTACGTGGTGGGCGGCCTCATCGTGGGTAATCCCGACGACACCCGGGAGTCGATCGAGGCCAACCTCGCCTTCGCCCGCCGCTGGGTGGACTACCCCTACATCCAGCACCCCACCCCCTACCCGCGGACGCCCATGACCAGGGAGTTCCGCGAGCGGGGGCTCGTCATCAATGAGAACCTCGAGGAATACGACGGGACGACCGCTGTCGTTCGAAGCGAGCACGTGGCGGCCGACGAGATCGAGTTCCTCCGATGGCGGGCGGAGCGCTGGATGAAGGTCCGCCACATGCGGGCCGTCCTGAAAACGAGGCCGGGATTCTTGCTCCGGAACGGGCGCAAGATGCTCACGCACACCTTCCGCGGCGGGAGCTTCGTGAAGGCGCTGCTCGGGCTCGAGGACGAGCGAAGGGCGTTCGCGCGATACCGAGCGATCCGGAAGGCGGAGCGCCTGTACGTTTAGGGTGCGGGTCGCGCTGGTGAGCGCGCTCATCATCGGCGTGGGGGCAAGCCCCGGTCTCTCGGCCAGCTTCAAGGTCGACCCCGCCCAGAGCTCGCTGGTCTTACAACTCTTCAAAGACGGCGTGGCGGCGAGGCTCGGCCACGACCACGTCGTCCACGCCCGCGTGTTTTCGGGCACCGTCGTGTACGATCCGCGCCGCCCTGAAGCGTCGTCGGTCCAGGTGGCCGTCGAGGCCGGGTCGCTGATCGCCGACGATCCGGGCACGCGCCGCAAGTTCGGGCTGGCCGGGGAGCCCTCCGCGAGTGATCGAGCCGAGATCGACAAAGCCATGAAGGCCGAAGGGCAGCTCGCCGCTGCACGATTCCCGTCGATGACCTTCACCTCGAGCGCGATCGCGACGCAGCCCGACGGCCGGTTCCTGGTGACGGGCCGGCTCACGATCCGCGGCGTCACGAACGAGCTCACGTTCCCGGCCCGGATGAGCGTGGAGGGAGCCCAGCTCCGCGGTAGCGCCCAGCTGAAATTCAAGCAGAGCAGCTTCGGCTACCCGCCCTATAGCGCCCTGCTGGGCGCTATCAAGAACAAGGACGAGGTGATTCTGCACATCGACCTTGTGGCACAGGCGCCTTGACGGCACGCCCGCTGCGGGAGCAGGATGGCGGGGCCAGCGGGCGCCCGCGGCTCGCGAAGACCATGATCACTGACACCGTATCGGTCGTAAGCACGCCGTTAGAGGTTGCGCGCGGGCTCGCGCCGCGTATCCGGAAACGGGCCGCCGAGATCGAGGCGGCGCGACAGCTACCAGCCGATCTCGTCATGGACATCGCCAACGCCCGATTGTTCAGGGTGGCGCTGCCGGAGGCAGAAGGCGGTCTCGGCGCCGACATCGTCACGACGCTGCAGGTGATCGAAGAGGTGGCGCGGGCCGACGGCTCGACCGGGTGGTGCCTGGCGATGGGGATCAACACCTTGCGTCAGAGCGCGCAGTTCGCGCCCGAGGTCCGGCGCCTGATCTTCTTCAGCGATCCGGTGGGCATCTCGGCGGGGTCAGCGAACCCGCGGGGCCGCGCCGTCGCCGTGCCGGGCGGCTACCGGGTCACCGGGCACTGGTTCTTTGCCAGCGGCTGCATGCACTCTTCGGCGCTGCACGGCGCCTGCAAGGTCTTCGACGGCGACGCGCCCCGGCTGCGGCCCAACGGCGATCAGGAGGTGCGGATCGCCTACTTCTATCCGAAGTCGATCGCCCGCATCATCGACACCTGGGACGTCAGCGGCCTGCGGGGCACCGGCAGCCACGACATCGAGGTCGCCGACCTCTTCGTGCCCGACGAGCGCACGTTCTCGGCGCTCGATCTGCGCGCGCGCGTCACCGGGCCGATGAACCGCATGCACGGGTTCGACCTCGCGGGCTGCAGCTTCTGCTGCGTCGGGCTGGGCGTCGCCCGCGCCGCGATCGACGAGTTCGTCGAGCTGGCCCAGGTCAAGGTGCCGCGCTCGTCCTCCGAGCTCTTGCGCGATCGGGCCATCGTGCAGGCCAAGATCGGCGAGGCCGAGGCGGTGCTGCGCTCGGGCCGGGCGCTCCTGTTCGACGTCGTCGAGGACATGTGGGAGACCGTGCTCGCCGCGCGGCCGATCACGGAGCGCCAGCGCGCCGACCTGCGCCTGGCGATGACCCACGCCGCCCAGAGCGCCGGCACCGCCACGCACATGGTGTGCGCCGCCGCCGGCACCACGTCGATCTTCACGAAGAGCCCGCTGGAGCGTTACGCGCGGGACGCCGAGGTCGTCACCCGCCACAATCAGCTGCAGTTCGTGAACTACGAGGCGGTCGGGCGCACGGTGCTCGGGCTCGAATCGAACAGTCCGCTGTTCTAGGCCGAAGGGAGAGGGCATGTCAGTGACCCGAGACGAGATTCGTGAGGACAAAGCGTTCGACCTGCTGACCGACGCCATCCTGGAGCGTGACCAGCCACGCACGACCGATCTCTTCTTCCAGATGGTGGCGCGGCAGGGGCGCTCGGTGAGCGACGCGCTCAGCGTGGTGACCGCCGCGGAGGCACCGTTCGTCCAGGTGCCGAACCACATCAACGTGCGCGACGGGCAGATCACGCTCATCAACAACGACCACACGATTCTCGGCCTCCGGACCTCGACGAGCCTGGCGCCCTTCCTGCCCGAGCCGTATCGCCTGCTGCCGTTGCTGCAGTCCGTCTGGTACATCCCGGCCGGGCTCGACATCTGGAACCAGCTGCTCGGCAAGTATCCCGGCCGGTACGCCACGATGAAAGGCCTGCAGGTGCCGCCGCCGAGCTACGGGCCGGTCGTGTGGAATCAGGCGCAGGCGCCGATCCGCGAGCCGGGCAGC
>WNEW01001584.1_pt1 | contig 11148 bp, 12 predicted proteins | sample 5399891 | NCBI WGS metagenome assembly WNEW01 (sample SAMN13153336, study PRJNA577476) | soil metagenome | isolation source: 40 cm grassland meadow soil pre-rain plot 5 | place: USA:California | collected 2015-09-08 | reverse complement strand
GATGAACAGGAAAGTAAAGGAGACGCTTGTCAAACAAGGTCGTTCGCATGCCGCACTTGTGTACGATGGTGAGACGCCAATCGGCTGGTGCCAGTACGGACCAAAGGAAGAGCTTCCCAGAGTCGATGCCGGCCTCAACTACAAGAAACTGGGACCTCTTCCCGGAGCATACTTACCAGTTGGATTTGGGGAAAATCTCGTGCTATAAGCGCTTGCTATGCTTTCATTCCCTTGAACAGTCTTCAGGACGGCGCGAGACTTGAGTAGGCCCTGGGGGGCCCAAAAGTCACAGTTTTCTGATTCAAAAGTGGATCAGAAAACCGATTCCAAAAGTGGTTTCAAAAAATTGTTTCCGAATAGCTGCCAATAAGTGGTTTCAAAAGTCCTATTTCAGAATGGGTTCCAAAATGCGTTGGTCTCAAAGTCTATTTCCCATGGTTTCGTATACTATATTGCGTAGTCTCTTCGGGGGGCATTCTCTCCCCCGGCGATACCGCATAGGTTCCATTCGATGCCAATTCCGATCCGGGGAGGCTATTGAGGGGGAATCACGGATCGTCATATCGGCCCTGCTGGCGTCCTGCTCTGCGGCTTGAACACCCAGCATAGCCAAGCCCCTACGACCATCAGCGCCCCTCCAATAACAGAAGGCAGGATCAATGGGGCGTAGTTCGTAGTGCAGCCTCCCCCAAGAACGGTCCCAGCGCAAAGACCGGTGTTGGCGAGACCGAACTGGGTTGCACCGAAAACTACGCTAAAAAAGCCGATAACTAGTAGCAGTTTTCCAACGTTCGCGATGTCTCCGTTACCCATAAAGAATCCAAATGGCTTGAATGCACCTTAACGTTCCGTATCCGGAGTTACAGTGATAATCTCGAATCCTTTAGAACCATCTTCTTGGACAGGATACCTGTGTCAATATTTCTGTCCGTACCCGGCCAGATAATCTATGCTGTGTATGTCTCCATCTTCCTTTGCTCGCACTCTTTTCTTATCCTGATCCGTCTTAGGCATGCCCGCCAACAAAGGCCAAGTTCGGGCTTGGACCCAGGTCGATTTTAGTGGCGGGCTCCTTGGTCTTTTGGTTCTTGGTATTGGTTGCCGTCTGGGTTGGTTATGCTGGATTCGGGCCGCTCCCCGATTGGACGTACTATCTTGGACTGTCACTCTCAATTCTAGGTAATGCGATATGGTTCTGGGGACACCAGACTTTGGGCCGGCATTACTCCCAAGCGTTAGTGATTTACCAAGGTCATCAGTTGGTGGAGAGGGGGCCGTACAGGTTCGTGCGGCATCCCATGTAATCGGGTCTTATTCTTGTGTATCTGGGTATAGGATGGGCGGTTCAGTCTTGGGTAGCCGCGGCCATCATCACTCTCCTAACGGCCATTCTGGCTGCTACATTCTCTGGATATCGCATTCCCAAGGAGGAGAAGGCCCTCGTCTCCGAGTTTGGTGAACGGTACATAACATACTCTAGAAGAGTCAAACGTCTCATCCCCTTTATCTTCTAGATCCTGAAGGATTTCCAGAACGCGATTCGGGGTACCTAACCTCGTTGTCCGCGAATATTACGCCGTTCGCAAGGATAGAGGTCTATTGCCCACGAATCCCACGTTAATACAAGGGGTCCAAAGAAATGTCGACGATTCTCGAACCAAAGGTAAATATTGACTCCCACCCACCTGACCTCTCAGAGTCGTTTGGGTTGGGAAGAAGAAGACGTCGGGTAGTTAGAATCGTCAAGAAGAAACTACCAACCGTCTTCACGTGCCCACGATGCGGCGAAGAAGCTGTCAGGGTAACCATTGACAAGCAGACTGGACACGCAACGGTCCTCTGCGCCCTCTGCCAGCTCAAAGACGATTTTCCAGCCCATCCCGCTGCTCAGACGATAGATGTCTATTCCTACTTCACGGACCGGTTCTACGGGGTCAAGGATCCCAGGGCAATAATCCCTCGGGAAAGAGAACATATTATGGCTCCGTCTGACGAGCCGGAAGAGCCTTCCCTTGAGACCTCAGCTGAGGAGTCCACTGCAATCGAGGTGGTTCCCAAGACCCCTCTGGCCGAGACCCTGACAAACCCTGTTCCGGACGTTCCTCCTACTGAGCCAGTCGAAGCAAACTCATCTCCAGCGGAATCCATGGAGGAACCGAATCTACCCGGTGAGAATGCTCCCGCCGAGGAGAACACCCAGTCTCAAGAAGCTGACGAAAAGGCTGAGTCTGAAGAAGAGGGTGAGCCGTTCGCGGATATTCTCCAGGAGAACAAAGACAAGAAACGGTACAGTCCCAATCCGCTTCCCCCTCAAGCCTCTGAAGAAGCCTAGTTCGAACCCGGTTTCTTTTCCTCATAGATAGGTGTCAGGAGGTTGACAACTCTGTCAACCGTAGCTCTACGATCCCTGAGAGACTGAACAAGGTCCTTCTCATAGATCTTGAAGATATTGGTCATTGTCATCCTCGGATGAAGAGCACTGAAAGCAGCTTTTGATCTCGGTGCCCGTATGATGAGACCTCGGCTAATCATGACTTGAAGAAGGTCGCTCGTCTTCTCCTTTGAGAGGACGAGAGTTTCAGCGAGCTCATCTAGCCCAATGCTGTCCTGTTCAAGCATGTGAAGGTAGGCAAGTGTCTCCAGAGTGGGTAGGTTGAATTGGCGTTCGAGAAGTTGAGCAATCTCGCTCTTGTTGATCGGTTGGCGCTTGAGCGAGCCCGGAACAGGCATGAAACACCCCTCAGGGTAGTACCCTATTTCACCTTGTGACTGGTGTCAAAAGCATTAATACCGGTCCCGCCAGGCGTATTCACTACTCAGAGTGGTATATGATGGCACTATTAGAAATCGAACTACCGGCGGAACTACAGTCGCCACAGAAGCAAATAGGACAATTCATTCGCCGAACGCAAAGCATCTGCCCGGAATGCAACCGCATTCTCCCGAGCACCGTCTTCGAGCGGGAAGGCAAGGTCTTCATGACCAAGACCTGCCCAGAGCACGGTGAGACAGAAGAGCTCTACTTCGGCTCATACGAAATGTATCAAAAGTTCGCGACCTACTGGTCTGACGGCAAAGGAACCCACGCACCGAACGTCCCGATCGAGAGCTGCGCATGCCCCGCAAACTGCGGATTATGCTCCAACCACCTCAGCCACACCGGTCTTGCGAATATCATCGTTACCAACCGTTGCGATTTGACCTGCTGGTACTGCTTCTTCTACGTCAAGAAGGGACTGGAAGGAGCGTACGTGTACGAGCCGAGCCTCGACCAGGTCAAAGAAATGGTCCGAGCTCTCAAAGCTGAGAGGCCCGTACCAGGAAACTCGCTCCAGATAACCGGAGGAGAACCGACCCTACGACCAGAGCTTCCAGAGATCGTCAAGATCATTAAGGATGAGGGAGTAGACCATATCCAGCTCAACACGAACGGCATTAACCTCGCACTCAACCCCAACCTAGCCCATATCCTACGCGATAACGGGCTCAGCAACCTCTACATGAGCTTCGACGGAGTTAGCCCCAAGACCAACCCCAAGAACCACTGGGAAGCACCCTACACAATCGAGAGTTGTCGAAAAGCAAACCTCGGAGTAGTACTCGTCCCGACCGTCATCAAGTCAATCAATGATCACGAGCTTGGCGGCATACTGCGCTTCGCCCAGAGAAACATCGACATCGTTCGAGCAATCAGCTACCAGCCAGTATCCCTAACGGGACGAATGAAGAAGCAAGAGAGGGAAAAGTACCGAATAACCATTCCAGACTGCATCGAGAGAATCGAAGAGCAGACCAACGGAGAGATCCCACGAGACGCGTGGTTCCCAGTCCCAAGCTGCTCACCAGTAACCCACTTCGTAGAAGCATTCACGAAGCGACCCCAGTACGAACTCTCGATACACTTCGCGTGCGGTGCCGGAACATACGTGTTCGAGGACAAAGACACCAAGAAGATGGTTCCCATCACATCGTTCGTAGACCTCAAAGGACTATTCGAGTACCTTGACGAGAAAACCGACGAGCTGAACTCGGGCACAAACAAGTACCTGGTCGCTGCGAAATTCATTACCAAACTGAACAGCTTCATCGAGAAAGACAAGCAACCAGCAGGACTCAACCTCAGCAAATTGCTCGTAGGAGCCTTGCTGAAACACGACTACAGCTCAGTGGGACAGTTCCATGTCCGAAGCATGTTCCTCGGCATGATGCACTTCCAGGACAAGTACAACCAGGACGAAGAGCGACTACAGCGATGCGACATACACTACCTTACACCAGACATGAGGATCATTCCATTCTGCAGCTTCAACGTCATCCCCGAATGGTACCGTGACAGGATACAGAAGAAATACGGTATCAGCGTGGAAGATTGGGAGAAGAAGAATGGCGAGAAGCTTGAATCACGCCTCTACCGTGGACAGCTACGACGTGGAAAGCACGCGGACGGCTGCGGCTGCAGCGCGGTACACATAGAGCCCATAACCGGCACCTAAACCGGAAAAATATCTTCCCAGCATTTTTGCTTGGAAATTGGAGAGCTACGGGAGTCTCTATCCCGTTCTTTCCTTTTCTATTTTCGCGAAAGACGCGGAGATACCGGAAGCTCTATGCGTTCGGCGCCGGTTTTTCGGGGGCTAGCAGTGTTCGTTCTAGAAAGTCGCCTATTGCAGTGTAGGCCTTGACCCGGTTAGGGATCTTGGCGATTCCATGTCCCTCGTCCTCGAATCTCAAGAATTCCACGTGTCTTCCCAGGCCCTTCAATCTCTCCACTATCTGTTCCGCTTCCCCGATCGGGACCCGGGGATCGTTGGCCCCATGAATGACCAGTAGGGGCGTCTTGATCTTGTCCACCTGGTGTATTGGCGAGATTCGCTTGAACAGTTCGCGATTGTTTTCGAGGCTGCCATATTCCGCTTCTCTTAGGTGTCGTCTCCATCGTGCAGTATTTTCCAGAAATGTTTCGAAGTTCGCGATCCCTACTAGGTCGACGCCTGCTGCCCATATGTCCGGGTATTCTGTCAATGCCGATAGTACCATGAAGCCGCCGTAGCTTCCTCCTACGATTCCTACTCTGTCTTGCTTTGCGAGGCCTTTTCCAACCGCCCACTTTACTAGATATTCGAGATCCCTAACGGAGTCCAGACGCTTGTCCACGTCGTCCAAGTGGACGCCTTTCTTGCCATAGCCCGTGCTGCCCCGTACATTTGGGGCGAGAACTAGGAAGCCTCGGTTGGCCAAGTATTGGACGATTATGTTGAACCGGGCAGTCTCTTGACTCTCCGGGCCCCCATGGACAAAGACAACCGTTGGCAGGGGGCCACGACCATTAGCCGGCCGGTAGGCCCAGACAGGAATGACTAGGTCGTCGAAGCTGGGAAATCTCAAACCTTCAGGCTCGACAAGATTTGATTGTGGAATGGCTGCGGTCGGGACAAACGTGGCTTGTCTGACCGATTGATCCTCGGTGTCGTAGAGCCAGAGGTTCAGGTTGTGCTTTGGTCCTTGTAGGCTGAATATGAGATGCTTGGAATCCGGGCTCCAATCCATTAGATTGTGGCCAGCGACGACGGGTGACTCGTACGCGCCTAAGGGTAGTCCGTCGACAAGAGAATCCTGTTTTTTCTCGAGGTCGTAGATATGCAGTCTACTCGCTCCGTCGACGTTCCGGAAGTATGCTAGGAAACGGGTATCAAGGGAGATCCTGCCGCCGATCGAGTCCCAGTCCTCCTCGATCAGGTAATCCAAGTGTCCGGTTCCAACGTCGATGGTGGCGGGTTGTAGGAATTCACGGTCTTTGTTGCTCAGAACGTACAACGTGTTCATGTCTCTGGCGTGGCCGGCGTAGTCAAAGCTGGCTTCACCGGAGTGTTTGGTGAGGTGGGCGGTCTCGCCTGTCTCAGGCCAGAGCAGGTAGAGATCATTGTCCAGGTTGGTGTTTGCCTTTGTGAAGAGAATTCGATCTTTGTCTACCCAGTCCAAAGGATAATTTGTGGCGTCGTTCTGGTATGCGAGATTCTTCTCTCCAGTCGCAAGAGTGCTTGTGTAGATGTCGAAGAATTTTTCATCTCTCTCGTTTGACGCGTAGCACACTGACTCACCGCTCGGAGAGAAGGAGCCGAAGACACGGATCCAATCATCTCCAACGGTCAATTTCTTCGCCGCGAGACTCTCCATATCCAAGGACCAGATTTGGTGTCTTTCGCCACCACCTGGGTCCATAGAGAAACCCAGACTCTTACCAGTCGGCGAAATCACCGCTGAGGAAACGCGCTCACCAAAAAGCGTCAACTGGTCGATCCGGCCAGTTGTAAGATCTAGAATCCAGCCCTGCGGGACCCCGGTAATGTCACTTATGAATGAAACATGTTGACCATCTGGTGCGAAGCTTGGTCCGTAGGCTATGCGAACGCTAGAGTATCGATCGAAACCGTATCTTGGACGGTTTGAGGACATGGTCAGCACCTTGACTCCTTTGGCTGTTCTTATAATGGCTTGAGTTGCGCTAGCAAATGCCAAAGTTTTTCAGCGTGAAGGCTTGAAACCACAATCCTCAGACTTAGTGAAATAATTTGCAGAAATCTATTGTGAAGCAGGACGCGGGCAGCTGGGCGCGCATTGAACAGGTCACGGTCAAATGCTCACCGCAGAAGGCGAAGATTGACGACAATCTCGCGTTCAATGTGGGTTTCCGGCTTGACGGCGTCGTCCGCCGAAACTTTCATCAGAAATTCTGGGAAGCTGCTTACGACCAGCATGATGGTGGACTGCGGATGGCTTTCAAAGCCGAACTACGCAAGTCGGGAGTTCGGTTGCTCGCTAAGCCGTTGAGGGAGGAGAAGTTCGTCCGGAGGGCAGTTTTCTTCTGGACACGGAACCCAGAGATTCCCCATCGGGTCTGGATGACCGTGGCGACAGAGTTCGAGACTATTCTATATCCGAAAACTGAAGAGGAGGCTAGAGAGATGATGTTCAATGTGACGCGGAGCTTCGAGCTGCCAGCGAGCTCACTTGGAAAGGGAAATCACAGTCTAGGGGCCAGCGTGAGCGCCAAGTGGGGCAAGCACGTCTTCACTGAGCGGGGAGAAGCGTCTGGCAAGTCGCCTTCTCTGAAGATTCAGATCGAATGAGCTTCTCCAATTTCAACGCCCAAGTGACAGCGTTATCTTTATGTGGCTAGATCAGCGGGGACGATGAATTAGGTGAATCTCACCTTGGCAAAATATGATGGCATAAGAGGACAGGAAATCTTGGAGATTGAAGAGGGGGAGAATGAAGTTACCATCATTCTCAGAGACAACCGCTACCTATTCGTCAAAATCGTAGACGGAAAGCTCGTTACAAACTCTGTACCAGAGTAGGCTGCACCGAATCAGTCGCTAATTAGGGAAAAATTTCTCAGACCTGGAGGATTAACTTTCCAAAGTGCAGACTCTTTTCCATCTTCTCCTGAGCCTTTGCTGCTTCCTTTAGTGGAAAGATTGAGTCAAGCACAGGCTTGAGTTTTCCATCTTCGAAGAAACCGAGGACTTTGAGGAGTTCTCCTCGTCCCCCCATAAACGACCCCATGAGGGAGAACTGTTTGACGAAGATGTATCGGATGTCGATCTCAGTTTTTCCGCCGCTGGTGACGCCGCAGTTGACTAATCTCCCTGCAGGGGCCATTGACTTCATGCTCTTCTCCCATGTCGCCTCTCCAATGTGGTCGAAAACAACGTTGACCTTTCGCCCATTTGTTACCCGTTTGACTTCGCTGGGTACGTCCTGAGCATGATGGTTGAGAACGAAATCTGCTCCGAGCTTCTGAGCCTTCTCTCTCTTCGCGTCGCTCCCGACGGTCGCGACGACTCTCGCGCCTAAGAGCTTGGCAACTTGGACGGCAGCACTTCCAACGCCACTTCCGGCAGCCCAGACCAGAACCGTCTCACCTGGTACCAAATGTGCCCGGGTTACGAGCATGTGCCAGGCTGTCAAGAAGACAAGCGGAACTGCCGCTGCTTGTTCGAAATTGAGCTTGTCAGGAATCGGAAGAAGATTCTGTCCAGGAACCGCAACATATTCAGCGTAACCGCCTTGTGTCTCATATCCGATGATCTTGTACGACTCACATAGACTATCCCAGCCGTTGCTACAATAATCACAAATTCCACAACTTACTCCAGGCGCGATCAAAACTTTCTCCCCTTTGGAGTGTCCGCTTACGAGCCTACCAACTTCAGCGATTTCCCCTGAAATGTCAGAGCCTGATATGTGTGGTAGGGGAATTCTCTCGCTCCTGGTCCCTCCCCTAGCCCAAATATCAAGATGGTTCAGCGCACATGCTCTAACCCTTACCAGAACTTCTGTCGGATTGATCTTCGGGTCGGGTGCTTCTTCAAAGCTCAGCTTTTCAGGCCCGCCGAACTCGTGGAACCGAACAGCCTTCAACCTCAGTCAACCTCTCGCAGGAGGCGCGGTGCTTTAAGCTCCCCGCCGCGCCTGAGCCGAGAAAATTGAGTCGGATCATAAGCGGCGAAAGCGATCGAGTGATCAGCTTGTGTCTGATTGATTGTCTCTCGGAAAGGTCTCTCGGATCAAACTAGACTTTGCCATACACTTTACTGCACTGTCCCTGTTTTTCCTGCAATCGTTTGCACGCGTCTTATCCACGTTCACTTTATTCTTTGTATTGACAAATACATGGACTTGTTTTCCACGCATTGTCACGAGCACCGAGGAGGGGCGCGATGAGAAAAATACCCAAAGTCAAAGGAGAGAAAAACACGCGTAAGATATTGGCTATAGCCGTTCTATTTGCTCTTGCAACACTCTTCCCTACTCCAGTATTTGCCTCAAGCGTGCACCTCAAAGGCGACCATTCGAAGCCTGCGTTGACTGACAATGGTCTGACCCTGACCGGGTCCGGAGAACTTGCGGGTCTCGGGTTCGGAGATGTATTGGTCAACCTATCGGCCGTCGCGAACCCTACGGGCACATGCGGCAACCCTGGTGGCAACACGTTTCAGGCCCCAGGACAAAACCCAGCACCTGTTACCGTGACTGGTAGCGTGTCAATACCCGGTAGCGAAGTCAAGAATGGGAACACCCCGTTCAGCGTTAGAACAAACTCGCCAACGACTCCGATTCCGGGCGCGCCGGACTGTCCCAACTCGTCGTGGACTGAGATTATCGCTGACATGTCGTTCACTAGTGCCGTCATAACGTGGAGCAACCACCGGGTAGTGTTGTACTCACTGTTTCCTGCAGCTTCAGCCCAGCGACATCCAACGGTGCAGTGCCGTCCACCAGCGTAAGCTGCTCCAGTAGCTAGGACCAGCGATGCACTGAGCAACAGCAGCCTAAAACCTCCCTTTTTTTCTGAACACCGCTCGTCGAAATCGCCAAGAAACTTGGCGAGACCACTGGGCGAGAAGAGATTCTATTTCTGTTTCAACAGATTAGCCCTCGAACTGTCCTTGAGTACATGGACGTCTGGACGAGCCACTTTGACGCATGTAAGCATCATTATGATGGAAAGACACATTTCTATACAGTCCACCATGATGTCAACCTCAACTTCTCGATCTTCACGAAGGAATATGTGTCGTCCATGATTCAGAACACAATTCCTAGCACCGTCCGCTTTGAAGCGATGTCCCCTAACGCGTTGACGTTCAGCTTCGACCTGCCCTAGAAGACCTCCTTCTATTTTTCCGCGCAACGGTAACAGTCCGCCGAGAGACGAAGATAATCGCTAGCCACCTATCATGGACAACGTTGATGACCAAGTGGCCTAGCGAAACGCGGACCTTTCGCACTTTCGATGGCCTGAGATGGGGCCATGCCGATGAAGGAGATGCTTCGAGCGAAAGCGTCACGACATGTTGGACTCGCCTACCCTTAACTACCACACCAAGTCCCTAACCGAGAAACGGAGCGGCATTCTTTGTCTTCGAGCTCGACAGAGGTCAGCGCTGACAGGATAGCGAGCGAGCTCAAGGGCAATACGCTGAGAGTGTACTGGTTTGTGATGAATGCATCAAACCAGACGGTCGGAGTTCGGGAGGCTCAGAGAGCCTTGAACTTTTCAAGCCCTACTCTCGCTCTCTACCATCTGGACAAGCTCCGAGAACTAGGCCTCGTTTCCCGCGATCCTGGGGGGTACAAGCTGATCAAAGAGGTGAAAGTTGACGTTCTCAAGCAGTTCATGAAGCTCCCAGGCCAGTTCTTCGTGCCGAGATTCTCCCTCTACGCCGTCCTCTTCACGATCCTAACTATCTATTACGCTCTGAATCTTGTAACTGTCGATTTCTTCGCCTTCTTCGGCCTCCTCTTCGGCGGGCTGGGCTCAGCAATCTTCTGGTTTGAAGCCATCAAGACATGGAGGCAGCGACCCTAGAACCCGTCAAAATCTAGAACAGGTGTTCAAAATCGTTGAGTTAATTGACAGAGTGACCCTAACGTAGGAGGAATAGACTGATGGACCTAGCAACCAGAAGGATGGTTATCTACGGCCTATTCGGCCTGCTCATAGCCGGGTCAACAATAGCCGCTTTCCAAGTGGTACCCAATCCATTTCTGGCTAAAGACGGTACCCTCTCAATGTACTTTTCCGGTATACAATCAGATATACTAAGCAATCAATCGGTATCTCAAGTCGCATTCTTGCCCGTCATCCCATCGTCCGGGAAACCCGCCGCCAACATAGTCAGCCTTAACGTCACAATCGACTCTGCTTCGCTGCACAAGAGCGGGGACCCGAACGATAGTTGGGTGCCAATCCCACACTGGACTACTACCACAATAGACTTGCTCAAACCCACCAATGTCTTGGCTCTGATCGCTTCCGCCGAGATTCCCGCGGAAAACATTACGATGATCCGGCTGCATGTCTCCAATGCGGTAGCGGCGGTCAAAGACTCGTCAGGGTTGGTCAGCGTCAAAACAGTGGTCGTCCCGAGTGAAATGCTGAAAATCCCGCTAAGCCCGGACGCCAGAATAAGTGGTCAGATGACAACAAGCATAATTGTAGATCGTCCGCACATAGTGGTTGATGGCACCAATCAGATCCGCCTCACGCCGGTTCTTCATGTGGACAGCGTCAATGGACCCGGATAATTCCTAGTGAAACCAGTAAATCGCTAACTTTGGTAGCGGGGGGTGGACTTTCGG
>WNEW01001581.1_pt1 | contig 11170 bp, 10 predicted proteins | sample 5399891 | NCBI WGS metagenome assembly WNEW01 (sample SAMN13153336, study PRJNA577476) | soil metagenome | isolation source: 40 cm grassland meadow soil pre-rain plot 5 | place: USA:California | collected 2015-09-08 | reverse complement strand
CGTCGAACTTCGTGATCCCCGCGATGTTGTCCAGGATCCGCCGGCGTTCGATGGAGGACATCGAGACGATCTTCTGGACGTCCCCCTGCTGGACCAGGTTGTAGCCTTCCGCGGAGATCCGGGCGTGGGCGAGGAGGGAGTCGAACTCCGACAGCGAGGACTTTCGGTCGTTGATGTAGAAGTAGGAGTTGTAGCCGCCGTCCACGGAGGGGCTGAGGCCGACGTACCGGGTGAGCTTCACCTCGTCCGCCTCGACCGGGATCTGGCGGTCCGAGTTGTCGAAGAGCAGGCTGACCTGACAGGAGTCGGCCCCTTTCTTGTCCTTCCCGCCGTTCCAGATGAGGTCGGTCAGCTTCCCGGCGCGGATCGCCTTCGAGCTCTTCGGTCCGAGGACGAACAGGATCGCGTCGGCGATGTTGCTCTTGCCGGAGCCGTTCGGGCCGGTGATGGCCGTGTACCCTTGGAGGAACGGGACCGTGATCTTTCGCCCGAACGACTTGAAGTTCTCCATCTGGATCTCTTTCAGAAACAAGGTACTCACCTGTGTGGGGGAAGGTCAGCCCTGGGGGAACCTGCCACTACCCATCCCATCTATATCTCTCTGGCGTCCGACGAGAGTCAGACGCGAACGCGGAAGGCGGTGATGGTTATAAAAACGTAGCGGGGCCGTCATGGGCCTTGACAAAAGCCCTGCGCCCAGAAGAGCATCCGGAGACGCATGCCGTATTCGGAGGAGGGAAACGTACGTCGCCGCGGACGTCCCCGCGTATTTCCGGGGGGATCCATACGGAGTGGGCCTCACGGCGGACGTCTAGCGCGCTCGAACACGGATCGAAGACCCGGCCTTCAGACCTCCATGACAGCGTCGTGGTGAGATTGGCGAACATGTGCGCGAACGCCCGCGAATTCCATCGTGTTGGAAAAATGTTCTGTGGCGAGCAGGATCCTGGCCTTCTCGCGTAGGGCGGCGCTGGTCTCGGGAGGGGCCTGGGACCTAGAACACCCGTCGGTGTGAGCAATGTTCATGGATGGTTGATGCGCATACCGCTCTATGCTTCACCGGCCGAGGCGTCAACTGACATTGAAGGGGTGACGCGGTTGCGCCCCGTTTCGGTCGTGACTCCCACCCGCAGCCGGCCGGACATGCTGAGAGAGGCATACGGCAGCCTTCGGGCCCAGACGCTCCAGGACTTCGAATACATCATCTCCGTCAACGGAATGAACGCGAAGTCCCTCGCTGAGGCGCGCAGGATCGAGAGTTCTGACAAGCGAGTTCGGGTGCTCTACAATCCGAACTCGAACCTGTCCGAGGCCTGGAACGCAGGGTTCGAAGCCTCCGATGGGGAAACGGTTCATTTTCTAGCCGACGACGACCTCCTCGAGCCCATGTTCTTGGAGGTGGGATACCGGGCGCTCGCGGACCGGCCGGATCTCGATCTGGTCGGCACAGACTATTCCGCCTTTGCTGACCCCACGGAGGCGATCCGGATGCCCTGTTTGCTGACGAATCCCGGGGTCGATGCAGCGGACAGCGGTCGCCCCGCCCTCGGTGCGTTCGGCCTGAATACCTCGATCTTCCGGAGAAGCCTCCTTCTAAAAATGGTCAGCGGTCGAGGTCCTTTCGATGAGTCCTTCCGGATCCACGGCGACGAGGATTTCTTCGTCAGGCTCTCGAAGTCCGAGGCACGAGCCCACCACATCTGTTCTGCCCTGGTGAGATACCGAGTGCACCCGGGCCAGGCGACCCAACGGGATCAAGCGAGGCACTTCTTCGAACACATCCGCGTGGCCAATTCCGTCCGCCGGGCGAGCGTCGGGGAGGTCGCGGCGCAGACTCTGTGGGCCGTGAACCGAAGGATCGGATTCCTCGGCACTCGGTTGAAGAGGAAGCTAGGGATGGGCACCATGTACAGGCTGAGCGCCATTGAACTGTTGATGTATCCGGAGTTGAGAGTCTGAAACTCGAGATCGGATGCGGCAACGCAAAGACTCCGGGATACGTAGGAATGGACCGGCACAGACTGCCCGCCGTGGACATCGTCCACGAACTCGAGGCCATCCCCTGGCCGATCCCCGCCTCCTCCGTCTCGGAAGTGAAGGCCCATCATGTTCTGGAACATCTGCACAACCTGATCGGGGTGATGGAGGAAGTCCATCGAGTCCTCGAGGCCGATGGCACGTTCCGGATCACGGTCCCGTATTATCGCCACGAAGGGGCCTTCGCGGACCCGACCCACGTACGCTTCTTCACGGAGCACACGTTCGACTACTTTTCCCCGGTGAACCCCTTGAACTATTACTCCGTCGCGCGGTTCAAGGTGGTGGAGATGAAGTTTGGTTGGATGGGCATCCTCGCCTGGCACATCGATCGCCACGCCCCCCGAGCCCTCCAGGGGCTCCTGCACCGGGTCCTCCTGAACAGGAAGTACACCCTCAACTTCGTCCTTGGGAAGATGTGACTCTGAGGTGGCTGCTCGGGGACCTCTCGCGGACGAGAAGTGTTTGCCGGAAATATCGTGTGAACGCGGCCTAGGGTCTTCCTCGTTCGGCGCCGCGTCCAGCCAGAAGAGTCTGCTCGTCGGTTAGGCGCAGACGTGAGGCCTGGAGCCTTCATGAGAGGAATCCCGGTCTGTTCAGCCTGCGGCACACCGAGCGCATCGGCCTCGGCGTTGTTCGTATGGAACGGCTCGGGACTCGGATCCTCTGTCAAGGTCCGAGGGGAGGCCCATGTCGAGGCTGGTCCGCGATCGAGGCTCGAAGGCCATCCCTCAGCCCTCGAAACCAGGCCCTGAGGACCACGCGGTCCCGGCGCTCGACGCTCGCCTTCACGAACCAGGCGTTCGTCCAGGCCCACTTGGGAAACGCTCTCAGGAGGACATCCCGGGTCCGGGCGTGCCGTCGGAGGAGAACGAGGAGGTTCCGGTTGTGGTAGTAGTGATAGAGAGGGCTCCGGGGAACGCTCGTGGCGGAACCTCGATGTGCGAGGCGCACGGTCGGGACGTGTCGCAGGGTCCATCCGGCCGTCCGCAAGCGGCCGAAGAGATCCCGGTCCTCGTAGTACGCAAAGAAGGACTCGTCGAAGAGGCCGACCTCCTCGAGCGCCCGCCTGCGGACGAGAAGGGCGGAGCCCGAGATCGGCAGGAGACCGTACGCGTCCTCCTCCCCGTCGAACGTGACAATCGCGGGGTCATCGTAGTCGACGATCCGGGGACCGACGGCCGCAATGCGATCGTCGCTTTCTAGGGTCTCCAGGAGAACGTCCAAGAGGTCCGTGTCGAGGATTCGGGTGTCGTTGTTGAGGAGAAACACATACGTGCCTCGAGCCGCTCGGATCCCCACGTTGCATCCGCCAGCGAAGCCCAGATTCGCCTCGTTGCGCTCGATTCGAACCCAAGGGAATTCCCGCGGCAGGAGGAGGGGCGTCGAATCCGTGGAGGCATTATCAACCACGATCGTCTCCCGGTTCGGATACGCCAGGCCGGAGACCGTCTGGAGACAGGCCCTCGTGTACTCGTACTGGTTGAACACAGGGATGACGGTTGATATGAGCGGAAGATCACCGGCCGTTTGCGTCCACCAGCCCTTCGATGCATGCGATCAGGGCGTTCGCGCGCTTCTCGCGGGAAAACTCCCGCACGATGCGGGCGCGCGCCGCCCGGCCATCGCCTTCTTCGTAGGCTCGGCGGATCGCCGCAGCCGCGGACTCCGGGTTCCCTTCCGCGGCGTAGGGGCCCGTGTCGCCGAGGACCGTGGGGATCCCCCCGACACGGGTGCCGACGGGCACACAGCCCGCGGCCATCGCCTCTGCTAGCGCGCTTCCGAACGCCTCATAGCGCGACAACTGCGCGTAGACCCTCGCCCGTTGGAAATGTCTCAGGAGATCGTCGTCGCTCACGCGGCCTACGATCATCAGGTTCGTCGGCGCGAGGAGCCGCAGGCGTTCCGTGGCCGCGTTCTGTCGCCCTCCGATGAGGACGAAGGGTAGATCGGGCATACGGCGCGCGACTTCGACGAACACGTCGAGTCCCTTGCGCCGGACGTTCACCTCGTCGACCATGCCCACCGTGAGCACGGTGGTCCGCGCCCCATCGCCCGACCTGTAGCGGACCGTGTCGATGCCGAGCGGGACAGTGAGGATGTCCGGCCGATCGATCTTCCCGTTCTGGCGGAGTTCCTTGCGGAGGTATTCGTCGACGACGAGGACCAGGTCGGAGTGCATGACCGCGTACCGGCTCCTCTCTGCCCGCGTGGGGTCCAGATAGATTCCGTAGCCGAGGTCCGGGCGCTTCGCGGCGTCTCCGCCCCCGACGAAGACGATGCTCTTCCTGCGCAGGAGCCGGGCGAGGCGGCAGGCGCCGTACGCGTGGTCTTCCGCGAACCACGAGAACGCAACGTCGGAACGGGCGATCGCCCAGGCAAGGCGCGGGATGCTCCTCTTCCCCCGCCACCGGACGAACCGGAGGGAGAACCGATCGGCAAGGAGCGCCCGGTCCGTTCGGATGAAGCTCGCTTCCTCCCTCGCAATCAGGGCGACGCGAGTCATGGCTGGCCACGCCGTTCGCTTCCGGGTCGGAGGTCCCCGTCGATCCAGATCCGATGCCACAGCTCGATGTTGAGGAGGCACCACAGCTTCGCGGAATGGTCCCGGCTCCCAGCCATGTGCTCGCGGACGAGCCGCTCGACGACGAGGGCGTCGAAGAGCCCGCGGGAGAGGGCCCGCTCCGCGAGAAGCAGTTCCTCGACGAAGCTCCTCAAAGGTCCCCGTAGCCAGGACGCGAGCGGCACGAGGAAGCCGACTTTTCTCTTCCCTACAATGTGACGAGGCAGAAGCCCTTCCGCATTGCGCCGCGGGATTTGTTTCAGTTCGAGGTCCCTAATCTTGAGCCGGGCGGGAATTCGCGCGGAAAGTTCCGCAATTCGATGGTCGAGGATGGGAACGCGGTCCTCCAAGGAATGGGCCATGGATACTCGATCCTCAACAATCAGCAGGGAGGGAAGGTACGTCTTGATGTCCAAATAGAGCGCGCGATCGAGGGCGGAGGCTCCCGTCGCGCGACCCAGAATGTGATTCAGCTCTTCGCGTGGATCGCACCTTGACGTCGAGGCTTTCGCGGAATCCGTTAGGAGGCGATCCAGCTCGTGTTCCCGGAAAATTGCTTCGCGTCCATACCGGCGCAAATCTCGAGACCACAGGAGGCCATAGATAGGCAGTGCCACGACGCGCTTCCAGCCATCCGTTTGGATCCTCGAGCGGAGGCTTGACAGCGCGGAACGGATTTCCGACCAGTCGCGTCTGCGCCAGACATCCACGAGGTAGGGGATGATGTAGCTTGGGTAGCCAGCGAATAGCTCGTCACCACCATGACCTGTGAGGACGACCTTGACCTCCCGCGCCGCGATTCTTGCGACGTACCATTGCGGTATGACACTCGGACCAACCCGTGGCTCGTCGAGGGCGTAGACAATCTTCGGTAAGATCTCTGCGAATTCCTTCGGATCGAGGAGCATGTCATAGTGGATAGTGTCGGCGAGGAGCGAGACCTCCTCGATATACCCGCTCTCATCGCAATCGGGTTCTTCGAAATATACGCTGAACGTCTTCAGCCTCTCTGCGAGCTTCTTCACGGCGGTCATGACGACCGTACCGGAGTCGATTCCACCGCTCAGATGGCTCCCGAGCGGCACATCGCTCATCAGTTGCATCTCGACGCTTTCATCGAGGAGGGAGCCGAAACGGCGCACCGCCTCCGCCTCTTCCATGGCTTGCTGTTCGAAATGCAGATCCCAGTACTCGCGGACTTCGATTCGGCCGTCCTCTGCGATGAGGAGGTGCCCCGGCGGAAGGAGATGGATTCCCTCGAAAAACGTCTTGTCGCCGAACACGTTCTGGAAGGTCAAGTAGTCTGCCAAGGCCCGGGGGTCCAGTTTCCTTGTCACCGTCGGGTCCACGAGGAGGCCTTTGATTTCCGACGCGAACGCGATGCGTCCTGCGTCCACGCGATAGTAGAGCGGTTTGATTCCAAGGCGATCCCGGACGAGAACGAGGCGCTGCCGGCCCTCGTCCCAGATCGCAAAGGCGAACATTCCGTTGAGCTCATGTACCGCATCGGGCCCCTTCTCCTCGAATAAGTGGACGATCGCTTCCGTGTCACTCTTCGTCGTGAGCGTGTGACCGCGGGCTTGGAGGCCGTCCCGGAGTGTCTTGTAGTTGTAAATTTCCCCGTTGTAGACGATCCAAGCCTTCCCGGCCTCGTCGGTCATCGGTTGGAAGCCCGTGTCCAGATCGATGATGCTGAGTCGCTTGTAGGCGAGGACACAGTGATCGAATTCCTTCACCGCATCCGCATCGGGCCCGCGGTGACGCAGGACGTCGTTCATCTTGCGGACCAGATCCACGTCGATTCCCCCACGCGGATCGTAGACGCCGCAGATTCCGCACATCTCACGACCGCCCCGTGAGCCCCTCGTACGCGCGGACGAGTCGCGTCTGCTCGGCGCCCCAGTTATATTCCCGCTTTGCGGCCTCCAAGCCGTTCCGCCCAAGCCGCTCCGCCAAGGAGGGATCATCCCTGAGGCGCTCGATTGCCCCTCGGAACCCCGCGTTCGTATACGGGACAATGAGGCCACAGTCCTCCCGTTCCACGATCTCTGCCATGAGGAGGCCTTCCGTGACGATGCACGGTCGACCCGTCACCATCGCCTCGAACATCTTGTTCGAGATCCCGACCTTCGAGATGCGGTGCGCGGGATCCAGCATGGCGAGGACCGCATGGGAGTCGAGGGTCATCGGAAGGACCCGTTCGTTCGGGACGACCCCCAGGAAGGGTGTGTTCGAGTGGCGGGCACACCGCTCCCGCACGATCGGCGTGAGCTTCTTGCTCCCTCCGAGCACGAGCCGCACGTCAGGCATCTCGCCGACCACCTCGATCGCCTGCAGGATGAAACGGCTGATGTGGAGGGTGCCCAAGTAAATCACGGTGAAGGGCGGCCCCGGAGGCGGACGGTAGGCGTCGAGCGTGAGTTCGTGGCTGTTCCGGACGACGATCGAGTCGTGACCCGACACCCGGTCGATGTATTCCTTGACCGCCTCGTTCACGGCGATGACCATGTCCGCCTGGGGCGCGAGTCGCCGTTCCATCCGAAACACATAGTCGACGACGGGGCGCGGCACGTCCGTCTCGATCATGTATCCAAAGACCTCATGGGCGTCGTACACGATCGGCGTTCCCGCGATCTCCTTGAGTCGGATTCCGATTGGAAGGGTGTCGAGGTCGTGACAGTGGACGACGTCGAACGCGAGGTGCCGGGCGATTGAGACCGCGCGGCGCCACCACAGCGGATTGCGGAACAGGTCCTTGCCCAGGAGCCGCATCAGGCCCTCTGTCTTCACGAGGTAGATGTCGAATCCATCCCACATCGTGCGTGCGGGCTCGCCGCCCGATCGGTCCCAGCCGATGAAGGCGACCGTGTGGCCGGCGGCGCGGAGGGCCTTCGCCTCCTTGAGGATGCGAGAGTCGTGCACCACGTCGTTCGAGACGAGCATGAGGATTCGCATCGCGCGCTCACCCGAGGAATTCGTTCACGATCGTGGCGATCCGGGTCCCGGTCGTCCCGTCCCCGTAGGGATTCGGCCAGTCCTTCTTCGCATCGAGTTGGGAACGCGCCGCTTTCGTAACCCGCGGCGGGTCCGTGCCCGCGAGGACGTTCGCCCCGATGTCCAACGTCTCCGGACGCTCCGTATTCTCGCGAAGGGTCACGCAGGGCACCCGGAAGAAACAGCTCTCCTCCTGGAGACCGCCCGAATCCGTGAGGACGAGGGCCGCGTTCTTCTCGAGGACGAGCAGGTCGAGGTAGCCGGTCGGCTCGATCCGGCGAAGGGATTGAATGTCTGAGGCCCGGCGCTCGAGACTGTGCGCGCGCAGCGCTTTCACCGTGCGCGGATGGATGGGGAAGATAATCGGGAGACCGGTCTCGCTTCCGACGGACGCGAACGCATCGAGCGCCTCCGCGAGGCGTGCCTTGTCGTCCACGTTCTCCGCTCGGTGGAACGTCAGCAGAAGGTAGCGACGGGGCGTGAGCTCGAGTCGCTCGAGGACGTCGGACCGTTCCTCGGCAACCGCGACGTTCTGCGTGAGCGCGTCGATCACGCTGTTCCCGACGACGTGGACTCCGCCCGTCACGTTTTCCCGGGCCAGGTTCGCCTTCGACAGTTCCGTGGGAGCGAAGAGGATACGCGACAACTGGTCGGCGACGATCCGGTTCATTTCTTCGGGCATCGCCTTGTCGAACGACCGGATGCCGGCCTCGACGTGTGCGAGCGGCCGTCCGAGCTTGTTCGCGAGCAGCGCACCCGCGAGGGTCGTGTTCGTGTCCCCGTGGACGATTACAAGATCCGAGTTCCCCGCGACCTCGGCGACGTCGCGCATTGTCGTCGCGACCTGCAGGTAGGGTGGCTGCTCCTTCAGCTCAAACCGGTGGTCCGGCTCCCGGAGTTGCATGTCGCGGAAGAAAATGCGGTCCATCACCAGATCATAATGTTGCCCGGAGTGCACGAGGACGTGCTCGTGTTCGAGGCGGTCGAGCGCCTTGACCACCGGGGCCATCTTGATGATTTCCGGACGGGTCCCGACGATCGTGACGATGCGGCCCATAGGAGGAGACTCGCGAGTAATCGAGGGCCGATAATAAAGATAGCCTTCCAGAGCGCGCGATGTCGAAACCATCATTACCGCGGCTCGGTTACGAGCCGCGTTGTTCGTCAGCGTCATCGTGACGGTCCGCAATGAAGCTCGGAATATTGCCGCGTTGCTGGACAGCCTCTTGGTGCAGGAGCCGCCCTTCGAGGTGATCGTCATCGATTCGGACAGCGAGGACGCGACCCGCGACATCGTGCGGCGATACGAGCAGCGATACGACTTCGTCCACCTGTACATCTTTGGAGGGACCCGCGGGGCCGGCCGGAACTTCGGGATTCGGAAGGCGAAGGGCGACGTCGTCGCCTTTGTCGACGGCGATGCCATCGCGAATCCGTTCTGGCTGAAGGAGATCCGACCCGGCCTCATGCACACGAGCATCGTCGCCGGCCGGACGATCCAAATCGGGTACCGCCCTTTCGAGGAACTCGAGCGCGTCGAACTCATCGTGAAGGGCACGGATGTCACCTACCCGTCGTCGAACTTGGCGTATCGTAAGTCCGTGCTCGACGAGATCGGCGGGTTCGATGAATGGTTCATCACGGCAGAGGATGTCGACCTGAACATGCGTGCGGTCCGGGCCGGTCACGCGATTACGTTCCGAGCGGACGCAATCGTCTACCACCGCACGCGCGCCTCCATGTTCGATTTCCTCCGGCAGGCCTTCTGGAACGGAGCCGGGCGGAAGCAACTCACGTTGAAGCACGGGGTGCTCTGGAGCCGCTACCGTCCGGAGGAGATGCTTCGGCAACGGACGAGCTTCTGGTCTCTCCTGCGACTGAGCGGTGCTCTCCTCGGATACGTCGGATACAAGTTCTTCGGGGAGCCGTTGCCCGGCTGAGCGCGAAACCCTTATGCGACGTACCCAGCATGGCGCGCGCCAATGCCCGAGGTCTCCGTCGTCATCCCGACGATGAACGAGGAGGCCTCGATCGGCGCCGTGATCGACGAAGTGCGGAGCGCGCTCGTGGACTGGGACCTCGAAATTCTGATCGTCGATACGGATTCGCGAGACCGGACGAGGGACATCGCGATCGCGAAAGGGGCTCGGGTCGTACCCGAACCGCAGCGGGGCTACGGTCGTGCCTACAAGACCGGTTTCGCGGCTGCGACCGGCACCTTCGTGGCGACGCTCGACGCCGATCTGACGTACCCCGCATCCCGGTTCCCCGACTTCCTGGCGGCGCTCGCGGAAGACCGCGCGGACTTCGTGTCTGGAGACCGCCTCTCCGGCCTCCCCGACGGCGCGATGACGGGCATGCACCGCGTGGGCAACGAGATCCTCAACATCGCCTTCCGGAGCCTGTATGATACGGGGGTCCGCGACTCCCAATCCGGCATGTGGTCGTTCCGTCGGTCGATTTTGCCCCGACTGCGGTTGGTCCACGACGGCATGGCATTCTCCGAGGAACTCAAGGTCGAGGTGATCCGCGCCGGATTCCGGTTCCTCGAGATCCCGATTGCATACCGAGTTCGGGTCGGGGACAAAAAGATCCGAAGCGTGAGCGACGCGACCGGGAATCTGATGTGGCTCGCACGGAAGCGGGTCGGTTGGGTCCCGCGGCTGCCCTGATCACTCGGCCAAGATCTCCGCGAGCTTCTGCCACTCCTTCACGAAGCGGCGTGGGTCGAAGCTGCCGTCCACGTACCGGTTCAAGGCCTTGTGGATCCCGGGATCGAGGTCCGAGACCATGAGTTGCCACGCCTCCCAGTGTTCCATCGATTTCCAGGTCCAGGCGCCTTCGAGGTCGAGATGGTGCGGCCCGTGGTCGTCCCACGTCACCCGGACGGTGCCGAACTCGATCGCAAGCTCGTACACGAGGCGCGCCAAGAGGACCGACTCCTCCTTCGGCATCGCGAGTTCGTCTCCCTTCCGGAGCCGTCGCGGGTATTGGATCCGCAACGCGGTGAGCCCTTCCGCGGCGGCGAGCGACGCGTTCGTCTTGTCCATCGTCAGGAAGAACACGCCCTTGCGGAAGTCGATGCCGCGCAGGAACGCCTTGAACTGGTCGCGGATCATCGAGTCCGCGTTCACGATCGTCAGGCCGTCCGGCGAGAGGTGGAGCTGCTCCGGGTTCGTCGGGCCGACGACGAGGACGCTGAGGCCCTGGTAGCCTTCCGTCCCTTTCAGGGTCGTGATCTCCTGGAGCGCCCGATAGCCGCGGCGGCCGGCGTGGGAGAGCCGGTTGCCCTTCTTCATGTTCGCGGCGTTCTCGAGCTCCTTCATCACGACGCCGGGGATGACCAGGAGGATCCAGTTCACGCTCTCCTTGTACGGTCGCATGTGGATCCGGTGGAATTCGTCGAGGAGGTGCTCCCCGAGGATCGAGGCGTACAGGATGTTCGTGTCGACCCCGAGGATGATGTCCTCGTACTCGGCGAGGCGCCGCGCGATCGCCGTGAGTCCGATCGGCTCGACGAAGCCCGCACAGAGCAGGGCGGAGTTCAGCCAGTCCAGATATTCCGGCGAATCCTCC
>WNEW01001578.1_pt1 | contig 11173 bp, 10 predicted proteins | sample 5399891 | NCBI WGS metagenome assembly WNEW01 (sample SAMN13153336, study PRJNA577476) | soil metagenome | isolation source: 40 cm grassland meadow soil pre-rain plot 5 | place: USA:California | collected 2015-09-08 | reverse complement strand
GGTCGACATCTTTTACAGGGTCGAAAGCCCGACTGTTCCGCTTCATCGGGACTTGAGAGGAATACAACGTGTTCTCTGCGGGCATGCTTGGCCGGGCAGGAGGGTTTGCAGTAGATCCCGGTTGACCGTACTGCGAATACGAACTTTCCATCATAACTATCATCCCTGGCTATGACGGCATCCCAATTCTCGTCATCCACTAGTCGAGTAGCTCGATTGTTCAGTCTTGAGCCAGCTTGTTCAGTTTGTTGCTCTGATGTTTGCATGAGAGTAGGATCCAGCTATTGGAAATATGTACCTTGACTCTGATTCTTGCGGTCAAATGATGAAAGTAAACGATCGTAAATTTCCGGAGGCTAGGGGACGATAGTCTTGGCACGTAGCAACTATTTCAAGCGAGTGAGGTCTAAGAAAGTAAAGGTTTTCCATGTCTCCGCCGATAGGCCTCCAATGCACCCCCAGCCTCAAGTATGTTCGATAGGAACTGAGGCATCTTATATGCTGTAAATATCTCCCCTTTCGTTAAGTTCTTGACCGCACCCGCTTCGAGATCCGCCTCGACAATATCTCCATCAACTATTCTCGCGTAGTCTTTGCACTCCAAGACTGGGAGACCGATGTTTATCGCGTTCCGAAAGAATAATCTCGCGAAACTTCTAGCTATGATTATGGATATGCCAAGTCGTTTGAGAACTACTGCTGCCTCTTCACGGCTTGAACCGGAACCGAAATTTGTACCTGCAACAATAACGTCTCCGCGATGTACCTTCGTCGAGAATTCTGGTCTGACAGCTTCGAACACATGACTAGACATCTTGTCAGGGTCGCGTGTTGTCAGATACTTTCCTGATATTATTAGGTCGGTATCGATGTTGTCACCGAACACCCAAGCCCTACCCGAAAGTCTCAAACTTGATCAGTCCACCTTGGTCTTCTTCCCCTTGAGGCCTAACAATAGGACAAGCGATAGGACAACGGACAACGATTTCCCCCGAGACTAGAATTGCATCCCAAGATATTCCTCCGAAGTATGTTCCGGGGCAGCTAGTTACATTGGGCGGAGGAACACAAAGGGTCGTCTCCAAACTCACCAAGCCAAGTCCCAAAAGCAGTGCAATCGCTAGAAGAACGCCTATGGAAGTCTTCAAGAACTCGGTCCTTCATAGCATTGCCATTAGAGATACTGTCTAGGGTCGGCGATTGCTCCTTTGAGCGCTGAGGCTGCCACAGTGGCCGGTGACGCTAGATAGACCAGGGCCTTGTTGCTGCCCATCCGACCGGTGAAATTGCGATTCATAGTCGCGATCGCTACTTCGTTATCCCCGATGACGCCCAGTTGCCCACCGATGCATGGTCCACAGGAAGGATACTCGACGATTCCACCCGCTTGATGAATCGTCTCGATGTGCCCGGCTGCCATTGCGTCGCGGTAAACTTGGACGGAAGCGGGGATAACGATTAGCCTAGTCCCAGAGGATACTTTGCGTCCCTTCAATATCCTCGCAGCGATCGCCAAATCCTCCACTCTTCCATTGGTGCATGTCCCAATGAACGCCTCGTCTATCTCCAAACCCTCCAAATCTCGGACACTTACACTATTGGCAGGAGATGGCGGCTTAGCCACTTGAGGCTCAAGGCCCGTAACATCAACGGTATGATGGGTTTCAAAAGTTGCATCAGAGTCGCTCAGGACGGGCCTAAGATTCGAACTCTTCGGTGCTCTAGCCGCCAAGTAATCGATGGTCTTCTTGTCCGGGGGAATGATTCCGAACTTTGCGCCGGCTTCGATCGACATATTCGCAAGAGTCATCCTCGCGTCAATGCTCAACTTCTTGGTCGGTTCTCCATAGAATTCGATCGACTTGTAATTGGCTCCGTCGGCTCCGATCAAAGATAGAACATGATGAATGATATCCTTGCCCATAATGTACGATGGTGTTTCTCCTTCGAGGAAGCACTTGATCGATTCAGGGACTCGGAACCAGAGCTTTCCAGTCGCGAAGACCAGTGCCATGTCTGTGACGCCAACGCCAGTGCCCAAGGCTCCAAAGGCCCCATAGGTGGTAGTGTGACTGTCCGTCCCTACAATCAATTCCCCAGGCAGTACCATGCCTCGCTCGGGGAGGACCTGATGCGAAATCCCAGCGTTAAGATCCAACCAATTCTCTAGGCCTTGTTCATCGGCGAATGCTCGGCATTGCTTGTGAGTCTCCGCCACCTCGATGGTCGGTGCAGGCGTCCAATGATCGAGCAGAGCTATGATTCTCTTCTCATCCCAAACATGATCTGCCCCCGTCTTGCTGAAGATCTCTGCAACGCCACCCGGCACCCCGAGCGCTTCATGCACCATCGCACGATCGATACTCGCTTCCACAAACTCCCCCGGGCTGACACTACTGTGGTCGGAGTGACTGGCAAGAATCTTCTCCGATATTGTCATGCCCAATCCTACTAGTCTCCTGATGGTTGGCTTTTCCGGTCGTCCTGTCCTTTTCAAGAACAGCGACGCTGGGTTCTATTCTTTTCCTTGAGCCCGAGGACCTTGGGTTGACGTATATTCTATGACGGGTTTCTCAAATGCGCAATCATGGAACAGTTAATGTGAAGTTCTCTCAAGCTTTCAGGTTGTCTTTCTTCGATTCCATGATCATACAGATGTCTTCCTCCACTGTTCCCGATTTTCTTGGAGTCTCAACGAACCTTCCCACTTCTCGCCAATTCTTATCGAATACAATCATCGTAGGAACCGCCTTAACGTTCAATTCATCCGCAATATCCCGATAATTGTCGTAGTCGACGACACGGGCAGCAATCATGTTATTCTTTGCTATAAGCAATGTCTTGGCTAGTGATGGTACGTAGACATGGCAGTCGCTACACCAGTCGGCTGAGAAAATGATCAAATAAAATTTTTCATCCACACGTTCGAAACGATCGACAAACTTTTCATTTGGGTTATACTCCTGAAAACGTCGCTTCATAGCCTGGCGTTTCTGTGCCCTAGCTTCGTTGATATAGTCTAGAGGGTCTTTTCCGACGCGTAACGCCATCAATAGAGGGTCAACAAGCAATTCCATTCCATGTTCAAATTAGTCAACTGATTAGCCAGACTTTTCTATCTCAGTGAGAAAGACGGAGCTCGCTTCAACTTCCCGGTTGAACCCTTCTCTGACCTTCACACCTATTAATTTTATCATATCCCCCAATCGTAATGCTTCTGCCCGATCTGCGTGATGATCCCAAAGGGAAATTCTCATACGACCCGTCTCATCTTCTATCCTGATATTCGAAACCTTTACTCTTCGTCCCTCTCTCGTCTCCACCTCTCTCACCTCGGAACGTTCGACGATCTTCCCTGAAAGAACGTGGAGTAGGGGGTCCGGCTTCAAACCTGCAATCGAGGCGGTCCCAAAGCTTGTGGCCGGTGACCCATCATCTTCTCTCAATATGCCGTTTCGACCAACGTTCACATAGACGGTTCCGTTCCTTTCCGCTACGGTCGGATTGCCGATGATGACTCTTCTACCCTCGCCAATCCTGGCGGCCTCTGCTGTTTTATCGTCCCAGAACTTTACGATCACCAAGCCCGTCTCATCCTCACATAATGCCGTGACGGGACCGTTGATTGTTCTTTGCCCCTGAACCCGTCTCATCAACAATCGCAGCTTCCGCGCCGTCGGCCCCGGGCTTTCTGCTAGCTCGCCGATTGTTATCCAAGGCAATTCTTCATCACTAGTTTTGGCGTTCGACGTTTCGAACAACTGGACCTTGCCTTTGTTACCAAGATGCAACTCGACCTCTCCGCCCCTACCATGTTTAGTGTAGCCGTGCTCCAGCCTCAGCCTGGCACCCACTCTTGCGCCTTTCTGGATTATCTGATCTGCATTCATATCCCATAACGCAACTCCTATTTGACCCGACAGGTCTTGTAGTCTCAATCTAACGAGTTTGCCAGTTGTTCCGTCCTGTCGGGGAAACTCTCGCAATTCGGAGAGGTCCACAATCTCACCAGATATGGTCACATCGTTCAATCCGGCGTGGGCATTGCTGATCTTCTGGTCGCCCAGGCCGGCAAGGTCATCCTGTTGTACTAATAGCGCTTGAGCCACGAGACTCATCGCGCCAACATCCGAGAGAAGACCATGAGAATCCTCCTTTCTCCTCTCTACCAATCGGAGCACTTCCTCCTGCGTCTTCTCAGGATACTTCGTGAGGATCTTGTTTAGGAGACCTTCGTAGCTATCCATTTCTATTCTTTCTATCCGACACTTGGTTGCAGAATTGTTTATGTCTCTTTCAGACTAGTCCCAGAACATGCGGGTCCTTTCGAATTCTCTCTCGGCTTTTAGAATGTTGAGATAGAAATCTTCATCTCCAGTAGTCCGAGCTCTAAGGATACGGGCTCCGGTTGTTGGTCCGACCCCACGTGCTGCCAACACGACGGCTGCATGCTTTCCGTAGTTCTGGATGAGTCCCGCTGATCTGGAGGCTCTGAACCATTCATGCTCTTCCTCAGTCGAAAGCTTCGTTCCCCGTTTCTTCTTTTCAACGACCTTCCGTAATGTATCATTTCCCTGATACGTGGCAGCGACGAGGGTCGAATGACATACTGGACATTTTATCCGATCGGGCAGTCCATCAACCGTTCGAATACTATCCCAGTCGCCATTGAATAGGCAAACCAGTCGAAGCTTCGAACCCAACAATCGGCTCTTGACCAGCTGGATTATGGACGCCTCTTCGAAGGCTGGCCTCAACAATCCATGCGGTACGATTCGGTCCAATAACGGGATCGCCAATGGCGAGGGATGACCCTTGTCTTGGACAGATTCCAGGAGAATCTTCGCGGACGAGATTCCCTCGAGTACTTGCTTTGCTCCTTCCACATCCAACTTCTCGGCGAAAAGCTCTCGTCGTGTCTCAGTATTCGAGATAGAATTCTTGAAAACCTCAACCAATAGTCTGGCCTGGTGGGCCTTGTAGTCGGCCGATCTAGAGACTGCACCTATTCTTCTGAGCACATGCCAATGCCTCCAAACAAACAAATCAGATCCTTCAACAGTCTCATTGATAGTTCTCTCAAGATCCTCTGGCGTTAACCTCCTCAGCTCCTCCGAGACCATCAACGCACTCACCGGCCGGGGAAAGATCAATGCGAAACGATACTGATCCACTTGAGTTGCGATGTTCGATCCTAGACTAGATCCGAAGATTGCAGCCAATGTCATTGCCAACACTTCGTTGACTAGGTTGCCATGGCATGAATGGACGATGACACTGTTCTCGAAACCTTCGACTAGCACCAACTCATCCGATGGAACACTAGTCTGACGACTCTGTTGCTGGAGAGCCTTCTGCACCCTTTCAAGTTCGGACTCCGGAAGCCCTAGGTCCGTTGTTCCGGTTTCAACGATGCACCTCCTTGCTTGTCCAACCTCTCGTGCAACCTCCTTCTGCACCGGTATCATATCCCCCTCCCATCCGGGTATCGCAGTCAGACTGGGTTGAGCAGGCTCTACCTCCATTCTCAAATCATCCTCGTCGACGCTGATCACCTTCCAAGTTTGTCCACGAAGAATGAATTCGGCACCTGGAGCGCATCTTCGTGCGACAAAGTCTTGGTCGAGGCTCCCGATGCGACGCTTCCGGAAGAAGTCGAAAACTGTGTACCGCTTAACATCCGCTATGACCGAAAGATTCTCGAAATAGTATTGTAGGGCACGTGGAGATCGTGGACTATAGCCACTGCCGAACCTTCGGATCAAGCGCAACTCCTCAAGTTGAAGGATGACCCGTTCCAACTCGTTTGGTTCCAGGTCGCGGAATGGATACGACCTCTTAACCAGCTGTAGCATATCCTCGAGAGATTGCTGTCTCTTCTGGATCAGAATCCCGACGATCTGATGCGCTAGTACATCGAGCGCCTTGTCATGAATGACGGGACGTTCTAAGCGTCCTTCACTGGCGCGTTTCGCCAGGACAGCAGATTCTAGCACGTCATCGGGGCTTGTGGCGAGAATCGTTCCCCGAGGGGTTCCTCTTAGAGTGTGACCGCTCCTGCCAACTCGCTGGACAAGCCTAGTGGTTTCTCTCGGCGAAGTATATTGGACAATGAAGTCGACGCTACCAATGTCGATTCCCAGTTCAAGAGAGCTGGTGCAGATCAATGCCTTCAATCGTCCTGCCTGGAAATCGTTTTCTGCCTCCTCCCGCATTTCCCGGGACAAGGAGCCATGATGCACGCGCAATGTACTGCCCCCGCCTAGAGCTTGGATCTGCGCCGCCAAGGCTTCCGCATGTTCCCTAGTATTCGTAAAGACGAGGGTGGACTTGTGATCGTTGATTATCCGAAGGATGCGTCGGGCCCTAGCAACTGTTGATGCTGGCAGTCCTAGTCGCTCGGCTTCCTTCTGATCTTCCTGATTCGGATGTATTGAACTGACATCGATTTCTAGTCCTCGGACCTCATCGCTACGGGCGACACTAACGGGCCTGCCTGTCCCTGCCATGAACTGGCCAATCCTCTCTGGCTCACCGATCGTGGCTGACAATCCAATTCTCTGGAACTCTTTGCCCGTGAGTTCCTGCAACCTCTCTAATGCGATCGAAAGCTGAACTCCTCTTTCATCGGTGGCCAACTCGTGGACTTCATCCACAATTACCCAGCGTACTTTTCGAAGGTGCTCACGCATCCTTTTTCCGGTTAGAATCGCTTGCAAAGTCTCAGGAGTCGTAATCATGAGGTCGGGGGGACTACGGGCTTGGCGAGCTCTCTGGCTCAGGGGAGTATCTCCGTGCCTTACTTCGATCTTTACACCTAACTCCTCGCCCATCGCTTCTAACCTCCGAAGCAGGTCCCGGTTCAGTGCCCGAAGCGGAGTAACATACAGGATCGATATTCCTTGGGCTGAGGGTCCAGGTTGTTCGGAGCGGGCCTGTAGGAACTGATCCAAGACTGGAAGAACTGCAGCTAGGGTCTTGCCGGTACCTGTAGGTGCTATTAGGAGGATGTTTCCACCCTTCAAAATTGCGGGAATGGCAAGCTCCTGAATTGGACTCGCTTCGAGAAAACCCTCCTTCTCCAGTCTTTTCAATACGGGCAGCGTCAGAGATGTGAATACGGACTGTGCAGGGGTCAATGATGCCACTGATTCTTCACGACTAGAGAAGATTGCTCTAGGACTAGAAAGGTGTCGATTCGGCTTTTACTACTTCTCTTTCTCCTTGTCCTTCTCTCGGTCCTCGCCTGGTCGCTCGTATGCGATGTAGAGGAAGATTAGGACGAGAATGAAGAAGGCTAGGATGTAGAGGCTCAATTGCAGCACCTGGTAGGTCTGATCGGGTGTTAGCAGTGTTACTGGAGTGTTAGGCATGCTCAAAGGTTTCTGGGTCCCTAGCTTGGCTAGATTGGCATGCGGCATGGTTCCTTGTTATAAAAGCTTGAGAAATACTGCTTCAAATCGCTTGGAGAGTTTTGTCCATCGACCTGCGGCGATTCTACCTTCGGGACGAATCCGTGACCTGTATCGATAGCTATCGGGTACAGTATGCTTAGCAAGTCTGGATTCGCCTCTTTGGTAGGTTATTGTCAAGGGTCTAATTCGGGCTTGGCATCTGAACAGCCGGATTCTCAAAAGGACGAGGCTGCCGGCGAGGAAGCAAGGGTAGAGCCTTTTCTGGATATGCGAGATCCCACTTTCCGACGAATACTGCGAGCCGCCACCAGCAAGTTCAACCAGATGATCTGCCCGTTGATGGCGACCGTCTGCGTGCGAGACCTTTGCATGTTCTGGAATGAACATTCCAAGTCCTGTTTGATTGCTGACACGATGAAGATCAACCTCTATCATGCTGTCTGTCCAAAGTGTCAATCGGCCAATGTGAGCATCTCCCTAAGGGAACAACGGTCTGGGAAGAATCGGGGTTATCGATGCGAGACTTGCGGGAACGAATGGGGACAAGTGCATTAACAGCGGTTCATTGTTCAATTGCTCTGTCCACAATCGAGACTTGGGATGTATCCCTGACGATGAGCCCGTGCCCTCGGCATTTCTTCCTTTCAGTTTGACAAACGCGTTACGGGCCTACGTCATTGAATGGTGACCATGGACATCGGTTCGAAGTATGTCTCTTTAGTGACGCGCTTCGATATATTCGAAAGGAGGTTTTGAAGAGAGTCGTTATACTCGTTATTGTCGTATTCCCATCCGGATCCTTCCCTGAACTTTTCGTACGAAAAGGTTTGAGATTTCAAGGTTAAGGATTCGAGCCAGAGATAGGTGAAATTAGTGAGAATCCCTTCTCGGACCAGTATCGAAAGCATAGCTATCAGATTGTTCATTTCACCTCGGGGAAGGTAAATCCTTACGGCGAGAGATGCGAGTCCCTTAAACTTCGAAAACGATAACACAAACGGAAGTTTCGCCAGCTTCTGTGAGCTCGACCTCAAAGTATTATCATTCTTGAAGTCCAACCTAACCTCGTAAAGTTCCGACATCTCCGGTGCGTAGGGGAGAATATCGAATACGTATTCCTGGACCAGGCCCTTCTTCATCACGCTCTCGAATCGATACTTTGCGGCAGGCAATGTTATGTCGAACATTCTCGCAATATCTGCAAGTTTGACTGTTGCATCCTTGCACAGTTCCTTCACTACATACAGATCCCTACTATCGAAGGAAACAGCTCTCGGAATTGAAAGAGTTCGACTCTCCATGGCGGGATCGTTCGATACGTTTGCAAGTTGATTGGCCCATGCAGCCCAGGGAAACTTCCACATCCTGCTAGCAAGATCATAATATTCGAAGTTCGGGATGAATGTGTATTGCTCCTCGAGCCAGTAGACCCTAGAGGTGGAGGCCAGTCCGAGGGGGACGAATTGTTCAATGTATTCTTCAAACTCTCTTACATGTAATGTCGGGACAGCGTGAAGCGAATAATATCCGTTGCATTCGCCCATGCATCGCATGAGCCTGATCCAATGGTTTGGAATCCTCAATGCTTCTTGTACGACGAGTTCCCTGCCAGGAAGAGGATCGACCAGGACCATTCCTCGCGAGAGCCCTATCCGCGAGTAGTTGGGGTTGCACCAAACATGGAGGACCTTCTCTTCTTCAAGCCGGGCCATCCTTGAGTACAGGGTGGGGTACGGAATCTTGAGTTCCCTGGCGATTAGTTGCAGGTTGCGAGGTCCATGCTTATTCAAAGCCGAAATTATTCGGATGTTATCCTCGTCGAGCAGTTGCATTATTCGATGAATACGTCTGAAGTACTCCTCGGCTCTTGGGAACTTCAAAGGTAACTACGACAAAAAGAAGGAGGATTTGGGGTGTCAATTTAACACTTAGTGACTATGACGGAATGGTCGGTACCGTGCCTTTTGGACTCGGAGGACTCTCATCACCTTTTTGCATAGAAACCTCACCTCTCGGATAACTAGTACAATGGTTGGATTTAACATTCTATGAAGGCAAAGGACCATCATCTGCCTTGAGACACTTGCAGGTCACAACAGCAAGTCTTATCTTCTATGAATCATCGAGGCAACAGTCAACGGGATTTGACTCTCCAACCACTGTCTAAAGGCAAGACGGACTCTGCAACCTCTTCAGAAGCGACAAAGGCGAAAGTCAGGTCATTTATTGAGAAGTTTCCAGAATATAGAAAGACCCTGATTTTGGCAGCAGCTCACGAGGACGCGTCCAATTCCAACAGTTATCGGGGTTGGCAGTGGCAGGATGTTGAAACGCATCCGACCAAACTGATACGGCTCATTACTGAAGGAATCGCATACGTGAATTTCAAAAGCCGGCATGCGTCAAACTACCTCCTCCGCGATAGGGGATCAGTCAAAGAAGTTCTGTTAGAAAAGACCCCTTGAGAACACGACAAGTCCCGCCCCTTCCAAGTGATCCACTAGCCTCCAAAGCACCGAGGTACCCGTTGGGAACCTCTCGCCCAGCAATAATTCGGGATTAACTAGGGCCGCAGATGCGACCTGGAAACAAGTGAGCATAGGCACACTAGAACTATTTCTTCTCGACATTTCTTTCGATAGTGGGTTAAATAGGACCATTAATGGTCCGGGCGGGTTACCGAACTATGGAGCCGTGTAGCTGTTGGGTGAAGAGGAGCAGACGCTCAAAAGGGATGTCGGATGGTATGGCTCCTTCTCGATGGGATACGCCGATGTTGGCGCGGACGTTTTCATAGCACTCGGGCTCGTAGCTCTATATGCAGGCGGCCGAGCACCGCTTGCATTCTTAGTCGCCGCGATAACCTACGTATCCACAGGCCTCGCCTACGCCGAATTGGCGACAACCTATCCCTATGCTGGCGGGGCCCACATCTACTCGATGAAGGCCTTCAACGACCTAGCGGGCTTTGTCGCCGGCTGGGCAGTGATGCTGGACTATACTGTCGACATCGCCCTATTCTCACTAGCCTCAGCAGGCTATCTGACCTTCTTCTTCCCGTCAATTGCTAGCTCGAACGAGAAGGTCGGTCTCCTCGCCGCTAGCCTAGTGATCATCCTCCTGTTGCTTAACATTGTCGGGATAAGATTGTCGTCCTTGCTGAACGAGGTCCTGGTCGGATTAGGGATCGTTGTACAATCCATAATTCTCATACTATCTCTAACGCTCAATTTCAACTGGGGATTCTTCGTTCAACAAGTATTGAACGTAGGAGTCGACGTGCCACGGGCCGGGATCGAGTACTTTCTACCTAACGTCCACATCTCACTCCAGAACTTCATCTACGCGATGACGATAGCCATGTCATCGTTTATCGGGATCGAATCCATCGCTCAAGCAGCGGAGGAAACTAGGAAGCCGCACAGATGGATCCCCCGCGCGAACAAGCTGTCGATCGTCTTCGTCCTCATCTTTGCGATGGGCTTGTCTATAGCAGGCACAGGTGGGGTGGGAGCTGCGACCCTGTCTTCGCCTGCGAATTTGAACAATCCGGTCACAGCAATGGGGAGGGCTATTCCCAGCGTCGGCTCATTCTTAGCTGTGATCGTCGCCTTCACTGGGTTTAGCCTCTGCTACGTTTCGACAAACACCGGCGTGATTGGAGTGTCGCGGGTAGTCTTCTCAATGGGCCGCTTCCGCCTACTGCCAAGATGGTTCTACAAGGTCCACAAGACCTTCCGAACGCCGGTGAGGGCCAT
>WNEW01001571.1_pt1 | contig 11196 bp, 12 predicted proteins | sample 5399891 | NCBI WGS metagenome assembly WNEW01 (sample SAMN13153336, study PRJNA577476) | soil metagenome | isolation source: 40 cm grassland meadow soil pre-rain plot 5 | place: USA:California | collected 2015-09-08 | reverse complement strand
AGAAGGTTCAGGGTCCCGCGCAGGTCGAGCGGGCGGCGCGGCTCGAATCGCCCCTCGGCGTCCGCGTTCACCTCGAGATCGTACTTACTTGCTGAGGGGCACGCTCATGGTGAAGGTGCTGCCCGAGCCGGCGGTCGACGTGACCGTCAGGTCGCCGTCGTGCATGCGCGCGATCTCGCGCGAGAGCCACAGGCCCAGACCCGTGCCCTGCACGTGCGAATCGGTGGCGATGCGCCCGAACCGAGTGAACAGCCGCTTCTGGTCGTCGTCCGAGATGCCGACGCCCTCGTCGGCCACCGAGACCTGCGCCGAGTCGCCGTTGCGACGCACGGCGATATGGATCGCGGTCCCCGCAGGCGAATATTTGGCGGCGTTGCTTAGCAGGTTGCGGACCACGATCTGAAAACGGTCGGGGTCGACGTCGGCGTCGATGGGGTGGGGCGGGGTGTCGAGCTTCACCTCGTGGCCACTCAGGAGCATCCTCACTCCGTCGACCGCCGCGTCCGTCAGCTCGACGATGTCGGCGCGCCGGCGCTTCAGCGACAGCCGTCCCTCCTCGAGGCGGGCCGCCTCGATCATCTGCTCCACCATCCAGTTGACCTCGTCGGATTTGGAGATGAGGAGAGGTAGGACCGAGTGCGCCTTCGGCGAGACCTCGCCCAGCGCACCCGCCTCGAGCATCGTGAGATAGCCCTTGATCACGGTCATCGGCCCGCGCAGCTCGTGCGAGGCGACGTTCAGGAAGTCGGTCTTCGCTCGCTCCAGGGCGGCGATCGTGTAGGTGAGGCTGACCCGGTCGAGGCCGGCGGTGATGCTCGCTGCGTACTGCTGCAGGCGGGTGAGCTCGTCATCGCCGAACAGCGGGCTCAAGCGCCCGGTGACGATCACCATCGCCCCGCGCCCCTGCCGCAGGTCGAGAGGGATAACCAGTGTGGATCCGGAGCGCCACGGGGCGCGACCGTCCACAGAACGCCCTCCCTTCAGCGACTCGGCCCTGGCGCTGAGGGACCGGGCGTCCTTGAGGCTGATTCCCCGCGCGGCCAGGACCGACCCGTCCGAGTCGATCACATAGGCGGCGTCGCCTCCGATCAAACGCTCGGTCCACAGCAACGCACGGTCGGCCAGCGTCGCGCGGTCCGGGCTGTAGAGAAGCAGGTCGTGGAGGGCGAACCGGAACTGGTCCTCCTCCGGCTGGCGCCAGATCCTCCGCAGCCAGGCTGGCGGGAAGAACGAGACGTAGAGGACGGGCACGATCGCGAGCGCGACCACGTCGACCGCGACCCGGACGCCGGAGTTGAATGATCCAGCGAGGGTGCCCGTGATGATGACGAGCAGCAGGGCCGCGTAGCCGATGCTGAGCGCGCGCAGCCGCGCCTTCTCGACCGCCGGCCTGCCTCGGGACGCGACCCAGAACGTGACGATCGGCTCCAGGATGCAGAAGGACCACAACCCCACGGTGGCCGCGAGGGCGAGGGTCTGCACCGGGGTGTGCGGGCTGTCCGGGCTCGCCGGCAGCTGGAGCGCGATGTCCAGCACCCCGACGGCGACGATCGCGAACGTGATCGCGCGCATGGTCGTCGGGCGGAACGGTACGAACGAGTCGCGAAAGGCGAGCAGGCCGTAGCCCGAGATCAGGAAGACCACCGCGGCCATGTCGGTTACGACCTGGGCGGCAGGACCTGCGGCGCCCAGGAGCGGGGCCAGCAGCATCATCACCGCGAGCGCGCTCATCGCCATGGCGAGGTTTCCGTGCCGGCGGTCCGGCTGGCGGAGCCAGCTGACGATCGTCCGGATGGCAAGCACGGCGAACGCGATCGCGATGGCAAGCGAAAGGATCAGGAAGGGGTCCACCATCTGCGGCAGAATAGCCTACACGACGATTTTTCAAGGACAACTAGCGCGTGATTTCGGTGGGTTACCCGACAAAGCGCCAGCGGCGCTCAGAGGGGCCGGATCAGTACCAGTAGTTCGGGCCCTCGGAGCGTGAGGCGCCGGGCGCCTCGACGGCGTCGCCCTTGGGTCCGGCGAGCCCGCGGACGATCGTCTCCACCCGGGCGATGAAGCTGTCGTAATCGTCGTCCGGTTCGGGTGTTACGGGCGCCGCGAAGGTGACCGTCACCTTGCCCGGACGGGGTACGCGGCGGAACCGCGGCAGGACCTCGTACATGCCGTCGACGTACGCGGGCACGATCGGCACCCCCGCGTCCATGGCCAGGATGGCCGCGCCTTTGCGGAAGGTGCCGATGCTGCCGGTGACCGTGAGCCGGCCCTCGGGAAAGATGATCACCGACCACTTCTGGCGGAGCAGGTCCTTCAGGTACTCGAGGTGCGGCCGGGCCCCGCCGCCCCGCGGAATGGGGAAGGCGTCCACCGTCACCTGGGCCAGCCTGGCCTCCCACTTGCGCTTGAAGATCGAGTCTGCAGCGGCGACGACCACCGAGCGGTGGCGGTAGCGGGGAGGGAGCGCCTCGGCCATGACGACCGCGTCGAGGGCGCTGACGTGGTTGGCGACGAACACGGCAGGCCCGTCCATCCGGTGAACGTGGTCGCGCTCCCTGACCGTGAGGCGGCAGAAGCTCGAGAGCGCGGGGAACATGAGGCTCGACTGGAGGGCCGCGCGGACGCGGCGCATCTTGCGGGTGCGGGCCCAGGTCGCCTCGTCGAGGGCGGGCGTCTCCACGGGCGTGAGTCTAGGCGTCAGCAGGCGCGTGTATCGGCGCCGAGCACGTCGAAGACGTCGAGGTCGATGGAGCGCACCGCGCCTGGGTTGTACGTCGCCGTCTCGCTGCGGAACACGATGTCGACGCGCCCGTCTCGGTCCGCCGCCCCGAGCTGCCGTGCCAGCTTGGCCGAGCGGTACTGCAGGACGCGGCAGCCCGCATGGGTGTGGTCGTAGACCTTTTCCGCGTCGTCGGGGAGGTCGGTGAGGGCGACGCGAAGCGCCTGTCCCGCCGGCGACTGGAACTGGGGCGCGATCATCTCCACGATCACGTATCCGGTACTCGTGCACCGCACGGCCACGCGGCCGGGAATGGAGCCGATCATGTAATCGGTGGTCACCTGGCCGTCGTGGACGTGGTTGGCGTCCCAGGTCCCGATGTAAGCGCCGAAGTTCTGCAGCCCGGAGCGGGTGGGCTTGCCATCCGGGCAGTCGAACCCGCCGGGGTTCTCGGCCGTCACCGCCGGCGGCGACGGCCTCGATGCGAATGGCGCGCTGCACCCGGCGGCGCCGAGCGCAACCCCGGCCAGGAGAAGGGCCGACCCGGCCCCCACGAGCGACCGGGTCGGTTGAAGGCGTGCGTTCAGGCCAGCATCGCGCACAGGCTGCGCTGGTTTCCGGACGCCGAGATGAGCTGAGCCGGCAGGAGTGGGTCAGTCGCCAGGACGACGACCCGGCCCGAGCTCAAGACCATATCTCCAGCGAAGAAAACCACGCTGTTGCCGAGAAAGACGATGGTCTGCGATCCATCCGCGTTGAAGGTTGTCTTTCCGGGCCCCGAGATGTTCAGCGTCACCGCGTGCGAGGGGCTGGAAGCGTTGCTGAACGTGATCACGAGTCGCCCCTGGGTAATCCCGCTGACCGGGTTGCCGGCGGAGTCGAAAAACGTGATCGTGAACTCGTTGTTGACGACGATGGCGAAGTTCACGTCGAAGCTGCAGACTCCCGGGAAGGTACCTGTCGGGGGGAACTCGAGCTTTGCCCGGACGGGGCCCGACGCGCCTACCGCGGGCGCGGCGACCACCTCCAGGACCAACGTCGCAAAGAGCCCGAGCAGGAAGTGCTTGACGAAAGGCATCTGAATCATGGCCACCTCTCCAATCCGCGATGCCGGTTTCGGCGCGCAGTATGCGCGCGACCAGGCTTGCATGGAGAATGCGTGGCTGGGGAGGAAGGATTCGAACCTTCAACCTTCTGATCCAGAGTAATCCGCCATATCGCCTATCGCGATTTGAATTGGGCTTCTGGGTCTGATACATCGATTGCGCCGCAGCTTGGCTTCTGATCCTAGAGCGCGAAATCAGCACGAAACTGGCGTGTAAAGCGTCGAAGAATGGCTTCCATTTGCATCAGTCGGTCCGTTCAGAAGGCGACGTCCGGCGGAGGCCGGGAATGCGCTCGAAGTCCCCGTCGAGCGCGAGCACTTCCATACCGGCCGCGATCGCGGTTGCTCCAATCCACAGGTCGTTGGCGTCAACGGTCGTTCCGGACTTTGCGAGCGCCGCCGACGCTCGTCCGTACGCCCGTGCGACGGGCATGTCGACGGGCAAGGGCGCGAAAGCGTTGAGGATACCTTCGACAAACGCCGACCTGGCCTGCGCGCGACGTCCCGTTGCGCGATGCACTCCATGCAATAGCTCTGCGGCAGTGATGCACGAGACGGAATAGGTCTCGCCTGGCTGGATAAGCTTCGCCAATGTCGTCGAGCCACGCTCGGACGCGACAAGCACCGACGTATCGATCAGGACGGCCATGGGTTCTTCGGCGCGTGCAAGGTGCGCCGCAGACCGGAAACGTCTTCGGCGAAGTCTCTGTCAGGCCGAGGCAGCCGCTGTAGGAGATCCAATAGCTCGGTTCCTCGCACCAGCGTTCGTCGCACTGGACTTATCACCGCGACAATCTCGCCGTGGCGGTCAACCTCGACGGTTTCGCCGCGGGCAACCCGGGTCAGAAGGTCGGAAAACCTGCGACTGGCCTCGGTGGCGCGCATTCTCATCTGCCTACTATATCAGATTTATCTGACTTCCCAGCGTCGGGCTCCGGCGCGAAGCGAAATTGGCGGGAGCGATTAGGCCGGGCTTTCGTCTTTCGAGTTGGGCCACCGCGTCTGATAAGTGGCCAGTCCCTCGATATGTTTGGCGGGACAGCTCGCGCCGACCGGCGATGACCTCTGAAGCGACCGACTCGGTCGCGAAGACCCCGACTAGGTCTTCCTGGCGCAAGCCGCGGTCCTCGAGCAAGGCACGGCGCAGCTCAACGCCATCAATGTCAGGAATCGTTACCGTGGCGTCCTCCCAGTCAGCGAGTAGATCGCTGAGGAGGTCGACGTAGGAGTCCTCGGCTTGGGACAGGTTCGGCTGCTCAAGCAGTACCTCGATCCGACTCTCCGTCGCCTTTGCCTGCTCGGCGGTCCGGATCTTCACTGGTGGAAACTGCACCACCAGCCGGATGTACTCACTGCGATCAAAGCCAAGGATCGTTCCTCCAACCACCCTTCGTCGTACTCCTCATGGGTCATCACTCGCCGCACAAACAGCTTCCGGGAAAGCTCCGACGGCCGCACGAGCACATTTTCCACTGACTTGGGGAGGCGGCATCCAGACAGGGGATTCAGCGTGGGTCGCTCTTTCGCGGGCGGCCATTGCCCCGGGACTCGAGCCGCGCGCATGCTACCGCAACATGGCGACAATCGAATCCGCTGGGGACGCGGAGCCCGTCAATCGCTCTGATCGTCTCAGAGCCTGGCTGAGGTGGTGGGGGGCGGGGAATCCAACCGATTGGGGTTTCGTTTTGCTCAGCGCCGGCCTTGTCACCGCCGGCTACTACGACTCGTGGCTCGTCCGCAACGCGAACCCGATTCCGGTGTGGGAGCACCTGCCGGTCCAGGCAGCATGGCTGGCGACAGCGCTCTATCTCGGCGCCGTCTCGTTCGTCGCCTGGCGGCGCGATGGCCGGCTCGAGACCGCGGTGCCCGACGGTTACGGGCCCACTGTGGCGGGCTTGACCGTCTTCCTCGTCGGCATACTCATCAACGGGTGGTGGTCCGCCGCCCTCGGCCAGGCTGCAGGCGTGCCGGCAATCTTCAGGCTTCCCAACCTGCTCCAGATCGCCGGTGCATGCCTCATCGTCATCGGGCCGCTGCGCGCCTCGGCCGGCCGCGGAGAGTTGCTGGCCGGACCCACCGCAGTGGCCTCTGCAGCCCTGTTGTTGGCGGCGGTGACCTTCTTCACCCAGTTCGACCACCCATACATCGACCAGTACGCCGCAATAGGTACGGTGCTCAAGATCGCAGAGCCGACAAGCCCATTGGGTTTGTTCAGCTTTCGCGATGAGATCCTCGGCGCGCTCGGGCTGATGATGCAGGTGGCCGCCGTGACGGGTGTGATCATGTGGACGCTGCGGCAGTCGAGGCTGCCGGTCGGCAGCATCACCGCGATCCTCTTCGGGACAACACTACTGACCGCCACTCAGCTGGGCAACTACTCGATGCTGATCGTCGGACTCATCGTCGGCGTCCTCGGCGATGTCGCCCTCCGGGTCGCCCGCCCGCGAGCCGACCGCATCCTGAGCCTCCACCTGTTCGCGGGCTTCATGGGCCTGGCGTTGAGCGGCGTCTACCTCGTCTACATCGGTCGAGACCCGGGAACGTGGTGGCCGCCGGACATGACGTACGGAGCTGTCGTGTCCTGCGCTCTGGTCGGTGGCCTGATCAGTTATGTCGTGTTTCCGGGCGCGGACGCGACGCGGGCGGCTTCGGTCCTGTGGCCGGCGCTGGCCCAGGATTCGAGCGCTGAAGCGCCGGACGTCACGGTCGACCGGGTCGAGCATGCCCTGAAAGTGCTTGCCAGCACCCGCGACCTGGCCGAGAGCCCGCTGATCGGCCTGCGCTGCATAGGAAGCCCAACGCCGGCCGACCTTCGGAAGACCCTGGTGGAGGCGATCGAGCACCTCCGGACGTCCTCCTTTCAGCTCGACGCCCAGGCCGGTCAGATCCTCGATCTGTATTACGTGCGCAGGATCGGCGGCCACTACGCGGCGACCATGCGGGTAGGCCTCAGCCGAGCCGCCTACTTCAACCGGCGCTCCTATGGCGTGAGGCGTCTCGTCGACCGCCTGCGCGAGCTCGAGGAGTCCGTCTCGACCTCCTGAGCGCTCTTCGCGGCGGCGGCCTTCGAGCCCGCTTTCTGATCTCGAGACTGGTCTCGATTCAGTCTCGAACCTAGTCCAGACCTAGTCCGGACCTCGGCAGTACCGGTCTGCCCGAACCCTCCCCTCAGCGGCTCCACCCAGGAGCCGGAGGAGGAGCGAAATGTTCGGCAAGACCCACACCCGGAAACCCTCGGCCCAGCGGGCGTCGTCGTCCCCGATCGAGCGGCTCGATGTCAAGGACCTGCATTTCGCGGACGAGATGCCGGGCGGCCGCGAGGTCGATCTCCCCGGTAGGGGTACCGCTTTCGTCCGCATCGCCGACGGCCCGAAAGGCGCCACGACCGTGCTTCTCGTCCACGGGCTGTTTGCCACCGCCGACCTGAACTGGTCGCTCGCGATTCCAGTCCTGGCTTCGCGATTCCGTGTCGTGGCTCCTGACTTGCGTGGTCACGGGCGAGGCCTCCCGACGTGTCGGTTCGACGGCGAAGAGTGCGCCGACGACCTGGCTGCGATCATTCGGGCGCTCGAGCTCGGACCCGTGATCGTGGTCGGGTACTCGCTCGGCGGCCTGGTCGCCCAGCTCTTCGCGCGCCGATATCCGGATCTGGTTGCCGGCCTGGTTTTGTGCGCGACGGCGACCAGCTTCCAGGTGCCCACCGGGCAGGGCCTGCTGCGCGCGGTCGATTGGGCAGCGCGCCGCGCACCAGAGCCGCTGCGTCGGGCAGCTCTGATGGCCATGCTGGCCCCCAAGTCGGCCAAGACACCGCGCGGCCAGTGGATGATGAGCCAGGTCCGCCGACATGACACGATGGCCATGCTCGACGCGATCGCCGAGGCAGGGCGCTTCAACTCGTCGGATTGGCTGGGCGCGAACACCGTCCCGGCGGAGGTGATCGTGACCACAGAGGATCGAACCGTTCCCGCCGAGACGCAGCGGGCGATGTCTCGGACCTTGGGTGGCTCGGTTCAGGAGATCGAGGCTGACCATTTCGCCTGCATCAAGTGTCCGCGCGAGTTCAACTCCGCGCTCTTCGCTGCGTGCGTTCGGGTTTTGGCCTGACATGAACAGAGCACAGACATCTGCCATCGTGCTGCTGCTCGCGTCAGCTGCAGCAGCGTATGAACAAACCGCTCACGACGACCTCAAAGAGGTTCGTCCGGCGGCCTGCGTCGACGCGGCGATGGAAGCAGACGGGCCGAAGCCGCGAAGGCTACTCAGCGCGCTGCTCGCATGGGCATTGGGTCGCGACCAGCGGCCACGACCGGAGACTGGTTGAATTGGGCGACGACGCGCTTAGCCCGAGGTCAGACCACAACACACCGGTGGCTGGGGAGGAAGGATTCGAACCTTCAACCTTCTGATCCAGAGTCAGCCGTGCTTGGGTTTTCGCTCTGGTCGAGTTCAGTAGTACCGGCTGAAACGGAGTTGAGCCCTACTAACTGGTAGCGCCTCTATGGGGCGTTGCCTAGCTTGGCCCGATGCTCAGGCACCGAGGCCGACAACTACTGCCAGCGCACGATCGACTTCGCGAAGCTCGCCAAACGCGAGCAGCCCGTGAGATTCCCCGAGCCGGCTGGGATCGACGGCACCGAGCTGCTCGACCAGGACTCGCGTCCGCTGACCGTCGATCTCCACTTCAGGCCTGAATGAAGCCGGTTGAGCGCGTGTCGAGGTCGGCGCGATGATCACGGTGGACAGGCTCAGCAGTTCGTCAGCCTGAACGACTACTCCGTAACGTTGCCCCGCCTGCTCGTGTCCTCTGGTTCCTCGGGGCGCCCGGAGTCGAAAGATCTCACCCCTCTGCACGCAGTGATTCCATCAACCGCGCTACGCGGACCTTCTCCATACGATCTTCGCGATCAACGCTTAGTCGCTTGGCCTCGGCAGCAAGATCGCCGCGCCGGCCTCGCCGGGCGAGCTCGACGATAGCTTCCCGGACGGCCTCCGACTGACTGCGGCCCGACCCAGTCAGGGACCGCAGCGCTTCCTGAGCCTCCTCGTCGAGACGAATCGAAATCGCCTTCTCCACCGCCCAATTGTATCACAATTGTATGACACCACCTCTGACAGCAATGACCTACCGCCTAGCGTCCGGACTCAGGACCTCTACCTTCCGAACCAGCCGCGGACTTCGCGGGCGGCGGGTGCCGCGAGAGATTCGACCAAGACCGGATCGTAGATCGCGCCTTGCCTCTCCCAGATCTGAGCAATCGATTCACCGCACGAACCAATCAGCATGTCGTCCTGGTCGGAGCGACGCGCGAATGTGATCAACGCTTCCAGCGCTACTGGATCGTCGGACTTGCCCAGGTCGATCGCCGCATCGTCGCGTTCATCCGGTCGTGCTGATTCGTCGTTGAGCAACCCGATCAGATCGCTCACGCCGCTTGACTCGGACATGCAACGAGCGTAATGAAAGCGTCCCACCTCGGCTTGAACTACGCCAAGCGCGACGATAGATATGGCTGGGGAGGAAGGATTCGAACCTTCAACCTTCTGATCCAGAGTCAGCTGCGCTACCGTTGCGCCACTCCCCAAGCACGTTGCGAGTAACGTGGCCGGGCGAATCATTCTAAGGACGTCCCGCGGGCGGGCCGGTTACTCCTGGACGGTGACCACTCCCGGCTTCTCAGCCGGTCTCTCACGCCGGAGCGGCATCCGGATCGGCATCGCTTCGCGGGTTGCCATCAGGCGGCGAAAACCTACCTCCATGAGCGTTTTCGCCTTATAGAGGTTTACCGCCCAGCCCACGCCGAAAACTCGATCGCTGAAGAGGACGTCCGACTCCGGGTTCCAGTACGCGTCGCGGATGCGCTGCCACGTCGGCGGCCGGAAGTCGTAAGGCACCACGCCGAAGACCTTGCCCTGCCACGTGCGCTCCGCCTCCGGCTTCGAAAGCTCGGTCGCGATCGCGGCCGCGAAGAGGCCGAACGCGACCAGTCGAAGGAGGCGGCGCACCCCGCGTATAGTCCGCATACTTCCGTGAAGCGTAGTACCAGAGTAACTTTGCACGTTTTCCATTCGTTGAACCAGGCGGGGTAGATGGCCAGAAGGCTTCCTTCGACTGCGTCTTGGCTGCGCTGGCTCACACCCGGGTTGCAGATCAAGCGCTGGCTGCTTCTGCTGATGATCTCCGAGCTCGTCCTCGTGCTCGGTGTCGCTTATGCCTTGAAGGAGATCTACCAGACCGCCCACCTGCCTTCGGGCTTCTACTACATCACCCTCCAGTTCCTGCCCTACTGGGCGCGCGCCATCGTCTTCGGGATCTTCGGCGTGGGCCTGCTGGTCGTGAGCTATCTCAAGCTGACGCAGTCGGTGCTCGGTCCGTTCCTCCCCGGGACGAGCACGAGCAGCGTCGTCGACGCGATCCACGCGTTCCGCCTGCGCGGCCGGGGTCCTCGGGTCGTCGCCATCGGCGGCGGAACAGGCCTCAGCTCGCTGCTGCGCGGGCTGAAGACTTACACCTCGAATCTTTCCGCGATCGTCACCGTCGCCGACGACGGAGGCTCGTCAGGCCGCCTGCGCGACGAGTACCGCATCCTTCCGCCCGGCGACTTCCGCCAGTGTTTGATCGCGCTGGCCGACGCCGAGCCGCTCATGAAGCAGCTTTTCGACCACCGCTTCAGTGAGGGCTCGCTCAACGGCCACGCCTTCGGGAACCTCTTCATCATGGCCATGGCCGACGTCACCGGGAACTTCGAGCAGGCGCTTCGCGAGTCTGGCAAGGTGCTCGCGGTCAAGGGCACGATCGTGCCCTCGACCCTGCAGGACGTGACCCTCGTCGCCTCCATCAACGGCGGCACGGTCGAGGGCGAGTCGAAGATCCCCAAGCAGAACTCGCCCATCAGCCACGTGTTCTTGAAGCCCGACGGCGTGCAGGTCAACCCCGAGGCCGCGCAGGCGATCATCAACGCCGAGCTGATCATCGTCGGCCCCGGCTCTCTCTACACCTCGATCCTGCCCAACCTGCTCGTCGAGGGCATGGTCGAGGCGATCAAGGCCTCGGCCGCGCTGAAGCTGTACATCTGCAACCTCGCGGCGCAGCCCGGTGAGACCGACGGCTATGGCGTGCAGGACTACCTGCGCGTGATCCGCGAGCACGTCGGCGCCAATCTCTTCGACTTCGTGCTCGTCAACTCCAACAACGCCTACGCGCCGACGGGCGGTCAGGAACCGGTGATCTTCCGCCCCGCCGACACCGCGCGCCACCCCGAGGTGCGCTTCATCGCGGCCGACGTGGTCAACGTACGCAAGCCGTCGCACCACGAGCCGGACAAGCTGGCGCGCACGATCATGAGGAAGGTCTGGCAGGCGTAGCCCTCACACG
>WNEW01001569.1_pt1 | contig 11201 bp, 10 predicted proteins | sample 5399891 | NCBI WGS metagenome assembly WNEW01 (sample SAMN13153336, study PRJNA577476) | soil metagenome | isolation source: 40 cm grassland meadow soil pre-rain plot 5 | place: USA:California | collected 2015-09-08 | reverse complement strand
CGCGCTCGTCGTGCGAAGCTCAGTCGTGATCGCCACCGAGCCTCTTGAACGCCTCGGGGAGCGCCGCGATGACATCGCCGGCGATCAGCGCCTCTTCGCCGACGCGCTCGGCGGCGATGTCGCCCGCGAGCCCGTGCAGGTAGACGGCGGACTGGAGGGCGGCGCCTGGCGCCATGCGGCGCGCCAGGAAGGCGCCGAGGACCCCCGTGAGGACATCGCCGGTCCCGCCGCTCGCCATCCCCGGATTCCCAGTCGGGTTCACGAAGACGCGCCCCTCGGGATCGCCGATCGCACTCCAGGCCCCCTTGAGGACGACGTGGACACGATGGCGCGTGGCGAACTGACGGACCGTCTCGAGCCTGTCACGCTGGACGTCGGCCACGGAGCCTCCGAGCAGGCGCGCCATCTCCCCCGGGTGCGGCGTGAGGCAGCGCGCCGCCGGCGCGGAGCGGAGCACGTCCAGGTGACCGGCGAGCGCGCTGAGGCCGTCGGCGTCGATCGCCATCGGCTTCGTGACCTCGGCGGTGAGCGCGCGCGTCGCCGCTCCCGTCTCCTCGTCGAGCCCGATCCCCGGCCCGAGCGCGAGCGCATCGCGCGCCGCCGCGAGCTCGGTGACGACCTCGCGCGCCTTGAGCGCGAGCGTGCGCGCGCCGGTCTCGGGCAGGGGCTCGGTCATCGCTTCGAGGACGAGGCCGGCGACGACGGGCTGCTGGCTCGCTGGCGTCGCCACGGTCACGAGGCCGACGCCCGCCCTCAGCGCGGCCGTCGCCGCGAGCGCCGCGGCGCCGGTCTTGCCGAGCGAGCCCGCGACGACGAGCAGGTGTCCGTAGCTTCCCTTGTGGGCGTCGCGCGGGCGCGGCGGGAAGTGGGGCTCGATGTCGTCCGCCTCCAGCAGAAACGTCGTCACCCCACGCAGGACTTCTTCGGACGGTATCCCGATCGGCACGACCTCGATGTGCCCGGCCAGCGCGGCGCCGGGCCCGGTGACGAGGCCGCGCTTGACCCCGGCGAACGTCAGCGTGAGGAGCGCGCGGACCGCCGGCCCTGCCGGCGCGTCGCCATCGGCGGAGATGCCCGACGGGATGTCGAGCGCGACAACCGGCCGGCCGCTCGCGTTGATCAGCTCGATGAGGCGCGCGACGCGCCCTTCAGGGGCGCCACGCGAGCCTGTGCCGAGAAGCGCGTCGACGATCACGTCCGCACGCGCGAGGGTCTCCTCGGCGGCTTCGAGGTCCTCGACGAGCCACGGCCGTACGCCGCTTCGCTTCAGCTCGCGGAGCTTCTCCCCCGCGTCGCCGCGGATCTCGTCCTCGGGAAACGCGAGCAGGACCTCCACCCGCGCCCCCCATTTCCTCAACCAGCGCGCGACGACGAAGCCGTCGCCGCCGTTGCCGCCCTTGCCGCAGACGACGACCACACGCGCGCCGCTGCGCGCCTTGAGGTCTTCGAGCCGCGCCCGGATCGCCTCGGCGGCGCCGCGGCCGGCGTTCTCCATGAGCGTCGCGCCGGAGATGCCGAGCTCGGCGATGGCGCGCGCGTCGAGACGCCGCATCTCCTCCGCCGTGAAGATCCCCTGCACGGCGGTTACCGTCCCGGGTCGTCGGCGGCGGCCTGGAGGAGGAAGTCGGCAAGGACCGCCGTATAAACCTCGCGCCACTCCGTGCGGGCGGCCTTCGGCAGCTCGATGTGGAGGGCGCGCTCCGGCACTCGCAGGATTCCGACGCGCTTGGCGCCCGAGGCCGCGTAGCGGAGCGTGTCCGCGGGCTCGATCACGACGTCGAGGTACCTGGCCTCGACGTGAGCCCCGAGGTGGGCGTCACGGATGAACACGAGCAGCGTGCGCAGGTAGAAGGCCAGCTCGCGGTCGACACCGACGGTCGCGATCTCGATCCGCCCTGCGGCGTCCCGGTGGTTGTTGCCGTGGATCTCGACGAGAAGCCGGAGCGCCCCCTGCGCGACCTCGCGCACCCGCTGCTCGTACGCCTGGTAGATCTCCTGCGCGCGGTCCGTGGTGGCTTCCTCCGATGGCGGCCGACCGGGGACGCCTTCCATGGGGCGGTTCACCTGGTAGCGGCGGCCGGCGCGCTCCCGCGTGTCCGGCTCGATCGAGAAGCCGGTGGCGATCACGACACCGAAGCCGGTGCGCTGCGCGAGGTCGGCGGCGATGTCGCCGGTGCGCACATCCGAGGTGCCGTGCGGCGCCGCGATCACCGACCCCGGGCGACCGGGCCGGGAGGTGATCGCACCGCGCGAGGCGTCCGTGTCGAAGACCACCGTGCGCGTGGCGCAGCCGCACAGGATGAGTGGGCCCGTCGCCACGCTAAGAAGTCGCGCGAGCCGCGTCGGTCGTCGGATCATCGTCCACGAGCATCGCCTGGGCGAGCGCGTACTCCCCTTCGTGGCTGAGCGTCAAGAGCACACGGTTCCCGCCCCGGGCCAGCCCGAGCTCGCGCGAGCGCCCGGTGAGCACCAGTGTCGGCGCCTGGCCCCCCTCGCGCCGCACCTCCAGCTCGCGCCAGCTCACGCCCAGCCGGAGCCCGGTGCCGAGCGCCTTGAGCGCGGCCTCCTTGGCGGCGAAGCGCGCGGCGAAGTGCGGCACGGGGTCGCGCCGCGCGCGGCAGTACGCGATCTCCTGCTCGGTGAAGACGCGCTGCAGGAATCGGTCCTGCCAGCGGTCGATCACGTCGCGCATGCGTGGGATGTTGACGAGGTCCACGCCGATGCCGTTGATCCGCATCTCGGCTCACTCACCGATCTGGGCCCGGATGAGCCCGGCGAGCTCCTCCGCCATGGCGCCGACGCGCGCACCGTCGGCTCCCTCGACCATCACGCGCGCCAGGGGCTCCGTGCCCGAGTAGCGGATGAGGATGCGCCCGGCGCCGTTCATCTCGCGCTCGAACGCCGCTACGCGCTCGGCGAGCCCGGTGAGGGACTCGATCGGGGGCTTCACTCTCACGGCGACATTGCGGAGGACCTGAGGGAACTTGGAGAGGCACCCGGCGAGCGATGCGAGCGTCTCGCCCGTCTCGGCCGCGACGCTGAGCAGGGCGAGCGCCGAGAGGATGCCGTCACCCGCGGGCGAGTGGTCGAGGAACAGGAGGTGCCCGGACTGCTCACCGCCGAGGTTCGCGCCGAGGCGCTCCATCTCCTCGTGCACGTAACGGTCGCCCACCTGGGTCTTGACGACGCGGATGCCGGCGGACTGGAGTGCCTGGTCCAGGCCGAGATTGGCCATCACGGTCGTGACGATGACGTTCCCTTTGAGCCGGCCGCGCGGGGCGAAGTGCCGGCCGGCGATGGCGAGTGCGTAGTCGCCGTCGCGGATCTCGCCCGTGTGGTCGATGGAGATCAGCCGGTCGCCATCGCCGTCGAAAGCGAAGCCGACCGACGCGCGCTTCGCGCGCACCATCCGTTGCAGACGCTCCGGGTGGAGCGCCCCGCTCTCGGCGTTGATGTTCGTGCCGTCCGGGCGGGTGCCGATCGTGAGAACGCGGGCACCGAGGCGCCGGAAGACGCGCGGCGCCACGCGGTAGGTCGCGCCGTGGGCGCAGTCGAGCGCGACCGTGAGGCCGGAGAGGTCGAGCGGGAAGCACCCGCAGAGGAACTCGACGTACTCGGCCTCCGCGCGCGTGTGGGCGATGAGCCGGCCGATCCGGGCGCCCCGCGCGCGCGGCGCGCTGTCGTCGCCCTGGAGGCGCTGCTCGATCGCGTTCTCCCAGGCGTCGGGGAACTTGGTGCCCTCCGAGGAGAACAGCTTGATGCCGTTGTCCTCGAACAGGTTGTGGGACGCGCTGAGCACGATGCCACCGTGGGCGCCGAGCCTCTTCGTGAGGAGCGCGATCGCCGGGGTCGGGAGCACACCGGCCGCGTAGCACTCGGCGCCTGCGGAGAGCAGCCCCGCGACGAGCGCGGCCTCGAGCAGAGGCCCCGACAGGCGCGTGTCGCGTCCGATGACGAGCCGCACGCGGTCGGTCCCGTGCTCGAGCGCGAGCGTCGCGACGAGCTGACGCCCGACCCGGAACGCGAGGTCGGGCGTGAGCGGCTCCTCGTTGGCGACGCCGCGGATACCGTCGGTCCCGAACAGGCGCGTCACCGGCTCGTCCCCTCCCATGGTCCCCGCGTCATCGGCTCCTCCGGCTGATCTCGACGGTGACCAGCACCCTCTGCTGGTCCGTCAGGTACATGGACTCGGGCAGCACGAGCCCTACACTCTGCGTGACGGTCTCGTGCCGTCCAGCGATGTCGACCGGGACGGTCTCCACGGCCGTCCGTCCCTCGATTGTAGAGCGAGGACCCTTGACCTGCACAGTGGCTGGCTCGACGGCCACACGGAGGATCGCATGGTCGGGCTCGGGGGTGCCCCGGATTTGGGGCACCACCCGCAGCGTCTTGGCGACGGCGCCGGCCAGCCTTACCTGGAGGCGGGCCGGCGTGACCCGCCTCACCACGACCCCCGGCGGGGTCTGCACCAGGTCGGGTGAGAGGGCCACGACGTTTTCACCCTCGCGCATCCCGCTCAGGCTGGCGCGCACCCGGACGGCGCCGGGCGTGAGACGGGTGACGGCCCAGCGCGCGGCCTCGAGCTCGACGTCGACGGTGTCGCGGGGCCGCCCGACGAGCACGAGGTCGCCGTCGAGGCCGGTGTACTCGACGACGGCGGCGACGGCGAGCTGGCTCTTGCCGCCGCCCACGACGACGAGCCAGAGAGCGAAGGCGATCACGACCGACAGGAGCTTCAGCTCCCAGTTGGCGAGCAGGCGCCGCACCATTCAGGCGCCCAATCAGGCGTGCTTGCCCGGGAGCGGCAAGAGGCGGCGCAGCGCGAGCCAGAACGACGCGCGACCCGCCGGCGCCGGGGTTCCGCCGAGCAGCGCGAGGAGGCGCTGGCGGAGGCTCCCCGCCTCCACGGGGGAATCCATCTGGCCCTCGACCGCGAGCGAGACCCGCCCGGTCTCCTCGGAGACGACGATCGCGATCGCGTCCGTCTCCTCGGTGATCCCGAGCGCCGCCCGGTGCCGCGTGCCGAGCGCGCGGCCCACCTGGAGGTTTCGCGAGAGCGGGAGGAAGCAGCCCGCCGCGGCGATGCGCGTCCCCTGGATGAACACGGCGCCGTCGTGGAGCGGTGAGTAGGGCAGGAAGACGCTCACCAAAAGGTCGGCGGACACCTGGGCGTCGAGCGGCACGCCGAGCTCGGCGTACTGGCGGAGCCCCGTGCCGCGCTCCAGGACGAGCAGCGCGCCGATGCGCCGCGCCGACAGCGACTCCACCGCGCTCCCGATCTCGTCCATCACATTTGCGCGCTCCTCGCCCGACGCGCCGAGCAGGGCTTGGCCGACGCGCCCCTGGCCCAGGCTCGCGAGCGCGCGCCGGAGCTCGGGCTGGAAGAGCACGACGAGGGCGATGACCCAGAACGACCAGAAGTTGTCGAGCAGCCACTCGGTGCTGTAGAGCTCGAGCTGCCGCGCCAGGAGCGAGGCGGCCGCGAGCCCACCGAGCCCGATCATCATCTGCACGGCGCGCGTACCGCGGAACATGACGAAGACGCGATAGAGCACGATCGCGACGAGCAGGATGTCGAGTGCGTCGCGCCAGCGGAAGGCGGCGAGCCGGTCGCTCACGGCGCCGCCTTCCCCCTGAGGCGCTCGGCCACGCGGATGGCGTCGAGCGTCTCGGCCGCATCGTGGGTGCGGATCAGCGCCGCGCCGTTCCAGACGGCGATCGCCGTCGCGGCGAGCGACCCGGCCAGCCGCTCCTCGGCGCGCGCGCGGCCCGTGAGCGCGCCGATGAACGACTTCCGCGACACGCCGACGCAGACGGGCCGCCCCAGCTGGCGGAGCGCGGGAAGCTCGGCCAGCACGCGGACGTCCCATTCGTGCCAGGGCATGCCTTCGTGACGGAAGAACCCGATCCCAGGATCGACGACGATCCGAGCTTCCGCGATCCCCGCGGCCCGCGCCCGCTCGAGCGCCGCCGCCAGCAGCGCTTTCACGTGCACGACTGGATCTACGGGGAGTCCGGGGGGGGCGGGGCGGGGTCGCTCGATCACGCGGGCGGCGTCCGCCTGACCCGTCGCGGCTGGGCTCCACCACGGCGCCGTGACGTCCGCATTCGACGCGGCGGGAACGGATCTCGACGACCCCGCCCCGCCCCCCCCGGAGCCACCGAGATCCGGCGAGGACATGAGGATGACGCTCGCGTGGTGCTTGACGACGAGCGCGGCGACGGCGGGGTCGCGGAGGCCGGAGACGTCGTTGATCACGCGCGCGCCGGCCTCGAGCGCGGCACGGGCGGACGCCGCGCGCGCGGTGTCCGCGGAGATCGGCACGGGGACCTTGCGGGCGAGCAGCTCGACCGCCCAGGCGAGGCGGTCGCGTTCTTCCGCCTCGCTGATCTCGGTGTCGAGGTAGGGCGCGGTCGAGCGGGCGCCGACGTCGATCAGCGCTGCGCCGGCCTCCACCATCGCGAGCGCCGCGCCGAGGAGGTCCTCGCTCCGGGTATGCACCGAGCCCGCGTGGAAGGATTCGGGACTCAGGTTCAGGACGCCCACGACGGCGACGGGCAGGCCGGCGCCGACGGTGACGTCTCCGAGAGCGGCTCGACCCGGGGACAAATCGGGCCGTCCGCCGCTACGCCGGGGCAGCGGCTTCCTGGAAGGGCCGGGTGCGGAGGATGCGCGCGATCTCCTCGCCGTCGAGCGACTCGCGCTCGAGGAGCGCGCGGGCAAGCGCGTGGAGCTTTTCGATGTTCTCGTCGATGATCTGGCGGGCCCGGATGGCGGCCTCGAGCACGATGCGCTTGATCTCCGAGTCGATCATGAGCGCCGTGTCCTCGCTGTAGTCCTTGGATCGAGCCACTTCGCGCCCGAGGAAGATGTGCTCCTCGTTCTTGCCGAAGGTGAGCGGCCCGAGCTTCTCGGACATGCCCCACTCGCAGACCATCTTGCGCGCCATCTCCGTCGCCTTCTCGAGGTCATCGCCGGCGCCCGTAGTCTGCTGGTGGAGAACGATCTCCTCGGCGGCGCGCCCGCCGAGGAGGATCGTGATGCGGTTGAGCAGGTACTCCTTGGAGTAGTTGTACTTGTCGTCGAGCGGCAGCTGCTGCGTGAGCCCGAGCGCGCGACCGCGCGGGATGATCGTCACCTTGTGCACCGGGTCGGTGCCAGGCAGGAAGTCGGCGACCAGCGTGTGGCCCGCCTCGTGGTAGGCGATCGTCCGCTTCTCGGCGTCCGAGATGATCATCGAGCGTCGCTCGACGCCCATCAAGACCTTGTCTTTCGCGTTCTCGAAGTCGACCATCTCGACGAGCTTCTTGTTCTGGCGCGCCGCGAGCAACGCCGCCTCGTTGACGAGGTTGGCGAGGTCGGCGCCCGAGAAGCCGGGCGTCCCGCGCGCGAGGACCTTCAGCTCGACGTTGGGCGCGAGCGGGATGCGCCGCGAATGGACGCGCAAGATCTCCTCGCGGCCCCTCACGTCCGGCCGCGGCACGACGACCTGCCGGTCGAAGCGGCCCGGCCGGAGCAGCGCCGGGTCGAGCACGTCCGGGCGGTTCGTCGCGGCGATCAGGATCACGCCCTCGTTGGTCTCGAAGCCGTCCATCTCGACCAGGAGCTGGTTCAGGGTCTGCTCGCGCTCGTCGTGGCCGCCGCCGAGGCCAGCGCCGCGGTGGCGACCGACCGCGTCGATCTCGTCCATGAAGATGATGCAGGGCGCGTGCTTCTTGCCCTGCTCGAACAGGTCGCGCACGCGCGAGGCGCCGACGCCCACGAACATCTCGACGAAGTCCGAGCCCGAGATGGAGAAGAACGGGACGTTCGCCTCACCGGCGATCGCCTTGGCGAGCAGCGTCTTGCCGGTTCCGGGCGGCCCGACGAGCAGCACGCCCTTCGGGATCTTCCCGCCGAGCTTCTGGAACTTCTGCGGGTCTTTGAGGAAGTCGATGATCTCCCGCAGCTCCTCCTTGGCCTCATCGACCCCGGCCACGTCCTGGAAGGTGACCTTGTTCTGCTTCTCCGAGATGAGCCGCGCGCGCGCCTTGCCGAACGACAGCGCCTTCGCGCCGCCTCCCTGCATCTGGCGCATGAAGAAGATCCAGACGCCGATGAAGAGGAGCATCGGCACCCACTGGAGGAAGATCGCGTACCACGGGTTCGCGTCGGGGGGCTTCACCGCGATACGAACACCCCGGTCCTTCAGCGTCTTGATGAGCTCGGGGTACTCGACGATGTAGGTCCGCAGCATCTGCGCCGAGTCCTTGAGCGAGTACGTGACGTGGTTGCCGCGGATCACGACCGAGTCCACGCGGCCCTGGTCGACGGCCTTGAGGAACTCCGAGAAGTTAGGCTGCTCCTGCCCGCCCTGCTGCGCGCCCTGGAAGACCGTGAACAGGAGGATGACGATGAGGCCAATCACCATCCAGAGCGCGAGGTTCTTGTACACCTGGTTCATCCCTGGCCATTATAGCATCGGCTTTCAGAGGACACGCCGCGGCGCTCAGGCGGCTTCGAGCTCGGCGATGTACGGGAGGTTCCGATAGAGCCCGCCGTAGTCGAACCCATAGCCGACGACGAAGACGTTGGGGATCGTGAAGCCCACGTAGTCGAGCTCGATCTCCACCTGTCGGCGCTCGATCTTGTCGACGAGGACGCACGTCTGGATGCGCTTGGGGTGGCGGGCCTCGAGGTTTCGCTTGAGGTAGGAGAGCGTCAGCCCCGTGTCCACGATGTCCTCGACGATGAGCACCTGCCGTCCCTCGATCGGCATCGAGAGATCGGAGACGAGCCTGACCTGCCCCGAGGGCTTGCCGCCGCTCGCGTAGCTCGACACGCCGATGAAGTCGGTCGTGAGGTCGATGGGGATCGCGCGGATCAGGTCGGCCATGAAGAGGAAGGCGCCCTGCAGCACGCCGACCAGGATCGGGCTCTCTCCCGCGTAGTCGCGTGCGATCGCCCGCCCGAGCTCGCCGACGCGCGCGTTGAGCTCCGCCTCGCTCACCAGGATCCGGCCCAGCCGGGACCCGCTCATGGTCAGCGCGTGGTGACGAACGTCGAGACCGACCGCTCGGCGGCGATCCGGGCCGCGAACTCTTGCGCGGCCTCCCGCGTCGCGAACGCGCCCACGCGGACGCGGAAGCGTGTGCGGCCCGGTCCGTCACCTTCCACGATGTACGCATCGAAGCCCGCCGCGGCGAGCCGCTCGCGCAGCGTCTCGGCGGGTCCCCGCGTCTCGTACGCGCCGAACTGCACGGTGAACCGGCCGTCCTTCGCCGCGGGCGGCGGCGTCTCGACGGATGCGGCCGGCGGTGGCGCGGCGGACGGCACGGGCGGGGCCGGTACCTGCTGCGGCGCGGGCTCGGTCTTCTCGACGCGCGCGGGCTTGGGCGGCTTGGCCTGCGGCGGCGACGTGAGCGGTGCCGTGAGCGCCTCGTAGAACGTGAACGTCGGCGTCGGTTCGGGAGCGCGCGCACGCCGATCGGCCTTGTCCTTGGAAGCCTTGTCGGCTGCCGCGCTCCGGGTGAGGCTGAAGGGGATGCTCGGCCAGCCGCGGCCAGCCACGAACCCGAGCACGAAGGTGGAGCCGAGGACCGTGAGGCAGCCGAGGACCAGGAAGAAAGAACCGACGCCATCGCCGCGCCTGCCCCGCGTCGCCATCACATGCTCTCCGGGGCGCTGACGCCGAGCAGCTCGAGGCCGTTCCGGATCACGCGACCGACGCCGGTGCACAGCGCGAGCCGAGCGAACATCAACCGCCGATCGTCCTGGATGACCCGATGGCTTTTGTAGTACGGATGGAAGATCCCGGCGAGCTCCTGGAGAAAATACGCGACCCGGTGCGGCTCGAGCGCGCGCGCCGCCGCTTTCGCGACGTCCGGGTACTGCAGGAGCCGCTTGATGATCGCGAGCTCCTCGCCCTCGCGGAGCGGCGAGAGGTCGATGTCGCCGAGCGGCGGCACGACGATTCCCTGCTCGGCGGCCTGCTTGTAGATGGACTCGATGCGCGCGCGGGCGTACTGGACGTAGTAGACGGGATTCTCCGCCGACTGGCGGGTGGCCAGGGCCAGGTCGAATTCCAGCGGGCTGTCGTGCCGCCGCGTGAGGAAGGTGAAGCGCGCGGCGTCGCGGCCGACCTCTTCCAGCAGCTCTTCCATCAGCACGAACTCGCCCCGGCGCTTGGACATGCGCACGGGTTGGCCGTCACGCAGGAGCGTCACGAGCTGGACGATCAGCACCTCGAAGGCGTCGGGCGGGTGCCCGAGCGCGCGCATCGCCGCCTTCATGCGGGGCACGTAGCCGTGGTGGTCGGGCCCGAAGAGGTTGATCACCCGATCGGCAGACTGGAACTTCACATAGTGGTGGTACGCCACGTCCACGGCGAAATACGTCGCCTCGCCGGTCGAGCGGCGCAGCACGCGGTCCTTGTCGTCGCCCGCCTCCTCGCCGAGCTCGGACGACCGGAACCAGAGCGCCCCCTCGTGCTCGTAGGTGAGCTTGCGCGCGGCGAGCTCCTCCAGGACCTTCTCGGGAAGGTGCCGGTCGCGCACGTCGCGCTGCTCCGACGTCCACACGTCGAACTCGACGCCGTAGTCGCGCAGGATCCGCCGCTGCTGCTCGAGGATCCGCGACACGGCGTACCGCCCGAAGTGCTCGAGCCGCTCCCGCTCGGGCGCGCCCACCGGGCGCGCGCGGCCCTCCTCCCGGTAGGCCCGGGCGAGCTCGATCAGGTACTCGCCCGGATAGCCGTTCTCGGGGAGCGCGGCGGGCTCGCCGAACTCCTGCGCGACGCGCGCCTCGAACGAGCGCGCGAGCGCCTCGAACTGGGTGCCCGCGTCGTTGACGTAGTACTCGGTGGTGACCTGCGCCCCCTGCGCGCGCAGCAGACGCGCGAGCGAGTCGCCGACGGCGGCCGCACGCGCGCTGACGATCACGAGCGGGCCGGTCGGGTTCGCCGAGACGAACTCGAGCCGGACGCGGCGGCCGCGCTCGCCCTCGCCGCGACCGTAGGCGTCGCCCGCTGCGAGGATCTCGCCGAGCGCACCCGTGCACCACGCGGGCGACAGGAACACGTTCAGGAAGCCGGGCCCGGCGACGTCGAGCCGCTCGACCTCGCGGAGCGACGGAAAGTGCTTCACGATCAGCTCGGCGACCTGCCGCGGCGGGCGCCGGGCCGCGCGCGCGAGCGTCATCGCCACGTTCGTGGCGTAGTCGC
>WNEW01001567.1_pt1 | contig 11202 bp, 8 predicted proteins | sample 5399891 | NCBI WGS metagenome assembly WNEW01 (sample SAMN13153336, study PRJNA577476) | soil metagenome | isolation source: 40 cm grassland meadow soil pre-rain plot 5 | place: USA:California | collected 2015-09-08 | reverse complement strand
TGGTTGAAGGGCAATGCCCGACGCGCCCGCATATGTGACGATGCTCACCTTGTCGCTTTCCGTCAGCTTATCGACGAGCATGCGGAGACCGCTCTTCAGCAGCGGCAGCCTTTCCGGCGTGCTCATGGAACCCGACACGTCGATCAGAAAGACGAGATTGCTCGGTTTCTGACCCATCGGGACATCCTTCGCCTTGATCCCAACGCGCACCAGCCGGTGTTGGGGGTTCCATGGCGCCGCTGCTACCTCCATGTTTCCGGTGATAGGATTTGGGCCCGCAGCTTGCGGGTACTCGTAGCTGAAGTAGTTGATCAGCTCTTCGATACGCACAGCATCCTTCGGAGGCAACTGATTCCGAGTCAGAAATCTGCGGACGTTTGCGTAGGACGCCGTATCGACATCACTGGAAAACGTGGCCAACGGCTGCTGGCTGACTGCAACAAACGGATTGTCCGTGATGGCGTCGTACCCATTGACGTCGCGTGGCACGGACGGAAAGCCGAAGCGGTCTGCCGCCACGCTCGACAGTGCACCGCGGTCTGCCAACGCCGTTGCGATTGCAGCCGGAGGAGGCGGCGGGGGCGCGGCAGCAGCCGGAGGCGGAGGAGGCGGCGGAGGAGGCGGCGGAGGAGCGGCCTCCCCTTGAGCCTTAAGGACGCCACCGAGAACGCCGCTCAGAACGCCTTCGTTCCTGCGCCGATCAGCTTCCTGTGCGCCGCCGCCTTGTGGCCCTTGTCGCCCTTGCTGACCTTGTTGCCCTCCCGGAAATCCACCTTGTGGATTCCGATTATCACCTTGCTGGCCGCCACCCTGTTGTCCCTGCTGGCCCTGTTGTCCTTGTTGCCCGACTTGGCCTTGCTGGCGATCTGAGGCGACCACATTAGCGGCGCTACGTTCTGCCACGAACAGGTCCAGTTTGTTTTCTGGGCTCTCTTTTTTCTGGTCTTTGGCCTCCGTGTCCAACGCTTGCGAGTGCACGGATGCTTCCCTGGCAGAGGTCACCGCGTCAGCGAAACCGGCCTGTGGCTGTTGCAGCGCTTTCTTCCGGGCGTTCTCCAGCACAGGGGCCGTCGCCGGCATATCAGTTTTCGTTACGCTTGCTTTGAAGGTGACGGATGGAGCCGCCTGCCTTGAACGCAGAAATGACGGCAACACCATCACGGCAACCAGCAGACTCGCGGCCACCAGGCCGGCGGTCCACACGGTGGGCGTAGCGGGCATCGATAACCATCGCTTGAAGGGGTTCCGCGACTCGCGGCGGCTACCGGCCGAAGCGCGGACCATGGTCTGTTGCTCCGGCGTCAGCCCCACTACTGTTTCAGCAGCCAACCCTTCCTTCATGATGGAGGCTGTGAACCGAAGCTCTTCGACAAATTCCCTCGCCTTGGCGGAGGATTCCAATTCCAGCTCCAGAGCGGCGCGATCGCTCTCTTTCATTTCGCCCAGCACATAGGCTGTCCATTTTGGATCATCGGGGTTGAAATTCATTGGGTCCTCCTCGGCACTGAAAGGATTTGTTTCCGAATGGTTTTGAGCGCGGTGTGCATCAGAAAACCCACGTTGCCCATGGATAGCTTTGTAATTTCGCTGATCTCCTTGTAACTGAGATCGCACTGAAACTTCAGGTAAACCACTTCGCGCTGGTTTTTCGGCAGGCCATTCAGCATCCGGAAGATTTCGCCGGCGGTTTCACGTTGTTCCAGCCGCGAATCCACTCCGATTTCTGTATCACCCAGAGGTGTCATCCGAGTCTCCTTTTTCCGCGTATCGAAAGCCAGATTGCGGCAAACCGTGAAAAGCCATTGGGCGACATAAGCGCCCACCCGAGACTGCTGCTCTTTGCACAAACGCAGAAATGTCTCTTGAACGACTTCGCGCGCGCTCTCGATGTCACGCAATATCCAGTTCGCATAGCGAACCAGCGAGGCTTCGTGGCGATCCAACGCATCGACAATCCATTGAGACTTTGCGCTATCGTTCATCGGCTTCGATTTGACTTCATCCTTGCGCCTTCATAAGAGATAACGTCTGGGCGGCGGTTTTCTTAGACCCGTCATTGAGGCACCGTGACGACAATATCCTGGGGACTGGGGCCGGGAGCAAAAAACTCGCCGATTCCGAGTTCCCTGGCGACCAGTAAGAATCCCTGCTCCCAGGAATCGCGCTTGATCCCACCCTTTGGACCAAGAAGTTGATCGAATCCCTGTATCTGAAGCGGGGTACTCTGCTCGATGAGTTTTTCGAGCTCCTTTGGGTCTTCGATGAACAGGTCCGCCGCAGCCTGGGAAACAGTCAGAGTGCTCTCGTATTTCCTCGCGAGGCGGCTGAGGGGCTCGTCATCCGTACCGCCGGTAGTTCGGCTGCCTGTCCGGTCGAGCGCGCGCGAAAAACGGCTGTTGTCGAGCTCCAGCAACCGGTCGAGTTCCGGCTGGCCTGGATAGAGAGCTTCCGCCCGATCGAGATTGAAAAGCGCCTGGGGACGAGCGCGCAGGGTCTGACTGATTTCATCGCGGAAGACATTCATTCCCCTCACGTGACAGCCCATGCATGAACGTCCATTGTGCACGACCGGGTCCTCCGGATTGGTCCTGTCCCGAACGATGTTCACGGGTGCGGCGTCAATCCGTTTCCCTTGCCGGTCCGCGATGAAGTACGCCTGCAAACCATTCGGCAAATTGAAAATGATCTCCCCGCCGTCCGCCCGAAGATCCAGCGGATCCCTGAAAATGTTTTGCCCGGGATTGTTGCCGGCGAAATCGAAACTTTTCCAAAAGGCGCCATAAACTGTGGAATGCCGCTCCATGGCTCGGTTATTGCGAGAGACACCTGAGTTCCTGAGGCCGAACCTCCGGGCCAGATTCTGTTCGACATCGAAGGTCGCGTGGACTTCGAGCAACGTCTCCAGCTCGTCCAGCGTGCCGGGTAACCGAAGAATCGTGTGATACAAAGGCGGCGTACTCGCGTTTGCAATAAACCAGTCCACGCGGATGTAGGGCAGGCTCACTCCAGACAGTCTCTGAACCCGGTCGATCTCTTTAGAGAGGCCGGACCGCTCAACCCCGTACGGATAAGACGCGATAATTTCCTGCCACGTCTCGGCCGTCCATCCATAGTTTCTGAGGTCGATCCGCAATACCGTATTCTCGGAACCCAATGGCCTGGGTTGAGCGATCTCCTTTTTCCATGAAAGATGATTAACGAGCTTGCTTAGAGCCATTCGATACAACTCGAGTTCGGACTCTTCGACGTCCCTGCTGTTCCAAAGGTTTGCCAGACTGTAATAACGAAGGTAGGGGCGATCGGCTTCAGGCGCCGATAGCAGGTCTCGAATAATGGCGGCGAGCACCTGGGACTCGGATATAAAGGGACGCTGAACGCGTCGCGGGAGCCGCGCCGATTCAGGGCCGCCGGCGTCTATCCACTGCCTCAGTATCTGGATATCCTCGGCCGGAAGTTTGGCGCCGCGTTGTCCCTTGTAGCCACCCAAAGGCATGATGCCGGCCTCCAGTCGCCGGATGAGTTCGGAGCCCGACGCATCTCCCGACTGGATCACCTTCGCCGCCAACAGACTCGCCGGATCCCGAACATCGAAACTATAGGGATCGGGTCCGCCGTGGCATCCCAAGTTGCCGCAGTTCTGCTGGAGAATCGTCAGGGCCCTCGAATTCAGGTCCGGCGGGGTTTGGCCAAAGCCCTTGGATGCCAATAAGAAGAGGATAATTAGTAGAAACGTCATTACAGCTCTCGTCAGAGATAACGTTCCAGGAAACGATTTTCTTAGGGACGAGACTACTCGATCGTGACAAATCAAGGTTGTTCGAGCGTTACCTCGAATCGGGCTACGTTGGAAGAAACTTTCGAACGATCCTCCACCACCCAGATTTCGTGGACGCCGGGCGTGAGAATCAACGTATCGATGTCGTGCGAAAATTCGCCCCGATCATCGGTGAGCATCGGTAGGACAGGGAACTCCGTGCCGTCGGGCCGCCGCAGGTGAGAAGTCACGTTAGCTTTCGGCGTGAATCCGGTGCCGCGCATGATGACGTGCCCGGTGTGCAACACCTTGGCAGGAGACACGGTGACAGTGGGTTTCGTTTGAACGCACGCAGTTACGAGGAGCGTTCCCAAAATGACAAATGACAATTGACTATTGACCATTGAAAAAGCTTTCAAAAATTGTCAATGGTCAATTGCCAATTGTCATTTGTCATCTGGGGCTACACCCAGGTATATCCCTGCGACCCGAGCGGCAGCGAGCGAATGCGGATGCCCGTTGCGGCGTAGATCGCGTTGGCGATCGCCGGCACTGCCGGCGGCAAGGAGGGTTCACCCAGACCGGTTGGATTGTAATTGGTCTGAATGAACTTCACCTCGATTGATGCCGGCGCGTTTTTCATGCGCGTCGGCTGGTACTGGTTGAAGTTCGCCTGGACGACGCGGCCATGGTCGATCGTGATTTCCCAGGCCATCATGTGACTCATGGCCTCGATGAATCCTCCCTGGACGAGATTGGTCGCATGGAGAGGATTGACGATCTGACGTCCAATATCGATGGCCGACCATACCCTGTTTACTTTCAGCTTCTTCTCCGCAGTGACTGCGACTTCGGCCACGTAGGCGACATAGCCGGAATGCGCGAACTGGAAGGCGAAGCCGAGACCTGTTCCTTTGGGAAGGCTGGCACGTCGGTTCTTCCAATCGGACATATCCCTCACCGTTTCGATCACGCCAATGGCTCGTTTGGCATTGAACGGAGCGCCAAAAGAGACTTCCGTGAAAGCAGGAACAGTTGATGTCGGATTCTTCAGAAGATCCAACTGGAACTCGAGGTTGTCCTTACCTGCAGCACGCGCGATTTCGTCCATGAACGACTGCATGACGAACGAGACGCCGTTGGTGCCCGGCGCGCGCAACGCTCCGGTCGGAATGCCATATGGGGTGATCTGACCTTCCGATACCCAGAAGTTCGCGACGTGTCCTCTCGGGAATTCGTTCGCTGGAATCACCGATGTAGCGCCGTGACTGGCAACATAGTCACGGAACGCCACCAGCTTGCCAGACGCATCCAGGGCGGCCTTGAAATAATGATTGCCCGATGGACGATAGTCGTCGTGATGCATATCGTCTTCGCGCGTCCACAACAGCTTTACCGGCACGCTTGGCAAACCGCCCTTGGCCCGTTCCTCGGTGACCAATCTGGCGATCTTCGAGACCTCGATGTCATATTCGTTGTACAGACGGCGGCCGAATCCGCCTCCTGCGCGAACCAGATGGAACGTGACATCCCCGTTCTGAATACCGGCCGGTATTGCCGCATTGAATTTCTCTGGAGTCTGGCTAGGCGACCAGATTTCCAGCTTCCCATCTTTGTAGTGCGCCGTTGAATTCATCGGCTCGAGTGGAGCATGAGACAGCAGTGGAAAGGAATAATCGGCTTCGACGATCTTGGCCGCTGTCTTGAAGGCCGCTTCGACATCGCCGTCCATTGCGCTCCGGTTGCCGCCGCCCGGGGGTGTTTGAGAGGCCTGCGTGGCGGCCAGTTGTTTCGCCTGCGAGAGGTATCCAGCGGTGCTTTGCGAAGCCACCGGACCCTCGTCCCACACGATCTTCAGCGACTTGCGCGCGTTGTTGGCGAGCCACCAGTTGTCGGCGACAATGGCCACTCCCGAAGCCCAGTTCACATTCGGAACCGGAGGAGCACCGGGTGCAGGAGCGGGTCGCACCGGAGAAGCTTCGACGATGAAGACGTGCTTCACGCCCGGCAGCTTTTTGATGTCTTCTATGTTCGCGCTGACTACTTTGCCGCCAAACACCGGGCATTTTTCGTACGCAGCGAAGAGCATACCCGGAGGGTTGACGTCGATGCTGAAGCTGGGCTGTCCCGTGACGATCTTGAAATTATCGACTCCGCGAATGTCCTTGCCCATGATCTTGAAGTCTTTCGGATCCTTCAGCTTCACGGAAGCCAGATCCGGCACCGGCATCGTCAGCGCCGTCTCCGCCAGCGAAGCATAGGTCGCTGTCCGCTTGGTCGGCGTGTGCGTCACTATTCCGGAACCCGTTGCCAGCTCGGCAGCCGGCACGTTCCAACGTTTGGCCGCAGCGGCCAGCATCATGGCTCTTGCTGTGGCGCCAACATTGCGCATGGGCTGATAGTTCTGCGGAGTAGCCGTGGAGCCGCCTTCTCGTTGGCTTACGTTCGGTGCGCCCATATCGCGGCCGTACTTGTCGTCGCGATCGGCTTGTTCGATCTTGACCTGCTTCCAATCAATATCGAACTCGTCGGCGACAATCATGGGCAGCGAGTTGCGGATACCCTGTCCGGTTTCCGGGTTCTTCGCCATGATCGTGAACGTGTTGTCCGGATGAACCTTGATATACGTGTTGGGATTAATCGGCGTAGCAGGCACAGCAGCGCCCGCGCCGCGCTCTTGCGCGAACAGACCTGGGTCGGTGTAAAGGCCGATCACGATACCGCCACCGGCCAGCGCGCTGACTTTAATAAAGGAGCGACGATTGAGCTGTTTGGTTGTCGTTTGCATGGCGGCCTCCTATGCCTTCCTCCCGCCGTTGGCGGCGAGATGAATGGCTTCGCGGATCCGCAAATAGGTTCCGCAGCGACATACGTTACCGGTCATGGCCTGATCGATATCAGCGTCGGTTGGCTTCGGGGTCCTGGCCAACAACGCTGACGCCGACATGAGTTGTCCGGCCTGGCAGTATCCGCATTGCGGTACATCCAGTTCCAACCAGGCTTTCTGTAGCGGATGCGATCCGTCTGGCGACAAACCTTCGATGGTCATAACAGGCGCGTTGACCGCCGAGATTTGCGTCTGGCAGGCCCTTCGGGCTTGCCCGCCGATGTGGACCGTGCAGGCACCGCATTGCCCGATACCACATCCGAACTTCGTTCCCTTCATGTTGAGAACGTCTCTGAGAACCCAGAGAAGGGGCATGTCTGGCGGTACGTCGACCGTCTTCGACTGCCCATTCACCGTCAATTTATAGGGCATACATCAATCTCCTCATCAAAAGGATTGAACGCCGGTCCGGCAGGCTTGCGACCAGACACCCCCGCCGGAAGTTGCTAGCAGGGGAGCGTATCATCGTTGCTGGCGGATGATCAATCTTTGGGATGGGGAAAATTTTCAGAGGTTTATTTGAGAAATGAAAATTGACTAATGATTAGTGAGAATTAATCAATAATCATTAATCAATTTTCATTTCTCAACGAACGAGGAGGAGCACCATGATCACGCGGCGTCAGTTGCTTCAGTTTTCAGCAGCCACTGCTGCAGTAGCGTCTGTGGAACAGGCTACCCGAGCGGAGGCGCAGACAGCGGACGCGCCGCCGTTTCCCGGGTTCAAGACCGCGAAAATCAAGACGTCGGGCGCGACCCTCAATCTCGTCTCAGGCGGCAAGGGCTCGCCGGTGTTGCTGATGCATGGGTACCCGCAGACGCATGTGCTCTGGCACAAGATTGCGCCCAAGCTCGCGGAAAAATTCTCCGTTGTCGCCGCCGATTTGCGGGGCTATGGCGACAGCAGCAAGCCCGAAGGCGGCGAGAAGCACGAGAATTATTCTAAACGCGCTATGGCGCTGGACATGGTGGAAGCCATGCACCAGTTAGGTTTCGAAAAATTCGCCGTTGTCGGCCACGACCGCGGGGGCCGGGTGGCGCACCGGCTTGCGCTCGATCACGCGGACAAGGTGACCAGGGTCAGTTTTCTCGACATTGTGCCGACTTATGACATGTTCCAGCATGTGGACAAGAGCTTCGCGACCTCGAATTATCACTGGTTCTTCCTGATCCAGCCCTCGCCGTTGCCGGAAACGCTCATTGGCAACAGCGCCGAGTTCTTCCTCCGCGGCCGCTTCGCCGGACTGATTCCGCAGGCCGTCACGACGGAAGCCTATGCTGAATATCTGCGCTGCTTCAAAAATCCGGACACCATCCACGCGACCTGTGAAGATTACCGCGCCGGCGCTTCCATCGATCTCGAGCACGACACAGCGGACCGCGCCCGCAAGATTGCTTGTCCTGTGCTGGCGTTGTGGGCCGAGGGCGGTAACACCGCGCGGATGTTCGACGTCATCGCGACCTGGCAGGCGCGCGCCGCCATGAAAGTGACCGGCAAGGCACTCCCCGGCCGGCATTTCCTTCCGGAGGAGGCGCCCGAACAGACGCTGGCAGCGTTGCAGGCCTTCCTGAACGCATGAGCCATCGCCATTAGAGATTCCCTACAGTGCAATCGCAAAAAAATTTCTCGGATACCCATACTTTCGACACCTGGTACATGCACTTAACTGAACGAATAGGGGCAAACATAAATTGCCCATCTCAGAACCGAAACCAGTTTTGGATCCAAGGAGACGACAATGCAAGAAGTGATGAATCAGAACGAAATGACGATTGAGATCGAAGAACTCGAAGCAAAGACCGCTCCTAGCAGCACTGCTTTTTTGGACTAGCCCTTCCGATCGAAGTTCTCGAGCGTACGAATTCCGTCGCGGGCCGGAGACCGGTCGGCCCGCAGGTGAAGTCACGCTTCAAAAGATGTCCGCGTACGGATTACTGTAAGGCTTTTAGCAGGTTGATGCGTCCCGTTCCCAATTGGCCGGTGTAAGCGGGATTGACAGCATCGATGTTGTCCACGCCGGCCGCAATCGAGTTCTTCCAGCCGGAGGTTTTCAGCGATTGCAACAGAGCTGCTTCGGCAGCAACCATTGGTGCGGAGAAGGACGTGCCCGACAATTCCGCATAATAACCGCCTGGATAAGCGGAAATGATGTTCGATCCCGGCGCGCTGACGAAAATCGTTGAGCCATAGTTCGAGAACGAAGCCTTAACGTCCTTTAGGTTAGTCGCAGCAACTCCAAGAACCCCAGGGTACCCGGCAGGATATTGTGGAGCCGACGTGTTGCCGTTTCCTGCGGATGCGACCACTGTGACGCCGGCATTGACGGCCTCTTCAATGGTCTTCTTCAGCGTCTGCGTTTGTCCCGAGATACCAAAGCTCATGTTAATGACCTGAGCTCCATGCGAGACCGCGTATTTGACCGCTTTAGCAATGTTGTAAGTTGTCCCACAGCCATTATCGTCAAACGCCCGCAGCGGCATGATCATCGCATCCGGCGCCATCACTGCCAGAATCCCTGCGACCATTGTTCCGTGGCCGTGCGCAGGACTCATCCTGTCCAGAGATGAAGCTGTCAATGGATCCAAAAAGGACGCCGTGGACTCACTCAAGAACGTCGTGTATTGATCCAGAAATCCGCCCGCCGATTGGTCGAGAAAGCCACCTGCTGATTGATCGAGGAAACCACCCGCTGATTGATCGAGGAAACCACCTGCTGATTGATCGAGGAAACCGCCTGCTGATTGGTTTAAGCTCGATCGACTAACGCAAGTACCCTGCAGAAACTCCGCACCGGCTGTGAGATGTCCCACCAGGGCAGGGTGGCGGACATCCACCATTGCGTTAATGTCGGCGATTACGATGCTGCGGCCCGTGGCACGCGGCAAAGCGCTTTGCAGATTGACGCGTTTCATGGCGGGCTGATTACGGTAGAAGTTGGCTGCCGTCGTCGGGCTGACACTAAAAACAGCGCCATGTCCGCCAGGCGACAGCTGCACGCTGTCCGGCTCGATGTACTTAATGCCGGCGGGATAGCTGATCGGTAAGCTGGATAGCGATAGCAGGTAGACGTTTCCACCCATCGAATCCAGAACGGTTCCGCCTAGAGCCGCTGCAATTGAGCGGATGTCGGCGTTCGGTGTCGTCTCAACAATGACCGAATATGATTGGGCGGATACTGCCGGAGTAAATCCTGTTACTACCAGCAGCGTGATTAGAAGATATTTGGCTGTTTTGTTTCTCACAGTGGATTCCTTTCCTCTGTCGGTCGAGCCTTGCCAGGAGAGCCTCTTTCCAAATTTCTCTAGAAATCGTCCGGAACATCGTGTTCCGGTTGAGGTATCGGCAGTAGCGCAGGGCTGCTTTAGTCGTCTCTGCAGCTATTCCGGTTTTGGTAGGCGTTGAAATCAATTGGTAAAAAAGAACGGATGGCCGCTTCTCCCTCCTGTAGAAGCTGTAGGGCCTGATTCGGCCGAGGCATCCGAACACACATGAGGCAAATGTGGGGCCAGTTCGGCGGGCCGGCTAATGTACTGAATCCCTTCTAGTTCGCCGTCCCGCCGGGCCCTTTTTTACAAAGACATGACATAGTTAAATAAGAAGTGACAAAAAATTGTATTTTTGCGACGCTTTTGGCGGTCTTATGTTTAGAGAGGTAAAAATCAACCGTCCCTTTTTGAGCAGGCAAACCGGTTAGCCGCCCATTTTAGCGTGTCCGTGGGGAGGACCTGTTCATTAAGGCCACCCGCCCGATGGCGGGATACTTCGGAGCCATCGCATCTCTCCAGCCGGGCTGCACTGAGGCTACCCGCCTTTCGCAGCGCGTTTTCATTTTGGGCAGAAATTTCGAAGGAAGATTTCGTGTGAAAGCCGAACCTCGAGAAGTACTGGAACAATTGGTCCGGTCTGTCGTGGCGAAGGCCATTGCCGGCAGCCTTCGGGACGAGTGCATGGAGGCATTGGATGAACGCAGTACGTCCCTGCCGCAGTTAGTACCCGACTCTGCCGCCCGTGACATCCCTGAAGTCTCCTTTACTGATGAGCTTCGCGACTGGAAGCGACAACACGAAGTTAACGACAGGTTCATAAGCGAATTAATGACGGCTGTGCGCAGCCTGCTGGATTCTGGCAAATTCGATTCGGCTAACCGGCTGTCCGATTGGTGTCTGGAGTTAGCTGACACTCTGGGTGACGCAATGGTCCGCGCACGAGCGGCTGTTACGAAGGGCATTACTCTCGCCAGAACAAGTGAAAACGCGAAGGCGTTGTCTTACTTTGACGAGGCAATTCGCCTGTACGACGAAGCCGGCGATGAATTATCCTCGGCGAAAGTCCGGCTGAATCGCATCGAGTGTTATCGCCAACTCACGCGCTATGACGAAGCGCTACAGGATGGGAAAATCACGTGTCAGGTATTCACGCGTCTTGGCCAAAAACAACTGCTCGCGAGGAGTCTGAATAATCTGGGCGCGGTGTTTTTCCAACTCGACAGGTTCCGAGAGTGGCTCAACGCACTGCAAGAGGGGGGCAAACTCCTCCAAGAAGTCGGTGATGACAAGTCGC
>WNEW01001698.1_pt1 | contig 11215 bp, 15 predicted proteins | sample 5399891 | NCBI WGS metagenome assembly WNEW01 (sample SAMN13153336, study PRJNA577476) | soil metagenome | isolation source: 40 cm grassland meadow soil pre-rain plot 5 | place: USA:California | collected 2015-09-08 | reverse complement strand
CAGCAGGAGGACGGCACGTTCATCGACGCGGGGGGCAAGCGATTCAGCGGCGCCTCGCCGTGCATGACGCGCGGCGCGTCGATGGGCTACGATGCGCGCGCCCACCAGCAGTCGGTCGCCGACCTCAGGGCGTTCTTCGAGCAGGCGTTCTCACGCCGCTGAGCGGCGCTGAAAAAAACTGCCGCGCGCCGTTTCGGGCGCGCGGCAGGGAATGTCCCGTCGCTGCGGCGACTCTACCGCTTGATCAGCGTGTTGCTCGGCAGGATCGGCACCGTGGTCGTCGAGATCGTCGGCGTCGTGCTGATCGTCGGCAGCGTGCTGATGGTCGGCGCCGTGGTGAGGGTCGGCAGCGTGCTGGTAGTCGACAAGGTGTTCGTCGTCAGCGTCGGCAGCGTGCTGGTCGTCGACAGCGTGTTCGTCGTCAGCGTCGTGGTCGTCGACAGCGTGCTCGTCGTCGATAGTGTGCCCGTCGTCGCCAGCGTGCCGCCCGTCACCTGAGCGTGCCGAGCAGGTTCGTCGCACGCGTGACCTCGTCCGTGACGATGGGGCTCGCCGGCGAGAGCGGCCGCACCGGCGCCGTGAAGTCGTTCGACAGCCGGCGCGCGTTGTCCACGGAGATCGACTGGGGCCGCGCGGGCAGCGGACCCGGGCCCGCCTTCACCGTGATGCTCTCGCGCACGCCCACGGGCGTGGCGCGACCGACGGCGTTGCCGGTCACCGGGTCGCGGCGGTAGACGTCGACGAGGCCGCGCAGCACCGTGATGGTCGACACGCCGCCCACCACCTCGGCGACGACGATCGTGCCACGGATGCCGCTGACGGCGTTCGGCGTCTTGATCTCGACGACCTCGCCCGGGCGCATCCGGGACTTGTCCACCGCGACCGAGATGCGGCCGGAGACCAGGTCGATCGTGGACACGCCGGGCACCTCGGTGATCGTGATCACCGAGCGCTCACGCGCGGTGACGATCGCCTTGCCCCCGAGCAGCATCCGCGCGAACCCCTTGTCACCGGTGGTCACGCGGTCGTTCAGGAGGACGTCGTCCTTGAACTTCAGGGGGACGGGCGACGTGGTCGCGTGCGTGATGGTCACGGGACCCTCCACCGTCGTCGCGATGCCGACGCGCTCTTGCGCGGACGCGACAGCCGGAATCGCGATCGTGAAGGCCAGCAGCATGCCGAGCACGCGGGTCATCGTCGTCTTCATCGGCACCCCTCGTCTGATCGAAGTATTCGACATCGCGCCAACGACGATGCAGCGTGGGTGCCAAAGGTCGGCCCCTCGATATTCGTCGATATTTGGCGGAGTTAGCAGCCTACCCGCCCGCGGGCAACGGTGCGAGCGGCTAGAGACTGATCGGGCGCGTGCCACGGTGCCCGGGTCGATCGGGTGATTCGCCGACGCGCGCCGGGTAGACTGGCCGCCATGCCCCGCAAGGAACCCCCCGCCCCGAAACGGGTCCTGTCGATCCACGCGCACCCCGACGACCAGGAGTTCACGGTGGCCGGCACGCTCGCGAAGTGGGCGCGCGCCGGCAGCGAGATCGTCACCGTGTGTCTGACGCGTGGCGAGGCGGGCTCGAACAAGGGGACCCCGGCCGACATGACGCGCGAGCGGCTGGCGAAGATCCGCGAGGAGGAGCAGCGCGCGGCGTGCCGCGTACTCGGCATCACCGAGGTCGAGTTCCTCGGGTACGACGACGGCGTGCTGGTGCCGTCGATCGACATGCGGCGCGACCTCACGCGGCTGGTGCGCCGCCACCGCCCGGACGCCGTGGTGACGGGCGATCCAACCGTACGCTTCTACGGCACGCGCTACATGAACCACCCCGACCACCGCGTGGCCGCCGACGTCGCGCTCGACGCGATCTTTCCCTCGGCGGAAACGCGCTTCATCTTCCCCGAGCTGCTGGACGAGGGGCTCCAGCCGCATCACGTCAGCGCGGTGTGGTTGTTCGGATCGGCGGACCGCGCCGACACGTTCGTCGACATCTCCACCACGCTCGATCTGAAAATCCGCGCGCTTCGCGAGCACCGCAGCCAGATGGGCGACTGGGACCCGGCGCCGATGGTCCGCGGCTGGGCGCGCGAGCAGGGCGCGCGCCGGCGCCTGCGCGCCGCCGAGTTGTTTCTGAGGATGGTGCTGGAGGACTGAGCCGCCGCGAGTGACTATTTCCGCTGGAAGGACGAGGGCACGCGTTGCCACCGATAGACGCCGGCGCCCGGCTGTTGAAGCGTCCAGCGCTCGGGATAGATGTAGCCGTTCGTCGTCTCCGTCATGACGTAGCCCGGGATCTCGACGGCGCGCTGCTGCGTCTCCGGCGGCACGTCGGCCGGCACGCTGACAGGGACTTCGATCATCACTTGCCGCGGCGGCACCTGGATGTGGCGGATCACCTGGCCGGGGCCGGAGTCGGGTCCGTCGAAGAACGCCATCAACCTCGCGACGATCGAGCTCCCACCCGTCATGTCAGCCTCCTCCCATTTGATCGGATCAAACGGGCGCGTGCTGCCGCTTACCCGTCGGCAGCCCCGTAGCTGCGTCGCGACCACCCTTGACGTCCTTCGTCTCACGCGCCGGCAGGTCCTTGACGGTGCGCTCGCCGTTTCCGCTCTTCTTGTCCATGACGCTCCTCCTGAGACGAGATGTCGGAGCCCCCATCGCATACTCGATGCCAGAGGACACGTGCGGGAATATCGCGGATTTCTGCACCGGGGGTCGTGAAGCGCGGGCGGCGCGCCCGCCGACTCAGCTCTCGTCGGGGCATCGTGCCCGATGAGGCTCTGGCTCTGGTGACCCGGCGTTTTGTCGCCGGAGCGGGACCCGACGACCAAGAATCAACTACGCCCGTGACGTCTCCGAGGCCGCCGTCATGTACCGATAGGTACTTACGGAACCGCGTGGGGGTCGGCACGCCCATTGCGTCGTATCCGTACGCCTCGCCCGCGACAACGGCAAACCAGCCGTAAGGCTGGGACGCAAAGCCATGGACCCGAGTGCCGGACGCTCGGGCCGCCAGGCTACCGAAGCGCGAGGACCGGTAGCATCGGAGGTCCTCATGCAGCCGAACGCGAGTCGGCGTGTCCGCCGGGTGCTCGTCGTCGACGATGAGCTCGAATTCGCCATTCTGATGAACGACGTGTTGGCCACACTCCCCGAGCCTCTCAACGTGGAAATCGCCGGAAACGGTCGAGACGCCGTGGAAGCCGTGCGGCGCGCCGCGCCCGACCTCGTCATGCTCGACGTCAACATGCCGGTCATGAACGGTCTGGACGCTCTGAGGCACATACGCGAGCTGGACCCGAAGCTGCCGGTCGTGCTCGTCACGGCCACGGATTGCCACTCCATCGCAGAGGTCGGTGTCTTCGGCTACCTCCCGAAGCCCATCGATCTCCGCTACGTCGCCCACCTCGTGGACTTGGCGTTGAGCAGCCGCGCCGGCGACACCACAGCTCCGGGAGGAAGGCGATGATGGCTCATCGAGTCATCCTGGTCGTGGAAGACCACGCGCCGCTCCTGCGCGTCATTGCCGAAATGCTCGAACGGTTCGGCTACGACGCCCGCCTCGCGGGGACCGCAGCCGACGCGTACACGTTCGCGAAAGCCGAGCGGCCCGACACCATCCTCCTCGATATGAACCTTCCCGATGCCAACGGAACGCAGACACTGGACGAGCTCCGCCTGCTTCGTCCAGACGTCCCGATCATCATGGTCACGGCGAACGCGGACGTACGCCTCGCCCGCGAGACGCTGACGCGCGGGGCGTTCGATTACGTGATGAAGCCCTTCGACATGAACCGTCTCGGCCAGGTGCTCGACGCCGCCCTCGACAGTCAGCCGCGCTGATCGTCGTCGCCATATTACTCGGGCCACTTCCAAAGGGTACCGGTTGCCGAAGGGCCCTCAACGGCGCGATAGTCTCAGGCCACATGATCTCTCGACGCGCGTTCGTGGGAGGTGCGCTGGTGCACAGTATCCTGTTGTGGGGAATGGTCGTCGCTGGAGTCGTGGGGCCGGTAGTCGCGGGGGCGCAGACTCCTGCGACTGACCCCCAGAACCCGTTTCGTTTCGAGCTCGAGGAAGCCCAGAGTCCCTTTCGAGGGCGGGCTGTTGAGGGATACGTCTACAACAACCTCCCCTGGCGGATAACCAACGTTCGACTGCGGGTCGAGAGTGTGGACCCGGCCGGGAGGGTGACAGGTGAAGCCTCCGGGTGGGTTGTGGGTGACGTAAAAGCCGGCGGTCGAGGCTACTTCTTCGTCCTCGTCTCGTCGCGTGCGGCCACCTATCGCGCCACAGTTCAGTCTTTCAACAAGGTCGCCCTCGACACGCCCCAGTTCGAGGCGCCCTGAAGCAACCACGAGGACATCGCCGTGAACACGGTACGACGGTCCGTATTCGTCGTTCTGCTCGCCGTCTTGTTACTACCGCTCGTCGCTACTGCTGATGAGCAAATTCCGATCAAGAGTGTGAGCGATCTGAAGGGTAATTGGTCTGGCTCTGCGGGCCTTGGACCTTTTGGGAGTTCGGCGACGCCGTTCAATACACGATCAAGGGCGACGGCACATTTACTGGGGTCGCCAACCCTCGTTCGACGCAGGAGGGCGGAGGTACCTTCCAGGGCTCCTTCGAGCCGAAGCCTGACGGGTCGGCCGGTTACGCTACGACTGGCAGCACGGGCACATGGCGCCTGTTCGACGTGAACGGCGCGCGGGTCCTGCGCTTTGAAGGAAGAAACAGGGGCGGGCAGCCGAACTGGTCCGAAATCACGCAAGAGAAGTGACTCAGATGAACACCGCCTTCATCTGCGGCTCCGGGTAGCGCAGGCCCGACGCGGCGCCCGTCGGGACGGCGTCCGAGATGCGCTTGACCTCGTCCGCGCTCAGCTGAACCGCCGCGGCGCCGACGTTCTCCTCGAGGCGGTCGCGGCGCTTGGTGCCGGGGATCGGCACGACGTCGCCCCCCTGGGCGAGCAGCCACGCGAGCACGAGCTGGCCGGGCGTGCAACCCTTCTCGCGCGCGAACTGCTCGACCTTCTTCACGAACTCGACGTTGCGCTGGAGGTTCGTCTCCTCGAAGCGGGGGTGCTGGCGGCGGCGGTCGTCCGCCGGAAGGTCGGCGAGCTTGTGGACCTGTCCGGTGAGCAGGCTGCGCCCGAGGGGCGAGTAGGCGACGAGCGAGATCCCCAGCTCGCGCAGGGTCGGAAGGGTCTGCTCCGCCTCCACGCGGTAGAGCAGCGAGTACTCCATCTGTACGGCGGCGAGCGGATGGACCTTCTGCGCGCGGCGGACGGTCGCCGGCGCCGCCTCCGAGAGCCCGAGGAAGCGCACCTTGCCGGCCTCGACCAGTCGCGACATCGCGCCCACCGTGTCTTCGATCGGCACCTTGGGATCGACGCGGTGCTGGTAATAGAGGTCGATCACGTCCACGCCGAGGCGCTTGAGACTCGCGTCGCACGCCTGCGGCACCCACTCGGGCCGGCCGTCGACGCCGGGCGTGCCGTCCGGCTTGCGCATGTTGCCGAACTTGGTGACGACCACGGCGCGCTCGCGCCGGCCGCGCAGCGCCTGGCCGAGCAGCGTCTCGTTGTGGCCCCAGCCGTACATGTCGGACGAGTCCAGGAAGTTGACGCCGAGGTCGAGCGCGCGATGGATGACCGCGATCGACTGCGCGTCGTCTCCGGGGCCGTACGCGCCCGACATCGACATGCATCCGAGCCCGAGCGCGCTGACCTCGAGGGTGCTGCCGCCGAGCCGCCGTCGCTCGATCATGCTCGCTTGCCGTTGACGGTGAGGCGCATCGTAGTCTCCTTCGTTGGCGCTACGGGTGCCGAGGATGGTAGCACGACGATCGCGTATGACGATCGCGTATAGTGACGCCATGCTGGAGCTACGACCGAGCTGCGAGCTGTGCGATCGCGACCTGCCGCCCGCCTCGACCGAGGCCATGATCTGCACGTTCGAGTGCACGTTCTGCGCGCGCTGCGTTCGCGAGACACTGCACAACGTCTGCCCGAACTGCGGCGGCGGCTTCTCGCCACGCCCCGTGCGCCCACGCGACCGGCTCGCGAAGTATCCGCCCTCGACGAAGCGCGTGACGAAGCCGCTCGACGCCGCGCGGTACGCGCCGCTGCTCGCGCGCTATCGCGACGTCCGGGCAGAGCAGCGCTGATGGCCGCGCACGCGAGACACGGCAACCCGCCGGACCTCCGGCGCCTCATGCGCCGCCAGCTCGCGAAGACGCGCGCGCGGTGGCAGCGGCCGGAGCGCGTGGTGCGCGCGTTGGGCGTGCGGCGTGGCGCCGTCGTCGCCGACGTCGGCTCGGGTCCCGGCTACTTCACGACGCGGCTCGCGCGCGCGGTCGGCCCGCGCGGGCGCGTGTACGCCGTCGATCCCGAGCCGGAGGTGTTGAAGGTGCTCGTGAAGCGGCTGGACGGCCGCACCAACGTCACGCCGGTGCTGAGCCGCGACGACGACCCGATGCTGCCACCGGGCTCGTGCGACCTCGCAGTGTTCGTGAACGCCTACCACCACGTCGTCGACGGCCCGGCCTTCGTGCGGCGGCTCGCCCGCTGCCTCAAGCCCGGCGGGCGGCTCGCCGCCATCGACTGGGCGTATCGCGAGACGCCGATGGGTCCGCCGATGCACCGCCGGATCCCGCTCGAGAAATTCGTGAGCATCGGACGCGGCGCGGGATTGCGTCAGGTCGCGCGCCACGATTTCCTGCCCTACCAGTACTTCGTCGTGCTCCGGCGCCCGCGCTAGCGCTTCGTCCCCACCGCCAGCTTGGCCGAGTTCGGGATGTCGTAGCCGCCGGTCACGGCATAGGCGGAGGCCAGCCGCTCGAACGCGGCGCGGATGCGACGGCGCAGCTCCGGCGGCTGGCCGGTCACGACGCTGCTCATGCGCAGCATCCCACCGAGGCCGCCGCTCCACCACGCGTCCAGCGTCGCCGCATGGTGCATCCATCCGAGCGTCGTGACACCCGTGTCCGCGAGGCCGGCGCCGCGCAGCAGCGAGAGCAACGCCGTGTCCTCGGCGAAGCGGAACGCCGGAGGGCCGGCCGGCACATCGGCCGGCGGCTGGGCGCCGGCCGCGGCGATGGCGTCGAAGAACGTGCCGTTGATCCGCGAGCGTGCGGGATCGTCCCACCACGTGAGGGCCAGCCGCCCGCCGGGCGCCAGCACGCGCCCCAGCTCCTTGGCCGCGAGCTCCGGCCGCGCGAAGTGGCCGATGCCGAAGTTGCAGACGACGGCGTCGAACGCGCAGTCGGTGAACGGCAGCGCCTCGGCGTCGGCCTCACGGAAGCGCACGTCGACGTGCGCGCGCGCCGCGAGCGCGAGCATCTCGACGGAGAGGTCCACGCCGGTGACTCGGGCGCCGCGCCGCGCGGCGGCCGCCGCCACGTGGCCGGGGCCACAGGCGACGTCGAGCACCGCGAGGCCGGCGCGGACGCCGGCGCCGTCGAGCAACGGCTCGATGGCACGCGCGGTGTTGGCGGCGAAGAAGTCGCCGTAGGTCGCGGCCAGGCGGTCGTGGCCCACCTGCTCGAAGCGACGGAACGCCTCCACGTCCATGCTGCGGTAGATTATGCGGCACACGGAGGACCGCATGGCCCGCAAGTCGCCGCCCCCCCTCGCCCGACCCGTCAGCGCCGAGGACGTCGATCCGCGCCACCGCTGGGACCGCCCGCTGCAGGCGCCCGGCCACACCCAGGTGGACTTCGAGGAGCGCGTGGACTTCAGGCGCCTGCACGCCTATCGCCTCGGCCGCGCGCGCCAGGCGCTCGCGAGATCCGGGCTCGGCGCCGTGCTCGTCTTCGACCAGTACAACATCCGCTACCTCTCGGGCACCGTCATCGGGGAGTGGGCGCGCGACAAGCTCACGCGCTGGTGCCTGCTGACCGGCACCGGCGAGCCGTGGGTGTGGGACTTCGGCTCGGCCGCGCGCCATCATCGCCTCTACGCGCCGCAGATCCCCGAGCGCCAGTCGCTGGCCGGCATGGTCGGCATGCGCGGGGCGGTGTCGCCGAAGGCGGGCCTCTTCAGGCGCGCGGCCGAGGAGATCCGCGACATTCTCAAGGCGGAGGGCGTGGCGGGCCTGCCGCTCGGCATCGATCTCGTCGAGCCGCCGTTCCTGTTCGCGCTCCAGGAGCTCGGCGTCGAGGTGCGCGACGGCCAGCAGGTGATGCTCGAGGCGCGCATGCTCAAGAGCCAGGACGAGCTGACGCTGCTGAACATGGCGGCGGCCATGGTGGACGGCGTCTACCAGGACATCTTCGAGGCGCTCAAGCCGGGCGCGCGCGAGAACGAAATCGTCGCGCTGGCCAACAAGCGCCTCTACGAGATGGGCTCGGACAACGTGGAGGCGATCAACGCGATCTCCGGCGAGCGCTGCAGCCCGCACCCGCACAACTTCACCGACCGCATCATCCGGCCCGGCGACCAGGCGTTCTTCGACATCATCATGTCCTTCATCGGCTACCGCACGTGCTACTACCGCACGTTCAGCGTCGGCAAGGCCACGAAGCCGCAGCTCGTGGCCTACAAGAAGGCGCGCGAGTGGATGGACGAGGCGATCGCGCTCATCAAGCCCGGCGTGACGACGGACAAGATCGCCCGCGCGTTCCCCAAGGCGCAGGAGATCGGCTTCGAGAGCGAGATGGCCGCCTTCGGCCTCAACTTCTGCCACGGCATCGGGCTCGGCCTGCACGAGCGGCCGATCATCAGCCGGCTGAACTCGTTCGACGACCCGATGGAGCTGCAGGCGGGCATGATGTTCGCGGTCGAGACCTACTGCCCCGCCACGGACGGCACCTCGGCCGCGCGCATCGAGGAGGAAGTGATCGTCACCCCGGGCGGGGCGCAGATCATCACGCTGTTCCCCGCCGACGAGCTGCCGATCGCCAACAAGTACTGAGCGACCGTCGTTGGACGGGGCACGGCTCGAGTACGACAAGCGAGTCAACCGCGTCATCGATCACGTCCGCGCGCACCTGGCCGAGCCGCTGACGCTCGCCGACCTCGCGCGGGTGGCGGCGTTCTCCCCCTTCCACTTCCACCGTGTCTTCAGGGCCATCACCGGCGAGACGCTGTTCGGCTTCATCCAGCGGGTGCGCGTCGAGCGGGCGGCGGCCGCGCTGATCGGCCGTCACGACGCGAGCGTGCTGGAGATCGCGCTCGATCATGGCTTCGCCTCGGCGGCGACGTTCGCGCGGGCGTTCCGTACGCACTTCGGCATGAGCGCGACGCGCTGGCGGGCGGGTGGCGCCGCGCGCTGGCGGGCGCGCCTGCGGCGCAAGCCGAGCAAACAACTCCGCAACGACGGCAAAGCACGCGCGCGGTCCCGGGCGCATCGTGGGCGCAAGGAGGCCGTCATGAGCATTCGCGTGCAGCAGCAGCCCCCCTACCACGTCGCCTACATGCGCTATGTCGGACCGTTCGGGCCGCGCGGCATCCCCGAGCTCTGGGACCGGCTCATGCGCTGGGCCGAGGCGCACGGGGTCCTCGAGAATGACAAGCTCGGCATCGCCTATGATGACCCGGCGATCACGCCGCCCGACAAGCTGCGTTACGACGCCTGTGTCGTCGTGCCGCCGGGCTTCGCGGCCGACCGCCTCGTCGCGCTCATGGACGTGCCCGGCAGCACGTACGCGGTGGCCAGCTTCGTCGGCACCGCGCACCAGATCGTGGATGCCTGGCAGACCGTCTTCGCCTCGTGGCTCCCCGGCAGCGGCTACCAGCCCGACGATCGCCCGTGCTACGAGCTCTACCGCGGCGACCCCGGCGTGGACGCCAAGACGCGGACGTTCCGCTGCGATCTCTGCCTGCCCGTGCGCCCGCTCTGAGCGCCCGGCCACGCCTCGGGGTAGAGTCGTCGGCATGGCCGAAGACTGCATGCTGTGCCGGGCGGAGCGCATCACCCCCTGGTTCCACGAGGACGAGATCTGCTGGGTCGCCGAGTGCGAGATCTGCGAGACCCCGATGGTGGTCTGGCGGGAGCACGGCGTGGAGCCGCCGCCCGAGCATCTCTCGCACATGCTCGCGCATCTGAAGGACGTGGCAGAGCGGCAGATCGGTGAGCACTGGTTGGACCGGCACATGCGCAACATCCCCGACCACTGGCACGCCCACGCGCGGCCAGCCGGCGGGTTCTTCGGGCGATAGGCGGTAGAATCGAGGCCATGGCGACACACGAATCCGCGGATCTCCAGGCGGCTCTCAACGGGGACCTGGGCGGCATCCCGTTCCGCACCGAGCTGTCCCTCAAGCCGGTCATCGACTTCTGGACCCGGATGGCGGGCCAGGACTCGCCGAAGGGCGCAGTCGCCCGTGCGATCGCTGATCAGGTCGCCAAGGTATCGGAGCTGCTGGCGCCCCTCACCGACTGCACGGTCGTGGAGCGGCACGCGGAGCTGCTCGATGTCTTGATGGCGGCGGCCATCCCGCCGGCGTCGCGCGATCACGCCTACGCCGCCGCGATGGTGCCGTTCCAGCTGCACGGCTTCTACGCCACGCCGCCGATGGAGCGCCTCCTCATGACGGAGGACTGGCGCCTCAAGGGCCGGATCAACCTCGACGCGCCGATGGTCGGCGCGATGCGCCGGGCTTACGCGTACGCGCTCGTGCTGCAGCGCCTGTATGGGATCGAGCTGGAGCTGGACCATCCGCTCATCCTCAGCGTGCCCGACCCCGAGACGGGCCTCGACCGCCACTTCCGGCTGCTGTTCGACTGGACGTTCGTCGAGGTCGAGGCGACGGGGCCGCTGCCGGAGTTGCCGTCCGACATGTGCCACCGCCTTCAAGTGAATCTCCTGGACGCCGAGGGACTGAGCGACCTGCTGCCGTCGGACCGCTTCGTGCTGCGCGGCTTTACGATCCTCAAAGCGCTCGAGGTCACCGACGAGGAAGTGCTCTCCGCGCTCAAGCGCGACCTGATCGACCGCGAGTCGATCGTGTCGAAGGAGCGCTTCGGCGGCGTGGAGATGCGGCTGCGCACCCTGTTCCGCCGGCCGAATCTCAGGCTCGGGATCGGCGCCATCGACGGCGACCGCGTGCTCATCCTCAACGACTTCTCGTCGCACGAGCACTCGTGCATCTTCGCGGATTCCGCCCATCACGCCGTCTCGGAATTCGCGGGGACGATCTACATGCGCGCGGTGAAGCAAGGACGTCCGATCATCGTGGAGGATCTCGCCGCGATGCCGGGCCGCACG
>WNEW01001563.1_pt1 | contig 11220 bp, 11 predicted proteins | sample 5399891 | NCBI WGS metagenome assembly WNEW01 (sample SAMN13153336, study PRJNA577476) | soil metagenome | isolation source: 40 cm grassland meadow soil pre-rain plot 5 | place: USA:California | collected 2015-09-08 | reverse complement strand
GTCCGCGACGGCGCAAAAAATTCTGGAAAGTCGCCACATAACCAGCATACGGTTGGGAGGCAGGTAACGTGCGGTTCAAAACAGCACCCCCCTGGCAAAAGCGAGACCAAAAGCCCGCCAGGACCGTCGTATGAGCAGAGGGGTATTCGTATCGTGTCCGATTCGAGCGTTCATCATTGCATTGATAGTGTTGGTTGCTGCGGTCAAGGTAACCATGACGTCTGGCGCGAGCACCGTGTTAGGAAATCTCGCTGCTTCGATGAAGCCCGGGGCATGGGCACAACTGAATACCGGCAACATTAATGAAACGCTGTCAGCCAGTGGTGCCAGTGGAATCATTTTCGGCTATACCGAGTACATCAAGTGGGACTCGGTCGGGCAGCGGCTCTATTATATGGGTTCGGATCACAACAGCACTTCTGGCGCTATCTACGCCGAGCATGTGCAGTATGATGCTGCGACAAATATCTGGTCGAGACTTCCTGAACAAAGCTGGGCTTCGTTGCAGCCCGGAACCGCCTCGCACGGCTACGATCACGGCGCCATAGACCCAGCGAACCGCTATTTTTACTTCCGGCCCTTTGGTTCGCTGACGATTCATCGCTATAACATGGACACCGGCCTCTGGACATCGATGCCCGACAACCATGTGATTCAATACAATTCCTGCTGTGTTGGTCTGGAGTATTTTCCGGAATTGCACGGCGTGATCTGGGCCGGCGATGAGAGCGGAGACAATGGTGGCGTCACTCGATTAAACGATGCTACTGGTAAATGGGATCGGGTGGGGAAGGCCGCCTCCTATGCGATGGGTGACTATCACAATTTCGCAGAATACAACCCGGTACGCAAAGTGGTTGTGTTCGGCGGGGGAACGGGCGGCGCTGCGGCCAGGCGGATCTACAAACTAGACGGGACTGGTGCCGTGACACCCTTAGCGCCTGCCCCAATCGACTTGGGTATTCAAAACGCTATTTTTACAGTGGATCCCGTAAACGGCGACTACCTGGTTTTTACAAAAAACAACGAGTTCTATGTCTACGATGTTGTGACCGACAGCTGGACCTTAAAGACCACTGGCTCCTCGGTCCCGATTTGGACCACCGTTTACAGTGACGCGGTTCACGGCGTGGTTGCGGGACCGATCGATACTTACGGGGTCAACATTTTTGTTACCTGCAATGGCTCCAACAACTGCAAGGTGAATGTCTACAAACATTCTACGAGCAATCCTTCCCCGAGGTAAACGCCGCGCCTTATACCGTGACTTGGAATACAACTGCGACTGCCAACGGTATTCATACGTTGACAGCAGTGGCAAGGGATGCGGCCGGAAACCGAACGACCAGCGACCCGGTCACTGTGATCGTCGTTAACATCAGCCTCGGTCCGTAAAGACGACGCAGATCGGGAAGACTGCCGCCGGTTGCCGGCGAACCGTCATGCGATGGGTGAGCCTGAGTTCTTACTGTTTCTTTTGCCCGCCACGGCCGCGGCCTGGAGGCGGCAGGTTCGGATCGGGTCTGAAATCAGGCGGGAACAGATCAAACACGGCATTCATCGCGGTCACTGCCTTGGCGTGTTCGGCCATGAGTTTGTCGGGATCGGTCGCACTTCCGCTCATGTCCGATATTCTCTGGTAAGCTGCCACCGCTGCTTTCAGCCGGGTCTCGACCCTGTTCTTGAAATCGGCCGGCTCATTCTTGATTCCGGTACGCAGGGCATCGGCGGCTTCCGTGTACTCCATATATTCGTGCGGTACGCGGGCGAAGTTTTTGTTTGTGATCTGCCGCTTGAAGTCGTTGGACACCTGCACCAGGAGCCTGAGCGCGGTCTTCACGTCGTCGGGGGATTTGAGTTGCTGGGCGGTCGAAATCGGGGCCGCAAGGGCCACCACGAATCCGGTCAACGCGAGAATGGTCAAGATTTTTTTTGTAGTTTTCATACTCATCCTCTCTATGTAAATACGTTTTACGCCGTCACATGTAGTATCCCGTTCATGTCTACCGCATGGCCGGGAGTCGAACAGAAAAACGGATAATCGCCGGGCGGTGGCGCGATGAACTGTGTCATCATCGTGTCGCCCTTGTCGCACATCGAAATTACCGCGATCACGCGCGGGTCATCCGTGGAAACGACACCCTCGGTCTTCTCTGCACCCTTGTCCACCGCCTCCATCTGATTGGGATAGACCAGTACCCAATTGTGACGCGCGCTCAAGAACTTGCCCGCGTGGTGGAACGTGAGATTAACAACTACGCCGGTGCGGCAGGTCAGCTCATCGGGCCGGAACGCCAGAAAGTCGCCATCCGATTCGATGAACAAATCCACAACCTGTTGTCCGGACGCCTGCCTGTGGCCGCACCCCAAGAGCGTCAGCGGAAGCGCCAGTGACGCCAGAACAAGCTGGCGTCGCGAAAGAGGAGCGCCTGTCAGGCGAGTTAGGTTCATGCCCCCCGGAATCTACTTATTGCAAACCCAACCGTCGACCGCAGGTTTTGATTCGTTGCATGGCGCTACAGTTTTCGGTGCCTGCAACGAGTAATAGACCTTAAAGTTGTCACCCGCCTTCTTGTTGAAGTCATACACCTCTATTGGAACGCGCGGATCCGGATCATTGGGGGCCATGTTGTAGTTCATCGAGATCGCCGCCGGAGGCGTGCGCGGATTTGCCGGAACGTTCAATGGTTCGAACACCGAGTTGCGAACCACCGCCACTTTCGGCGGTTTGCGATTGGCGGGTTTCGGCTGATACGTCGTGGCTACCACGACTCCATAGTAATCGCGGAAATAACTGTTCTCGATTGAAATGGAACCGTCCCCGCGGCCCGGCTCCACACTTTGACCGTTATGGAAGAATGGGCTCGCCACACCTGCGCGCATCCCCTGGATATCCGCGTTGCGGATCGCAATGCTCTTCGCGAGATAGTTTCCTACCCAAACGCCGGTCGATCTTTCCTCAGCATCGTCTAGAACCGATTTGTCGCCGCGCACTGTAATCGTATCCACCGTCAGCTTGTCGGTTGGGATAATCGTCAGACCCTGGCGTGCCGGATTCCAGGTGCGGAAATTTTTGATCTCTCCGTTCCATCCGAAGGCAACTCCGGTCTGGATGGCGCCGTACGCTTCGTTGTTCACGAATTCCAGCACCTTCTCGTTGGTGGTGTCGATCGGCGTGGTCTCACGATCATCGGCCATGTTGGCGCCTTTGAATTTCGGGATTCTTACTGTGTCGAGCGCGCCGGCTGCAAGTTGGAACCCGAACACATCCGCATTGGCCGCGACGTTATTCCTGATGTAATTGTTCGGGCCGCGGAACCAGAAGCCTCCGCCCTCTCCGCCGGGATCCGGACCAACTCCACTGTAGCCGCTGCGCGGCGCGAACTCGCCGGAGCCTTGAGAGCGCATCGCGAAGTTATGGTCGAACACGTTGTAGCTCTCGGTTCCGTCCTCGGTCACGATACCCGCGCCGTGTGTGTTGTAGACGACGTTGTCCTGCACGAGTCCATAGTGGCTGTTGTGGACCGTCACACCCCACTTCGGCGCGCTGTCCACAGCATTACCGATAAGCGTGAACTGGTATCCGTTCGCCGGTGTCTGCTTGGGTCCGAAGTAGTGATGGAAGTGGATCGCGTACCGCCCGATCTGGTTCGTTCCCAGATGTTTGACATTGCCCTTTTCGTCAAATTCGGTACTGTCCAGCACGCCCATCCGCGTGCGCCCCATATCGCGAACTTCCACGAAGCGCAGATCGATTTCGGCGCGCGACATGTAAATCATGTGACCGCGGGTGCCCTCGGGATTTTCAGAACGAATGAGCACGTTGCGGCTCAGATTCCCGATATGCGGCAGGAATTCAAGCTTGTCTTCCGCATTTCGCGCACCCTTGTGGTCGTACTTGAGAGGCGTGCTCAAGTTGATCTTGTTCCCGGCAATGGAGGCGATCTCGAGTTTCTCGTCCTGCGACTTGTAATTGCTTCCGATTTCACGATCGCGTAACTGCCGTGTGTCTGGGATGACAATGTGGTCGCCCGCTTTCCAGCCTTGGACACTCTGCTCGAGTGTCAGGGACGTTTGTCCAGCCAGAGGCTCCTGAGCCAGACGCATGAACGTGGGGGATTTCGTCGCGCCGTGCGCCGTGATCTTGCCCAGACTTTCGATTCCCGTACCAAGTTCAGCGGGATCGAGCTGACGGTCGATCTTCTGATCGGTAATGACGATCTCCGCCGTGACGTTCGGTGCGATCGGAGCGGCCGGGGACCCGATTTCCAGATATGCGTCCTCCTGCACCATCAGATTTGCCGTCCTCATGCGCGTGTTCGCGTCCGCGCGGAAGCGCAGTCGACCGCGAACCTCGACACATCCAAGTTTTGCATCGCTGGCCACGTCGTACACGACGTCATGGCGAGCGGAAACCAGGACCTTGTCTCCGGCTGCCGGAACTTTTCCGGAAGACCAGGTCGCCGGATTAGTCCAGGCACCTGCACCAACGCTCGTCACGGTCGGTTGACCACAAAAATCGGGAACACCGCCAGGAACACCATGTACCTCACGCGGATGGTTATGAGTTTCTTGCGCCCAAGCAACGGGTGTGAGAACCAGGACGAATGCGACTACCAGGACGTAACGCAGCTTCATAGGCCTCCCAATGACAGACGTTTTCGGATTTAGTATGCAAAATTTAAAGGATCAGCGCCAGATTTTCCGCCGAAGGGATATAAGCCACAAAAAGGCACAAGAGGCTTTTTGTGACTTTTTGTGGCTATCCCCTACCTTTGGTCGGAGACGACGATGCCGCCTTTGATCGTGAGCTTGGTTCGCAGCATGTTCCAATAGCCCTCCAGAGGGTTGCCGTCCAAAACGACAATGTCGGCCATTTTGCCGGTGTCCAAAGTTCCGAGTTGATCGCTCATTTCGATGTACGATGCCGTGTTGGGTCCCATCAATTTGACGATGTCCTGCATGGAGAACATGAGATTGAGTGACTTCAGTTCGTGTGCCAGGCCGGCTTTGGGGTTGTAATTCGTATCGGTGCCGTAGCCGTAAACAACACCGGCATCCCACGAAGTACGCGCGTTCACGGCTTTATAGCCCGCCTCTCGGCCGCGCCCTTCTCCATCAATAATGGCGTCGGGCCAGGCTTTGCCGTCCCGGAAGCGCGGCTTGTTGTCGTTGGCAAAGACGCCGAAGACCGGCACACCGAAACCGATCGTCGACAATTGCTTGACGCCTGTGACAGCCACTATTTGGGCGTCTTCCTGGGCAAGCCAGCCGAAATGAGGAGTGTGAACCAGCTTGATCACGCCGGCATTGACGGCGGCCATCATCGCCTGCGGGCTCACCGCGTGTATTTGGATCCATACGCCGACTTTCTTCGATTCATCGACGATCGCTGTGAGATTTTCCAGTTCCTTCGCCGTCGGGCCGGGCTTGGGAGTGAGAGCCATTTCCCCGATGAACTTAATTCCCTGGTTAGCCAGCGCCCTCACTTGAGCGCGGGCCTTTTCCGGAGTGTTGTCGGCCAAGTCCACTCGCCCTGAGGGAATGATGCGTGGTCCTTTAATCAGACCCTTCTCAATGTGCTCCTTCAGCGTGAGATTGCCGTCGGCAGGACCGCCTCCCGACAGCACCGTCGTGTAGCCCGCGTCGAGAAGCTCCTGCATTTGCTGCTTTTCGTTCGGGCCGGTGTTGACGTGACGGTGACCATCAATGAAGCCCGGCATGGCTGTCATTCCGTGAGCATCGATGGTCAGAATTCCGGACACATTTGCGGCGCCTGGGGCCACAGAAGCGAGCCGTCCGTTTCTAATGACGATCGTTCCCCGATCGATGACGGTGCCGTTCCCGACAATGATTCGGACGTTCGTCAGTACCAGGTCCTGAGCTGCAAGATTCCGGACACTACTCAGACTCCAGAAGAAAAACATCAATGCAAGAATTACCACTCTACCCATTGCTCGGATCCTCCTGTATTCGCCGGCGAATGACCGCGCCATGATACCCCATTTATCATGTTGACATTCGATTCGCGCGGAGTGGATCATTCCTTCGGAAACCTAAAACTAAATATGAATCCTTTCCTATCAAAACCGTGGCTAGGGGGCATTGCGTCCGCCCTGCTTTTTCTTGGAGTCTTGGGATCGACCGAGCTCGTCTATCCGCAGGAAGCTCAAAACCGGGCGCGTCAGAACGCCGCTCCCAGGAGTTCCGACATCGAGCTCTTGCCGGTGCAAGGTAACATCAGCATGCTGGCCGGAGCGGGCAGCAACATTACTGTACAAGTAGGTAAGGACGGCGTCCTGCTGGTCGACACCGGTGTTGCAGCAATGAGCGATAAAGTCCTGGAGGCCATCCGGACGCTATCGAGACGTCAGATCACCTACATTGTCAATACCAACGACAGAGCCGACCATGTCGGCGGCAACGAGAACTTTGCAAAGAATGGCGCGCCTTTGGCCATCGCCCGAGCCGCGCGCGCGAGCGTTTTTATCATTGCCTTCAGCACGATTCTTGAAAGGATGAGCGATCCGAGCAGCAAACCTCCCATAGCGGAAAAAGCCTGGCCAAACGACACGTATTCGGTGCCTCAGAAGAACCTGTCCTTTAACGGTGAAGCGATCCAGATCCTTCATCAACCGGGGACGACCGACGGCAACAGCATCGTGTTTTTCCGGCGCTCCGACGTCGTCGCGACGGGCGACATTTTCGATCCCACTGAATATCCCATCATCGACTTGAACAAGGGAGGCAGTCTTCAGGGTGTCATCGATGGGCTGAATCGTCTGCGACAGATGGCAATTCCTGCCGACCACATGGAAGGCGGCACGATGATCGTTCCAGGCCATGGCAGGCTTTGCGACGTGGCGGATTTGGACATCTATCAACAAATGGTCACGATCGTCCGGGACCGCCTTCAGGACATGATCAAGAGGGGCATGACGCTCGAGCAAGTGAAGGCGGCAAAGCCGACCCGAGACTATGATCCGATCTATGGCAGTAATTCGGGCAATTGGACGACGGATATGTTTATTGAGGCAGCCTACAAGAGTCTCACGAGCAACACTCGCGGAGGCGATGCAAAGAAGTAGTGAGGAGCGTAGTTATGAAACATAGATTGCTGATCTTAGTCTCATTGAGTGCATTAACTGTTCTGATGTTCGGCGCTTCTTTGGCGTTCGCGCACCATTCGGCGGCGGCAACTTACATCCACGGCAAGAATGTGAAGATCGAAGGGACGTTAAAGGAGTTTATCTGGCGCAATCCGCACTCCTTTATGAAAGTGCAGGCCCCTGATGAAAAAGGGGAGATGCAGATGTGGGTCATCGAAGGTGCTGCAGCCGCCGTCTTTGCTGAACAAGGCGTCACGGCAAATGCTATGCGGCCTGGGGACCACGTCATTGTTACAGGGTATCCCGGACGTATTGAAGAGGACCATCGACTATTGCTTCTGACCATCGAACGGCCATCAGACGGCTTCAAATGGCAGGGTCCCGCTGCCGCTCTGCAATGATTACGCCCATGAGTCGAGTATGCATACTCCTGGCAGCCTTCGCGCTGCTCGTTTCACGTAATCTCGCCGCGCAAACGGCGCGTGCAGCTGCTCCTCACGATTTGACGGGATACTGGGTATCGGAAGTAACCGAAAAGTGGCGTTACCGCATGGTCGTACCCGACAAAGGCGATTACATTCAGGTGCCACTCAATCCAGAAGGCCGTAAAGTCGCCAATGCCTGGGACCCGGCGAAAGATCAAGCCAGCGGCGAGGCGTGCAGATCGTACGGTGCCGCGGGTCTGCTGCAAGTGCCAGGCCGGCTCCACATTTATTGGCAGGATGACAACACCCTGCGAATGGATACGGACTCCGGGACCCAGACACGCCTCTTTCATTTCCGTGGTTCACCGCCACCGAATGAAACACCTTCGTGGCAAGGATACTCGGTCGGCCAGTGGGGCGGAGATGATCCGCGGGACCGGCGTGATGGCCAGGGCGGGCCGGTTCAGGATCCGACGGGCCGCTTAGTCGTGGCTAGAGAACAGCGGAAGGAATCGGATTATCTCAAGGTTGTTACCACCCACATGCGTCCGGGATACGTGCAGAAGAACGGCGTTCCTTATAGTGGCAACGCGATCCTGGAAGAATACTTCGATGTGTTTTCGGATCCATATACTCGCAACACGTGGCTGGCGGTGACGACGATGGTTACCGATCCACAATACCTGATCGAACCGCTTATCATGCACGCGCATTTCAAGAAAATTCCGGACAATTCCGGATGGGATCCGACGCAATGCAGCGCCAACGAACCGCGATAATGGAGGAGGATCGGGCGATGAGATTCACAACGATCATCAACTGGAAGGTGACCCACATTTGGTTTCTCCTGGTTTTGCTGGTGCTGCTGCCAAGCCGGCCGGTCGGGGCCCAGGTGGATCTCACCGGCGAGTGGTCACCTCGCGTGTACAACGACCACATGGATGTTGGCGACTACACCGGAATCCCGCTCAACCAAGCCGGGCGCCTCAGGGCGGAAAGTTGGCATCCGGAACAACTCGATCTTCCAGAAAATCTGTGCAGACCGCATCCCATCGACATCGGGTTACGTGTCTCGGTTTCACAATTGCGCATTACCAGAGAGATGGACGAGGAAACGCGGCAGCCCGTCGGCCTGCGGCTGCACGTCGCCTGGCAGGAGCCCGAACAAGTGATTTACCTGGATGGCCGTCCACATCCTTCTCCGAATGCGCCTCACAAGTGGTCCGGATTTTCGACCGGACATTGGGAACGCAACACGTTGGTATACACGACCGACCATCTCAAGGAGGCGTATCTCACCCGTACTGGAGTTCCCAAAAGCGACAAGGCAACGGTGACGACGCGAGTCCATAGATACGGAAATGTTCTGACCATCATCTTTATCATTAATGATCCTGCTTATCTGACGGGGCCTTACATTCGCGAATCGAGTTGGATCTATGATCCCAACCAGGTGATACCTCCGTTTCCTTGTGAAATCACGCCGGATGGAACCATCATTCCAGCGGGAAAAGTGCCAAGTTTTCTGCCTGGCAGGAATGACATCCTTGCCGACTTTGCGACAGAATACGGGATTCCTCTCGAGGCGACTCTGGGCGGCGAGGAGACCTTGTACCCCGAGTACATCAAGAAGATGAAAACCATGAAGGTCGCGCCTCGCACTTCGACGGAGCACTATAGGCGTACTCAATGAGAAACACGATCAAAGTCTCTTCAGGGATTTTCCTGATCGCACTCATGTTTGGTTTTTGGGCGAGCGCGCGCGCCCAGAGTGAAATCAGTCTGCTTGCCGTTGGTCCCATGCGTGCGCCCACTCAGAAGATCATTGCCAACTTTGAGACGAAAACGGGCCGCAAAGTCAAAGTAACGTACGGCAATGGTGTCGAGACCAGAAGGATGGTTGCCAAAGGCCAGGGCCTTGATGTGTCGATCATCATCGCGCCGTTTCCAGGCGCGATCGCCTCGGGAACCGTCATCCCCGAAAGCGCCACACCGATTGTGAACATTCTGACGGCCGTTGGCGTGCCGAAGGGCCGTCCCAAGCCCGACATCTCTACACCCGCCGCAGTGAAAAAAGCGCTCCTCGCCGCGGAGAGCATCGGGTATGAGGACCCCGATTTCACGGTCGCCGGGCAGGGTCCCTGGGAAACGCTGACCAAGCTCGGCATTGCCGACCAGGTCGCAACAAAGAGTCAAGTTGAACTTGGCCCCGGCGCCCAAGGCATTTCTCCGACTGCCACCAACAACGCGATCAAAACCTCGAAGCGGCTGGAGAATGGAGACATTGACATCGGCATGCTGATGCTCAGCGACATGCTTCCCGAGAAGGACAAATACGACATCGTAGGGGTTCTACCCCGGGAAATTTCTACGCCCGTTGCGGTTGTAGGATTCATCTCCACTCACGCAAGCGACCCGACGGCTGCCAGGGCGCTCCTCCAGTACCTCGCATCGCCCGAAGCCCAGTCCATCTGGAAAGAAGCAGGATATGAGCCATATCGCTGAGCGCGGCGAAGTCGGAATAACGCCGGTTTCCACCGACGGTTGACGCTCAAACCATCTTTCATCGCGCTCTCATAGAACTTTTTGGCACTCCGGTTGATAGTTTAGGAACAGACCCGGCGGTAACGCGCCAGCGGTTTTGTCTGCGGCAGAGATGACTATTTCCGCCGCGAAGAAACTCGTGAGGAAGGCGGAAACGATCGTGTCCGCCTCGGAGAAGTCGATTTCCGTCGCGCAGACGATCGTTTCCACAACGGACAGCGTCGCTGTGTATATATAAATGATCGAATGCGGTCCGGGGACGACCGTATACGTTCCATCTATAACGAAGAGGCGTTCACAAATAACCGTCCTCGCCTTGGACACCGATTTTTGCAAGACGGAAACAACCGCTTCGGCTCTCGAAACCGTCGTTTCCAATTCGGAAATAATTATTTCGAGAGAGCCGTCCGGAACTCGATCATTCGCTGGGTTTTGAGGGTCGCCGCAAATAACCGTTTCCGTTATGGGAACAATTGTTTGTATATCGGAAACGATTATTTGCGCACCGGAAGCGATCGCCGGTGTTCCAGGAACAATCGTTTCCGTGGCGGAGAAGATCGACTCGTTGATGGCCGTGATCGTTGACAGAGTCAAAATACATCCTTCGCATTCGTCAACGATCGTGGATGACCTAGAGATAATCGTCAACGAAAAGGAATTGATCGTGACAATGATTTCGTCGAAAGGAAAAACGGCAAGCGGGACAGAGACGGGATTTGCGGTTCGCTTAAAAAACGCTGCTTGACAGCCGAACAGTGCTCTCCTTATGGTCAGGCTCACAGGAGGTCAGTGATGCGAAGACGGCGGATGTTGCAGAGTATGGGCGGATTTATGGCGGCCGCTGCGTTCCCTCTTGAAACGGTTGGGCGTCGAGCGATGCAGGAGGGCACGCCGGCCGACATTACCGGGCGGCTCGCGCGGTACATGGTCGCCGCTCGAGATCGCGAGCTACCTCCGAGAGTGCTTCAGGCCGCGAAGCACCGCGTTCTCGATACGATCGCTGCGATCATCTCGGGCGCCCAATTGAAGCCGGGCGAAATGGCGATTCGTTATGTCCGTTCCCAGGGAGGCCCAGCAGAAGCCTCGGTGCCGACCACCAACATCAGAACATCGGCGATCCATGCGGCACTGGCCACCGGCAT
>WNEW01001554.1_pt1 | contig 11247 bp, 6 predicted proteins | sample 5399891 | NCBI WGS metagenome assembly WNEW01 (sample SAMN13153336, study PRJNA577476) | soil metagenome | isolation source: 40 cm grassland meadow soil pre-rain plot 5 | place: USA:California | collected 2015-09-08 | reverse complement strand
GTGCGTGTACATGGTGTGTTAAGAAGAGGAAAGGTGGGGCGCGACGCGGAGAAGAAGGCGATCGGGCACGAACCCAGGTTACTCCGCCGACAAAGCGAGGCAGCAAGCCGAGGGAATCAGACAATATCGATTCGGACGCAAGCCCGAGCGCCTGAAAGGTCTCGCAGAAACGCTGGCCTTGCCAAACGAGGCAGGCAATTGAAGTCTGGCGTGTTGCGAAAGGCTTAACTGCCGTGGACAAGATCAGTCGTAACCGTACTGGAAGGACCCAAAATCGCCGCGGTCGTCGAGCGTGAATACACGCTGAAGCTATGAGAGGAGCGCGAAGCGCAAGGCCGTCGGGACCGCAATGTCCCAAACCCAAATCAGTTCCAGAATAGCGGCAGGCTGAACGTTCCGCTGAACAGCGCCAAACAGCCTCAGCGCCCGCAACCTGCAGCAGGAACATTTGGTCCTTTAAACCCGCCGACCCGACCAACCGGATCGAAGTTCACATAGGCTCGTAGTGTGACACTCGACGCAGCCCCCCTCTTCCGAGTAGAGGAAGCCACTATCAATCCTTAGGTATCCCCTTGGCTGTATCCGCCGTTTCCGGCATCGTGCCCGTTTAGGTTCTCCGTAACCGATAGTGACCGCCTCCCTCACAGACCCGAGCGTGCACCTTGATGCACTCGGTTCCTCAAAGCGAACTCACCGGTACTGGCGCCGGTTTCCATGGCCGCGACAAACGAGGTCGTAATAACGGATGCCGCCTGAGAAGTTGCTCATAAGCTGGCCAGGGCAGAGTATTCCCACGAGTCCTTCGGTTGAGCCATTTGTGCCAGATGCGCCGGACCTTCTCGTGAAACTCCACAAGACTGCGGAGATTCGTTGAACGTCCGTAATACTGGTAGTGGCCACGAAGTTTCCGATTGAGCGCTTCTTGCTGCGCGTCTACCGGGTCATGCCGATGTTCGCGACACCATTCGGTCATCGCTTTGAGACTGCGCCGGAGTCGCTTTCTCATCGTGCGGACATGAATCGTGCAGTTCCCCTTCCGGCTTCGCTTACAAATATGCGTGAATCCGAGAAAATCGAACGTTGCCGGTTTCGGCTCACCTGGTTTCTCGGATTTGGCGAGGGCTTTGCGCCCAAACTCCATCAGCCGAGTTTTGTCCGGATGCAGCGTCAATCCGTACTTCTCAAATCTCTTTTTCAGCACATCGAGCACTTTCTCGGCGTCCTCCCGATACTGGAAGCAGAGAATGAAATCGTCGGCAAAACGGATCTCGTAGGCTTCGCCTTTCAGCCGGGGCTTCACGACGGTCTCGAACCATTCGTCGAGCACGTAGTGAAGGTAGATATTGGCGAGCAAGGGACTGATGACCTGCCCTTGTCCCGTTCCCGTTTCGCTGACCAGCAATCGGCCATCTTCGATCACGCCGACGTTGATCCATTTCCCGATCAGTCTCAGGATTACTCCGTCACAAACCCTTTTCTCGATCATCTCCGTGAGCAGACTTCTGACGATCGCGTCGAAGTATCCTGCAATATCGGCTTCCAGAATCGTCGAGATCGGTCGTCGACAGATGACCCGGCCAACCTCGTCCAGTGCATCCTGTGGGCCACGACCCGGACGGAATCCCCAGGAGCAATCCAGGAAATCTTGTTCATAGATCGCATTGAGTAGATCGACCGCCGCTTTCTGCACGATCTTATCTTCCCGCGAAGGTATCGAGATCGGTCTCTGCCGTCCGTCCTCCTTCGGAATGTAGATCCTTCGCAATGGCTGCGCTCGATATTTCCCGCTCTTTAAACGATCATGAAGCTGTTGCAGATTCTCCTGGACCCCCGTTGCGTATTCCGTGTAGGTGACGCGATCCACGCCCGCGCTGGCATCCTTCCGCAGATCTTTGAATGCCTCGTGCAATGCCTCCATCGTCAGAAGATGAGCGATCGATGAAAACTTTCGCGTCCTGTCTTCCTTCGCCAGTTCAGCTATTCGGATGTGTTGTGGTGACATGGTTCTCGATCTCGGAGTATCGTCATGTTTCCCTCATCCGATTCGTTCGTTTGTTCGCCCCTTCCCTCCAATGGGTACCGTGGCCGCCACAATGTCCGTGGCCCTGCGGTTCCCCATCTTCACCGGTACTATGGGCTCATAAGATCCCTCCCAATCCGTCGTCTGCGATCTCTGGTTTCCCTCGACCGCAAATTACCTCTACACATCCGAGGAGACTGAGAGGTTTTCCCAAGTTCCTGGAGAATCCGTGTGAAAGCGTGCCTCAGGCTAGAAACTCCGGCGGCTTCGGCCCTCCTCGCTTTAACGGTGGACCGAATTCTGCCTTCGACCGACTTCAAAAGTCTCGGCATCCGCAAGGCATAGATTTCGGAGCTGAATCCTCGCGGCCCACTTCCTCGCTGTCTACGCTTCTCTCTCGCCGGTCACCCGGCGAAAGGCAAGACTCGCTACCGACCTGCCCGCTACGGCTTTAGCCGGACTGGACTTTCACCAGTTGGATTGTTTCGAAAGGTTTCATCCGCTCACTGGAATCCCCCTTCCCCAAGCTTTGCTTGGCGCGATGAAACGCCTATCCTCCGATGTTCTTCAGTCGCCGCGTTGCGCAACGGTGAATGGCTTCAGCGTCCACGCGAATGTGAGTATTCCGGAACACGACAGAATGAGATCGGAACGGCTTTGCCGATATGCCGCACGCACGGCCAGCCGTCGCAACGGAGCGTCTATCGGAATTACCTGATGGACGATTGCTCTATCGGCTTAAACGTCCATGGCGGAACGGCACGACAGCTGTGATTTTTGAGCCCCAAGATCTGCTTGCCAAACTTGCAGCTCTCGTCCCTGCGCCCCGTGTTCACCTCGTTCGCTTTCACGGGATTCTCGGTCCGGCGGCAGCTTGGCGGGCGTTGATTATTCCAGCTGGTGCTGCTGCGGCGCCGGTTGCAACCACTGAGTGCGCAGCGGCGCAGTGTGATTCGATTGTCTCAGCGGAATCCGTTGATGCAGGAGCTACCGAATGGGCGGAACAAAAATCAGCAGCACTGCGCCGCAATTATTCGTGGGCTCAACTGATGAAGCGTGTGTTTGCGATTGATGTCTTACAGTGTGATCGGTGTGGTGGCGTCATGCGGATCATCGCTGCAATTCATCCGCCGGACACGACGCGGAAGATTCTGGACTGCCTCGGTCTTCCCAGTCGGGCGCCCCTCTGACGCCTGCCGTCCGCGAACCCGCCTCTCTCTTCGATCAGTACTAAACCTCAAATACTGAAGACGTCCGGAAGTGTGCTTATTTCCACGTCGCGTCTGGCCATTCGCTGCGCCTGTAGCTTATTTCGAGTGATTCCCGGGCTTTTTTCCGCCGTCCCGCGGCGTTATTTCCTCCGTTCTGCCGGCCTCTGAGTTACCACAACCTGCATTTCTAGAGATCGTAGTGATCGGCCGCAGGCTGACCCGCGGCCACACGCTGCTTATTCTTGCTATCCGCGCTTGGACTGGCCGACGCGGAGATTCTGGAGAGCGAATTCCGGCCGGAGATATCGGCGGTCGATTTGATCGGCCTGCCGAATTACCACGTCTATGTGAAGCTGATGATCGATGGGGTGGTGTCGCGAGCGTTTAGTGGGGAGACGCTCGGAACAGAGTCGCTTTTGAGCGATCACGCCATCAAAGGAGCTCGTTATTGAATTTTGCGCATGGCGGAGAAGACAGTTCCTGCATGAACCGCACCGCGCGCTTCAACGCCCATGCCCGTATCGGCGGAGAAGGAGAGTTCTGCATCCTCCGCTCCAGCGATGGATACGAGCACGAGGTCGTCATAGTCCTTCTTCAGCAGGGTGCGCGAAGCTTCCCACGCATCACCAGACATGAGGTTGAGCGGCATCACCAGCCAGGACACCACTGGGTTTCAGCTTGCGATCCGCGAGGACTAATGGCAATAGTGGGCGACAACGTCCGGCACTTCAAAGAGCGACCTCAAACACTGATTCCGTCCGGTTGGCAAGCACGCGACCGGATTCCGCGCGCGGTTTGTAGTGAGCCGTGGTTTGGGTTTTTGACGTGGCGATGTGGGTTTTTGGTTTGGGATTGTGGCGCCCTGGGTTGGTTACACTTGCACCTTCACAGCGACGTCGAGGGGGCAGGAGTAAAACCTGGACACAAGCGGATGACGGCGCGCAGTGGCCGTCATTACAGTGTCGCGCGGTAGCGCTGCCACTCTTCCTTCAGTTTTGTCATGAGTTCGACAAATTGTGGGTCGTTCCGCAAACTGTTCAGGTAGGCGTCCTTCTCGAAAAGCGGATAGCAGGGGAAACCACCTTCTGCCGCCGTCTTCAGCCACTCGAGCGCCGGTTTCGTTTTGTTCATTAGCGCGTAAGCGACGGCAATGTTGTAAGCGGTATGATGAAAGTGCCCGTAGCCCTTTCCGATTGTAATTGCACTTTTGATCGCCGCCTCGGCTTCGCGCTCTTTGCCGTCCTTGGCCAGCAGCATGGCCTTCACACTCGTGACGGCTCCTCCTTCGTCGCGCGGATAGCTCCGTAAGAACTCCTCAATGACGTTCTCGACTTCTTTTGTTTTCTCCAGATGCAGTAGAGCAGTGGCTGCATATAGACTCCAAGGGGAGGATGTGACTTCTCGCGGAATGCGGTTAAACACGGCGAACGCTTCCTCATACTTTGTCTGATACAGTTTGATAACGCCGAAGCGAAACCTTGCCAGAGTATTGCTTGGATTGATGGCGACGGCCTTATCGATTTCTTCCCAAGCTTTGTCAAACAAGCCAATGTGCGAGTAAACGAGACCCAATTCACGGTGGACGTCATCCAGCGCCGGATTCAAAGCCAGTGCGCGGCGGTATTCCTGAATGGCCTGTTCGTGCGGGAAGCGATTGGCGTCCGTCCACAAGATCACTCCGCGCGCGAAGTGGGCTTCAGCAAGGTTTGGATCCAGCGACAGCGCCTTATCGACGGTCACGGAAGCTCGCTCCGTCAGCTTTCTTGCCTCGACATCAGAGGTGAAATAGAAGGCCTTGATGTTGTAGGCGCGAGCAAGTTCGGCGTAGGCTGCAGGGAAGCTCGGATCCACGGCCACAGCGCGCTCCAGCATGCTGATTGCGGTCTGGTTGTCTTCAGGATTTTCGCGCACGACGTAATACTTTCCGCGCAAGTAGTAATCGAATGCTTCTGGATTCCTGGTAGACGGCGTGATCAGCTGTTTTTTTTGTTGGGCCGAAACCGTGAGGTTGAGAGCTTTGAATATATTGAGTGAGATGTCGTCCTGCAGAGCGAAGGTATCAATCAACTCCCGGTCGAAGGTCTCTGCCCATAGCGAGGTGCCGTCTTCAGCCCTGAGTAGATTCATGCTGACTCTGATGCGGTCGCCCGCGCGTTGAATCGTTCCGGCGAGCACCGAATCCGCTTGCAATTCGCGGGCAACCTCCATCGGATTGATGTCCTGTTTCTCGTAGCGGCGCACAGCGCTGATGGGACGGACGATGAGTTCTGGCATCTGGCTAGCTTTAGTGATAACCGTATCCGCAATGCCCAACCCGAGATAGTCGTCGGCTTTTTCCTGGTTCAACGATTTCAATGGCATTACCACCAGGGACTTGATGACCGCTACCGGTTGCCGGCCACCGGCTTTCCACGGCATCAAGTATGCAAACGCTGACAATAGCGCCAACGCTGCAACGGATAGCGCGGCACGTGGAACGATGAGCGTACGCCACTTGCGTGTGGACGCGGGCAGTGCCGCTTCATCCAGATAGCTGCAGATTCGATCGAGGTCCCTGATGAGGTCTTCCAGCGTTTGATACCGGCGATCCCTTTCCTTCTGCAAACACTTTCGTGCGAGTTGTTCTACCTCTGCCGACGCCTGCCCGCCGTGGCTGAGCCGCATAGGCGGAGGCTCGCGTGTCAAAATCGCGGCCAGAGTTTCGTCCACGCTTTCGCCGGCAAACGGTTGTTGCGCAGTCAGCATCTCATACAGCAATGTTCCAAAGCTGAAGATATCGCTACGACGATCCAGTTCGTCTCGACGCACCTGCTCCGGCGACATGTACGGCACGGTCCCTGCAATGGTGCCCGCTTCGCTCAAGAGAGTTCTCTCCGTTGCCAGTTCGCTCTCGGGGATTGCGTTGTCGCGCAACGTCTTCGCGAGTCCGAAATCCAAAACCTTGGGCTGGCCGCGGGAGGTGAGCATGATATTGTGCGGCTTGATATCGCGATGCAAGATCCCATGGGAATGCGCCTCAGCCAGCGCCGCCGCCACTTGCCGGGCAAGATTCAATGCCTGTCTCAATTCCAGCGGGTTGTACTTGATTCGTGTAGCGAGAGTTTCACCTTCGATGTATTGCATTACGATGAAGCTGAGCCCGTTCTCATCGCCGACTTCATGAATCGTGCAGATGTTCGGATGGTCCAGCGTCGCCGCGGCTTGGGCCTCACGAAGGAATCGCCTTTTAGCTCGTTCGTCAGTAAGCGAGGGAGACAAAACCTTGATCGCTACCCTTCGGCCAAGTTTGATATCTTCAGCCAGGTAGACTTCGCCCATTCCTCCGGCGCCGATTTGTTCGCGGATCTCGTAATGCCCCAAACACTGGCCTTTGGTAAGCGAAGTCTTCTCGATCGTTGCCGCTTCCCTCCTTACGCCGACGGCTGGCTTGGCCATAAAACTGCCGGCATCGTCAAACGAAGACAGGAGCGCTTCAACTTCGCGGCGCATCGTTTCCTCGGCACCGCAAACTTCGTCGAGAAATTGCGCTCGCTCGTCGGGTCTGTGCCGCAACGCGGCATCAAAAACTTCTTTTACTCGCTCCCATTGTTCGTTTGTCATTTTTTAGACGGTCTTCTTCATCTCGTCAATTCGCGATGCAGCCAGGCCCTTGCTACATTCCAATCTCGCGCCGCCGTTGCCCGCGAGATCTTCAGGGCTTCCGCCGTCTCTTCCAGACTCAAACCGCTAAAGTATCGAAGCTCGACAAGGCGGACTTGTTGCTCGTCGATCTCCGCCAGACGATTTAGAGCCTCGTCCAGGGCAATCAAATCCACGTCCTGCTCGTCAACCGTCATGAGTAACGCTTCTTCCAAAGGCACTTTAACCGCGTCGCCGCCGCGCTTTTCTCGATGTTTGGCGCGAGCATAATCAACCAAAATATGGCGCATCACTCGTGCGGCGAATGCAAAAAACCCCGAGCGGCTTTGCCATTGAATGCCCGTCTGGCCGACTAACCGCACATACGCGTCGTGAATCAACGCGGTTGTTTGCAGCGTCTGGGCCCGGCGTTCGCTTCTTAAATATCTCGCCGCTTGACGATGTAGTTCTCCATAAACCAGCGGCATCAATTCATCAAACGCACTGCGGCGCCCGTCGCTCCATTCGCGTAACAGCTTGGTTATTTCCTGTTGTTGATTCATCCCAACTTCGCTTTCGGATTGGACATCCTGCAGGAGGATATGCCCACGGATCGGGTCAAGTCAAAGTTGACGAATCGCGAAGCCACGAAGTTTTTTGAGATGGTTTTTGCTGTTTTGTCGCCCTTATGTATGAAGGGACAAAACAAGCGGGCCTTAGAGGATCGACTTTGTATCGGGGTGGAGTTTTCGCTCTCTTGCGATCCGGCGGAGGGGAACGGTGATGCATAGATCAATAAAAACACTATTTGAGGTTAGGCGCGAGATTGGAGTACGAAACGGAGCGATGACATCCTTTGTGCCGATTCAACCTGGCCGGGGTGCTTGCTGCCGGGGATTTAAATAAACCAAGGGGAAAGAAAACATGAGGCAGTCCAATGTTGCAGTGAAATGGGTGTCGCGTATCCTCCCGGCGCTTGTGTTGCTGGGGATCGCGCCATTGATGAGCGCCGAACAATATACGGCCACTCCGATTCAACACCTGGTGGTTATCTTCCAGGAAAACGTTTCCTTCGACCACTACTTCGGCACCTATCCCTTCGCCACGAACCCGCCGGGCGAACCGGCCTTCCATGCACGGTCCGGCACGCCGACGGTAAATGGTCTGTTGAATGCGGGCCTACTAAACAATAACCCGAATGCGGCCAACCCTAAACGGCTGGATCGCGTTCTCTCCCAACTCGTCACCTGCGACCAGGATAATCGTTACAAGGACGAACAAACCGCCTTTGACCACGGTCTGATGGACAAGTTCGTGGAAACTCTCGCCGGATCGACTTGCGCCGACAAGAGCATCGTGATGGATTACTACGATGGCAACGTCGTGACTGCGCTTTGGAACTATGCGCAGCACTTCGCCATGAGCGACAATTCCTTCAGCACCACGTTCGGACAGTCCACGACTGGTGCGCTGAATCTAATTTCCGGCCAGACCCACGGAGCGACTACTCCGGACATCGCAGGCAATGTTTCCAATGGCACCATCATTGGCTCTCCTCGCCCTATTGCTGCGTTCGATGACTGCACCATCGCCTCGGCCCCGAAGGCAGCGATGTCCGGTACGAATGTAGGCGATCTACTCAATGCCAAGGGAATTACCTGGGGATGGTTCCAAGGCGGCTTCAGACCTTCGTCGGTGGTAGGGGGTACGGCCGTTTGCGCGACGGCGCATACCAACATTGCCGGCGCCTTAGTGACCGATTACATTCCGCACCACGAACCGTTCCAATATTATCCCAGCACGCACAACCAGCATCACCTGCCTCCAATTGCTCCGGTCGGGCAGACGGATCAGGCGAATCATCAGTACGATCTCAGCGACTTCTTCACTGCTCTCGCCGCCGGCAATCTCCCGGCCGTCAGCTACCTGAAGGCCGCCGCGTACCAGGATGGTCATGCCGACTACTCGGACCCTCTCGATGAGCAGACGTTCCTTGTCAATACGATAAATACAATCATGAAGTCGCCTTTCTGGAAGAACACCGCAATCATTGTTCTGTATGACGACTCTGACGGCTGGTACGACCACGTCATCGGCCCCATCGTCAATCAGTCGAACACCCCCGACGACACTCTCACCGGCATTGCCTCGTGCGGCACGCCGAAAGCGGGAGCGTATCTAGCCCGTTGTGGATATGGCCCGCGCCAGCCTTTGCTGGTAATCTCGCCCTTCGCCAAACAGAACTTCGTTGACCACGGCGTGACGGACCAATCTTCCGTTTTGCGCTTCATTGAAGATAATTGGGGTCTCGGAAGAATTGGCAATCAGTCGACCGATGCCATCGCCGGGTCGCTTTTTCCCATGTTTGATTTTTCGCACGCGGCCGCCGGCCGCAGGCGATTGATTCTAAATCCAGCCACTGGACAGCCGGTTGCTGGGAATGATGACGAAGGCGGCCACGGCCAGGACCGCCAGTGAGACCTTCGACGAAATCAATTGGCGGGTGGTGCTTGCAGCTATCGCGGTGTTTCCGCTTCCTTCCCGCTCGCCAGCCGGACTCGGCTGAGCCACCCAAACCGATAGCGGCCTGCCGTGGAGATGCAGCAATCGCCAGGCTCACGTTCACTCGCTTTTGTTTACAAAAAGTCATCCGATGGTTAGTTTTCGGCACTTCAATCGCAATAAAACAAACCGGGCAAGAACGCCGCAGGGCGTGGAGCGGACGAATGCGTACGATGCGAATATTGCTGGTGGTTTGCGCGCCCATTTTGGGCATTCTCTCCATTTCGGCTCAGACGCCGGTTGGCAACCCGCCCTCATTTAGTCTGCGCGAAATGCCGTATCAACGCCCCGAGTCCTGCCTGCCCTGCCATCAGCGGCAATACAACGAGCTTCGCAGTTCGGTAAAAGCGGGATATCGCAACGTCAGCCCGTTATTCAACGGTCTCGAAAGTTCGGCGAATTTTCTGAGCGGCGGGCGATTGCGGCCGGTTTACAAAGACAGCACGAAGCTGACGACATCGAATACGCCACTCAACAGTAATCTTGTCAGCACGCCCGCATTTACAAATATCAATCAGGTTCAAGCGGGATTCTGCCAGAGCTGTCACAATCCGCATGTCGTCCTGATGGGCGAAGATCCTCAGAAGCGGGAGGTGCCGGAGCTGCCCGGTGTCGGAAATGACTTTCGGCCGGATCTGTTCCGTCCCCTTCGCGATTATGCGATGGTTGACGGCAACGGCAGACAAATCCTGCCGACAGAACCCGGTGGCCTTGCGCCTCAGGGAGCGCGGCCATCCATGGGCGCGGCCGGCATCACCTGCGACGTGTGCCACAACGTGATGGGCCCGCACCTGGAACGCAGCTTCCAGCACGATGGCTTTGCAAACATGTCGCTGCGAATACAAAACTCCATCGATAAAGTCGGACCATTCTTGTTTCCCGCTGCCGTGAAGGGCAGTTTTCACGTCGCCAGCCGCGACCCCGACCGCATCGCATTCCTTCGCAGCGGCAACTTCTGCAACGGCTGTCACGATGTGCGCGTGGCGGGCGTCGGATCGATGACCGCCTTCGAAACGGACGTCAATGCGGGCGGTGCGGGCGTGACTCATTACAGGTTGGAGAACCTGAGCACGGAATGGTCGATCGGCCCATATAACAGCACCAACAATCCGTTCGGCAAGGTGATTCGCTGCCAGGATTGTCATATGTCGCTGTTCCCTTATGCCGGGAGCTCTACTTACAGCGTTGGCGATCTCAAGATCACAAGCCCGACGCCTGCTGTTTTCCCGACGAATTTTGCGGCCGTGCCCGGCGTGTCTACCGATTTCAATTTCCCACTTCCGCAACGGCCGGTCGTGACTCACTACTTGACCGGTGTCGATGTTCCGATCCTTTCGCCCAGTGAGCTTCGCGCGCGGCTTGGCCCGGATTATCCGGATCCATACGAGCCCGGAACGGACGAATACGGCATTCCGAAGGCACTGGCCAGCCGACGGGCGGACCTTTTGAAAGCGGCGGTGCGGATCTCGCTGGACAAGACGGATCGCACAGTTCGTCCGGGCGGAACGTTCAACGTCCGCGTGACCGCTGTTTCGTTGACCGGGCATCGATTCCCCGCGGGCTTTTCGCAAGAGCGAACGAGCTACATCGAACTGTCGGTGAAAGACAAGAACGGTTTTTTGATTTACCAGTCGGGCTATCAAGTGGACAAACCTCACCCGAATACCGGTGAGGCAGGCCCGGACGGCAGCCTCGATGACGAGGATCTCGAACACTTGATCGCCGTCGTCGATCCCGGAAGGCACACCGAGACGTATTCGCCGGGGCCCGATGCGAACGGTGGCCGGAATCTGGTGTTCTGGCACGGACCGGACAAGGGACCGGAGTCTCGTGTCT
>WNEW01002033.1_pt1 | contig 11253 bp, 15 predicted proteins | sample 5399891 | NCBI WGS metagenome assembly WNEW01 (sample SAMN13153336, study PRJNA577476) | soil metagenome | isolation source: 40 cm grassland meadow soil pre-rain plot 5 | place: USA:California | collected 2015-09-08 | reverse complement strand
TTTTTTCAAGCGCGTTTCGTTTCATTTCCAGATTTGCCGTCGCGTAAATTTGAGTCGTTTTTGCATCGACGTGACCCAGGAAGTCTCGAATCATGTCGATCGAGATTCCACTCTGTAAGAGGTGCATTCCCTTTGCATGGCGACTATGTCTTTAGAGACATAGTCGCCACTATGTACCCTTCCCGACTATGTCGTGTGATGAATGGTCAGTTTCAAGCTCCATGTGCAATCACAGGGAGGAGAGTGAATAAGCTTGGTTCGATTACACGACATAGTTTGGGACGTTCCTAAAGACTATTGAGGAAGGCGAGCAGCGAATCTCCTGGCCGGTAGCGGCCTCGCCGACCGCGCCGTGGCGTCGTTTTGGCGAGCGCCTTTTCTTTCATGGCGAGTGTCGCAGCCAAGTAGATTTGAGTTGTCTCAACCGACTCATGCCCGAGCCACAACGCGATGACAGAACGATCAACACCCCCTTGTAAAAGGTCCATGGCCATCGTATGCCTCAAGCGGTGAACAGTGACACGCTTTTGGGTCAAGGAAGGGCAGATCTTGGAGGCAGTCCGTCGATGCTTGTTCAGAAGGTATTGCACGCCGTGGACACTGAGCCGTTCCCCTTTGGCGCTGGGAAACAGCACGTCTTTGTAACCTCGTTGGGGTTCCCGCAACCAGGCTTTTAAAACGGTACGCGGCGATTTGGCGATAGGTGTACATCGTTCTTTGCGTCCCTTGCCGACGACGCGCACGTGAGCGCCGGTTCCGAGGACAAGATCCGCGCGTTTCAGTCCGGTCATTTCGGATAATCGCAGACCCGTTTGCACTGCCACGAGGATAAAGGCGTGATCGCGGCGACCAGACCAAGTGTGCTGATCCGGAGCAGCCAGCAAGGCATCTACTTCAGAACGCGTGAGAAAGTCGACCAAAGTCCGCGTGAAACGCTTGCTGGGGATGGCCAACACGCGCTGGATCTGGGCAGAGTGGGCTGGCGCCTCGAAGGCGGTGTACCGGAAGAAGGAATGGATCGCCGTCAACCGCAAATTCCGGCTGCGAACGCTCAAGCCTTGCTGCTTCTCCAGACTATCCAAAAATGTCACGACCAAAGGGGCATCGATCTCCTCGAAGTTCAGACGGGATGGCGGCTTATGCAACCGCTCTTCGGCGAACTTCAGGAATTGTCGGAAGGTGTCTCGATAGGAACTGATCGTGTGAGGGCTCGCCCGTCGTTGCTGCATCAGGCGCTGTGTGAAAAAACGTTCCAAGAGCGCAGGGAAGCTGGGGAGAGTAGTCATTGTCGTCCTTCCCAGCGGTGCTCAAGCCTGCGCATCGCCTCGCGCATCAGTTCCGGCGAACCGCTCAAATACCACTGCGTGTCGGCGACATGCACATGGCCAAGATAAGCCGACAAGATTGGCAGTCGGCGCTCAGGATCCTGATTGGATCGATACCAATGCAGGAGTGTGTTTGTCGCGAATCGATGCCTCAGGTCGTGGAGGCGGGGCCCCCGTTTGTCGGATGGTCCGCGCAGGCCGATCTGCCGGGACAGCACGTAGAACGTTCGATGAATGTCTCCGCCATCCAACCGATTTCCCCAACTGGAGACGAACAAAAAGGATGAGACCGGCCGGTTTGCCCAATGGCGATTGCGTCTGGTGATGTAGTTTCGGAGGACTTGGCAGGTCGAGGAATGCAAAGGCACCAGACGCGTCTTGCCGAACTTGGCGCCACGGATCGTTAACACTCCGGTTTTGAGATCGACATCTTGAAGCTCAAGATTGCGCGCTTCGCTCAGGCGCAAGCCTGAAACGCTCAACAAACCGAAGAGGCAGTAGTACACCCAAGGCCGCAGCTTACCGCGTTCATAACGGCATGGCATCTTCAGCGCAGCTCGCAGTAAGCTTGCGATCTCCTCATCCGAGTATAGATAGGGTCGCGCGCTCTTCGGTTGGAAAGGCAGCAAACCCGGCAGTGGGATCTGGGTGCGCGGATCTGTCGCACTGCGATGAGATGCAAATACCCGCACGAAGCTCAGTCGTTGTGCCCAATGCGCCGGTTGAACCTTCCGAGGTTGTTGCGCCCAGGTAAGGGCTAACGCCTGGGTGATATAGGAGGCACGGCGCTGCTCCATAAATGCGGCGAAATCGAGTAATCCTTTGCCGGCTTTATGCAGCTTGAATCCCAGAGCACGCCGCATGCTCAGATACTCCTGAACAGCCTGCCGCAGCGTGGTCATCGCGCACCTCCCGGCCAAGGCAACGCCAGCGTGCGTAATGCGTCGATATCGACCTTTGCATAAATCGTCGTCGTCTGCGGATGCCGATGACGCAACAGTTCGCCGATCTCACCGAGCGAGGCACCCTGACGCAACATCTCGGTTGCCAATCCATGACGAAACTGATGCGCTCCGTAGGTGGGCGCATTTACTTTGGCGCGCTTGAGGGAATGCCGAACAACCGATCCCACACCGCTGGCGCCTTGAAAGCCCCGGAGCGGCGCTTTGGCACGTAAAAATAAGCGGCGGTTCTCGCTTTCGGGTCGCCCGCGTCGCAAGTATGCGGCGATGGCCTTACCAACCTCCGGCAGTAAAGGTAGCTCGGTGCGCTGGCCCCTCTTGCCGCGCACGCTCAACTGTCCAACGTTCCAGTCAATGTCATCGAGATCGAGAAGGGCCACTTCGCTTGAACGTAACCCCAGTCGCGCGAGCAGGAGCAAGATGGCGTAATCCCGACGCCCCACCGCGGTGCCCCGGTTGACACTGGCGAGCAACTGGCGGACTTGCTCCGTCGTGATCCCGCGGGGAAGCGTCGTCCTCGACCAATTGGGTACCACTGGAACGGCAGCGGCCAAATCTGCTGTCACCTCTCCGCTATAACGTGTGTATTGCAGGAACGAACGCAGCGCCGTCGTCATCAGCTTTGATCGTTTCGGATGCAAGCGTGGCGCCTGACGCTGGACAAATCCGACCACATCGCCGGCACACCAGCGCGGCAGCTTGACTGTTCCATCGCCGAAACGATGGTTGAGGAAACCCCGGATATGCGGCATGTAGTTGATGATGGTCGCCTCAGCCAGGAGGCGCTCCTGACGCAAATAGCGCTCGAATTCTCGTGCGCATTGCTCAACCGGGTTCGACGGCGGTTCCGCCATCTTTTCCGCTGGAGTGACTCCCGCGCCCCTTAAGAACTGAATCAGGTATCTCAACGCCGCTGTATCGCCCTTGTGAATCTGTATGCGGCGAGCTCGATATCGCAGATACTGAACAGCGTGCTCGGAAGAAACGGCGTGCAATCTCACGCCCTTCTGGCCAAGCCAACGGCTGAAACACGCGGCGAGAAGAACTTGTCGGCGAAGCGAGCAAAACGCATATCCCTGCTCGCTGGCCCACTTGGCGAATGGGCCGATATAAGCTGCTAAAGGACCTTCCAATGGCAGCGACAGAACCACTTGATCGTTGACGGTGTATCTCATGTTGACTCCTGGATGAGTTGGAGAACGGCCGTCAAAACTCGATCCGTTCACGAAACCAGCGATTAGCTACGATTCGTTCTTTGTTTTGATACATCGCCCTACGCGATCCAGAAAGCGTTTCTATCGCGTCGCGCGTTCTAGCGATTCCATTCAAACGCGCCGAGCGTCGATGAATAGGCTATCTCACACGCAAGGAAATCGAAGCCCTTCTCGATGCTCCAGATCGTGCCTCCTGGATTGGACGACGAAACTACGCACTGCTGCTCACGTTCTACAACACGGGCGCTCGCCTATCGGAGGTGACAACGCTCAAACGGAGCGCCGTCGTTTTCGGTGCGAGCGCTTCGCTTCATCTCCACGGAAAAGGTCGAAAGGATCGTCAGGTCCCTCTCTGGGCGAATACCGCACGGGTCCTCCGTTCTTGGTTTGCGGAGATCAACAGCGTTCCCAACGACATTGCGTTTCCGAATGCCCGCAAAGGGATGCTGTCCAGCGATGGTGTGGCTTACATCCTCGATGCGGCCGTTCAACAAGCCATCCCGAAGTGTCCCAGTCTCGGAACGAAACGGTAGGACATTTTAGAAAGGATTTTTTTACGGCTGCGTTTCTCAAATATCCCGACGCCATCCGCCGCTCGCTTTCAACGACCAACACCGCTCAAGCTGTCACCGGTCAACTCGAACGCATACGTCGCAACAGCGGAGGCTACTTCCAATCCGACGATGCCCTGGAAATGAAGCTCGGCATGACAATCACGTCACTGGAAAACGGTCGCTGATCAAAAATCACAGGCCGTGTCGAGGAATCACTTCATCAGCTTAACGCCATGTTCGAAGCTCGTTTTGAGAAGGAGTCCTGATATGCGGCCAGACACAACTTTATTGGCAAGCGCCATAACTTTGAAAAGCCTCGCCAAGAACGCTCGGCTTCCCCACATTTCCACAGGTCCGATGACGAAGATAAAAACACTGGAGAAAACTTTCGGAAATACTCCTGCAGAACTTGACGCACACAACTTAATTTTCCCGCCATCAAGAATCTCCCTTCGTGGCAACGCACCACCACCTTTGTACTTCCACCAGAACTCCCCACGTCTACAGGCGAGGTAGCACCTTCTTACTTACGCATCCGACTTTCGTTCAAGTACTGTTAGGCCTTGCATACCCCATCATAGTGGCAGGTGGTGGCCTTACCTAACGTGCTGAACCGCAAATGGGATTTCGGTCGAGGCGAAGGCCGACACACTTCAAGGAGGATACAAGAATGAAAGATCGAGGTTTTTCACTGTTGGAATTGCTGATCGTGGTAGCGATCATTCTGATCATTGCGACAATCGCGATTCCGAGCCTGCTGCGTTCTCGACAATCTGCTCAAGAGTCGTCGGCCGTTGCTCAAATCAGAACGGTCAATACGGCGGAGATAACGTATCTCTCGTCAAATCAGGGTTCCTACGGAGGTATCCCGGAATTGATCACGCAAGGCTTGTTGGATACGCGCTTTTCGGGGTCGGTTTCGGGCTATAACTTTACTGTGACGGCGTCGGGTAGCGATTACACTGCCAGTGCCACACCGACGTCGACCAACGCGGGACGATTTGGATACTGGAGCGTTCCTGACGCTGTCATTCGTTATCAGACAGCGTCGAGTACTACTTGCAGTCCATGCTTCCCAACGGGTCTATCGGGAGCACCAGTTCAATAACGTCTTGTCAGCGTTTTAAGCGTTGGAGAATCAAAAGCGGTGTTTTCCCGGGCGGCGGTCTTCTCAGGGCGGTGGTCGGAGATGCGACCACCCGGCCGCACCAAAGACTCCGCGCTCATGACGCGGTTTTGGCGGCTCAGCATTGCAACGTGCACGACGATTCTCGAATCGCCGCCAGCGAAAATGCTCACCGAGCTTATGCGCTGACCCTGACACAAATTATTAATGACTAATTGCGAACACAATCATGTTCTTGTACTCAACCGTCTCCGTTTTCGCGTGCATCATGGGGGCCATCATGACCGGCGTAGCGCTCCTTGGGGCCATCATGATCGGCGTACCGCCCCTTTTTCTACTTACCTTCGTCCTCCCGTATTTTGAAGGAGCTTCGAATTTCGGCTACATCCGATCGATGCTTGCGGTGGAGAAAGTGGTAAGTACGGCAGTGAGGGATACGATCCCGACTAAGATCGGATGGAAAGACCTCACCCGATGGATCATTATCGCCGTTGCATCGACGCTGAGCAGCTGGTGTGACGCTCTGAGCACAAGGGCGCACAATTGGGAGGAATATCATCGTCACAAGAAGAATGTCGATGCGATGCGGGAACAATTGCATCTCTCCGAAAACGAGCAGCTGAAAACCGCGAAGAAGGGGGACCGGGAGCAGCTCCTGGAGGAATTCGCGCAAACCAAGAAGAAACTCGATGAGATGGGACGCGATCTTGCGTTCCTCGCCATCGACGTTGTGGATTCGACGGGCATGAAGCGGGGGGAAGAAAGGGCGATCGTCGAGCACGATTTCAAAGAGTACAGGCGCTATGTCGAACGGGCGCTCACGACATACGGATGCCTGAAATCCACATGGACGCCCGACGGCGTGATGAGCTGTTTCGCGACGGTCGATGCTGCGGTCCAGGGGGCTCGGGAAGTGATCCGTGGTCTCGGTAAATTCAACAGAGAAATTAAGTGCATGCGCCGTGATTTCGCCGTGCGATGCGGAGTGAACTCCGGCTTTGTTTACTTCGACGAGAGCCTGCCTCTGGAGGAGGTAAGCGACCGTGTGATCGATATCGCCGGGCACATGCAAAAGAACGCGCTGCCGAACAGCGTCTGCGTGGCGAAGCCGGCGATCGAACCGCTCAATGAACGTCGGGGATTTGAGCCTTCAGGAAGAACTGTCGACGGGTACGAAGTGTACGAGTGGAACCACACGTAATCGCTATTTCACGCTGCGCCTAGGTCGTGGCGACACCTGGGAACTATCATGATCAACAGTGAGCCGCGAAGGCTGTGGGGATTCACCTACACGCTGGATCCCGAGCACGACCAGAAGCAAGCCAGCCTAATGTGGCGGCTAATACAGGCGTCTCGCTATGTTTGAAAACCGGAACCGGAACCCTCAGCGGAACGCTGACGGGCACAATCCTCAGCTTCAGCGGTTCGGTGACCATCAGCGGCGTTACCTATAGTAAGGCGGAAAGCGGAGTTGTCCTCACAGCGACACGTAGGAGTGGCGACAATCTTACTGCAGGAGACAGCGCGCCCTTCACTGTGAACGTGGGCGCGGCCAGCCAACTGGCCTTTACGCAGCAGCCCGGCGGAAGCAGTGTTACTGGTGGGGTATTGCCGACACAGCCGAAGGTGACGGTTCAGGACACAGGCGGGAACACCGTAACGGGCAGCTCGGCGTCAATAGTCCTGTCTGTTACCAGTGGCATCGGCACAGCCGGAGGGACACTGATCTGCAGTGGAACCGGCACAAACGGGACCACGTTCACTGCATCATCCGGTGTAGCTACGGCTACAGGCTGCAAGATCGACAAAGCGGGCACCGGATATAAGCTGCACGCCACGAGCGGTACACTAACAGCGGCTGACAGCTCCGTGTTTAATGTCGCCACGGCCGATACGACGACGACAATCACAAATTCCGTTGCTCTTGCGACGTCCAGCGTTGTGGGCAGTGCGTATGCAGTCAACTATTCCGTAACAGTGAACCCACCGGGCGGCGGAACACCGACCGGCAACGTAACGGTCAGTGATGGCACGGCCTCCTGCGTGGGAACCGTGGCGGCGGGAACATGCGGCCTCACTTCCACCACTGTGGCAAAACATTAAGAAGCATCCTGCATTTCTCAGGTTCGCGCGAAGTCGAACCGCACTCGTTAATAGTTCGGACCTCAAAGACGCTGCTTGATCGCCGATCTTGTCCGAATGAACGGGCGCAAATGTCTTCGCGCGCCGATAGGCCTGATAAGTTTTCCAACGTGCGGCAAGCCGTTTTAGAACCGTTGCAGCTTCATTCAATTCACGATCCGCTCGGACGGTGATGTGTTCAGCATGCATCGACGCATGTAACTTCTGCTCGACTTGCTCATGACCAACAACGAACTGCTCATGATTTTTGGAACTTCTCTCTAAATCCCGCCGAGTGTCCTCAGGCGCACGGTTCTTTTGAATCGTGTCGAGACGCCGCGCAATTCTTTGCGAGAATCTGCATGCTGCCTGAGAAGCGTCATCGGAAGCTGTGCCGATTCGAGCTATCTCAGTGTCTGATCCACGACGCTCAAGCCTTGTCTTTCTGTGAACACACCAAGACCTTCTTTCCTCGTCCAATCAAATGGCACACGACATTCGCAATCGTTAAAGACTTGCCTGTTCAACCGTTGTTAGTGGAAATCCTGGAGTGGCATCGATAAGGCGATCAAGCGCCATCTCGTGCGCGGCCGTGTCAAGATCCGATCGAAACGGGAGCGAATTGAATCTGACCGTATCTTCTGACGGGGTGCACAATCAATACGTCTCGATCCGTGCTAATCGCCATCGGCATTGTCAGTACGGGACCGCGAAAACTTTTGCCATCGACATTCCCCACGACGTACGGGTACCCATACATACAGCAGTTCGCGCTCATAAGGATTCAATTCAATGGTGGACATCATCTTTCGGACGGATTGGTATGCGGGATCTTTCGGAGTAATTCGCAGATCTTTTGCAGAAAACATAATTGTTTCCGGATGTTGCTCGATCCAGCAAAACTCGTGAGCTCTTGCGTGCGATGAGGTCCAACGAACAAAGGCGGCGGAACCAGACATGTTGCGCTTCCGGATGGACCCACCTGAAATATTTCAATTGGTCAATTCGATGGAGCTTCCGCCAACAGGTTTGTGGACGCGCCGGCATGCGCTCTGCTCGCGTAGACGACGCAACGCGGAAATGGCAGCGTCGATTTGATAAGGATTTGGATCGATCCGTGCCTGACGCTGAGAGGCCGCGTACCGCTCCAAGTCATTCGGACGCCGAAGCCGAATCAGTTCTTCTGCGAGAATCCGCCGATTGAACCCGTGGAGCATCATTTGCTGGGTCAGGTGTGCATTGCCGAACTCGATGATGACGCGCTAGTTTCTGATGCGTCAGAAACGGCGTGAATCGGACGGCGATTATATCCGGAGGACACCATCTCCGTTATCAAATGAAAGTGCCTTGACCTTCCTGGCAAGTATTCGGCGACCTTCAGCTATTGTCTCCGTTGCGCTTCTTTTTTATACCTATGGTTGAATTAGTCTTCTATGCGTTTCCAATTGAGAATCACAGAGTGATTCTCGTTCTCAATTAGGACTCGTTCATAATGGCAATGCTTATCCCCGTAAGGCACGCTATCGAATTCGCAGTCGTGCGGTTCCCTTTCTGCAAAGACATGCTTTCCTTGATGCTCATAGTAAGACTCTGGGAAAAAATGCTCCCATGCCCAGATCCTGGCTGCGTACACAGACACACAAATAATCGAACAGACTATTGTCCATCTCACTGCCTGCCGGACCTTCACCAATAACCCTCGCCGGATTCCGTGAGACTTACCTTTTACTTTTAAAGTCGGTTCTATCTGTTGAATTGCGGCACAGTCCTCGCAGTCTTCGACATTACAAACTTCGTAATGCACTGCACGTTCACGAGGCGTTTTCGTCAGCCAATAATCGGTCGTCATCGACCCGGCCCACTTCATACGCAGCCTCCCCCATGGCTGATTCTGAACAAATACGGCAATCAGCATTTAGCCAGTGTTGTCCTGTCCAAACTTGTCGAAAGATCCCATACTATCTCAACGAAGAACCCCGTTGAATGAAACCAAAGTGCGTAGTTGAAAGTCGAATCACAACGGAATTTACTGAAGGGCGGCATCTTTCTCTATCCTGGCCCCAAAGGAAAGCTGCGGCTGTTGTGTGAGGCGTCCCCTCTTGCGATGATCGTTGAGCAGGCCGGCGGCGCTGCATCCACAGGAGAGCAGCGAATCCTGGATATCCAGCCGACATCGTTACATCAGAAAGTGCCGTTGATCCTTGGCAGCCGGGAGGACGTGGAAGAATACAACCAGTTCTATAGGGAAGCACACAAATCGGCCGCGGATTAGCTGCCGACAACAAGGTTGCTCAATACTTCGTCGACGCTGGTTAGACCATCGGCCATGAGGAACATGGCGTATTCCTTCAGCGTCCTCATTCCACTTGCTCGGGCGATGTGGCGGATCCGCCCTTATAGAACGGCGGCGCGTTGTCTTTCGCGTATCCGAAGTAACTCAGAGTGGTTTCATCCACCTCCGTCGGAACTCTACACTTCTGGCACACACGCCGCGCGAGACGTTGGGCAAGGATGCCAATGGTCGAGTTCGCCACCAGAAACGGCTCGATTCCCATTTCCTCCAGCCGGGTGAAGGAGTCGGGCGCATCGTTGGTATGGAGCGTTGTGAATACGAGGTGGCCGGTCAGCGCGGCTTCGACGGAAATCTTGGCGGTTTCGTTGTCGCGCGTCTCACCGACCAAAATCACGTCCGGGTCCTGCCGGAGAAATGCCCTGAGAATGCGCGCGAAATCAAGTCCGATATCGGCGTGCGTCTGGACCTGGCATAGGCCCTGCAGGTCGTATTCAATCGGATCTTCGGCCGTCGAAATATTGATGTCGGGTGAATTGATTTCACTCAGCGAGCTATACAGGGTGGTTGTCTTTCCTGAACCTGTAGGGCCGGTGACGTAAATGATCCCGTACGGCTGATGGATCATCCAGCGCAACTTCTCCACAGTTGGAGCGTGGAGGATGATCTGGTCCAAGGGCAAGAGGTTGGTGCTCTTGTCCAGAATACGCATGACGATCTTCTCGCCGAATTTCGCGGGAACCGTTGAGACTCGAAAATCGATGCTCCGGTTTTCAATTCTGATCGAGATGCGTCCATCCTGAGGCAGCCGCCGCTCGGCAATATCCAATCTGGAGAGGATCTTGAAACGTGAAGCCAGCGGCAACTGGATCTTTTTGGAAAGTTTGTTCTCAACGTACAGCACACCGTCAATTCGAAGCCTCAGGACAACGCCGTCCTCCTGCGGCTCAATGTGAATGTCGCTAGCGCCTTTCTTGATGGCCAGCGCCAGGATATTGTTGGCAAGCCGCACGATGGGTGCGTCCTCGGACGCGGTCGCCAGGTCCGTCGTGTCCGTCTTCTCTTCCTCTTCCTGTTGAACTTCGAGGCCGCTCAGAATTTCGTTCTGCAAGTCCTCGAGACTCTGCATCTGAAACTCCATAAACGGTCTTTTCTTTTCGTGCCGCGCCCGGTCCTCTTCCTTCTTCCTGCCCGCTTCCTTGACTCCCATGAGATCCGGGTAAACTGTATCCATGAACCTCTTGAAGTCGTCCTCGGTACAAACCTGCGGCTCGATGACAACACCCTTGATGTAGCGCCGGACATCATCAAATGCGACCAGATTTGAAGGATTGACCATGGCAAGCGTCACCGTGTTGTTCACGTAGGCAATGGGAACAACCTTGTGCAACAGGCACACTGACTGAGGCAGCAGACCCACAATGCGGCGATCAAACTTCCCTTTGAAGAGATTGACGTATTCGATACCGACGTGCTTGGTCGCATCTTCAAGCCGCTCGGCAAGGATGCGGGCGAGGCCCAACGAGATTTCCGGGTGCTGCGTCAGAAGATTTCGGAAGTCGGCCCGCGTCAGCGTGAAGACCACGGTCGGTTGAACGGTTGTTACTGTTGCCGACCGCGGCTTTCCCGTCAAAAGAGACATCTCACCAACCGCAGCGCCT
>WNEW01001549.1_pt1 | contig 11266 bp, 10 predicted proteins | sample 5399891 | NCBI WGS metagenome assembly WNEW01 (sample SAMN13153336, study PRJNA577476) | soil metagenome | isolation source: 40 cm grassland meadow soil pre-rain plot 5 | place: USA:California | collected 2015-09-08 | reverse complement strand
TGGGCAAGCGCTCGGAGCTCGACGAGTACCGGGTGCAGCACCGCGGCGGCCGCGGCATCATCACGCTCAAGCGCGCCGACAAGACCGGAGATGTCGTGGCCCTGAAGGAGGTGCTCCAGGACGACGAGCTGATGATGATCACGAAGAAGGGGATCATGATCCGCGTCCCGGTCGAGGGCATCCGCATCTCCGGCCGCAACACGCAGGGCGTGAAGGTGATGAACCTCATCGCCGGCGACCTGGTGGTGGACGTGGCGCGGGTGGTGAAGGAGGAGGAGGCAGAGGAAGGGGACGAGGGCGAGGAGGAGGACGGCAAGGCGGCGCCGCGCACGGGCGGCAGGGCCAAGCCCACGCGCAAGCCGAAGCCGGCCCTGAAGAAGAAATAGCGTGGTGACCGCTGGGGACGTGCGGGAGGCGGCTGCCGCGCTCCAGGGGGTCGCGGTGCGCACCCCGCTGCGCTATGTCGCCGCGCTCGACGCCTACCTCAAGCTCGAGAACCTCCAACCCATCGGGGCGTTCAAGCTGCGGGGCGCCTACAACGCCATCCGCAAGCTGTCGGACCCCGCGCGCAAGCGCGGGGTGATCACCTACTCGAGCGGCAACCACGGGCAGGCGGTGGCCTATGCGGCGCAACGGGTCGGCGTGCGGGCCGTGATCGTGATGCCGGAGACGGCGCCCGCGATCAAGGTCGCCGGCGTGAGGAAGTGGGGTGGCGAGGTGGTGCTGGCGGGGCGCACCTCCGAAGACCGGCGCCGTGCCGCGGAAGCGATCGCGGCGCGCGAGGGGCTCGCCGTGGTACCGCCCTTCGATCACCCGGACATCGTGGCGGGCCAGGCGACGGTCGGGCTCGAGATCGCGGACGACCTGCCGGACGTGGAGACGGTGGTCGTGCCGGTCGGCGGGGCCGGCCTCATCTCCGGCGTCGTGGTGGGGCTCGCCGCGGCGGGAAGCCGCGCCGCGGTGTGGGGCGTCGAGCCCGAGGGCGCACCCAAGCTGCAGCGCTCGCTCGCGGCGGGCCGCCCGACGCGGCTCGAGCGCACCGAGAGCATCGCGGACGGGCTGATGACGCTCACGGTGGGCGACGTGCCGTTCGCGCACCTGGCCGAGCATCGCGCGCAGGTCGCCGGCGTCGCGCTCGTGGATGACGCGAGCCTTCGCGAGGCGGTACATTTTCTCTGGCGGGAGTGCCGCCTCGCGGTCGAACCCTCCGGCGCGGCGACGACGGCGGCGCTGCGCTCCCGCGCGCTGCAGCCGCGTGCCCCCACGGTGCTCGTGGTGAGCGGCGGTAACGTCGATCCCTCGTTGCTCGAGGCGTGACTCCGGTGGCGGAAGGCGCGGGCAAGATCCTCGTCGCCGACGACGACCAGTCGCTCGTGCGCACCCTCTCCTGGATCCTCAAGGAGAACGGGTACGAGGTCGTGGTCGCCCCGGGCGGGGAGAACCTGCTCGGGAGGCTCGAGGAGGAGCGGCCGCAGCTCTTGCTCCTCGACATCATGATGCCCAAGGTCGACGGCCTGCAGCTGCTCCAGAAGATGAAGGCCGACGACCGGTTCCGGGATCTCCCGGTGCTGATGATCTCGTCCATGCCGCCCGAGGAGGCGACCGTGAAGTCGCTCGGCCTCGGCGCGGCGGACTTCATCCCCAAGCCGTTCCGCGTGCGCGAGCTGCTGGCGCGCGTCAAGGCGCACATCCGCGCCGCCCAGGAGCTCGCGCGGGCGCGCGAAGAGGCGCAGACGCGGGCCGCCATCGTGGACATCCTCCACGAGGTCACCGACTCCCTCAAGCCGGACGAGATCTACCACATCCTGGTGCGCCGCGTGGCGCGGGTGCTGCACATCTCCAAGTGCTCGATGGTGCTCGCCAAGGCCGGCGACCAGATGGGCGTCGTGGTGGCGGCCTACGAGAACCCGATGCTGCGGAACCTCCAGATCGAGCTGGCCCGCTACCCGGAGATCCAGCGCGGCCTCACCACGGGACGCCCCGTGCTCGTCGAGGACGTCAGCACGGACCCGCTGTACGCCGACGAGCGCGTGCGGTGGCAGCGCGACGGGATCAACGTACCGACCCGCTCCGCCGTGGCGCTGCCGTTCTCCATGAAGGAGCAGCCCGTGGGCGTGTTCTTCCTGCGCACCACGGGCGAGGACCCGCCGCTCACCCGCGCCGACGCGCAGTTCGCCGAGACGGTGATCCGCACGGCGGTGGCGGCGATCGAGAAGGCGTACGTCTTCGAGACCGCGGTGTCGGATAAGAAGCGCCTCGAGAAGCTCGCCGCCACGGACGCCCTCACCGGCTGCCTCAACCGGCGCGCGCTCTCCGAAGAGCTCGAGGCGGAGATCGACCGCGCGCGGCGTTACAATCTGGCGCTCACGATCATCCTCGCGGACATCGACCGCTTCAAGCTCGTCAACGACACGCGCGGGCACATTGCGGGGGACTCGGTGCTGCGCCAAGTTGGAGAGTTGCTGCGTCGGGAGGCCCGCTCGGTAGACCTCGTGGCGCGCTACGGCGGTGAGGAGTTCGTGGTGGTGATGCCCGAGACGGCGCTGCACGGCGCGGCGATCTTCGCCGAGCGGTTGCGGCGCCGCGTCATGCACCACGACTTCGCCGATCCGGGGGAGAACCCGCTCAACCTGACGATCTCGATCGGGCTCGCCTCCTTCCCCGAGGACCGCATTTCGGGAGCCGACAGCTTCGTGGCGCTGGCCGACCAGGCCCTCTATCGCGCGAAGAACGAAGGGCGCAACTTGGTGCGTCAATGAGCGAACGCCGCTGTCCCAAGTGCGGGACCGTTTACCCCGGCAACCCGCGGTTCTGCCCTCGCGACGGCAGCATGCTCGTCGAGGTGCAGGCGAGGCCCAGGCCCGCCGGCGCCGCGAACGCGGGAACCGGCGTGCGCACGCCAGCCACTCCTCCCAAAGGGCCGGGCCTCGACCGCGCCTCCTCGCTCTCGAACCAGATCCTCGATGCCCGCTATCAGGTGCTGCGGAAGCTCGGCGAGGGCGGGATGTCCTACGTCTACCTCGCCAAGGAGGTCTCCTCCGGCGAGGAAGTCGCGGTCAAGGTGCTCTCGCCGCGCCTCGCGACCGACCGCAGCTCCGTGGAACGGCTGCGTCGTGAGGCCGGGCTCGCCATGCGGCTCGACCACCAGAACGTCTGCCGCATCATGCGGCTTGGGGAGTCGGAAGACGGACTGATCTATCTCGTGATGCCGTTCCTGAACGGGGAGCTGCTGTCGGACCGCGAGGTGAAAGGCGGGCCGATGGAGGTGGCGAAGGGCGTGGACGTCCTGTGCCAGGTCTGCGCGGGGCTGCACCACGCGCACGAGCTGCAGATCGTGCACCGGGACCTGAAGCCGGAGAACATCATGCTCGTGCCCGAGGACGGCGGCCGGGAGCGGGCCGTGGTGATGGACTTCGGCCTCGCCAAGGAGCGGCGCGTCGACCCCGCCATCGCGAAGCTCACGGCGACCGGGATCATCCTCGGCACCCCCGAGTTCATGAGCCCCGAGCAGATCCGGGGGAAGACGCTGGACGCGCGCAGCGACGTCTACGCCCTGGGGATCGTGGCGTTCGAGCTGTTCGCCGGGAAGCTGCCGTTCAAGGGCCGGAACGCCCAGGAGATGATGATCGCCCGCCTGCGAGGCTCGCCGATGCCGCTGCGCCAGGTGCGGTCCGACGTCCCGGCCAGCCTCGAGAAGGCGCTTGCCAAGGCGATGGAGACGAACCCCGATAACCGCTACCCCACCGCGCTCGACTTCGCCGAGGCGCTCGCCGCCACGGCCGAGGCCGGCCCGGCGGGCGGCGGCCTGCTCGGAAGGATCAAAGAGAAGCTGAAGTGAGATGCAGCGGTTCCCGCCGTTCGACCCGCCGGAATACGTCAACTGGAAGCCCGATGCGGCGCTGGTGAAGGCGTACCGGGCGACGATCGAGGCCGACCCCGAGCGCGCGGCCGTCGTCTCCGCGCTCTCCCCCGACGCCAAGCTGGCCCTCTACGCCGGGTTGCTGCGCGCCCGGCTGCACGACATCCAGTTGCAGCGCTGGGTCCGGACCGGCGTGATCTCCAAGGCGTGGCTCGGGACGGGCGAGGAGGGGACCACCGTCGGCCCGGTACACGCGCTGGAGCGCGGCTCGGACGTCGTGGCGCCGATGATCCGCAACGCCGCCGCCTGCTGCGAGTTGGGGATGCCCATCGCCGACATGCTGCGCGCCTACCTCGCGACCGACGACTCCCCCTCCCGGGGCCGCGACCTGCACGTGGGAGCCTGGACCCACGGCGTGCTCCAGCCCATCTCGCACGTGGGGGACATGGTGCCCGTGGTCACGGGCGTCGCGCTCACCTTCAAGATGCGGGGCGAGCGCCGCGTCGCCCTCACGTGGGTGGGGGACGGCTCCACCAAGACGGCCGCCGCGCACGAAGCCACGAACTTCGCCGCTGTCCAGCGGGTGCCCGCGATCTTCATCCTTCAGAACAACCAGGTGGCGCTCGGCACGCGGCTCGACCAGCATCACCTCCCCGGCGATTTCCGCGAATGGCCCGCGCAGTACGGAGTGTGGGGCGCCCAGTTCGACGGCAACAACGTGCTCGACGCCTACGCCGCCGCCCGGCTCGCGGCCGCCCGCTGCCGCGACGGCCAGGGGCCCGCCATGCTCGTTGCCGAGACGTTCCGCATGGGCGGGCATGCGACGCACGACGAGCACGAGGCGCGGGAGACGCTTCCCGCCGAGATGTTCCAGGCCTGGGGCAAGCGCGACCCCGTCGGCCTGTACGAGGAATACCTGAAGCAGGAAGGACATACGGAGCGGCAGCTGAGCGACGTGGAGGCCGCGGTGACCGCCCAGGTGGAGCGGGCGGCGGAGGAAGCACTGGCGAGCCGGGCGAGGATGCCGCCGGGAGAGAGCGCGATCGTGGGGGTGTACGCGAAGCGTGGGCCGTAGGCGGGGCGAACGTCCGGCGCGGCGCGGGGTAGCGATTGCCGAGGAGGTGAGCGTATGGCACCCCGGCACATGCTGATCGCGCTCGCGCTGCTCGCCTGCGGTGCGGAACCGGGCGCACAGAGCTCGTCGCCGCCCGCGGGCCAGGACACGGTCCTGATCGCGGGCCGCGCGCTGTACGTCCAGAGCGGCTTCAACGTCAACCTCTTCGCGGAGGGGCTGGGCGGGGTGCGCTCGCTCGCACTCGGTCCCGGCGGGGCCGTGTTCGCCGCGCTCACGGGTGCCGGCACGATCGTCCGGCTCGTGGACGCGAACGGCGACGGCGTCGCCGACGCGCCAGCCCAGACCGTGCTGAGCGGTCTCAACGGCCCGTTCGGCCTCGCGTTCCGCCGCGACACGATGTACTTCGCCGAGCAGACGACCGTGAAGCGGCTCGACCCGGGGGCGGCGGCGCCCGTCACGCTCGTGTCGGGTCTGCCGAGCGGCGGACACAGCACGCGCACCATCGCGTTCGGCCCGGACAATCTGCTGTACGTCGCCGTCGGCTCGTCCTGCAACGTCTGCAATGATGCGCCGCCACGGGCGGCCGTGACGCGCTATAACCTCGACGGCTCGAGCCCACACACGTTCGCTACGGGCCTGCGCAACTCGGTCGGGCTCGCGTTCCATCCCACGACGGGGGAGCTCTGGGCCAACAACAACGACCGCGACTATCTGGGGGACAACCTGCCGCCCGAGCACCTGAACATCCTGAAGGACGGCAAGTGGTACGGGTGGCCGCAGTGCTATCTCCCGGGCAAGCCGAACCCGGAATATCCGGGCTTCGACTGCTCCGGGGTCGAGCCGCCGGCGATCACGGACACGGCCCACTCGGCGCCGCTCGGGCTCGCATTCTACACGGGCACGATGTTCCCGGCGGCGTACCAGGGCGATGCGTTCATGACGTATCACGGCTCCTGGAACCGCTCCGTCCCTACCGGCGCGAAGGTGGTGCGGGTGCGTGTGCAGAGCGGCCGGCCCACCGCGATCGAGGACTTCGTGACCGGCTGGCAGCTCGCCAACGGCTCGCGCTGGGGCCGTCCGGTGGGCCTGCTCGTGATGCCGGACGGAGCGCTGCTCGTGAGCGACGACGGCGGGGGACGGATCTGGAGGGTCACCTATGGGCGGTAAGGCGATTAGGCGGTTAGGCGGTTGGGCGGTTCGATGGTCCTGGGTCGCGGCAGGCATTGGAGGCGTGTTCTCACTATCCGCCTATCCGGCTCACCGCCTATCCACTGACATCCACGCCGAATACGTGAAGTACTCCTCCGCGGGCGGCGCCACGGTCACGGCGTATCTCGCGTATCCCGAACGCAAGGATCGCGCGCCGGGCGTCGTCGTGATCCACGAGATCTTCGGCCTGTCGGACTGGATCCGCCAGACGACCGAGCAGCTCGCGAAGGACGGGTTCGTCGCGCTGGCGCCGGACCTCCTGTCGCGCCGCGGCGGCACGCCGGCTTCCAGCGACGAGGCGCGCAAGCTCATCGCGGGTCTCGATCCCGATACGGTCACCCTCGATCTCGACGCGACCGTCGCCTACCTGAAGACGCTCAAGGCCGTGCGCGGGGACCGCATCGGGGCGATCGGCTTCTGCTGGGGCGGAGGCCAGAGCTTCCGGTACGCGACGCACAGCCCGACGCTGCGGGCGTTCGCGGTGTGCTACGGTCCGGCGCCGAGCCTTGCCGACGTCGCGCGCATCCGGGCGAAGGGGCTGGGGGTGTACGCCGAGAACGACGCGCGCATTGATGGTGGGCTCCCCGACGTCGCGGCGGCGGTGAAGCAGGCAGGGATCGACTACCGCTACGCCGTCTATCCCGGCGTGGGGCACGGATTCCTCCGGACGCGGGAGAAGGCCGAGGTGGCGGACTCGGCGTGGGGAGCCGTGGTGCGGTTCTTCAGGGAGAACCTGGAGGGGCGGTAACGTACTTCCGCGCTTTCTCCAGCGCCGCGTCTCGACCCGCGAGCACGTCCCCGACCGTCACGGCGACCGGTACCTCGGGGGCGATTCCCTTGCCGACGAACTCCACGCCGTCCGGGAACGCGTCCCGGCGCACCGAGAACTGGACGCTCCAGTTCTTGGGCAGCGGGAACGCGGCGGCGTCGCTCGGATTGCCGGCCGTGGTCTCGCCGATGATCACGCCGCGCCTGCTGTTGCGGAAGGCGACGAGCAGGTCTTCGCCGGGGCCGGCGGTGCCCGTCGAGGTGAGCACGGCCACCTGTCCGCCGTAAGCCGGGGCGTTGGCCCGTGGCGCGATCGTGTCGGGCCCGCCGCCGTACCACGCGCTCGCGGAATCGGCCGGCACGAAGGCGCGAAACCCGGCGCGGTGCTGTGGCGTTCTCCAACGCACCGTCACGAACGGCTCGACGACGAGTCGAGCGAGGATATCGTAGGCGTAGCGGCTGCGTCCCTCCGTCAGCTGGCGCAGGTCGAGGACGAGCCCGCGCACGTTGGTGAAGTCGCGGAAGGCGCGGTCAAACTGCCGCACCACGTCCTCCTCGGCGAGTGAGTTGAGCCGCACGACGACCACGCCGTCCGCCAGGGAGTCGATCTCGAGCGCGGGCGGCTCGAGCGGCCAGCGGTCGTTGAGCGAAACGGAGCGCGTGACGCTGATACCGCGCATCTCGCCGCCGGGGAGCTTGAGCTAGAGATGGAGCGGCGTCCCCTTCTCTCCCTGCAGCATCGCGGCCACCGCGCGACGCCAGCGGTCGGCGGGCGACGCCGCGGAGATCTCCGGGAGCACGGAATCGCGGATCCAGGTCTCGGCGGGGATCCCCTGGACCGCGACGACTTCCGCAAGGCGTTCGGGGCGCGCGACCCGCATCTCGTCGTTCTGGGCGTAGTCGAGGATGAGCGGCCGTCGCTCCACGCTGCGCAGCAGCAGGGGCGGCCGCGCGATGCGGGACCGGAGCGAGGGCGGTGGGATCACCGCCGCGTAGGCGTCGTTCAGGAGCGCCAGACAGCGGCGCAATCGGCGGTGGAACAGAAGATCGGTCTGGGGCTCGACGGCGAGCCGCAGGTTGGCGGCGAGCGCCGAATCCCAGTCCGCCCGCACGTGGTCCCAGAGGGCGAAGTTGTAGCGCGCCTCGGACCACGCCGTCGCGACGGCCTGGGCGCGCTCCGTCGCGGTGAGCTGCTGAGCGGGTAGCGCGAGCGGTGCCGCCAGGCCGAGCCAGGAAAGGAACGCCCATCGGGTGGTCACGCGCCTAATCTATCTGCTCCTGTTGCTGTCGCCGCAGATCCTCCTGTATCTGTATCTGCGCGACCGGCTTCCCGACCCGGCGCGGCCGCGCCAGGCGCGCGGCGTGCGCGCCGGCCTCGCCCTCGTGTTCACGCTCTTCAACTCGCCGTGGCTGCTCGTGGCGCCGCGCCTGTTGTCCAGCAGCATGTGGGGCCTGGGGCGCATTCCCTACCTGGCGCCGTGGCTCGCGTGGCAGCTGCTCACCTGGATCTTCTGCGCGCTCGTGGCGGTCTACGTCCTCGCCAAGGGGGCGTGGTGGCTGGCGACAAAACTGCGTGGGGCGTGGGGAGTGGTACGTGGCGGTGCGCACCGCGCTTCCAGCCTGCACCGCGAGGTACCACTCCCCACTCCCCACGATGTCCTCTCACGCCGTCGCTTCCTCGCGCGGGCCGTGTACACCTACGCCGGCGCGGGAGCGGCCCTCTCGGGCTACGGGATCTGGAGCGCGTTCCGGCTCCCCGAGGTCACCCGCCGCACGCTGCTGTTCCGTGACCTGCCGGCCGGCCTCGAGGGGTTGCGCCTGCTGCACCTCTCCGACGTGCACGCCGGCATCCACATGGAGCGGGACCAGATGGAGGCGCTGATCGCGCAGGCGAATGCCCTCAAAGCCGACCTGATCGTCCAGACGGGCGACATGATCGACATCAATCCGGCCTACATCCCGGAGTACGTGCGCGCGTTCCGCGATCTTGCGGCGCCGCTCGGCGTCGTGACGGTGCTGGGCAACCACGATCGCTACACCGGCGAGCGCGAGGTCGTGCGCGGCGTGCGGGAAGCGGGGCAGGTGTTCGTGAAGAACGGCGCGCATGTGATCGAGCGGCACGGCGCCGTGCTGGCGCTGTTGGGCGTCGACGACCCGCGCAACTGGAAACTGGACGACCCGCAACCCGAAGACGTGCGGGCTGCGCTCGCCGCGGCGCCGCCGCAGGCGTTCAAGATCCTGCTCGCGCACCGGCCCGGCGCCTGGGACACGGCGGCGCCGCTCGGCATTCCCCTGACCCTCGCCGGACACATCCACGGCGGCCAGTTCTACGTGCCGCTGCTCGGCTGGTCGGCGGGCCGGCTGATCACCAAATACGTGATGGGCCACTTCCAGCGGCAGGAGAGTCAGCTCTACGTCAGCCGCGGGATCGGCGTCGTGGGAGTGCCGATCCGCGTGTTCGTGCCCCCCGAGATAGAGCTCTTCGAGCTCAGGCGCCTAACCGCCTAGTTTCCGCAATCGCATCCCAGGCGCCATCCAGGGCCAGGGTCACCGCCGCGTGCGTCTCCGGCCACTCCTTCGCGGACACGCGATCGACCGCGAGCGAGACCACGCTGAGCCACACCGCCGCCCACACCTCCGCCGCGCCGGGCTTCACGGTGCCGTCCGCCTTCCCCTGAGCGATCAGGCTCTCCAATCCCAGCCGGAAGTCCCGAGCGGCCTTGCGGCTCTCCTCATCGAGCAAGGCGTCGTGGCGCTGCAGCAAGAAGAGCCGCGCCACCGCGGGCTCGCGCGCCGCTCCCTGGACGAGCGCGCGGGCGAGCTCGGCGAGCTTTTCCCGCGGTCCCACCTGCAGCCCGTCCGTCTCCTTCACGAGCTTCCCCGCCCAGCGGGCCGCCCCGCGGTACAGCTCGTTCAGGAGGTGCTGCTTGCCGTCGAAGTGACGGTAGATGCTCCCTTCCGCCACGCCCGCCTTCTTCGCGATCAGCGGCGTCGTGGTGCCGTGGTATCCCTGCGTGGTGAAGAGCTCCAGCGCGGCGCGCACGAGGCGCTGGTGCGTGAGATCGGCCTGGCTCATCGGCCGCGAATCTAACGTGCCGGCTGGGGCCGCGCCGGGGTTCCTCCCGGTTCCTCCCCTCACTAGCTTTCCCGCCGCTCGCCGTCGTCGGCGCCGCCGGAGGCTTGTTCGCAATGCGAATGCTGGTGTTGGGCTCGGGGTTGCAGGGATCCGCCTGCGCGTATGATCTGCTGCAGCAGCGCGAGGTGGAAAAGGTCACGCTGGCGGATCTGCGGCCGGAGCGCCTGCCCGCCTTCCTCAGGCCGCTCGTGGGGAAGCGCTTGGCCGTCGTCAAGCTCGACGTGCAGGACGGCGCCGCTCTGCGCGCGGCGCTGCACGGCCACGACGCGGTGCTCAGCGCTCTGCCGTATTACTTCAACCTCGAGGTCGCGCGAGCCGCGGTCGAGGTCGGCCTGCACTGCGCCGACCTCGGCGGCAACACGGAGATCGTGTTCAACCAGAAGAAGCTCGACCGGGAAGCGTGCGCCCGGAACGTCTGCGTGATCCCCGATTGCGGGCTCGCGCCCGGCATGGTGAACGTCCTCGCGGCCGAGGGGATCCGGCGCGTCGGCGACGCGGAGACCGTGAAGATCTGCGTCGGAGGGCTGCCACAGCACCCCGAGCCGCCGCTCAACTACCAGATCGTGTACTCCCTGGAAGGGGCGCTCGACTACTACACGACGCCGTCCTGGGTGCTGCGGAGCGGCAAGCCGACGCGCGTCGAGGCGCTGTCGGACGTCGAGCCCGTGATGTTTCCACCACCGGTGGGCGAGCTCGAGGCCTTCCACACGGGCGGCGGCATCTCGACGCTCCCCTGGGCGTACGAGGGCAAGGTCCGGACGATGGAATACAAGACGCTGCGCTATCCAGGCCACGTGGCCGTGATGCGGGCGGTCCGCGACCTCGGGCTCCTCGACCTGACGCCGGTGAAGGTGAGAGGCAAGGAGATCGTGCCGCGCGACGCGTTCATCGCCACGGTCTCGCCCAAGCTGACCAAGCCCGACGGCCGCGATCTGGTCGCCTTGCGGGTGGAGGTGCGTGGCGGCAACGGGCGCAGCGCGACGTGGCAGCTGCTGGACTACTACGATGAGGCCCGCGGCATCAGCGGGATGATGCGCACCACCGGCTATTCGCTGTCCATCACGGGGTTGATGCAGGTGGACGGCCGCATTTCCGCCCGGGGCGTGCGCACACCCGACGAGGCGGTGCCGTATGCGGAGTATGTCAGCGAGCTGTCCAAGCGCGGTGTGGAGATCCGCGAGGTATAGCCATTAGCCGTTGGCCCTTAGCTAAATGCCGA
>WNEW01001547.1_pt1 | contig 11267 bp, 11 predicted proteins | sample 5399891 | NCBI WGS metagenome assembly WNEW01 (sample SAMN13153336, study PRJNA577476) | soil metagenome | isolation source: 40 cm grassland meadow soil pre-rain plot 5 | place: USA:California | collected 2015-09-08 | reverse complement strand
GGACCTGTGCGAGGTAATGGAGGCGGCGGCCGGATTCGAACCGGCGCATAACGGATTTGCAGTCCGCTCCCTTAACCACTTGGGTACGCCGCCGTGCGCGCGGGAGAGAGATTTAACTGGAGCGGGAAACGGGATTCGAACCCGCGACCCCGACCTTGGCAAGGTCGTGCTCTACCACTGAGCTATTCCCGCCCGTGCCGGCCACTCTAGCACAGCATCGGAATTCCAGCCGGATAGCAATCATACCGATGTCGTCCATGCGCTGCAATGTGGGCGCGCGTCATTGGTCGGCCCTCTTGCGCCCCGACCTCATCTCTGCGACGGTACCGCTCGTGCGCACCTATAGGCCCCTGGCCCAGAAGGTTCGGGACCGAGGACCGGCCGGCCCGACGGCCTCTCAGGGACGCACACCGTGAACGCACAGCGGAGTCGATTCGACTCGGCCAGGGATCGATCGGGTGTCATCGTCCTGGGCGGCAATTTCGTCGGCCTCGGCGTCGTGAGAAGCCTCGGCCGGCACGGTATCCCGGTATGGGTCTACGACGCCCGTCGATCGGTCGCGGAATTTTCTCGATACACGACGCGCTTCGTCCTCTCCAGCCAGGACAAGCACGAGCTGCTTCTCCAGGAGGGAAGACAGCACGAGCTGAATGGCTGGGTCGTCTTCCCCGTTCGCGATGCCGACGTCGAAATGCTGTCGATCAACCATCGATCACTGAGCTCCATCTACCGCCTCACCACGCCCCCGCTGGACGTCACCAAGTTTGCGCTCGATAAACGGCTGACCTATCGGCAGGCGGACAAGCTCGGCATCGCGATTCCCTGGACGCTGGTGAGCAACACCACGCTTGACGAGACGGCCAGAGCGCTTCCCTACCCCGTCATCCTCAAGCCCGCCATCAATCATCATTTTTTCCCGCAAACTGGCATCAAAGCCCTTCCGGTCAATGTGGCGTCGGAGCTGTCACCCGCGTATGCGTGGATGTCCAGGTACATTCCACCGGACGAGATTCTGATCCAGGAGCGCATTCCCGGAGGGGGCGAAAATCAGTATTCGTTCGGGGGCGTCTTCAGCAACGGGAAAGCCTATGGCTCGCTCGTCGTTCGTCGGCGACGCCAGTATCCCGCGGACTTTGGCGTCACCAGCTCATTCGTCGAAACGATCGACGAGCCCGCCGTCGACACGGCAGGCCGACGATTCCTGGAAAGTATCGGCTTCGATGGAATGGCGGAAGTGGAATTCAAATTCGATTCCAGGGACGGCAAATACAAGATCCTCGACGTCAATATGAGGCCCTGGGGCTGGCACGCGATCGGAACCCGTGTCGGAGTCGATTTCGCCTACCTGTTGTGGCGCCTGCATACTGGCGGCGACGTTGCTCGCGTCGCCGCGACGAAGACCGCCGCCTGGTTGCGTGAGCTCAATGGCCTTGTCGCCATTGGCGCGTCACCCGGTCGCCGGGATGCCCTCAGAAGTCTGCTGAGCGCCGCGTCGCGCGGCCGTCTCGTCGGCGCCACCTTTGCTCTCTCGGATCCCCTCCCCTTCGTGGCCGAATTCGCATTGCGTGCAGCGGCGTTGTTTCGTCGAAAAACAGCGCAGGACTCTCGGGCCGAGATCGAGCTCTAGCCGTGTCCCACGCCCTCAGGGGGCGGCCGCCCGCAGTGCCTCCGCGGCGTCCTCGGGCGGGGCCGGGTTGATGAAGAACCCGCTCCCCCATTCGTAGCCGGCCACGCGCGTGAGCTTCGGGATGATCTCGAGGTGCCAGTGGAAATGGTCCAGCGCGCCGTCGCGCAGCGGCGCGGTGTGCAGCATGAAGTTGAACGGCGGCGTGCCGAGCGCGCGGTTCATGCGGCGCAGGAAGGTCCCGACCATCTCGGCCAGCCCGCGCAGCTCCTCGACGCCCGATTCCTCGAACGCCGAGCGGTGGCGCACGGGCAGGATCCACGTCTCGAACGGAAAGCGCGGCGCGAACGGCTCGAGCGCGATGAAGCCGCCGGTCTCCGCGACGACCCGACGCCGGTCACGGCGGTCCTGGCGGATGATGTCGCACCACACGCAGCGCTCCTTGCGCTGCCAGTACGCCTGCGAGCCCGTCAGCTCCTCGGTCACCATGATCGGGATGATCGGCGTCGCGATGAGCTGGCTGTGCGGATGCTCCAGCGACGCCCCCGCCGCCTCGCCGTGGTTCTTGAAGACCAGCACGTATTCGAAGCGCGCGTCCTTCTTGAGGTCGAGGATGCGATCGCGGAACGTGAGGAAGACGTCGGCGACCGCGTCGGCGGGCAGCGTCGCCAGCGACGCGTAGTGGTCCGGCGTCTCGATGACCACCTCGTGGGCGCCGACACCGTTCATCCGGTCGTAGAGGCCCTCGCCCGAGGGCTCCAGATCCCCCTCGATGCGCAGCGCCGGAAACTTGTTGGGCACGACCCGCAGCGACCAGCCCGGCCCGTCGCGCCGCATGTCGGGCGGCCGCACCGCGACGATCTCCGGCGGCGTCTTGTCCTCGTTGCCGGTGCAGAAGACGCAGGGCCCGCCGCGCGCCCGCACGGGTTCCGTGCTGAAGTCCGTCGGCCGGAGCGAGCGCTCGGTGGAGATGATGACCCAGCGGCCCACCACGGGATCCTTGCGCAGCTCAGGCACGGCGGCCCCCCAGGGGCGCGTCCTCGCGGGTCGGCGCGCGGCCCAGCAGCGACGCCAGGGCGTCCGCGGCCGGCTTGCCGTCGAAGAGCACGGCGGCGACCTCGGTGCAGATCGGCAGCGACACGCCGTGGCGCGCCGACAGCGCCAGCGCCGAGCGCACCGTGGGCACGCCCTCGGCCACCATGAGCGTCTTGGCCGACGCCGCGCTGAGGCTGTCGCCCCGCCCCAGCGCCATGCCGAGCGAGCGGTTGCGGGACAGCGTGCCCGTCGCCGTCAGCACGAGATCGCCCATGCCCGCCAGGCCCGCAAGCGTGGCCGGCTCGCCGCCCAGCGCCACCGCCAGCCGCGTCATCTCGGCGAGGCCGCGGGTGATCAGCGCCGCGCGCGTGTTCTCGCCGAGGCCGAGGCCGTCGGACAGGCCGGTGGCGAGCGCGATGACGTTCTTCAGCGCACCGCCGGCCTCGACGCCGACCACGTCGCGGTTGCCATATAGCCGGAAGGCGCGGGCGCCCAGCGTCGTCTGCAGCATGGCGGCGAGCGCGTCGTCCGGCGCGGCGATGACGGCCGCCGTCGGGCTGCCCTGCGCCACCTCGCGCGCGAAGGTGGGCCCGGACAGCGCCGCGACGCGCGCGTGCGGGAAGCGCTCGCGCACGAGCTCGCTCATCCGCACGTGCCGCACGGGATCGAAGCCCTTGGTCGCCGAGACGATGACGACGTCGCGTGGCGCCGGCACCGTAGCCAGCGTGGTGGCGAAGAACTCCGAGGGCACGACCATCACGATGACGTCGGCGCGGTCCACCGCCGCCGCGACGTCGCTGGTGACTTCCACGCCCGCCGGCACGTCGAAGTCGGGCATGTAGAGCGGGTTGCGGCGCCGCGAGCGGATCCCCTCCACGATCTCCGTCTCACGCGCCCAGAGCCGCACGGGCGCGCCCGTGCGCGCGAGGTGAATCGAGAGCGCGGTCCCCCAGGAGCCGGCGCCGACGATGGCGATCATGGCGCCGGCGCCTGCGCGCTCGGTGCGCGCGGCTCGCCGAGCCGCCGCTCGGTGCCGGCGCGCAGGCGCGCGATGTTCTCGCGATGGCGCAGCACGACGATGGCGGCGACGGCCACCGCCCCGGCCACGGCCGCGCGCGGCGCGCCCAGCGCCCACGCGCCGAACGGCACGCAGAGGGCGCCCAGCAGCGAGCCGAGCGAGACGAAGCGGGTCGTGACGACCACCGCCAGGAAGACCGGCAGCGCCGCCAGCGTCGCCGCCGGCGTCAATCGAAGCAGCGCGCCGAGGCCCGTCGCCACGCCCTTGCCGCCGCGAAAGCCGAGAAAGACCGACCAGCAGTTGCCGACGACGGCGGCCACGGCGCCCACGGCGAGCGCGCTGGGGTCGCCGCCGATGCGGCCGGCCAGCGCCACCGCGAGCCAGCCCTTGGCGATGTCACCGAAGAGCGTCACGAGCCCCGGCAGGCGGCCGGCCGTGCGCAGGACGTTCGTGGCCCCGATGCTGCCGCTGCCGTGGCGGCGAATGTCGGTGACTCCGAACAGCCGCGCGACGAGATATCCGATCGGGACGGCCCCCACGAGGTACGCGGCGGCGGCCGCGAGGACGATCACGACCAGCGTTCTTCGTCGGGCACGATGGCGCGGTAGTCCGCCTTGCGGAAGAACCGGTAGAAGTAGTCGACCGCCGACACGATCGTGAGCGCGACGGCGACCCAGAGCACGCCGATGGCGGCGCCGTGGAACGTCGGCGACACGATGCCCTTCTCGAGGATCAGCATCGTCACCGCGACGTACTGGCTCACCGTCTTCCACTTCGCCAGCCGCGAGGCCGGCACGATCACGCCGTGCCCGGCCGATACCGCGCGCAGCCCGGTCACGGCCAGCTCACGCCCGATGATGATGACCACCACCCACGCGGCGATCTTGTCGATCGTCAGCAGCGACACGAGGGCCGCGGCCACGAGCAGCTTGTCGGCGATCGGGTCGAGCAGGGTGCCCAGCGTGGTCACCTGATTGCGGCGCCGTGCCAGCACGCCGTCGAGCCAGTCGGTGAGGGCCGCCGCCGTGAAGATGGCCGCCGCGATGAGCGCGTGGACGCGGGAGCTGGAGATGAGGAAGAGGATCAACAGCGGGACCGCGACGATGCGCGTGAGGGTGAGCCCGATCGGTAAGTTCACGCTTCGCTCCCGCTCGCCCCGTCCTTGGGCTGCGTCATTATCCGCGCGCGGCGACGACCTTGTCAATGTCGGGACGGTAGACCGGCACGATGCTGGCGGTATCCAGGGTCAGGCACGCGGCGACGTCCGCCGCGCGCCCGCGGGCGGCCAGGTGCCGCGCCCACGACGAGTCGCGCGCCAGGCGGCCGACGTCCTTGCCGTAGGACCGCGCCGCCGCGGCCGCCTCCTCGGCGGCGGGCGTCGCGCGGGCGCCGGGCTCACCCGCCAGCAGCCGCTCGGCGATCAGGCCGGCGCACACGTGATCCTCGAGCGAGCGGGCGCCCCGCTCCCCCGAGCACAGCAGGAGCACGTCACGGCGGGCGCCCAGCGCCCACGCGGCGGCCGCGCCGAGATTCACGAACGCGGCCACGCCGATGGCGGCGGCGCCGCGCGCCGCGAGCAGCGCGCGCGTGCCGTTGCTGGTGGTCATGATGACGGCGCGCCCGCCCACGCGCGCGGCCGTGAACTCGAGCGGCGAGTTGCCGAGGTCGAAGCCCTCGAGGGGCTCGCCGCGCCGCTCGCCCGCCACCAGCGCGTCGGGCAGCCCGGCCATGCGCGCGCGGGCCTCCTCGGGCGTGGCCACCGGCACGATGCCGGCGCAGCCGTTGGCGAGCGCGGTGACGATGCAGGTCGAGGCGCGCAGCACGTCGATGACGAGGACGGTGCAGGCGGCGACGGCGGCGCGGTCGAGACCGTCGGGGGTGACGGCGACGTCGACGCGCACGCTCAGGTCCGGCGGTCGCGCAGCGAGCGGATCTTGAGCCGGAGCGCGTTGAGGTTGATGAAGCCCTCGGCGTCGCGCTGGCGGTAGACCGTGTCCGCCTCGAACGTGGCGAAGTCGGTCCGATACAGCGAGCGCGGCGAGCGGCGGCCGACCACGGTGACGTTGCCCTTGTAGAGTCGCAGGCGCACCGTGCCCGTCACGTCCTGCGCGCACTCGTCCATGAGCGTCTGGAGCGCGCGCCGCTCCGGCGCGAACCAGAAGCCGTAGTAGATCATCTCGGCGTAGCGCGGCACGAGCCCGTCGCGCAGGTGCAGCACCTCGCGGTCGAGCGTCAACGACTCCAGCGCGCGGCGCGCGACGTGCAGGATCGTCCCCCCGGGCGTTTCGTACACGCCGCGCGACTTCATGCCGACGTAGCGATTCTCGACGAGATCCACCCGGCCGATGCCGTGCTCGCCCCCGGTGCGGTTCAGGGTCGTGAGCAGCTCCACGGGCGCGAGTCGGCGGCCGTCGATCGCCACGGGATCACCGCGCTCGAACTCGACGAGCATCTCGATCGGGATGTCGGGCGCGGCCTCCGGCGACTGCGTGAGCTGGAACATCTTGTCCGGCGGCGCCGTCCACGGATCTTCGAGGATCCCGCCCTCGTAGGAGATGTGGAAGAGGTTGCGGTCGGTGGAGTACGGACGCTCGGCGGTCACCGGCACCGGGATGTCGTGCCGCCGCGCGAACTCCATGAGCGCCGTGCGCGAGTTGAGGTTCCACTCGCGCCAGGGCGCGATGACCGTCAGCTGCGGCGCCAGCGCCGCATACGTCAGCTCGAAGCGCACCTGGTCGTTGCCCTTGCCGGTGGCCCCGTGCGCGACCGCATCGGCGCGCTCCCTGAGCGCGATGTCGACCTGGGCCTGCGCGATCAGCGGGCGCGCGATCGAGGTGCCGAGCAGATAGGAGCCCTCGTAGACCGCGTTGGCCCGCAGCATCGGGAAGATGAAGTCGCGCACGAACGTCTCGCGGAGATCGACCACGTGCACGCCGACGGCGCCCGTCTTCAGCGCCTTGTCGCGGATGGGGATCAGCTCCTCGCCCTGGCCCAGATCGGCGCAGTAGGCGAGGACCTCGCACCGGTAGGTCTCGATCAGCCAGCGCAGGATGACCGAGGTGTCGAGCCCGCCCGAGTAGGCGAGGACGACGCGCTTGACGTCAGGCATCGTCCGCCGAGCCCCCGAGCAGGTCGAGGATCACCGCCTTCTGCGCGTGCAGGCGATTCTCCGACTGGTCCAGCACGATCGAGCGCGATCCGTCGAGCACCTGGTCGGTGATCTCCTCGCCGCGATGCGCCGGCAGGCAGTGCATCACGAGCGCGCTCGGCTTGGCGAAGCCGACCAGCGTGTCGTTGAGCTGGTAGCGGCTGAACGCTTCCTGCCGCTTCACCTTCTCCGCCTCCTGCCCCATCGACGTCCACACGTCGGTGTAGAGCACGTCGGCCCCGGTGGCGGCGCGCCGCGCGTCCTCCGTGACCTCGATGCGGCCGCCGAGGCGGCGCGCCTGGTCGAGGACGCGCCGGTCGGGCTCGTAGCCGGGCGGGCACGCGACGATCATCGAGGCGCCGAGCAGCGCGCCGACGAGCACCACGGAGTGGCAGACGTTGTTGCCGTCGCCGATCCACGCCAGCCGCGTCTTCGCCGGATCGAGGCCGCGCTGCCACAGCGTGAACCAGTCGGCGATCGCCTGGCAGGGATGCTCGAAGTCCGAGAGGGCGTTGACCACCGGGATGCTCGCGTAGCGCGCCAGCGTGCTCACGGTGGCGTGGGCGAAGACCCGCGCGACGATGCCGTCCACCCAGCGCGAGAGGTTGCGCGCGACGTCGGGCACCGACTCGCGCGTGCCCAGGCCGATCTCCTGCCCGGACAGGTAGACGGCCCGGCCGCCGAGCTGCACGACGCCGACCTCGAACGTCACCCGCGTGCGCAGCGACGGCTTCTCGAAGATCAGCGCCAGCGAGCGGCCCGCCAGTGGCGCGCCCCGCCGCCCCTCCTTCCAGCGCTGCTTGAGATCGGCGGCGAGCTCGAAGAGCGCCAGGACCTGCTCGCGGGTGAGGTCGCCGGCGGAGACGAGATGCCTCACGCCTTGGCCTTGGCGAGCACCGTCTTCAAGATCTCGACGGCCCGGCGGATGTCCGCGGACTCGACGATCAGCGGCGGCACCAGCCGCACGACCTTCTCACCCGCGCTGAGCACGAGCAGGCCCTGCTCGCGGCACGCGTCGAGTACGGGCGCCGCCGCGATGGTCAGCTCGATACCGATGAGGAGGCCGCGGCCACGCACCCGCGTGACGACCGGGCACGACGACTGCATCGCGCGCAGCGCGTCCATCAGCTCGCGCCCCAAGCGCTCGGCGCGCTCGGGCAGCCTGTCGCCGATCACGGTCGTGAGGGTGGCGAGCGCGACCTGGGTGACGAACGGCGTGCCGCCGAACGTCGAGCCGTGCGAGCCGGCGGTGAGCACGCTCGCCGCCTCGTTGCGGCAGAGCATGGCGCCGATGGGGACGCCGTTGGCGAGCGCCTTCGCGAGCGTCATCACGTCGGGCTCGACGCCGGAGTGCTCGTAGGCCCACAGCCGCCCCGTGCGGCCGATCCCGGTCTGGATCTCGTCGAAGATCAGCAGCGCGCCCGACTCGTCGCAGAGCTTGCGCAGCCCCGGCAGGTAATCGTCGTCGGGCACGTTCACGCCGCCCTCGCCCTGGATCGGCTCGACGAGGATGGCCGCGGTGTGGCTGTCGATCGCGCGCTCCATGGCGCGCAGGTCGTTGTAGGGCACGTGCTTGAAGCCGGGCATGAGCGGCTCGAAGCCGTGCTGGTACTTCGGCTGCCCGGTGGCGGTCACCGTGGCCAGCGTGCGGCCGTGGAACGAGTTGTGGGTGGCGATGATCTCGTAGCGGTCGTCGGCCAGCTTTTCCTTGCCGTACTTGCGCGCCAGCTTCAGCGCCGCCTCGTTGGCCTCGGCGCCCGAGTTGCAGAAGAACACGCGGTCGGCGAAGGAGTGCTCGACGAGCAGCTTCGCGAGATGGATCTGCGGCGCCGCGTGGAAGATGTTGGAAACGTGCAGCAGCGTCGCCGCCGCTTCCCGGATGGCGCCGGTCACCACGGGGTGGCAGTGGCCGAGCGACGTCACCGCGATCCCCGTGGTGAAATCGAGGTACTCGCGTCCGTCGGAGTCCCACACGCGCGTGCCCTCGCCGCGCACGATGAGGATCGGCGTGCGGCCGTAGTTGGGCGTGTGATACTTCGCGGACCACTCGAGCAGCGTCTTGGTGTCGACCTTGTCGTTCTTCACAGTACGATCTCCGTGCCGATGCCTTCCCGCGTGAACAGCTCGAGCAGGATCGCGTGGGGCAGCCGGCCGTCGATGATGTGCGCCTTGGCGGTGCCGCCCTCGAGGGCGCGCAGCGAGGATTCGACCTTGGGCAGCATGCCACCGTCGATCACGCCCGCCTTCATCAGCCGCTCGGCGTCCTTGCGCGCGAGCGTGCTGATCAACTTGCTGTCCTTGCCCTTGATACCCTGCACGTCGGTGAGGTGGATGAGCTTCTCGGCGCCGAGCGCGGCCGCCACCTCCCCCGCCACCAGATCCGCGTTGATATTGTAGGTCTCGCCGCCGCCGCCGCCGCCCACGGGCGCGATCACCGGGATGAAGCCGCGTTCCTCGAGCAGGCGGATCGGCTCGGGATTGACCCGCTCGACCTCGCCGACGAGGCCGATGTCCACCGTCTCGCCGCCGGGCAGCCGGTGCAGCCGGCGCCGCGCGAGCAGCAGCTGGCCGTCCTTGCCGGACAGGCCCACGGCCTTGCCGCCGTGATGATTGATGAGCCCGACGATCTCCTTGTTGATCTTGCCGACCAGGACCATCTCGACGATCTCGACGGTCTCCTCGTCGGTGACGCGCATGCCGCCCACGAAGGACGGCTCCTTGCCGAGCCGCTTCATGAGGGCGCCGATCTGTGGCCCGCCGCCGTGGACGATGACGGGATTGATGCCGACCAGGCGGAGCAGGATGACGTCGAGCGCAAACGACTCCTTCAGGTCGGCCTGGTCCATGGCCGCGCCGCCGTACTTGATGACGACGGATTTCCCCCGGAACTCCCGGATGTACGGGAGCGCCTCCATGAGGATCTCGACGCGCTTGACTTCGTTATCCATCACAGGATGTAGCGCGAGAGGTCCTGGTCGCGCCAGATCTCGGCGAGCCGCTGCCGGACGTATTCGGCGTCGATCGTCAGCTCCTTGCCCGGCAAGTCCGGGGCGTCGAACGAGATGTCTTCCAGCAGCTTCTCCATCACCGTGTACAGGCGCCGCGCGCCGATGTTCTCCGTGCTCTCGTTCACGCGCATGGCGATCTCGGCGATGGCGTCCACCGCCTCCGGCAGCACGCGGAGCGTGACGCCTTCCGTCTTCAGCAGCTCCACGTACTGCCGCACCAGCGCGTTGCGGGGCTCGGTCAGGATGCGGACGAAATCCTCCCGCGTCAAGGGCTCGAGCTCCACGCGGATCGGGAATCGGCCCTGCAGCTCGGGGATCAGGTCCGACGGCTTGGCGACGTGGAAGGCGCCGGCGGCGATGAACAGCACGTGGTCGGTGCGCACCACCCCGTACTTGGTCGTGACGGCCGAGCCCTCGACGATCGGCAGCAGGTCCCGCTGCACGCCCTCGCGCGAGACGTCCGGCCCGTGGGCGGCGCTCTGGCGGCCGGCGACCTTGTCGAGCTCGTCGAGGAACACGATGCCGGAGTTCTCGACGCGGCGGATGGCCTGCGCGACGACGTCCTCCATGTCCACGAGCTTGGCGGCCTCCTCCTGGGCGAGCAGCTTGCGCGCGTCGGCCACGCGGACGCGCCGCCGCCTGGTCTTCGTCGGCATGATGTTGCTGAGCATGTCCTTGAGATGGATCCCCATCTCCTCCATGCCCTGCCCGGACAGCACCTCGATCATCGGCATCGTCTGCTGCTGGGTCTCCAGCTCGACCATGCGCTCGTCCAGACGCCCGGCGCGGAGCTGCGCGCGCAGCTTGTCGAGCGTCGCCTCGCGCGAGGCCCCGGCGGTCACCTGCTCGAGCGAGGCGCTGCCGAACGGCTCGGCGCCGGTGCGCGGCAGCAGCAGGTCGAGCAGCCGGTCCTCGGCCAGGCGCTCGGCCTTCTCCTGCACCTGCGCCATCAGCTCGGCCTTCACCATGTTGACGCCGAGCTCGGTGAGGTCGCGGATCATCGACTCGACGTCGCGGCCGACGTAGCCGACCTCGGTGTACTTCGAGGCTTCGACCTTCACGAACGGCGCCTGCGCCAGCCGCGACAGCCGGCGCGCGATCTCCGTCTTCCCGACGCCCGTGGGGCCGATCATGATGATGTTCTTCGGCGCGACCTCGTCGCGCAGCTCCGGCGGCAGGTTCTGGCGCCGCCAGCGGTTGCGCAGCGCGATGGCCACGGCGCGCTTGGCCTTGCCCTGGCCGACGATGTACCGGTCGAGCTCCGTGACGATCTGGGCGGGCGTGAGGCTGGCGCTGCTCATTGGAGCGAGTGCCGCGAGGCCGGCCTGCACCGCAGGTGGCCTGAGCGAGATGGTTCGGGGCGGCGTGCGAGCGAGTGCCGCGAGGCCGGCCTGCACCGCAGGTGGCCTGAGCGAGATGGTTCGGGGCGGCGTG
>WNEW01001546.1_pt1 | contig 11276 bp, 8 predicted proteins | sample 5399891 | NCBI WGS metagenome assembly WNEW01 (sample SAMN13153336, study PRJNA577476) | soil metagenome | isolation source: 40 cm grassland meadow soil pre-rain plot 5 | place: USA:California | collected 2015-09-08 | reverse complement strand
TCGATCCAGAAACGCGGTGTAGGTCTTCGGGACCTTTTGCACACTGAAAGCGGTGATCGGATCGTCCGGATCGTAGCCCGCCATCACGTCCAACATGCGCGCGGCGTCCTCCACGGTGCGCGTAATAGGACCGGCCTCGTCTTGTGTCGTGCTTAGGGGGATGATTCCGATTCGGCTGATGAGGCCGCGTGTTGGACGCAGCCCGACAAGGCTCTGCGCCGATGCCGGCGATCGAATCGACTGCCCCGTGTCGCTGCCCGTACCACCGATCGAAAAGCTTGCAGCAATCGCAGCCCCTGTCCCGCCGCTGGAGCCGCCGGGCGTGCGGCTTAGGTCGTACGGGTTTCGAGTCTGTCCCCCCAGAGAACTGACGGTTGTACCGCCTCGGGCCAGTTCCATCAGATTCGCCTTCGCAAGGATTAATGCTCCCGCCTCCCGCAATTTTCGAACGACAAAGGCGTCTCGCGGAGGGATCGACTCGGCTAGCGTGACCGAACCACCAGTAGTCGGCATGTCCGCGGTGTCGTAGTTATCTTTCAAAATGACGGGAATGCAGTGGAGTGGGCGTAGTGTAGTTTTGTTGGCGGCGGCAACGCGATCCATTTCGGCCGCTGTTTCCAGGGCTTTGGGATTGATCGTGATGATTGCGTTCAGGCTGGGTCCGCTGTGGTCGTAAGCTTCAATGCGATTCAAATAAGCTCGGACGAGTTGAACACAGTTGATCTTGCCCGCGGCAAAAGCGGTATGTGTAGCGCTTATCGTTGCTTCTTCCGGAACAAAGTTTTGCTGCGCGGCGAGCATGCCAGTCACGAGGAAGGAGAGTGCGAGCAGCACTAACGTGTTCTTCATTTTTTCCAAGTAGTTTACCTCATCCGGTCAAATTGACTTCGCCTCTGGCTGCAAGCTAATCTGCCGAGATGTCTGCTCGAGCGACGTTTGCACTGTTGTTGATGCTGGCGGCCTGCCGCATCCCGCCTCGGCTTTCTATCGATGGCGACTCGATTAAAGCGCACATTCAAAAACTCGCCTCCGATGAGATGCAGGGCCGAGCGCCAGGCAGCCAAGGTGAGGAGTTGGCCACGGCGTATATCAGCAATTTTTATAAATCCCTCGGTTTGAAAACTCAGTTTCAACCCGTGCCGATGGTGGGAATCACGGCAACAGCGTCACGGTTGGAACTCTCAGGCAAAAAAGGCAAGAGGACGTTGAAATACGGCGACGATTTCGTCGTCTGGTCGAAACAAGAAAAAGATTCGATTTCGCAGGCCGGGGAATTGATCTTCTGCGGCTACGGCGTTGTCGCTCCCGAATATCAATGGAACGATTTCAAAAGCGACGTGAAGGGCAAGATTATCGTTGTGCTCATCAATGATCCTCAGCTCGAGGATCAAACGAAATTCGGCGGCAAGACGATGACTTACTACGGCCGGTGGACCTATAAATTTGAAGAAGCGGCGCGTCAGGGCGCGGCTGGGGCGCTCATTATCCATGAGGCAGAGCTTGCGAGTTATCCCTGGGAAGTCGTGCGGGGTTCATGGTCCGGAGAGCAGTTCGATATTGTGAGATCCGACAAGGGCGCAGCGACGGTTCCAATTCAAGGCTGGATCACAAGAGACCTCGCGACAGAAGTATTTAAATCGGCGGGACTCGATTTCGAAGATATGAAGAAGAAGGCGCTGGAGCGGGACTTCAAACCGGTGCCGCTCGGCATCGAAGCTTCGATTGATATCAAGAATAGGATGCGAACGGTTGATTCCAAAAACGTGATTGGTCTCCTCGAAGGCTCCGAGAAGCCGGGCGAATATGTGATCTTCACTGCGCACTGGGATCACCTTGGTGTTGGCGAAGACCAAAATGGCGAGACCATTTATCATGGCGCAGTCGACAATGCTTCGGGCGTCGCATCGATGATGGAAATCGCTCGAGCTGCTGCCAAGCTCCAACCCAGACCTAAACGTTCGCTGGTTTTCATGGCGGTAACTGGTGAAGAGCAAGGATTGCTCGGTTCGGATTACTACGTCGAGAATCCTATCTTCGCGCTAGAGAAAACGCTGGCGAATATCAACATCGATGGCGCAAACGTTTACGGCCGACATGATAATCAGATTGAAGTCATCGGGTTCGGCTATACGACGCTGGAAGACATCCTGAGAGATGTTGTCGCGCAGCAAGGACGGACGGTCGTAACCGATCAAGCGCCCGAGGCTGGCCATTACTTCCGCTCCGATCAATTTAGTTTCGCGAAAAAAGGCGTGCCTGCGCTCTTCACAAAAAGTGTCACGTCCGAGGACTACAAGGAATACGTCGCAAAGCACTATCACAAGCCGTCCGATAAATTCGATCCGAACTGGGACATGAAAGCCGCCGCTGACGACGCTCGCGCTCTGCTCGAAGTCGCGTTAGCCGTCGCGAATAGTGACAAACGGCCTGAGTGGAAACCAGGTACCGGGTTTCGACGCTGAGCATGCGTCGCACGAATCCAACCGTGGCCGAGCGGATCGAGGAACTTCGAAATCAAATCCGCGAGCACGAGTATCGATACTACGTTTTAGACCAGCCCACAATTTCCGATTACGAATTTGATCAACTCATGCGTGAGCTCCAGAGGCTCGAGCAGGAGCATCCAGAACTCGTCACTCCGGACTCGCCCACGCAGCGCGTGGGTGGCGAACCGGCCAAGGCGTTTCCATCCCATACATTTGCCCGGCCAATGATGAGCTTGGAGAACGCTTATTCGGAGGAAGAGCTGCGTGACTGGCATCGCCGCGTGACGCAGCTTGCGGGTATGGACGCTGTGGACTATGTCGCGGAGCTTAAGATCGATGGGCTCAGCGTCGCGCTTATTTACGAAAATGGGTTGCTCAGCAAAGGAGTTACGCGTGGGGATGGCCGAACCGGTGAGGTTGTTACCGGAAACGTCCGTACGATCCGGTCGGTTCCGCTCCGGCTGCACGAGGATGTTTCGGTTGAAATCCGAGGTGAAGTATTTCAAAGCCTGAAGGCATTCCGGCAGCTCAATGATCAACGCGAGCAAGCGGGTGAGCCGCGCTTTGCGAATCCTCGTAACGCTGCTGCCGGATCGCTGCGGCAATTGGATCCGAATATCGTGGCCAGGCGGCCGCTGGATTTTTATGGATATTGGATTCACCCGACTCAACATCTGCAGTCGGAAAATCTCAAATGGATTACCAGCCTTGGATTGAAAGTCAATCCCCACCGAAAGCTTTGCCACTCGCTCGAGGAAGTCATTGATTTTTACCAGCATTGGGAAGCGCATCGCGATGATCTCGACTATGAAATCGATGGCGTTGTCGTGAAGGTGAATTCAATTGACCTGCAGGCCAAGCTCGGGAGCACCTCGAAATCCCCGAGGTGGGCGATCGCGGTGAAATTTCCCGCCCGGCAAGCCACAACGCGGCTCGTGAACATTCGCGTACAGGTCGGCCGTACCGGCGCGCTTACGCCGGTGGCCGAGCTTGAACCTGTGCAACTTGGCGGAACGACCATCCGGAACGCCACGCTTCACAACGAAGATGAAATCGGGAGGCTCGGGTTGCAAATCAACGATCGGGTCTTGCTCGAGCGCGGCGGCGACGTGATACCGAAGGTCGTCGCCGTCGTCGAGAGGCCGCCGGATCGCGTCCCGTTCGAGATGCCGTCGCGTTGCCCGGTCTGCGGAAGTGAAGTCTACCGGGAGGAAGGAGAGGCAGTACGGCGATGTCTTTCGCAGACGTGTCCGGCCAAATTGAAAGAATCCCTGCTTCACTGGGCGAGCCGGAGGGCGATGAAAATTGACGGTCTTGGTGAGCGGCTTGTCGACCAGCTTGTCGCAAAGGATCTCGTGCATGACGTCTCGGATTTGTATCATCTGACGCAGAATCAGCTCGAGGATCTCGAACGGATGGGCCGCAAGTCGGCGGAAAACCTGCTTCGAGAAATCGATGCGAGCCGGTCCCTCGAATTCTGGCGTTTACTGTTTGGTCTCGGAATTCGGCACGTCGGCGAACGAACCGCTCAAATTCTGGCCCGGCATTTTGGGTCGATCGAACATCTCGAGCAGGCATCGCAGGAAGAACTGGAGCGTGTCTACGAAGTCGGACCGAAGCTGGCTGAGAGCATATACAAGTTTTTCGGCCAGGCGGAGAACCGGGCCCTGGTCGAAAGACTGCGCGCCGCAGGCTTACCGATGGCCGGCGATATCGTCGAAGAGCCCCAGGCAGCCCAGGTTTTTGCGGAGAAGACTGTCGTCTTGACGGGAACGCTCGAGACCATGACCCGCGAAGAAGCTACCGCCCTCATTGAAGCTCGAGGCGGCCGCGTCAGTTCCTCGGTAAGCAAGAAAACCAGCTTCGTCATTGCCGGCCGTGACGCGGGCTCCAAGTTGGAAAAAGCCCAGAAATTAGGAGTTAATATCCTTGATGAGCCGCAATTCCGCGCAATGTTATAATCGGACACTATGAAACGGCTGGTTATGGGTTTACTGCTATGCGCGGCGCTATCCAGTTTGGCCGTCGCTCAACGAGGCCAACAACGAGGTCAACAACCGCAGAGACCCGCCCCGGAGCCGCCGTCCAGGCCCACCGACGACCAAACGATTTCAGTAAACGTCGATCTCGTCAACATTCTCTTCACGGTCGCCGATAGAAAGGGCAAATTCGTTACAAATTTGCGCAAAGACGATTTCCGCGTGTTTGAAGACGAAAAACCTCAGGCGATAACGAACTTCAGTAGTGAAACCGATCTGCCGCTGACTATCGCGCTCCTGGTCGATACCAGTGGAAGTATTCGTGATAAGTTGCGGTTCGAACAGGAAGCCGCGATCGAATTCTTTTACTCCACGCTGCAGCGCACGAAAGATAAAGCCTTGATCATCAGCTTTGACTCCGGCGTGGATCTGTTGCAGGACTTTACCGATGACCCGGAAAAACTCGCTGATGCTGTCCGAAAGATACGCGCGGGCGGGGGGACCTCGCTTTACGACGCCATTTACCTGGCGGTAAGCCAAAAACTGGCGGGACAATCAGGCCGGCGAATTGCGATTCTGATCACCGATGGCGATGACAATTCCAGCCGCGTTTCACTGACGGAAACGTTAGAGGCGGCGCAAAAGAACGACGTTACGATTTACGCGATCAGTACGAATTCCACCGCGTATTTTGGTTCAAAAGAACAGGAACGCGGCGATAAGACGTTGAAGAAATTTTCAGAAGAGACCGGCGGGAAATCATTCTTTCCGTTGAAGCTTCAGGACCTCGCGGGTAGTTTTCTCGATATCCACGACGAACTCCGCTCCCAGTACCAAATTGGTTACCGTCCAAGCAATTCGAAAATGGATGGTACGTTCAGAAAAATCCGCATCGACCTCGCCGACAAGAGGTTTAAACCCAGAGCTCGCACCGGCTATTACATGCCAAAAGCCGGAGCCACTTCGCAGCGATAAGCTCGACAAATGCATTGTAGGCGCGGTCCACGACCGCGCGTATTTCGTTGATTCCAGGAAGAGCGCGCGGTCATAGACCGCGCCTTCTATGTGCAGCTAACTTAGGAGGGGAGTTTTGGCCAAACCCCTGGCTGTCGTTGTTAAGTAGTCGAGCGCTGCGGCCACGCCGCCTTTCTGATGTGGTACGCCCGCCAGAGCCAGTTCCATTTCAACGCCGCTCAATGTACCCGCCAGCATCAGATCGTTGAAGTCACCGAGATGGCCGATGCGGAATATTTTGCCTTGCAATCGTCCCAGGCCGGTGCCAAGCGGCATATTAAAGTGGTCCAGTACAACCTTGCGAAACTCGTCGGCCGGGTAGCCAGAGGGTGTATAAAGAGCCGTAACCGAATGGCTGAATTCCTTCGGATCAAGTGCGACCGTCTCCAGCCCCCAAACCTCGGCGGCGCGCCGCGTCGCCTCACCATGGCGGCGGTGACGCGCGAAAACATTATCGAGCCCTTCCTCGCTTAGCATTTGCAAGGATTCCTTCAATCCGTAAAGCAGATTTGTGGCGGGTGTATACGGGAAAAAACCATTTGTGTTTTGCGACAGGATAGGAGCCCAGTCCCAGTACGATTTTGGAAATCGCGAGGACTTGGAGGCCGCCAGTGCCTTTTCACCGATGGCATTGAAACCAAGTCCCGGCGGCAGCAATAGTCCTTTCTGCGAGCAACCAATGGTTACGTCCACCCCCCACTCGTCCTGGCGGAAATCGATTGAGCCGAGCGAGGAAATGGTATCGACCAGCAGCAGGGCCGGATGCCGCGCGCGGTCGATGGCTTTACGTACATCGCGAACCCGGCTGGTAACGCCTGTGGACGTTTCATTGTGCACAACGCAGACCGCTTTGATGTTGTGATCACGATCTTCGCTGAGCTCGGCTTCGACAACCTGGGGGTCCACACCGTGACGCCAATCATTTTGCGCAATCTGAACCTCCAGGCCCAGCTTGGAGGCCACCTGGGCCCACAACGTCGAAAAGTGCCCGATATCGAACATCAATATCTTGTCGCCAGGCGAGAGCGTGTTAACCAGCGATGCCTCCCACGCTCCAGTACCGGATGAGGGGAAGATCACGACCTCGAACGACGTTTTGAAAATTTCCTTCAGCCCTTCGATCACTTCCGCCGTCATGCGGCTGAACTCGGGCCCGCGATGATCTATCGTCGGACGCGATATGGCGCGCAACACGCGATCGGGCACATTGGTAGGTCCTGGAATTTGCACGAATTGCCGGCCGCTGGAGTATCGGATTGTCATGATGGGTCCACCTTCAACTTTCGAACGAAAACACCTGCTTCGCTGAACAACTGAAACGCAGTGCCGTTCAGAGGATAATCCATGTTATAGATCACTTCGCGTATACCCGAATTGATAATCATCTTAGCGCACTGGAGGCAGGGCGCGAATGTTGTGTAAATGATGGCATCTTTCACAGAGACTCCGTGGTATGACGCTTGCACGATCGCATTTTCCTCCCCGTGCGAACAGAGGCATTCTTCAAGATTTGTACCCGAGGTTGCAAGACTATTGCATCGCGGACAACCCCCTTCGTTGCAGTTGCGCGTGCCGCGAGGGGTGCCGTTGTAGCCGGTCGAAATCACTCGCTTGTCCTTGACAATGATTGCCGCGACCTTCCGCTTTATGCAGTTCGACCGCGATGCAACGACCTTCGCAATGTTCATGAAGTATTCGTCCCAACTCGGCCTTTGAACTTCTTTGAGCAGGCGCAGCAACAATTCGTCGATTTTCGGATAGAGACTCTCGAGCGATCCATCATTCGTTAATGTGTGATCGGCCATGAGCTCAACTTTCACGAGATTCTGAGAAGTTTCGTCGCCCTCGGCTTCACGCTTTTCCAATTCGACAAATTCCTCCCACGTTCGCGGATCGCTCTCGCGGTGTCTCAACAGAATCCGCCGAAATCGTACTTCCTGCGGAGCCTCAACTCTAATCAGTTTGAAGTGCTTGGCAGCGCGAAACGCCTCGACCTCAGCGGGATTTCGTATGGAATCGATCACATAGTGTTTGTCGTCTTCGATCTTTTCCAGAATGCGTTCGGCGAGGATGTTGGCGCCGGATTTCTGACGCAACTCATTTCCCACGGCAATCAACAAGTCACGTGAGGGCTGAAGACGTCGGGATCGAATCTCATCGCGAATGACATCGGAGAGGGAATAGTAATAGAAACTTTTCGTCTGCAGATATCGTGCTACTTCACCTTTTCCCGCCGCGTTCCTGCCAGTAAGTCCTATCAACATTGCGAAGCCTTACGATACTATGATTCCTTTTGACTGGGAAGGAAACGGCATGTTTGAGAACAAGAGAATTGCAGTTCTGGGCGCCGGCAAGCTCGGTGAAGCACTGATAACGGGAATGCTGGATGCTGAGGTCGTCAGCCGGAGGCAGTTCATCGCGACAGCGGCGCATAAGGAAAGGTTGGACCAGCTTCAAGCAAAGCTCGACATCGAAACGACGCTGTCGAACGGAGAGGCCGTACGAAAGGCTCATCTGGTGTTGCTGTGCGTAAAGCCGCAGACCGTGGAGGAGGTACTGGGTCAGGTTTCCGAAGATCTTACGCCCAATCACCTCGTGATCTCGGTGGCGGCGAGCGTAACTACGCGCTTTATGGAAACCATTATCAACAAACCCGTTCCCGTGATCAGGACGATGCCGAACACTCCTTGCTTCATAAAAAGAGGCATGACGGCGCTTGCTCCAGGTAAATACGCAGCAGCCGACCACGTTACGCAAGCGCGAAAGATTTTCGACGCCATTGGACGCACGCTCATCCTCGACGAAAAGCACATGGACGCTGTGACGGGACTGAGCGCCAGCGGCCCCGCCTTCGTTTACATCATTATTGAATCCTTCATTGAAGCGGGCGTGAAAGTCGGCCTGCCGCGTGAAGCGGCGACCCAATTGGCTGCACAAATGGTTCTCGGAGCGTCCAGCATGGTTCTGCAAACCGGTGAGCATCCAGCCAAGCTGAAGGATATCGTGACGACTCCTGCCGGCTGTACCATCGACGGAATACTCGAACTGGAAGACGGCGGCCTGCGCGTTACGCTGATCAAGGCCGTCGTCCGCGCGACACAGCGCGCACGGGAACTTGTTAACGGCTAGATAGTTCGCCATGTCCGACCTTCGCGTTCTGATGGTTGCTGCAGAATGTGCGCCTTTCGCCAAGGTGGGCGGTCTGGCCGACGTTCTGGGCGCACTGCCTGTGGCTTTGGAGAAACTTGGCGTCTCCGTAACCATAGCAATCCCCCGGCATCGAGTCATTGACGTACAAGCGTTTGGTTTTCAACCCCTGCCCTTACCGGACGATGCGCGCGTCTCGCTTGGATTCCAGAGCTTTCCGTACGAAATCCATCAAGGTCGATTGCCCCGCTCATCGGTCGAAGTTTTCCTGATCGGCAACAACCGTTTTTTTGACCGGCCCGGTATATACGTGGACAGCAGCACCGGCAGCGATTATCCCGACCAAGCGGAACGCTGGATCTTTTTCCAACGCGCCACGATGGAATTTTTTAAATCAAGATCGCCTGCGCCGGATATCCTTCATTGTCACGATCACCAGACCGGTCTCCTTCCCGCCTATCTCTCCCGGTTTCACCGAATGGACAACGGTTTTAAGGGCACGCGTTCCATGTTCACGATTCACAACATTGGCTACCAAGGTCTGTTTCCACGTGATGTTCTGTTTCGAGCGGGTTTCGGTGACAGCGAGTTCTACCCCATGAGTCCGTTCGAGTTTTACAGCATGGTCAATTTTATGAAGGCCGGGATCGAATATGCCGACCTCATCACGACCGTCAGTCCGACATATGCGCGTGAGATTCAGGAAAGCAGCGAATTTGCCTTCGGACTGGAAGGCGTTCTGCGCGGGCGGGGGCGACGGTTGCTTGGAATCCTCAACGGAATCGACGACGAACTTTGGGATCCGAAAAAGGATCCCTTGATTCCGAATAAGTACAGCAAAACCAATCTGGTCGGTAAGCTGGAAAACAAGAAGGCGCTGTTACAGAAGTACAATCTCGATCCCACTCACATGGATTGGCCTGTCTTGGCAATGATTTCCCGCATTGAGGCGCAGAAAGGTTTCGATCTCGTCGTCAGTGTCCTGGATGACCTGCTCATGAAGGATCTATATTTTGCCTTGCTGGGGAGCGGCAACAAGGAAACCGAAAAACAGTTGCGCACCATCATTGAACGGTCCGCAGGGAAGGCCGGTATCCGATTCGAATTCAATAACGGAAGCGCTCACCTTGTTGAGGCGGGAGCGGACATTTTTCTGATGCCCTCGAAGTACGAGCCCTGCGGTCTGAACCAGATGTACAGCCTGCGCTACGGAACTGTCCCCGTTGTTCGGAAGACCGGCGGTTTAGCAGACACGATTCGCGAATACGATCCCGCAACCGGCGAAGGAACCGGATTCGTGTTCAGCGATTACGATCCGAAGCAGTTTAAAGCCGCAATCCACCGCGCACTGGCGCTCTGGCCGCAACGGACAAAATGGCAGCGGTTAATGCGAAATGGCATGCGTGTCGAGCTTGGTTGGAAAGAATCGGCGCGCAAATATGTTGAGGCTTACGAACTCCTCCGAAAAATGTAAATTCCCTTCAAATTTCTGAATTTCGCTGCCGCCTCATTTCTCTAACTCATTGATTAATGACGAACGCAAATTGGTGCCGTTATTGCAAGTCTCAGGATGTTCCAATTTCCGGTCCCGGCGTTCAACGATGTCTCGTTCTCACAGGGGGTGAGGGGAGAGAGAAGAATAGCCGGGCTCACGGAAAAGAGGGACGCGGCTCAAGTGGCTGCGTCCCTTCTTTTATTTCCCTATTTCTGCGCCTTTCATCTTTCTTCCATTGAGACAGAGATCTGACGGACACGGCTCGTGATGATGATTAGTTTGTCGAAATGAATTTCGAGGTTGAATCCGACGTACATCCCGCGCAGCTTCAAAAAACTGCCGCCGAGGGAGCTGCCAGCAAGCCGCGCTGCGGTGAATTCCGGGAAGAAGCGGCCGCCACGAACTAGGATGTCGCCGGTCCGGCCGCAAATCACGGTAATTTGATATAGGCTGTTTTCCGTGCGTACCGTTAGCTTTTCCATGTCCTGTATCGTTTCCAACTGGATGCCTTCCGTCCAACTATGTGAGGACCAGGTGTCCAGGAGAGCGCCTGCCGCGCAGCTGACGGTCTTATTCGAATCGGCGTTTTTATCCATCTGATTATCGTTTTACGTTGCAGGACAGGCTCTGTCAAACTCTTTCGACGATGACGATCGTAATATCGTCCGTCTGCGATCGGCCCATTGTGAAATTCTGGATAGTATCGAGCAATTTCTGTTCTAAATTCCGTGAACCTGCTGGAGCCTCTGTTCGAATGACAGTCTTGACGCGTTCTTCGCCGAGCATCTCCGCCTGAGGATTCTCGGCCTCGGTGAGGCCGTCGGAATATGCCACGAGCACATCGCCTTTATTCAACTTCAGCGAGGCAGCATCGTAGTGCGCCCAAGTAAATGCGCCGATGATCATGTTATTCGAGACGATTTCTTCAATCTCCCCGGTGGCGGCGCGAAACACATACGCCGGATTATGGCCGGCGTTGATGTACTGACCTGAACCTTCCGAATCGAGCGTGAACAAAAACATGGTGACAAAGCGGCTCGACGACGATTTTTCGCAAAGAAAGCGATTCAGCCGGTTCAGAGACTCATGGACCGGGACATTCGCGCGCAAGTTCATCTGCAAACACCCGAGGAGCATGGAACTCAGCAACGATGC
>WNEW01001545.1_pt1 | contig 11278 bp, 8 predicted proteins | sample 5399891 | NCBI WGS metagenome assembly WNEW01 (sample SAMN13153336, study PRJNA577476) | soil metagenome | isolation source: 40 cm grassland meadow soil pre-rain plot 5 | place: USA:California | collected 2015-09-08 | reverse complement strand
CTGGCCGGTGACTGCGTCCACCGATGGATTGTCCAGGCTGAGCTGCAGCGGTACCTGCTGCGTGGGATTCAACAATTTCGGCAGCCCGTAACTAAACGATGGACCTGCAGGGTTAACGCTGAACGTCACAGCGTTACTCACCCCTCCGCCCGGCGTGTTCGCAGTTACGTTGTAATCACCAAGCGAAGTGCCCGGCGCAACGGTAATGGTCGCCGTGAGGGTGGTATCACTCACGACCTTCACATTTGACGCGGTAATGCCGGGCGCGTTGACGCTCACTGTGGTTGGTCCGGAAGCCGAATTGAGATTCGTGCCGGTCAATGTGACCGTCGTGCTCGATCCTCTCAATCCGCCGGCAGGAGATATCGACGTCAGCGTCGGTACACGCGTGGCAACCTGAAATGGCAGCGAATTGCTGTCGCCTAATCGCGGTATGGATACCGCGGTAAAGTACTTGGCGGCGGCTGCATTGGCAGGAATGTTGAAAGTTGCCCCCAGAGACGTATCGCTCAGCACTTTGATATCCGTGGCAGTTACGCCTCCGGCTGTCACTTTGACGGTCGTTGCATCTGAAACGAAATTGGTCCCCGTAAAGGTGACGGTCACCGTCGTTCCTTTCTCGAAGCTTGCCGGGGATATCGAAGTGAGTGTCGGAAGGGCGAGTCCGACGGAGAACTGCAATGCATTGCTCTTGCCGCGCGAGTTTGTCACCGTCACGTCGCGTGGGCCGGTGGGCGCACTGTCTGCGATGGCGAACGTCATGGTGATGGTGTCACTCGTCATCGACACATCGCCGATGGCGACACCAGTTCCGCTGATAGCTACAGTCGTCAGGCCTGAAGTGCAAGATGCACCTCCGCCACTTACCACAAAGCCGCTTCCGGTCAGCGTGACTTGATAGGTCCTTGAGACTCCACCGCTGGTTGGTGAGATCGACGTCAATTTTGGCAGCGAGATATTCTCTCCGGTGGTGATCAGCCGAATACGGTTGTCGGAATAATCGGCAATATAGATATGGCTGCCGTCTAATGTAAGAGCCACATCGATGGGAAATTTCAGAGCTGCGGTTTCGGAGTTGCAGCCGTCGCCGTTCGTGCCCCCGCCGGCAATTGTTGAAACGATTCCGCTTGTGTCGACCTTTCGGACTCGTTTGTTCTGCGCGTCCGCAATGTAGAGATTGCCTTCGGCATCGATCGCAACACCCGCCGGATTGTTGAATTGTGCAGACGTGGCGGGTCCGCCGTCTCCGCTGTAACCGCCCCCGTTGCCTGGTGTCGCGGAGCCGGCAACCGTGGTAATGATGCCGCTCCCCGCGCTGATCTTGCGAACGCGATGGTTGGTGTAGTCGGCGATGTAAAGATTGCCTGCCGGGTCCGTTGCAAGGTGCGTCGGATTGTAAAGCTGGGCCGCCTTAGCAGGACCGCCATCCCCGCTGAAGCCACCAAATCCCGTTCCGGCAATCGTGCTTATGGTGCCGCTGGCAAGATCCAACTTGCGAATGCGGTGGCTGGAGTTATCCGCGATGAACAGGTTTCCCTTGTTGTCGACGGCGACACCGGACGGGTCGTTTAGACTCACCGATGTCGCATTGCCTTCCCCGGTGTAACGCGGCTGCCCGTCGCCGGCGATCGTTGTGATTACACCCGACGTATCCACTTTCCGAATCCGGTGATTGAAAGAATCTGCTATGTAGATGTTTCCGGCGGAATCTACCGCCACACCCTCGGGGCTATTCAAAGCGGCGTCGGTCGCTGCGCCGCCGTCCCCGCCAAAGCCGGCAACGCCGATACCTGCAACGGTCGTGATGTTGCCGGACGTATCGACCTTCCGGACTCGATGGTTGTACCACTCTGCAATATAAAAATTTCCGGCCAAATCCACGCCAACACCGAAGGGCGCGTTGAGTTGCGCGCCTGATGCCGGGCCGCCGTCTCCGCTATATCCGGCGCTTCCCGTGCCCGCTGCTGTGGAAATGACGTTTAACTGCGCCAGAGCGTTGCCGGCAAAAAGAGTGAAAACGAATAGAACCGAGATGATATGAATGCGAGGCTTCATATTCAAAATTGCGCACCGGCTCGAACAAAGAGCATTCGAGGCGTTGCGGCCTTTCCGTCAAATAGCAAGACCGGACCGCCGGAAAAATCCGTGAGCCGGTAAACCGAATCGGCGCTGGTGGGTTGCAATACCGTCAAAGTGCATTGGCAACTTGTGGACGCTATGCCTGTTCCGTCCAGGCCGATCGCCGTTATGGATGACGATGCGGAATTCCCCACAAAAACCTTCCGGTTATCGTTCGAAACAGCGATTGTCGCGGGAGAGGCGATGCCGTCTTCAGAAGCTGCAATCGAATAGACCTGGCCGTTCGAGAACGCATAAATCCTGTTTTCGACGTCGTCCGCGATAATGGCGTCGCCGCTGTTATGCAGGAACTGTATGGCTGACGCATGGGATAGCGAAGCGATCAGGCGCGGCGATTGCTGCGGATTGGCGACATACACCGAACCCCGATCGCCAGCAGATGTTCCGAGAAGAACGGTGTTCCCATCGTCGCTAATCGCGACCGCGCCCGGCGGATTGGATGCGCCGAATTCAAATGTCCCCAGGAGGACCGGCGACTGGGCCAGATTGCCGTACGCATAGATTCGGCCGTGTGATTGGTCCACAAAAGCAGCAACCGAACCGGTGGAACTCAAGGCGATCCGATCAATCTTGACGGCGCTTGCGGACGCGCGGCGGTTGCAGGCAAGATGCCTGCGCTGCCAATATTCCAGGCCATCGCATTCGTCTTGCTGGTCGAGATTGTTGAAAAATGACCCTTTTGATCTGACGGTTATCGTATTCCCGCGGACCTGCAGCAGTGCCGGCCAACCGCCGTCGCCTGTGGCTGCAAGAATGTAATCGTGATCGGGAGGTACGGCGGCTTCAACAACTCCAAAACCCAGATTGAGCGGCGCGCCGACCGACGCAGATCCGACGATTCCGATCAGGGGATGAAGACCACCGGTTCCATCCGTCAGGAAACCGAGAACCGGCAGGTTCACCGAAGCGTTACGTTGACTGTCGCTCGTATTCCCGTCGAAACCGTTCACGATTGTAAAAACCGACTGCGACGCTTGCTGCGCCAGGATCCGGCTTGCCGGAAGGACGAAACAGAGTGCGAACAGAATTCGAAAAACCGTCTTGGACATCACTGCACCTCAGCCAGTCTCTTCAATGCGGCGAACTCACACTCGGTGTCCCGGGTGTGAGGATCGTGCCCGTAACCGGAGGCGGACTCTGAACCCGGGGAGCAGCCGGAGCAGTGGCCGCTCGCGGCGAATCTTTATCGTGTCCCCTTAAAAGAAGAATGAGAGCGATGATGCCCCCCGCAATCAATGCGGCGACGATCACTTGCTGCCACGTCTTTCCTCCGGGCTCCGCTCGCTGATCGTTCGGCGCCGAAGGCGCGGGCGCGCCAAGTTCTCGTGCTTTTCTTTCCGTGCTGACCTGACCGGTCGCGGCTGCATTAGCTTCCTGCAGTCCGTTCGCAGATACTCTCCCCGGTGAGTCCATCAAAATCGCCGAGAGAATTGACGGGCCCACAATGGGGTTTTGGTTCTCATCGAGAATCTGCACAACCCGCTCCTGTGGAGCTACAACATTACTTTCTTGAGGCGGGTACGCCAGGAGTGGCGAAACGGCCAGAGTGGCGACCAGGATCCACCGCAATACGAGAGACGACATTCGTTTCATGTCTTGGAGTTTGCACGGGCTCTTCCAATCCCACGGGCTGCAATAGCAACGTCATGTGCGGAATCCAGCTCTAAAGCGATTCCATCTGTCCATCGGGATTCCACCGAGGTAAATCGTTTTGTCTTTCAAGGAGAACAAAAACCTGACATTGTCTTAACTGATTGAATATGGAGAAGGAACTCGAGCTCGCAAAAAGCCTTGCCCTCGATGCCGGCAAGATTTTGATGGACTACTACCATCGCGGAACGTCGATCGATTGGAAGGCTCCTGGAGATCCGGTTACAGCAGCCGATCGTGAGGCGAGCGACCTTATTGTCGGAGGCCTCAGGCGTGAATTTTCGGATCATGCGGTTCTGTGCGAAGAAGAACCGGACGATCTCGACCGCTTACATAGAACCCATGTTTGGATGATCGATCCAATGGACGGCACGCGCGAATTCATCGAGCATCGCGGCGAGTTCGCGGTTCAGATTGGACTGGTTGTCGGGCAAACGCCGGTTCTCGGCGTCGTTTATCAACCTACGGCCGACAAGCTCTACTTTGCGGCGCGAGGGCTGGGGGCCTTTCTCCAATCCGGCGCCTCGGTCACGCGATTGCACGTTTCTACCGAGCAGACGGCATCGCGGCTAACGATTGTCGAGAGCCGTTCGCATCGCTCTGCGCGGGTGCAGGCGATCCGGCAGGCCCTCCGGATTGGAGAATCGATCGTCACGGGCAGCGTCGGCCTCAAAGTTGGAACGGTATGCGAGGGTCGCGCACACCTTTACGTCCACCCCGGGCATCGCACGCAGTTATGGGACACCTGCGCTCCCGAAGCCATCCTCCGCGAGGCCGGCGGCCGCATGACCGACATTTCCAACGCGCCGTTACGATACGACACGGCTGAGGTTCGGAACCTCAACGGCATCGTCGCCACCAATGGCGTTATTCACGACCGTGTCGTCGAAGTAACGCAATCGGTCCTGGCGGGCTTCTGAATGTCTTACCTCTTTCTTATAGCGGCTGCTCTCGGGGCAGGGGTGATCAATGCAGTGGCGGGCGGAGGTTCATTCCTCACATTTCCGGCTCTCGTATTTACTGGAGTACCCTCGATCGTCGCCAACGCAACGAGCACAGTGGCAGTTTTTCCCGGCGTGCTGATGAGCGCCTGGGCATATCGAAAGGAAATGGAAACTTTGGACATTCCCGTCAAACCGGTTATCGTGGCCAGCATTGCAGGCGGTATTAGCGGGGCCTTGCTTTTGCTCTCGACCTCCCAGAAGGCATTCGATGCTGTGATCCCGTGGCTTCTCTTGGCAGCGACGATTGTGTTCGCTATCGGTCCGCGCGTCACGATTATGTTCAAGCGCAAGTCATGGATCGGCCCAAAAGCCCTGGTCATCTTTCATTATCTTGCGGGAATCTACGGCGGCTACTTTGGCGGCGCAGTCGGTTTCATCATACTCGCGGTATGGAGTCTCGCCGGCCTGCGCGACATCCATGCGATGAATGCGGGCAGAACTCTGCTCGGAGGACTCATGAATGCCGCCGCGGTTGTTTTGTTCATCATCGCGAGAAAAGTGTGGTGGACCCAGGCCGCGGTGATGCTTGTCGCGGCCGTCATTGGCGGCTATGCTGGTGCTCGAATCGCGAGGCGTGTGAATCCATCCTTCATCCGCGCGGCAATCATCGTCTTCGGCCTGTTGGTGACCGTGGCATTCTTTCGCCGGTAACGTTCTATAACCAGGTATCGTTTCTCCAGCCGTCCAGGTCGTAATCGGCGAGACATTCGTCCACCAGCTTGAGGCATTCATCCAAGGCGCCAGACCGCTTCGCGAAATTCACAGTGTCCACGCGAATTTGCTCGTGGTTTCCTGCGTAATTGCGCTCGTACAGTTCGTGCCGCCCGGCGAATTCGGTGCCGATGGCATCCCAGATGAGCTTGAACAATTTGATGCGTTCTTCGGCACTTGCATTTGTTCCACGATAATAACGATCGATGAGCGGCCGAAGATCGGGATTCTGGAGATCTTCGGGTCCTGACGCGGTTACCAGCGGAGCGCCACCTAGAACATTCTCCATGATGTTCTTCACCGCCGGCCAGGCCGAAGTCGCAAAAATCCGCATCGCCGCTGCGTATTCCAGGCGCGGGACAACGGATCCGCCGGGACCGGCCTGCGGATCGGATGCGAGTGCCGCGGTCATAGCCCACATTAATGTTCGCCACGCAATGACGTCGCCCAGCGCGGCTTGCACTCCGCGAAAACCGTCAGTACCGTTGATGGCCAATCCCCGCGCCAGCAGTCCCGTCATCAGGTCGAGCTTCACGGCGAGCCGCGTACCGCCCTGCAGGTTGTATCGGTTAAAGAATCCGGATTCGGGAAAGAACGAGTTAGCACGCTCGACATTTCGATAAACCAGAAAGTTCTCCCAGGGAATCAGCGCCTCATCAAAAATCAGAACTGCGTCGTTTTCATCAAAACGGCTCGACAGTGGATGCTCATATGGGCTGCGCGCGCTCTGTTCATACGAAGGCCGGCACAACAGCTTGGTGCCGGGGGTATCCATGGGTGCGATAAACACCAGGGCAAAATCTTCGGCCTTCCCCTGCTGGAGAGTGGTTGCGCTGTTCTGGGCAACGAAAGTTGCGTTGGTCAGAGCCGAGCCGGTCGCCAGCATCTTTGCTCCGCTGACGATGACGCCGGCATCCGTCTCGCGCACGACGTGCAGAAACACGTCCGCAATCTCGTGAACCGGCTTCATGCGGTCGACGGGCGGATTGATGAGCACGTGATTCAAGTAAAGGGCCTTCGACGCGAACCGCCGATACCATTGGCGCGCATTTTCTTCGAAGGGCGAATAAAACTCGGGGTTGGCTCCCAGCGTCGCCATGAACGCGGCTTTGTAATCCGGCGTGCGTCCCATGAATCCGTATGTCAGCCGGGCCCATGCTGCAATAGCGTCCCGCGCAGCGAGCAGCTCGGCGGCCGAGTAGCTGGGCGCGAAGAATCGATGCGTGCGAATGCCAAACCGGTCGACCGTCGTCATGACATCGCGTAATTTGGGTTTGTGCAGCGCGTCGTACAAGCGCGCGATGGATCGGGCTGAATTGCGAAACGCCGGATGAACGGTAACATCCTGGATCCGCTCACCATACAGGTAGACGGCGCGCTCGTCGCGCAGCGTCTCCAGATATTGGGAACCCGACATCAGCTCGTCGAGAACCGCGGTTTTCCGAGGCACGTTCACGCGGAAACTATACCACTTGCGGTACACTACGGCACTTGGCCTAATACAAATGACAGCACCAATAATGACAGGTAAATTTCACAAAACAGACGACCTGCGCATCAAAGAGATCAAGGAAGTCTTGTCGCCGGACCAGATCCGGCGCGAGTTTCCGGTCACTGAGAAAGCTGCGCAGACGACATACGAAACGCGGCGTGCCATCCATCGCATCCTGCACGGAGCCGACGATCGGCTTCTCGTCATCGTCGGGCCCTGCTCGATCCACGATCCGAAGGCAGCTCTGGAATACGCGCGCAAGTTGAAGGCAGAAAAGGAGCGGCTTGAGCCGGACCTTCTCGTCGTCATGCGAGTTTATTTCGAGAAGCCCCGCACAACCGTGGGATGGAAAGGCCTGATCAACGATCCTCACCTTGACGGCAGCTTCAAGATCAATGACGGATTAAAGATTGGACGAAAGCTGTTGCTGGAATTGAACAACATCGGTATTGCCGCCGGCGTGGAGTATCTCGACGTGATCTCCCCGCAGTACATTGCCGACGTCGTCAGTTGGGGCGCCATTGGAGCGCGCACAACCGAAAGCCAGGTGCATCGCGAGCTTGCATCGGGATTGTCGTGTCCCGTCGGATTCAAGAATGGTACCGACGGCAGTTTGAAAGTTGCTGTGGACGCCATCCGGACCTCGCAACACCCCCATCATTTCCTGTCTGTGACAAAGGCCGGTCACTCGGCAATCGTTTCAACACTCGGGAACGAAGACGTGCACATCATTCTCCGTGGCGGAAAACAACCCAATTACGACGCGGCGAGCGTCGATGCGGCGTGTAAGGAACTCTCCGCCGGCGGTCTGGCCCAGCGGGTGATGATCGATTTGAGCCACTCCAACAGTCAGAAGAACTACGTGCGCCAACTGGAAGTCGGCCAGGACGTGGCAAGCCAAATTGCGCAAGGCGACGACCGGATCATTGGAGTCATGATTGAGAGCCACTTGAAATCCGGACGCCAGGATCTCTTACCCGGGAAGGAACTCGTCTACGGGCAGAGCATCACCGATGCCTGCATCGGATGGGAAGAAACCGTCCCTCTACTGGAGAAACTCGCCGAGGCCGTGCGGGCGCGTCGGCTCGAACACGAGGGGGAGGATTAGCCACAAAAAGGCACAAAATTCACAAAAGGACCCGGTGAATTTTGTGCCTCTTTGTGGCTAAATTTCTTTTTTTACGATGTAGCCCGGACGTACTTATTGAACCAGTCCATTGTCCGCTGCCACGCCTGCTTTGCGGAAGCTTCGTCGAAACGAGGCGTCGTATCGTTATTGAAACCATGCTGCGCGCCGGCGTAGATGTACCCTTCATAGTGCACCCTGTTCGCCTTCAGCGCCGCCTCATATGCCGGCCAGCCCGCATTGATACGTTCATCCATTCCGGCATAGTGGATCAGCATGTGCGCCTTGATCTTTGCGACATCGGCTGCCGGAGGTTGCGCTCCATAGAACGGAACGCCGGCAAGAAGTCCATCGCCCAGGCGAACGGCCAGCGTATTTACGACGCCGCCGCCAAAGCAGAAGCCGGTAGCGCCCAGTCGACCATTGCTCGCCGCATGTCCTTTGATCCAGTTTGCAGCCGCCACGAAGTCTTCTGTTCTCTTGGCGGCGTCGAGTTTTCCGAACATGTCGACTGCTTTTTCCTCCTCGCCGGGATACCCGCCCACTGGAGCCAGCGCATCCGGAGCAAATGCGACGTAGTTCGCCACAGCCAAACGCCGGGCGATGTCCCGGATGTGAGGATTCAGACCGCGATTTTCATGGACAACCAGGATCGTGGGCAGCTTCCCTTTCGCATTAGCCGGGGTCACCAGATAGCCGCTGGTTTTGGAGTTTCCCTGCGGAGAAGGATAGCTAACTTCCTGTCCCTTGATTCGAGAATCAGTGGCAGAAATTTGTTCTCCCAGAACAAAGTTCGGTTTCAGGGCCTCGAACATGGCCGTCGCTGTCATGCCGCCCGCGGCATACTTCGAAGCGCGGTCAATAAACGTACGGCGGTCAATGCCGCCATGCACGTATCGGTCAAACAAATTCAAAACTTCCTGAGGAAAATCGCTTGCTTTCATTCGTTGCATAACGGTCACTCCTTAAGGTTTATGCGAATCTGGCCCGGAAGCATACCATGAGTCACCGCCCTTTGAAATCGGGCTTTCGCTTTTCCAGGAAGGCCCGGACTCCCTCCGCTTTATCTTCACTGCCAAAGGTCAGGGCGAAAAGATCCCTCTCCCGGTCGAGTCCTTCGCGAAGATTCATGCGGGCAGCGGACTTGATGGCATCCTTGGCCATTCGCAGAGCAACTGGACTTTTTTCCGCAATCCGGGAGGCGAGGCTGAGGACAGTACTGCGAAGATCGGCCGCCGGAACAACCGTATTTACGAGGCCGATCTCCTTAGCGTGAGCGGCGTCGATCAGATCGCCGGTAAGGATCAGCTCCATCGCCTTGCCTTCTCCCACAAGCCGGGTGAGCCGCTGGGTACCACCCCCGCCAGGAATGATTCCCAGATTGATTTCGGGCTGCCCGAGCCTGGCGGTGTCGGCCGCGATGCGGATGTCGCACGCCAGCGCCGTCTCCAAACCACCGCCAAGACAAAAACCGTTGATCATGGCGATCACCGGTTTTGGAAACTCCTCGATGGCATCAAAAACGCGGAGCCCCTTCATCGCGTCGTGCTGTATCAGCGCCGTTCGTCCCTCGAACTCGTTGATATCGGCTCCGGCAATAAACGCCTTGTCCCCCGCTCCGGTGATCACCAGGACCCGTGACTCCGGCGATCGCTCGAGCGAATTCAGCGCGTCGCGCATCTCATCACGTGTCGCCTGATTCAGTGCGTTTCGTTTGTCCGGCCGGTTGATCGTCAGGATGGAAATTCGATCGTTAGTCTCAAGAAGAATGTTCTGGTAAGCCATGAGTCATTATAAGCTCCCCTCCTGAGTTAGGAGGGGACGCCGAGCGAAGCGAGGCGGGTGGTTCCCCAGTGACGTGGTTCCCTTTGGAACCACCCCGGCCCTTCGGGCCCCCTCCTAACTTAACAGGCTGCGGAAAAACTCAATAATGGGACGCTTTTTACTGTAGGCGCGGTCTGTGACCGCGCGTAGTCCCTTGATTCTACTAAAAACGCGCGCTCACAGAGCGCGCCCACAGTGCGCCCATTCGAGTTTTTCCCCAGCCTGTTAGGAAGGGGAGTTTTGTTTCTTTCACCCCGCGTCGACGTTGAGCGCCAGAACAATGGAACGCTGGTCCTGCGCTCACCCGAGCCGCTGCGCCCCTACGCGCGGTGCCTTGGCGAATATCTGGAACGCTGGGCGGCGGAGAAACCGGATGACGCTTTCCTGGCTGAGCGGGAAGGCAACACCTGGCGGAAGATCACATGGGCCGACACGCGCAGGCTCGTTCACGCCCTCGCGACTTCGTTTCTCCAGCGCGGAGTCTCGGCTGAGCGTGCGATTGCGATTCTGTCCGACAATTCCATTGAACACGCGCTGATTGCTCTTGCGGCAATGCACATCGGAGCGCCGGTCGCGCCGATTTCTCCAGCATATTCGTTAATGTCGCGCGATTTCGCCAAGCTGAAAACGATCGTGTCACTCATTCGGCCGCGCGTGATCTTCGTCCAGGACGCGGGGCAATACGCCGGAGCGCTGGAAGCCATCGGTGTTCACGGCGCTGAGATCGTTGCCGTACGCAATCTTAATCAGGAGTCGACCCCTTTCGAGCGGCTGACCAAGGCAATCGATCCTGCGGTCGTTTCCAGGGCCTTCGCTTCCGTCCAGCCGGAGACGATCGCGAAATTCCTCTTTACGTCCGGCTCTACAGGTCAACCGAAAGCAGTCATCAACACTCACCGGATGCTCTGCTCGAATGTTCAGTCGCGCGCGCAAGCCTGGCCGTTTCTCGAGGACGAGCCGCCCGTGCTTGTCGACTGGCTGCCGTGGAATCACACATTCGGCGGCAACAACGATTTCAACCTGGTGCTTGGTCACGGCGGGACGTTGTACATCGATGCCGGGAAACCGCTGCCGGGCTTGATTGAGATCACCGTTCGCAATTTGCGCGAAGTCTCACCCACCATTTATTACAACGTTCCCCGCGGCTTCGATGCCCTGCTTCCGTTTCTCGAAAATGACGCGGCGTTGCGCCGCAGTTTCTTCGCGCGTTTGAAAGTCATCCTCTATGCTGCGGCGGCGCTTCCAGTGCCGGTCTGGGAACGGCTCAGGCGTTTATCGATCGAGGAAACCGGCAAGTGCGTCCCTCTCACGGCCGCCTGGGGATCAACCGAG
>WNEW01001544.1_pt1 | contig 11284 bp, 8 predicted proteins | sample 5399891 | NCBI WGS metagenome assembly WNEW01 (sample SAMN13153336, study PRJNA577476) | soil metagenome | isolation source: 40 cm grassland meadow soil pre-rain plot 5 | place: USA:California | collected 2015-09-08 | reverse complement strand
TGCCGGACATGTGGCCGGGACATACTTTCATGGGCTTTTCGACAACCTTGATTTCACGGCGAAGTTTCTGACACGGATTGCCGAGACGCGGCGTCTCGACTGGCGGCCTGCGGCGTTCTGTTACTCCAAAGACGAAGAATACGATCGCCTCGCAGCAGCAGCCCGCCAGCATCTCAAGATCGATCGGATATGGGAAATGCTGGAATGATTTCAGCAACGGCCATGGCGTTTATTGCAGGAGCCCTACTGGATCTTCTTCTCGGAGACCCGCGATGGCTTCCGCACCCGATACGCGGCATCGGTTTGCTGATCCAGGCGCAGGAGCGGCTGTTACGGCCGGCTTCGCCGGCTTATTCTCCCCCTCGTGAGGGGGAGACCGCGAGCGCAGCGAGCGGAGGGGGTCGCTTAGCCGAAAACGTTGCTGGACTCATACTCGTCGTCCTTGTTCTCCTCATCGTAGTGGCCGTTGTCATTCTCAGTTTGTATTGGGGCGGAATCCCTGCAGCAGCCTACTGGATTTTCACGTGTCTTGCTGTCCGAAGTCTCGATCAGGAATCGAAGCGAGTGGTCGAAGCTTTGCGCGCCGATGACCTTCATCGTGCGAGAAAGCTGGTTGCGTATCTGGTGGGCCGCGACACTCAGAACCTTTCGGAAAAAGAGGTCACCCGTGCGGTTTTCGAAACGGTCGCTGAAAACATGAGCGATGCGATTGTGGCGCCTCTTTTTTACCTCGCGATACTCGGCGTTCCGGGGATGGTCGCGTACAAGGCGGTGAACACGATGGATTCGATGATCGGCTACAAAAACGATCGATACATTCGGTTTGGCTGGGCAGCCGCCCGCCTCGACGATATCGCGAACTACGTTCCTGCGCGAATCACCGCAGCTCTCATCGTGTTCAGCGCGGCGCTGATTCGTCTCGAGTGGCGCCGCGCGATCGCCGTTGTTTTTCGGGATGCTCACCTGCAGCCGTCACCAAACGCAGGCTATCCCGAAGCGGCGCTGGCCGGCGCGCTTGGCGTGCAGCTTGGCGGTCTCAATTATTATTTCGGCCGCCCCGTCGAGAAACCTTTCCTGGGAGACCCGCGCGCGGATCTGAACTGGAGCCGGTTTTCGCAGGTTCGCCTGCTCCTGTACCTGGTAGCGGCGGTGTCATATCTGATCGTAGGGATATCGCTTCTATGATGCACGGCGGCCAGGCGTTGAAGTTTGCACGCGAGCACAATCTGGATTACCGCCAGGTCCTGGATTTCAGTGCCAGTATCAATCCCCTGGGCCCTTCGCCGAAAGCGCTGGAAGCCATCCGACAGGGAATCGAACTGGTCGGCCTCTATCCGGAGGAGATTCCCGTGCGCCTGACGCGTCATTTGTCCGACCGTCTTCGCCTTCCGGCCAACACGATCCTCCCGGGCAATGGCGCGACGGAACTCTTGTATTTCTGGCTGCGAACTGTTCGGCCGCGCACTGCTGCTTTATTTATTCCGACATTCTCGGAATACCGAAAGGCTTTGGAGAGTGTGGTCGCGGAAGTTCTGCCAGTGGTATTGCACTCCGAGGACTGGTTCCGAATGCGGCCGGTGAGGATAAAAGCCGATATCGTCATTATTACGAATCCCAATAATCCGGCCGGCTCGTATGCACCGGCTGAGGAGATGTTGGACTGGATCAGCACATTCAGCCCGTCAACGCAGATTTTTGTCGACGAAGCGTTTGTCGAGTTCACAGCGCAGCCTTCGCTCGTTCATCACATCGAGCGCTTTCCGAACCTGTGGGTTCTCAGGTCCATGACCAAGTTTTATGCCCTTCCCGGTCTGCGCCTTGGCTACCTCGTTGGTTCAGGCGTCCGGACGCTGCTTAGAAACCGGGAGCCGTGGCAGGTGAACACACTTGCCGAGATTGCGGCGGTCGCCAGCCTCGAGGACCACAATTACGAAGGAGCTACGATGCAATTGATCCAACGCGAAAGGATATGGTTGTGGAAAGAACTCCAATCGGTCGCTGGCATTCGCGCGTTTCCGACATCAGCCAATTTCTTTCTTGCGCGCTGCGAACGCGAAGAAAAATTGGACCGATTAATTGCCACATTGAGTGATGCAAAAATCCTGATTCGCGATTGCCGGGGTACGGAAGGTCTGGTCGGGCCGTATTTCCGGTTTGCAATCAGGACGCGTCGGGAAAACTCGCGACTGTTGAAGCATCTGAGGGAACTGTGATGCTTTTTCTAAATGTCGATGATGTTGCCGTTTGGACGGAACTTGAATGCATCATATTCCCCTCCTCGCAGAGGAGGGGTGGCTGCGCCATCAAGAAAATGCCGCGAAGCCACAAAAGCGGCGCAGACGGGGTGGTCAGTTCGGCTGGCCTTGGAAGGCGTGCCGAACTGACCACCCCGTCCGCGACAAATCGAAACGGATCCATTGTTTTTGATGTCGCGGACACCCCTCCTCTGCGAGGAGGGGAATGTGCTGCCCGAAAAACTTTGTCCAAAAAGCTAAAACTTACAGCCTCGTTTCACAAAATGCAGGGCAAACGACACAAAAGCCTTCTTTTTTGTGCCTTTTTGTGGTCTTCATTGTGCTTTTTGTGGTTGGTTCCACTTTTGTTGGGCACAGCCGCCGCACCGCATCGAATCGTGTCGGTTGCGCCCGCAATCACAGAAATTTTGTTTGCGCTCGGTGTGGGGGATCAGATCGTCGGCGTCACTACCTACTGCAACTATCCTGAAGCCGCCAAGGCCAAACCCAAAATCGGCGGTTATACAACACCAAGCATCGAAGCGATTCTGGCCTTGCGGCCCGACCAGGTAATGATGATGGAGAAACGTCCCGACGTTGCCGAAAGGCTGCGGCAAGCCGGTATCGATGTCACGCAAGTCCAGCCTGAAAGCCTCGCCGGACTCTACGACGCCATTCGAGTCATTTCCGAAAAAGCCGGCGTGCCGGACCGCGGTCGATCATTGATTCAATCCATCGAAATGCAGCTACGGGAGGTGTCGCCAAAACCCGCAGGCGTGAAGCCCAGGCTGTTGTTTATCGTCGGGCGTACGCCGGGAACGGTTTCGGATTTGATCGCCGTGGGAAAGGGAAGTTATCTGAACGAGATAATCGAAATTGCAGGCGCCGATAACATTTTCGGGGCGGTTAATTTGCCGTATCCAAAGGTCGGCGTGGAGGAAGTCATCCGCCGGAACCCCGACGTCATCATCGACATGGGCCATAACGAGATGGTTACGGAGAGCCAAAAACAGGCCGTGAAACAGCTTTGGAAAAAATATCCGTTCCTGCGCGCGGTCCAGCGCGACGCGGTATTCCCCATTTCGGCTGAATACTTTGTACAGCCGGGCCCGCGCGTCGTGCAGGCTGTCCGAGATATTCGAAAAATGATTGGAAAGTGAATGGTGACACTGATTACCGGAGGGGCTCGCAGCGGCAAGACGCGTTACGCGCTTGCGCTGACCGACGATGTGAACGCTCGCACGTATATCGCAACAGCGGAGTTACTGGATGACGAAATGCGGGACAGGGCTGCACGCCACCAGCGTGAGAGAGGAAACCGATGGCAAACCATCGAAGAAGCCTTTGATGTGGCGCCGCATGTTCGCGAGTTGAGCGGCGTTGTGGTGATTGATTGCCTGAGCGTCTGGTTGTCGAATTGGATGCTCCGCGACGAGTCACAGGTAGAGCGGCAAATCGAGTCCTTGTGCGTGGCTTTTCGCAGCGCAAGGTGTCATGTTCGTGCGATCACGAACGAAGTCGGGTGGTCCATCGTTCCGGACAATGCGCTCGCGCGCCGGTTCCGCGACTGGTCCGGATTGATGAACCAGCGCGTCGCCGAGGTTGCGGACGCGGTGTATCTGATGGTGTGTGGGATACCGACACGGTTGAAGTGAGGAAAATTATTGGGAATGGGCGACTTCGGGTGTGTACAGCATCGACTGTAACGACGGTGTATGAAGGTGTTAGCGAATCGCAGTCGCGCGGGTTATTCCCCTCCTTGCATTAAGGCAAGGAGGGGTGGCTGCGTCATCAAGAAATATTGCGAAGCCACCGAAGCTGACGCAGCCGGGGTGGTTTTCCTTGTTGTTCTCATTCGGAAAACCACCCCGGCCTCGCTATCAGCGGATGCTTCGCTGCATTTTATTGATTGCTCGGCCACCCCTCCTTGCTTTGATGCAAGGAGGGGAATAATGCTCCACTGCAATTCGCTCACTCCTTCATACACTGTCCCTACAGTTCAAAGTAGTCGACTGCCAAATAAATTGGAGTTCGGATGATTCTTTCGCTGATGCTGGCTTCATTGTTGAATGTATTCGTTGTTGAGAGTCCTTCTTACGCGAAGGAAATGGTCGCGGCCGCGCACGACCTCAGCGCGCGTTATCCCGAATTGCGGTTTACGATCCGAACGACCGAGCAGGTAGCGGAAATGCCTCGCGAGGAACTGCGCCGGTTGTTCGAAGAAGCATCGCTTGCCGTTCTCGGCCGGACGTATGGAGAAGTGGCATCCAAAATTCAGGAGAGTCTCGCGGCAGTACGCAGCCCTCAGGTCGTTTTCGCGGCACACAGCGATTTCGGGATTTATGAACTCAGCCGATACGGCAACGAGCGTCCCTTCCGGAATGTGGCGCACGAGCAGATCGAGCGCATTTCCGCCGGAACTCTGGCCGCCCGCGAAATTCCTCAATTGACACGCTGGGCTCGAACTTTCGAATACCTCCTCGCCAAAGGTCCGGAGAACTTCAGGAATCTATTTCTCGATCTTCTGTCGAACCTCGATTCACGGTACCGTCCCGAGCCAGTCCGGGTTCCGCCGGCCGCGTTTATCTACGGCAACGCCTCGATCTATTCCGACCCGGCGGCATTTGCTTCGCACATCGAACCCGGCCGGCCAACTGTCGCGATTATCGACCACGACAGCTACTACCACTCCGGGGATGTTGAACTCGAGGACCGAATCGCTGCTGAGTTGAATGCTGCTGGAATGAACGCGCTCCCGATATTCGCCGGCTGGGGCGCCCCCACGGAAACCGCTCTGCGCGATTTTGTGAAAGCGAAACGTGAGGAGTGGGATATCCGGGCCGTCATCTCCCTGCAGAGCTTCGTCCTGGGTGGCGATCAGGCTCGCGAACAAGTGACCGGTCTTTTTCAGCAGTTGCGGCTTCCCGTCTTTCGAGCGATGCGTATAACCAAGCGCAGTCCCGACCAGTGGCTGCTCTCTTCCGACGGGCTCCCCTGGGCAAGTGTCTACTATCAGGTCGCCATGCCTGAGCTGCAGGGCATGATCGAGCCCATTCCGGTAGCTGCCGAACTCGAGCGCAGCATCGATTCGCAGACCGGCGCGGCCATCGCGACCTTTGTGCCGATCAGAGAGCGCGTCCACCGCGTTGTAGAACGAATTTCGCGGTGGATCGATCTTCAGAAGAAACCGAACTCTGATAAACGTGTTGCGTTCATCTATTACAACCATCCACCGGGCAAGCAGAATATTGGGGCCGACTATCTCAACGTCCCTGACACAATCGTCGAGCTGCTTCATTCCCTGGCGCGCGATGGTTATCACATTTCCAACATGCCCGCTGACCCCGAGGCTCTCACCGATCTGCTGACGCGCCGCGGAATCAACGTAGCCAATTGGGCCGCGGGGCAGCGCCGTTTACTCGCTGAGCGTGCGCAGATACTGCCGGCTTCGAAATATCTGGATTGGTACAACACGATGGATCCGATCGCCCGCTCGGAGGTGGAAGCGGGACCTCTGGCCTATGTCGATGCCGTCATCGAGCGCGCGATGAAACTGGAAGACAAGTCCATCGCTCGCGCCCAGGTTGAGCGCGTACTCCAGGAGACGGCAGCGTTCATCGAGAATTATCCTGAACAGCTTCGCCGGCCTGCAGCCCCGCTCATGGAAGAGGTTCGAACGAACGCTCTCGGGCGAATCGATGGAAAGCCAGACCGCTTCGCTGACCTGAAGCGTCAGTTCGAGGCCTTGAATCTCGAAGGTCTGTCGGGGTGGGGCAAGCCTCCGGGCAACACCATGGTTACCGATGGCGGCGATTTCATTATTCCCGGGTTGTTGCTGGGTAACGTCTTCGTCGGTCCACAACCTCAGCGCGGATGGCAGGCGAACGCAGATAGCCTGCACAGCTCAAATGTCGTTCCTCCGCATCATCAGTACCTCGCTTTTTACGAATATCTTCGCGATGTATTCAAAGCGGACGTCATCGTCCACATCGGGCGGCATTCCAGTTATGAATGGCTGCCCGGCAAACAGGTCGCGCTCGCGGAGTTTGATTTCCCCGACATCATCGTAGGTTCGATCCCGGCCGTCTACCTCTATACGGTGGATGGAGTTGGCGAAGGGCTCCAGGCGAAGCGTCGCGGCCTTTCGGTCATTGTCGATCATCTGATTCCACCGCTCAAGACAACCGAGCTCTACGGCCCGATCCTCGAGCTTCAACAGATGCTCGACCAATATGAAGCGCAGGACGTCGCTGAGCGCCGCGCCGTCATTGCGCGTGAAGTTCGCTCGAAAGTACGCCAGCACAACTTCGGTTCGGATCTGGGTGCAGCAATTCTCGACGCGCCCGATGATCAGCTCGTCCACACGCTCGGACACTATCTGGAAGAGCTAAAAACAACCTTCCTGCCGTTTGGTCTTCATACGTTTGGAAAACGATGGGACGACAGAGAAATCGACCTGCTGGCGAATTCCATGGCTTCGCTCGGAAGCGGCGATGCTGCCGAGTTTCGCAGCCAGATTGAAAAGAGCTTTTCCGATGAGACTGCATCGCTCCTCGGTGCCTTGCGCGGCGAATACGTTAGTCCGGGCAAAGGCAACGATCCCATTCGAACGCCGGATGTGTTGCCGACGGGACGTAACTTCTTTTCAATTGATGCCTCCGTCATGCCCACTAAGATCTCGTATGAACTTGCCAAACAACTGGTCGCGGATGCTCTGGCGAAACATCCTCAGACGCCGGAAAAGGTGGCAGCGGTTCTCTGGGCGGTCGAGACGACGCGCGATGAAGGAACGATGCTTTCGTTCATCCTTCAGCTTCTCGGCATCGAGCCGGTTTGGGACGCCCGCGGATTAGTCAAAGAATTGAAGCTGGTTCCGATCGAGAAGCTCGGCCGCCAACGAATCGATGTAATCGTTACCACGTCGGGCCTCTTCCGCGATCTGTTTGCTCAGCTCCTGCTTTTGACAGACCGTGCATTCCGGCATGCGCTGGCAGCTTCCTATCATTCGATTCTGGCGAAGAACCCTGCATTGCGTCCGGTTCTCGACATGGTCTTAAAGGATTTTCCCGAAACCGATCGGGGTGAAGAGAAGCTCGAAATGAATGCCGTGGCTCGACATTGGATTTCCGATGCCCAGGATGCATTAAAACGCGGCCAGACGCCGGACCGCGCCGGTGCTCGGGCCTTGTTGAGAATTTTTGGTCCAGCCGAAGGCGCTTACGGTGCGGGCATCAATCGCGTCATCGAACAAGCCTGGACGTGGAAATCGCGCGACCAGGTTGCGGACTCCTATCTGGGAAAGATGGCGCACGGCTACTCGCTCGACACATGGGGAACCATCGATCCCGGCGAGTACCGGAGTGCGTTGACCGGAATCCAGCAAAGCTTTCACAGCCGTGCCACCAATCTGTACGGTGTCGTCGATAACGATGATTACTTCGACTACTTCGGCGGTCTTTCCCTCGCCATCGAGCGCGTCAACGGCAAGCCGCCGGAAAACTACATCCTCTTTTATGCGGATCCAAAGCAATCAAAAGTGGAAACGCTCGAGCATTTCCTGACGAGAGAAATGCGCTCCCGTTACTACAACCCGGAATGGATTCAGGGAATGATGAAGGAGGGATACGCCGGCGCGCGGACGATATCGAATAAGTTTTTCGAGTTCGCGTGGGGATGGCAGGTGACGAATCCCGAAATCATCCGGGACTGGATGTGGAATGAAGTGAACGATATCTATTTTCAGGACAAATACCACATCGGGGTGACGAAATGGTTCCGTGATGAGCGTCACGCTCCGGCAATGATCAATATGGCGGCCATTCTGCTGACCGCAGCGAACAAGGGATTCTGGAAAGCGCGTGAAGACACGATCCGCGACCTGGCGACTACCTTGGGAGCCATGGTCGTACGGTACGGCCCATCATGTTCGGCGCATGTTTGCGGCAATTACCAGACCATCAATTGGAGCCGTCAGTGGATGAGTTCCACTCTGGCGTTGTCCTATTCCCGGGCGATGGCTGCCGCTCTCCAGGGTAGTGGTTATGCGGGCGCGCAGTCCGCATTCTCGAGGGCAGCAGCCTCACGGCCCGCAACGAACCGGCGCTCGGTGAAGCCTTTGTTTGATTTCACAGCCGACCGTTTGCCGAATCATTCATCACCGCCGGGGACCTTCGTGGAATTCGTATTTCACCGTCTTCGCAATCAGGATTGGAGCGGTGTGTTTGTTTACTTGTTTCTGATATTGATTCCGTCAGGGCTTGTCGTGTTTGTTGTGCGCGATCGCTATTACCGGCGGCGCGGAGGGGTAACGATTGATCTCAGGTTGAGGGCGCGCTGATGCTCGGTTTTCTCCTGGGCCTTCAATTCCTGACTCAACTGCCGGTCCGCGTTACGCGATCGGAGCCGCGACACGTAGCGGATTCTTATTATTTCTATCCCATCATCGGACTTCTCATCGGCATGGGTGCGGTGGCATTACGACGCATTCTGGTGATGGTGCTGCCGGGTTCCTTCTCGATCACGCTGGTGCTCGCATATTTCATCTGGATCAGCGGGGGCCTTCATGAAGACGGACTGGCCGACGTCGGCGATGGAATGGGCGCCGGATGGACGCGAGACCAACGGCTCGACATTATGAAAGACAGCCGGATCGGAGCATATGGCGCCTCAATGCTCATCCTTGCTCTGCTGGCAAAATATGCTGCGCTGACCTCGATGGACGCCGCGCGGCTGGATGTTTCACTCGTGACGGCCCAGATGCTGGGACGCTGGGCCTTTCTTCCATTGGGGTATTTCAATCCTAACGCTCGCGAAGGTCTCGCGTCGGAATTCATGAAAGGACTGACCGCAAAGGCGGTGCTTTTCGGCACCGTTATTTCCGCCGGCCTTGCGATCCTCCTCTGCCGAATACAGGGAAGTATCGCGCTGGCACTGGCTGTCGCCGTTATCATTCTGGCCTCCATATATTTTCGGCACCGTATCGGAGGCCTCACCGGCGACTGTCTGGGAGCAACTTTTCAATTTGTGGAGATCGCAACCTATGCCGCTTTCCTTACCTGATATCGAGCATCCGAGCCGCGAAATTCTACAGCCCCTTCAGAAGCACCTGGACAATCTCACCAAGCCTCCCGGAAGTCTCGGCCGGCTGGAGGAGCTGGCTCGCGCTTTCGGTCTGATGCGCGGCTCGACCAAATTGATTTTGGAGAAACGAGCGATTTTCACATTCGCTGCGGATCACGGTGTTTCGCAAGCGGGAGTAAGCGCTTATCCGCGTGAGGTCACGGCACAGATGGTGTTTAACTTTATGCGTGGCGGCGCAGCGATTAACGTGCTGTGCCGGCATTACGGGATTGAAAACATCGTGGTGGATGTCGGCGTCGATTACGAATTCCCGGAATTATCTACGCTGGTCCGAAAGAAAATCGGCCGGGGCACCCGCAATTTTCTGGAAGCTCCTGCGATGACGGAAGATGAAGCAATACGTTCCATCGAAACAGGACTCGGTTTGGCCCAGGGCTACGATCTGGTGGGCACAGGCGATATGGGCATCGGTAATACGACATCGAGCGCTGCCATTCTCGCTGCGATCAGTGGACTGCCCGCCGAAGAAGTCGTCGGCCGTGGAACCGGCGTCGATGACACACGGCTGCGCCACAAAACCAACGTCATCCGCGACGCGCTGGCCCGGCACAGGCCCGATCCCGGGAATGCACTGGACGTGCTTACTAAAGTCGGCGGTTTTGAAATCGGTGCGATTTCCGGATTGATCCTCGGAGCCGCATCGCGGAGGATACCTGTCGTGGTCGATGGCTTTATTTCCGGCGCCGCGGCACTCATCGCCACGCGTCTCGAGCCGGCATCGCGGGAATACCTTTTCTTTTCTCATCTGTCCCGGGAGCGCGCGCACAGGCGAATGCTGGATTTTCTGGATGCGCGCCCCATCCTGGATTTAGACATGTGTTTGGGAGAAGGAACGGGCGCCGCTATCGCAATGGATGTAATTGCCGCGTCGGTCCGAATATATAACGAAATGGCAACATTCGAATCCGCTTCCGTTTCCCGATCGTGATTTACCTTCGGAGTCGCCTCGTTTAACGTTGGATGTGAACTTCCTGTGGCCTTCTTTTCGGGCTGTAGAGTCCGAAGATGTATTTTCGAAATCGCCGTAAGTGACGAAGCAGCCGGCGCCAAGCGGGAAGAAGCGTCGTCGAACTGAGGACGATTCCGCCCCCACTGAAGAAGATCACAACGATGTCCCAGAGCGGCCGTTTGTAATACATGAAAGGAAAATCCGCAAGTACGCCATTCTCGTGCATCGCTGGTTGGGTGTGGTGTTTTGGCCTTTCACCGGACGGTCCGTGCCGTCGCGGTCGCCGTTCACGTCCACGCCGATAATTTCATTCACCGGATTTCCAGAATAGTACCGGAATGTCGCCCCGAGGCTGAGTCCTCGAAAATTCAGTGTCTGTCCCCAGAATTACTATTCTCTTAGTGATGCCCATGCATCAGTTGCATATGCTCAGCCATGTTTCCTTTTGGCCGGATTCTAAGGAACACACTGAAAGCAGCTGGCCGATTGCCGTATGCAACTTTCAACCGCTCCGGGAATCCATAAATCGTTGCTTGAGCGCCCAGCCCAAGCCTTAGTGCGGCGACCTCGAGCGGCAGATCTCGTTCATATCCGAACGAGTACGCCTGTATTCTTCCGATGGGATCCTCTTCGACTCTACGCACTGCGGGCACTTCTCCAACGAGAATGGTGCCGTCGCGGTCGACATTTTCTATGCGTGTCCAAGTCCAGTTACGTCTGGCGAAGTTTGCCGTCGTTTCCAGCGTGTAAGCATTGAAAAGCCGCGCTGCGTGGTCTCCAGGTAAGTCCTTGTTGCGGCCCCAGATCAGCGTCGTCGCGATGTGGCCGGATGAAAACCGTTTGTAATGAGATACCGAAGCGGTCAGTCGAAAGGTGTCCTCCGTTGGATGTAGCCCTTCGCGGTTGTTGATTCTCCCGGCGGAAAATTGGCCTGTGAATCCATTCTTCATGCCGAGTGTCA
>WNEW01001543.1_pt1 | contig 11285 bp, 9 predicted proteins | sample 5399891 | NCBI WGS metagenome assembly WNEW01 (sample SAMN13153336, study PRJNA577476) | soil metagenome | isolation source: 40 cm grassland meadow soil pre-rain plot 5 | place: USA:California | collected 2015-09-08 | reverse complement strand
GTACTCGTGCGCGTCGCGGTCGAGGATGACACCGTAGTCTTCGTAGGTATGGACGCCGCGAGCGCGCATCCGCACCGCGATCCGGCGCTTCAAGCACTTATCCTTGTACGACCCGCAGCTGACTCCCCGTTCGCGTGAGATCTTGTCCGTCAGCGCTTCGAACGCTCGCTCCTGAGGAGCTTTGCTCACGACAAGGTGCTCAACGTGTCCAGATTCGCTTTGACGAGCTCGTGCTTGGGGTTGAGCTCGAGCGCGCGGCGCCACATCCCGCCCGCCTGCTCACGTTCGTTTCGCTTGTAGGCGATGTTGCCCAGCTTGAAGTAGACGTCGTCCCCCAGCTCAGGCGACAGCTCGATCGCGCGCTGGTAGAGCGCCCACGCTTCGTCGTAGCGCGAGGCGCGGTATGCCAGGTCGCCGAGGTTCTTGGAGAGCTGCGGCAGCGACGGCTCGTCGTGCAGCGCCGCGCGCGCGAGCTCCTCGGCTTTGGGCAGCTCTCCCGCCAGCTCGTGCAGCACGGACAGGTTGTTGCGCAGCACGCCGTTCTGCGGATACGCCTCGACGCCCTGCCCGGCCACTCGTTCCGCCGTCTCGAAGTCACCGGCCGCCGCGGCCGCCAGCGTGCGCGCCCAGAACCAGATGGGCGGGACGCGTTGGCCGAACAACTCCTTGGCGCGATCGAGCCGGCCGGCAGCGCTGCCGTGGTCGCCCTGCTTCAGCGCCACGACGCCCCACCCCACGTAGACGCGCGGATCGGTGCGCGCGCGGGTGGCCGCCTCCGAGTAGGCGGCATCAGCGTCTTCCAACCGGCCGAGCTGCTCAAAGGCGAGGCCCAGATTGTGGAGGACGGCGGGCCGCGAGCCCCCCTTCTCCGCCGCGAGGCGCAGCGCTTCCATGGCTTCGCGCCACCGCGCCTGCTTCAGGGCGACCAGGCCGATGAAGAAGTGCGCATTGGCATCGGTCGCCCGCAGCTCGGCCACCCGCCGGAACTCGCGCGCCGCTTCGTCCAGCATGCCCGTCTTGTAGAACGCGATGCCCAGATTGCGGTGCTCCTCGACCCGGGCGTCGGTCATCTTCAGGTCTTCGGCGGTGGCGGTACGGCCCGCGCGATGCAGGAAGCCCGCGGTCACGAGGCCGTAGAGCGCTTTCCCCACTTCGAACTCGCCCAGCCCCGAGTCTTCGATCACTTGATTCACGTCGCGCGATCCGTCGAGCAGCGGCAGGAGCCGATCCTGGGTCTCGGTCAGCTTGGCGTCGCTGATCGCGAGGCGATCGCGGTCGACGAGGAAGATGAGATCGAACGAGGGGATCTTCTTCTCGATGAGGCCCCACTCGTCCACGCGCCGCGCACCCTCGAGCAACAGCGACTCCGGGTTGATCGAGACCAGGAAGTCCTGCTGCTCCGGCCGCACATCGGCTTCGAAGTTGAACGTCCCCTGCGTCCAGGTGAACAGGTAGTAGACCGATTCCTCGATCTGCATGCGCATGTAGCGCTCGAGCTCCTGCTGCGTGAGCACGTTCTGCATGACGAGAATCTCGCCCAGCTTCTTGTCACGCTCCCTGGACTGGCGGTGAATCGCGGCGTCGAGCTGCTCCTGCGTAATCTTCTCGTGCTTGACGAGGATGTCGCCCAGCCGATCCCGGCGGTTGACGATGGACGCGTAGGCGATACGACCCTTGTCGAAGTAGATGTAGCCGAAGTTGGAACGGTCGGCGATCGAGAGACAGCCGGTCTTTTGCCCGAGCGCCAGCAGCTGCAGGACGTCGGGCAGCGACGCTTCCTTGAGTGAGCCTTTGATCGCCATTAGCGCACATCCTCGATGACGCGATCACCCGCTGCGGGCCAGTCCCACACCATTTTTTCGCGGCTCCGCACACCGCCGGCGCTCGAGACGACAATGCCGCTCGTGCGCAGGCCCGTGGTGCGCCGCGGCGGGGGCGCGCCCTCGAGCACCTCGCGCGCGAGGCCGGCGCTTACCGGCGCGTCCTGCGCGGCGGCCGCCTCGATCACGCGCTGCACGATACCGGTCAGGCTGCGCACCGAGTCGATGGGCCGGTCGGCGAGATAATCGAGCAGTGCCGGCTCCATCGGCACGTGCAGCTGCGTCAGCAGGCGCTCCAGCACACTACGGCGCAGTTCCTTGTCCGGCTCCGCGATTTCCGCCACCAGTCCGCCCTCGAGCCGGGACACGATGCGCTCTTCGAGCCCCTCGAGGGTGTTGGGGTGCGCGGGCGCGGTGAACACGAGCTGCCGGTCGGCGTCGACGAGCTGATTGAACAGGTTGAAGAGCTCCTCCTGCGTGCGTTCTTTGCCGGAGAGCAGGTGGATATCGTCGAGCAGCAGTGCGGTGGCGCGCCGGTAGCGCGCGCGCCACCAGTCCACGCGGTTCCCGTCGATCGCTGCGATGAGCTCGTCCACGAAGGCTTGCGTCGACAGACATGCCACGACCGCGTTCTTCTTTTTCGCCAGCTCGAGACCGATGGCGTTGAGCAGGTGCGTCTTGCCGAGCCCGCTTTTGCCGACGATCACGAGCGGATTGTACTTCTTCCCAGGCTTGGCGATGACGTCCCGCGCGGCGTTCAGCGCCACCTCGTTGGATGGGCCCGCGACATAGGTCTCGAACGGGAAGGCGGCCGACGGCGCCGGCGGTGGAGCCGCGCCGTCGCGCACCTTGGCGGCGGCCGCCTCGGCCTCGTCCATGTGGTCGGGATCGCGGAATACTTTTTCGCCCGCGGCCTGCGGATCGAGCACCGCGACTTCCGCCTCGAGCGCCTTGAGCCGCTCCACATCCTGCACGTAGGCGGCGATCGCATCGTCCACCGCGGCCGGCGTCTCCTGCTCCAGCAGTTTCTCGAGCCGGCCCGTCCGGTACCCCTCGCCTTCCCACCGCATCACGGCCTCGGTCACGCGCGCGCGCCACGCTTCGACGGCTTTGCCGACTGTGACGGTGACGTCGCTCAAGAATTGCGAGAACTCATCGCCAGCGGGCTTGGCCGCCGGCTCGGCAGTTGGCGAACCGCTCCCGGCTCCCGGCTCCCGGCTCCCCGGAATTCCGAGCACCTTCCGCACCGCTTCCTCATTGATGGGCATGTCGTTCACCGCTTGGAACGCGATCAATCGATTCAGTGCGCCCATGAGCTCGCGGACGTTCGGATACTCGACCTTGGCAACCGTCTCGAGCACTCCCGGCTGAAACTTGCTGCCACGCTCCTCCGCCTTGCGGCGCAGGATGGCGACGCGGGTCTCGTAGTCGGGGATGCCGATGTCCACGACGAGCCCGCCCGAGAACCGCGAGATCAGGCGCTCGTCCAGGTCGGCGATTTCGGCCGGCGGACGATCGCTGGCGAGCACGATCTGATGGCCCGACTGCTGCAGCGCCTCCGTGAGCCGCAGCAGCTCCGCCTGCATCTCCTTGCGATTCGTCAGGAACTGAACGTCGTCCACCAGCAGGACATCCACATTCTGAAAGCGGCGGCGGAAGGCATCCCCCTGTCCCGCCGCGATCGCCGCATGGAACGCCTCGACGTACTCGTCCAGGGTCAGGTACTCGATGTTCAGCTGCGAGGCGATGGTCTTGGCTGCATGGCCGATGGCCATGAGCACGTGGGTCTTCCCCAACCCAGAGCCGCTATAGATGAAGAGCGGGTTGTAGGCCGAGCCCGGATTTTCCGCGACGGTGCGGCCGGCCGTGACGGCCAGACGATTGGCGGCGCCCACGACGAACGTCTCGAAGGAGAAGCGGGGATTGAGGGCGCTGGTCATGCCGCCGGACTCCCCGTCGCGAGTTTCTTGAGGACCAGCTCCGAGATCGATTTCAGCGTCTCGAACACACCTTTGCCGTGCAGCGCGTCGGCCGGAAAGCTCGGTACGCTGCGGAAGTTGAGCGCGTCATCCAGATCCGCGGGGGTCAGGATCAGCTCGCGTGGCAGGTCCTGCTTGTTGTATTGCATGACGAGCGGCATCGTGCGCACGTCGACCCCGTGCTCCAGGAGATTGCTCTGGAGGTTCTGGAGGCTCTCGATGTTTTCGTCGAGCTGCCGGGCCTGGCTGTCCCCCACGAACACGACGCCGTCGGCGCCTTGCAGCACGAGCCGCCGCGTCGCGTTGTAGTAGACCTGGCCCGGCACGGTGTAGAGCTGAAACCGCGTCGAAAAACCGGAGATCTGCCCCAGATCGATGGGCAGGAAATCGAAGAACAGCGTGCGGTCGGTCTGCGTGGCAAGCGACACCATCCGCCCGCGGCGAGTCTCCGGGACGCGTCCGTACACGTAATGGAGATTCGTCGTCTTGCCGGACCGGCCTGGTCCGTAATAGACGATTTTGCACGTGATCTCGCGGGTCGTGAAGTTGACCAGGGACACGGGCTATCTCCCAAACAGCGTGTTGAGGCTGTCCGTCAGCTCGCGCTCGAAGTCCGCGGCCAGCACCTGTTTCGGGACCGTCCCCTTGGGGGTCGCCGCCTTCAATTCCGTCGCAAGTTGCTCATAGAATAACTGAACCAGGCCAAGCGATGAAACATCGAGGTCGTAGACGGCGAGCACGGCCAGCGACCCGCGATCCGTCACGAAGGTCGCGAGGAAGAATCCGGTCTTCGGCCCCTGGTGACTGAGGGCCGCGAACGGCTGTTGCCGCAGCTGACGCGCCAGCTCGTTCGTGGATGCGACGATCGCGGCGGCGAGCGCCGCCGCCGACATCACATCCACGGCGCGTGAGAAGCCGGACTGCGCGAGGACCTGGCCCGCCGGCGTGAGCACCAGCACCAGGCGCACCGAGGCTTCCCGCACGAAGTCGGTGAGGGGCTGGAGCGTCCAGCCCTCGACGGCGCGGGTCAGTGGACTCATAGGCCCGCCTCGACGGCGCGAAGCAACTCGAGCCGCACGAGCCCGATGTTCACGTCCGGCTCAGCGACCGCAACCACAAGAATTCCGCTCCCGGGGACGACGAGCAACGCCCCTTGCTCCCCTTGCAGGTGCCAGAACACCGCGGCCCCCGTTCCCGCAGCGTCCATGGCGCGGCGCAATCTACCGGCTAAACTCGCCGCGAGCGCAGCGACCGCGGGTCCCTTGATCCCTTCCATCAGCTGCTCGGCGACCACGAGCCCGTCTTCCGTCGAGACGAGCATGGCGCCGCGCACGCCGCGCACGCGCGTGACGAGATCGAGCGCCGTGCTCACTGTTGCTCCAGCCAGCGGCGCGCCATCGCCGTTGCGCGCTGCGCCAGGATCGCCAGGCGGCCGAGCGGCATGCCGCGCTCGCGCACGACGAGCAGCAGGGCGTCGGGCGTCGGGTGCGCGAGGTGCACGTTGCCGTGCTGTCCTTCCGCCGACAGCCCCATCCAGGCACCGAGGCCGAGCAGCTTCGCGGTACGCGCCGCCTCCTGGGATACGCCGGCAAGGTAGGCGGCGACGCTGTCCGTGACATCGGCACCGGCTTTGTCCTTCAACGCACCACCGAGCACTCGTCCAGCGCCGTCGATGAGTAGTAGACCTTCGTTGGCACCCTCGAGCCCGGCGAAAACGCGGGCCTCGTCGAGCGCCCCGGCAGTCGGTGCCTGGGCGGTAGATGAGGCGGCGGTAGGTGAAGCGGCGGTAGATGAATCGCCAGCCGGGGCAGCCGGTTCTGGTGGCGCATTCCCGCGGCGCATCATCGCGATCGCCTGATCGATGCTCGCGTCGTCGGGCTCGACTTTGCGCGCCTGCTCGAGATGCGCTTCCGCCTGCTCCAGGTCGCCCACCTTGAAATAGAGGAAAGCGAGTCCCTTGAGCGCGCCCGTGTGGTGCGGTGCGATGCGCACGGCCATGTCCCACTCATCGAACGCGCGCTCGTAGTCGAGTTTGTCGGTCAGGATGCGCGCATACAAGTCGTGGGCGTCGGCGAGGTGCGGATGGCGCTCGAGCCCATTCGCCGCGACGCGCAGCGCCGCATCGAGCTGGCCCTTGCGTCGCAACGCTTCGCCCAGCCGCAGGAACACGAGGCTCTGCGGGTCCTGCGCGAGCTGGGCGGAGAGCGCGCGGATGTCGTCAGCCACGGCTGAACACTCGGGCCGCTTCGCGCGCGCGCTCCACATCCGCGCGTTGCGCCTCCTCGTCGGGGCTGCGCGCGAGCCGCTCCCAGTCATCCCAGCTGGCGACCGCCTCGGCGAAGCGACCCATCGAAACGAGCGCATATCCCAGCTGGCGATGCGCCGCCGCGAGATTGGGGTCGAGCCGGAGCGCGCGCCGCAACTCCTCGGCGGCGGCCGACCCGTGTCCCTGCGCCAGGTGAATCCGGCCGAGCAGCAGATGGATCGTCGCGTCGTGCGGCTGCATGCTGCCGGCTTGCTCCGCCGCGGCGCGCGCCGCGTCCAGGTCCTTCGCCTGCAGCGCCCGCTCGGCCTTCGCCACGAGCTCCGGGACGTCGGTCGAGCCGCTGGGCCGGCCACGCTTGCCTGTCCCGGGATCCATCAGCACGATCACCCCGGCGCTCTCGAGACCGAACAACGTCTTCGCCACCTCGAAGTCCGAACGTCCAAGCTCGGTCGCCAGCCCACGGATGGATCGCTGGCCATCGATCAGCGCGAGCACTTCCCATTCCGGCGGCAGGAGATCGAGCTCACCGCCTCCGCCCTCGGGAGCCGGCGCGAGCAACGGAACGACCCCGACGTGTGGAATCCGGTTCTCGATGCGTGACCACTCGTCAATGCGGCGCGCGCCCTCCATCAAGAGCGCCTCGACGGGAATTCGGACGGTCACTTCGGTCGGGACCTTGCTCTCGGCTTCTTCGGTGAACGAGAAGTAGCCCTCGTTCCAGCTCATCACTTCGAAGACGACTTCCTCGATCTGGAACCGGATCTGGCGCTCGACCTCGCGCTGTGTGATCACGCCGAGCGACACGAGGATCTCGCCGAGCCGGCGCTTGTCGCCCTGACGCGACTGCATGTCCCGCGCCCGCTCGAGGTCGGCCTCGGCGATCTTGCCGGTGCGCAACAGCAGCGCGCCGAGCGGGTGCGGATTGCTCCGGATTTCGGCCGACACGACGACGCCGTTATCGAAATAGATCTTCCCCTCGTTATGGCGCAGCTCCGAGGTGACGCGCAGCGTTCCCGTCTTCCGGCTCAAGTCGAGCAGCTGAAAGACGTCGTGGATCCCAAGCTCGCGTAGCGGTCCCTCGATCGCCATGCGCTACGCCGCGTCCGAAGTAGAGAAGATGTGCTGCAGATCGACCGCCGTGCGCGCATGCATGCGCGCCCGTTGCGCGAACGGCCCGCCCGGATCGATGCGGGTCACCCGCTCCCAGGCGTCCACCGCCTCGCCGTACCGTTGCAGCCGCGCGAGCGTGGCGCCGAGATAGAACAAGGCGCCGGTGTGCTGGGGATCGAATTTGAGCGCCCGGCGGAACGCCTCCAACGCTTCGGCGTCGCGCTTGTCGTCGAGCAACGCCCGGCTGAGCAACATGAGGGCGTCCATGTCGTACGGATCCTGTTCCAGCATCTCGGCGAGCCGCACGACGGCTGCGCGCACGCTCCCCGAGCGCCGCAGCAAGTCCGCTAGCGCGAGCGCCGCTTCGTGGAACGTGGGGAGCGCGTCGAGCGCCGCTTCGTAGGCGCGCTGCGCGTCCGGCCACCCTTCGTCCTGTTCGTGCAGGCGACCGAGGTCGAGCCACACCTGCACGAAGCCGGCATCGAGATCGAGTGCCGCCCGATACGCCGAGCGCGCTCCCTGCCGGTCTCCGACCTTCAGCGCGATGTCGCCTTGCAGTTTGTGGAGATCGGCGCGGGCCGGCGCCCGAGTCTGCGCCTGCCGCAGCGCCGTGAGCGCGCCCGCGGCGTCGCCCGTCGCGGCCCGCGCTTTGGCGGTCGCGACCAGGACCTCGACGTCTTCGGGCGCTTTGGCGACCAGTTCTTCGGCCAGCGGCAAAGCCTCAGCCGAGCGGTGCACCGCAAGCAGGCTCTTCACTTCACCGAGCGCGGCGATCGAATTCCCCGCATCGCGCGTGCGCGCCTCGCGGTAGCGCTCGAGCGCTTCGCCGTGCAGGCCGCGGCGCGCATAGATGTCGCCCACCAAGGTCGCCGCCTGCCCCGGGTCGGCCCCCCGCTGCACCGCCCGGGTGGCCTCCGCGACCGCGAGGTCCATCATCCCCTTGCTCACGTAGTCGCGCGCCAGGGCGAGCGGATCGTCGGGTTTCTTCGCGAGACCCGCGGGTGCCGGCTGCTGTGCCGCTGCCGCGGGCTCGAGCTCCTGGAAGATGTTGTCGAGCAGCCGCTGGTCGAACGCAAACTCGCCGCCAAGGGTGTCGGCCTGCACGTCGGCCGAAATCTCCGGCACGATCCCGATGGACACCGTCTCGTATTGGAGATCGATCGCGAGCGCGAATTTCTGCGACACGTAGTACGGATCGAGCTCGAGCGCGCGCTTCGTGGCCCGCAGCGCGCCGTCGTAGTCGCCCAGATTCGAGAGCGTGAAGCTCAGGTTGTAATGCGCGCCGGCGTTCTGCGGATCCGCCTCGACGGCCCGCACAAACGCGTTACGGGCGTCGGGAAAGCGTTTCAGCTCCACCAACACCAGCCCGACGCCGTTCCACGCGGGCGCGGACGTCGGTTGGGTGGCGAGGACCTGACGATACGCCTCGAGCGCGAGCTGGAAGCGGCGCAGATGAGTCAGGAGCAGCGCGAGGTTGAGCCGCGCGCCGACGAATTGCGACGAGAGCTGGAGCGCCTTCCGTAACGCCTCGATCGCATCCTCGGTGTCGCTCTGATGCGCGAGCACGACGCCCACGTTGTTCCACGCGAGCGCATAGCGCGGATCGACTTCGGTGGCCTGGCGGTACGAGGCCAGCGCTTCCGCGCTGCGCCCGGCCTGGTGCAACACGACGCCACGCTCGTTCCACAGCTTGGGCGAGTCGGGGACTTCGTGGATGAGCGACTCGTACAGCTCGAGCGCATCGGTGAAGTCCCGCTTGAGGAGATGGACCTCCGCCATCGCCTGGCGCACCAGTCGCCGATCCTCGCCGCGCTCGATCGCGAGGCGATACTCTCTCAACGCTTCGGCGTAGTAGCCCTTCTGCCGGAACGCGAGCCCGAGGTTGTAGTGCGCCAGCTCGCTGCCTTCCGCTACTTCCGGTGCGGGCTGCTCGCGCAACCGGTGCTCGGCCGACTGGCGCTCGGCGCGGTAGCGCTCCAACGACAGGTTGGTCTGCGCGCGCGCGAGCGGCGGGTTCAGCTGAATCGCCCGCTTGGAGGCGGCGCGCGCGTCTTGATGACGACCCATATCGCCCAGCACGAACGCCATCAGATAATGGGCGTTGGCGTTGTCCGGATTGAGCGTGACTGCGCGTTCCAGCGCGGTCAGCGCGGGCTCGTTCAAGCCGCGATTGTAGTAGACCTCCCCCAGATAGAAGTGCACGACCGAGGAATCGGGCTCCTCCTCGGCGGCACGCAAGAGCCATTCGGTCGCGACTTCCAGCCGGCCGCGCGCCTTTTCAGCGAGCCCGAGCTGGATAATTGCCGCGACGTCCTTCGGCTTGTGGGCGAGCAGCTCTTCGAATTCGGCGACCGCTTCCTCGAAGGCGCCCAGAATCGCGTACGTGCGGCCCAGCTCCCAGCGCGCGTCGCGCTCATCAGGCGCCTGCCGCAGCCGCTCCTGCAGCTCGGCGACGCGGCGGTCGTAGTAGCCGGTGTTGTGGTAGGAGATCTCGAGATTGCGCTGCGCGACCTGCATGCGCGGGTCGAGCTCGAGCGCACGCGTGAACTGCTCGATGGCCTCTGGGACGAGGCCCTTCTGATAGTAGAGGACGCCGAGATTGTTGTGCGCCCCCGCGTCCGACGGATCGATCCGGCGGGCGAAAGAGCGAAGAACGGCGAGATCGCGCTCTGAGACCGCCGGGGCCGTCACGGATTAGGTCAGGCGAATGGCGTCGAAGATCGCTTTGAGAGACGCCAGGTCGGGCAGGAGCAGAAAGTGGCCGCGCAGCCCGTCTTGCGCATCGATGTTGAACTCGGTCTCGACGCAAAACACGAAGTCCCGGTCGTGCCCAAAGTTCAGGTACGTCGTCGTGAGGACGGCGGCCGACAGATCTACGACCAGGCTCGGAACGGAAGGCAAGAGCAGCATCCCCATGAACTCGGAGAGGGCGTTCATGTAGGCGCCGGACAGAATGTTGCCGGCCTCCTTGATGCACGACTGCTCGATGGTTTCGAAAGACTTCGTGGTCCCGAGCGGGCGCTTGAGCAGCATGTCGCACAGCTGCCGGCCGACGGGCTCGGGGAACAGCAACAGCGTCCGGCCGGTCAGATCACCAAGCATGTGCATGAGGACGGCGGCGACGACCTCCTGCGGATCGCCGATCAAGCCCGGCACCTCTTCCAGCCGCGCGATGTTGATCTCGGGCACCGAGATCATGATGCGCCGATGCGTGAGCTGTGAGAGCGCCGTGGCGGCATGACCCGCCCCGATGTTCGCGACCTCTTTTAGCGCGTCGAGCTGCAGCGCTTTCAAATCACGGACGTCTTCCATGCCCTCTCCCTAGACCAGGCCGGCGGAGTCGAGGATCAGTGCGGGCACGCCATCGCCCATGATGGTGGCGCCGCTGAACACGGGCAGCGTGCCCTGCGGCGCATCGAATCCTTTCACGACGATTTCCTGCTGGCTCAACATCCCGTCCACCACAATCCCGGCCCGGCGCTCTCCCATTTCCAGGACAATCACGGGGCGGCGCGGGGGTGGCGCGGGGGAGCCACCGTTCGTACCGAGGAGTTTCCGGAGATCGACCAGTGGCACCACCCGGTCGCGCAGCACGATCGCATCACGGCCTTCCATTGTCGTCAGCGGCGTCGTCCCGTACTCGACCGTCTCGGCGACGTACGTGAGCGGCAGTGCGTAGCGCTCGTGGCCGACCGCGGCGATCAACGCGCGCACGATCGCCAGCGTGACCGGGAGCCGCAGCACGAACGCGGTGCCCTTCCCCGGCTCGGTGCGGATTTCGACGGAGCCGCCCAGGGCGCGAATGCGGGTCATGGCGACGTCGATACCCACGCCGCGGCCGGAGACATTGGTCACGGCTTCCGCCGTCGAGAATCCCGGCCGCGCCAACACGCGCAACAGCTGATCGTCGGAGAGCGACTCGACGTGCGGTCCGACGATGCCCTCGCGCTGCGCCTTCTCGAGGATTTTCACACGATCGATCCCGCGGCCGTCGTCCGAGATGCTGATCGCCACGCTCGACCGCTCCCGCACCGCCGCCAGGACGATCTCGCCCTCTGGATCTTTCTTGTGGCGTTTGCGCTCGGCGGGCGGCTCGATCCCGTGATCGAC
>WNEW01001540.1_pt1 | contig 11292 bp, 9 predicted proteins | sample 5399891 | NCBI WGS metagenome assembly WNEW01 (sample SAMN13153336, study PRJNA577476) | soil metagenome | isolation source: 40 cm grassland meadow soil pre-rain plot 5 | place: USA:California | collected 2015-09-08 | reverse complement strand
GAGCACGTTCTGCAGGCCCGGCAGCTCGCCGACGAACTCCTTCTGGGCGAAGACGTGGTTGCCGCTGGTGATCACGTCCGCGCCCAGGCCTTTGAGCTCGGCCGCGATCTTCGCGGTCAGGCCGAACCCGCCCGCGGCGTTCTCGCCGTTGAGGACGGTGAGGTCGGGCCGCAGGTCCTTTTTCAGCCCGGGAAGGATCGCCTTGACCGCTTCGCGGCCTGGGTGGCCGACCACGTCGGCGACGAAGAGGATTTTGAGCTCGCCGTCAGGCACCAGATGATTCTCGTGGAAAAGAAAGAGGGAGCCCTTGCGGACTCCCTCTGGTGACTACTTGGCGTACTCCACGGCCCTTGTCTCTCGCACCACTGTGACGCGGATCTGGCCCGGGAAGCTGAGCTCCGATTCGATGCGCTTGGCGATGTCTCGCGCCATCAGCTGGGCAGCCGAGTCGTCGATCTGCTCCGGCCTCACCAGGATCCGGACCTCGCGGCCGGCCTGGATGGCGTAGGACTGCTGGACTCCGGTGAACGAGTTGGCGATCTCCTCGAGCTTCTCGAGCCGTTTGACGTATGCCTCGAGCGACTCGCGTCGCGCCCCGGGGCGCGCGGCGGAGATGGCGTCCGCGGCGATGAGGAGAAGCGCTTCGATGGTGTGTGGTTCCTCGTCGTAGTGATGCGCGCGCACCGCGTGCACCACCGGCGCGGGGACCTGGTGTCGCTGGAGCAGGTCTGCCCCGATCACGGCGTGCGAACCCTCGACCTCGTGGTCGATGGCCTTGCCGATGTCGTGGAGCAGGCCCGACAGCTTGGCGATGCGGACGTCGGCGCCGATCTCGGCCGCCATCATGGCGGCGAGGTAGGCGACCTCTTTCGAGTGGTTGAGCACCTGCTGGCCGTAGCTGGTGCGAAAACGAAGGATGCCGAGGTGGCGGACGACCTCGGGGTGCAACCCCTGAAGGCCGAGCTCCAGGACCGCCGCCTCCCCCTCCTCTTTGACCCTCTGCAGGACCTCCTGGCGGGATTTGGCGACGATCTCCTCGATCCGAGCGGGATGGATGCGTCCATCCACGATGAGCTTGTTGAGCGCGACCCTGGCGACCTCGCGGCGCACGGGATCGAACCCGCTGATGATCACTGCCTCGGGGGTGTCGTCGACGATCAGGTCGATCCCCGTGGCTTGCTGGAGAGCGCGGATGTTCCGGCCCTCCTTGCCGATGATGCGGCCCTTCAGCTCGTCGGTGGGAAGCGGAAGCACGGAGACCGAAACCTCGGCAGTCTGGTCGGCGGCGATGCGTTGGATCGACTCGGTGACGATCTCGCGAGCGCGACGCTCGCTCTCGTCCCGGGCTGACAGCTCGGCCTCGCGAACCTTGCGCGCAACCTCGTTGCGCAGGTCCTGCTCCACCTGGGCCATCAAGATGCCCTGGGCTTCCTGGCGCGTCATATTGGCGACGCGCTGGAGCTCCTGCTCCTGCTGGCGATAGCTCTCTTCGAGCTTCGCCTTGATGTCGTCGAGCGCCTTCTGCTGGTTGCCCAGCTCGCGCTCGCGGCGGTCGAGCTCCTCCCCCTTGCGGTCGAGGTTCTCTTCCTTTTGCAGGAGTCGCTTCTCGATCTGCTGCGACTGCGCCCGGTACTCTCTGGCTTCCTGTTCGGCGGCGGTGCGGACTTTGACGGCATCCTCTTTGGCTTCGAGCAGCTTCTCTTTGGCCTTAGATTCGGCCTCGACGAGCGTCTGCTGAGCCTTGAGCTCCAGGGCGTGACTCCCGTTGCTCCGCCGGCGCTGGAGCAGCACGTAGGCCGCCCCGAAACCGCCTGCGAGGGCCACCGCTGCCACCACCACAAGCAAGACGTAGACGTTGACAGGCATGACAAGCACCTCGTAATTCGATTGTCAAAGTGCGTGACCACGGCAGGACCGACAGGTCCCGCCTCGGGTTGGCTCTATGACTTGCGGTGCCTCAAAACGGGCCCGCGTGACCCGAATTTTAGGCTTCTGCCGGTCCCGCCGTCCCTTCCCAGAGGGCCCGGCATGCCTCCCGGGCAACGCCGAGGCTGAACCCGCGGCGCAGCAGCTTCGAGCCGACCGTGCCAAGCAACTCCTGGTAGCCTGCCGGGCGCCTGTTGCCGGCCAGCCGCCGGGCCAGCCGGGTCGCGGCGGCCAGCTGTGAGGCGGGATCCAGCCGCGCCAGGGCGGCGTCGGCATCGCGCCGCTCCACACCGCGGGCCGCAAGCTCGGCCGACAGCGCCAGCGGCCCCCGGGCGGCCGAGCGTCGCCGGACGTGGCCGGCCGCGAAGGCGGCGTCGTCGAGGTAGCCGAGCCCGCTCAGCCGGGCGACCGCACCGTTGACGTCGTCGCCCTCGTAGCCGCGGCGAGCCAGCTTCCGGCGCAGCTCGGCTGTGGAATGCGCCCGCCGGGCCAGCAGGCGGACGCCCGCCTCGTAAGCGGAAGTGCGCCCTGCGCGCGCCCGGCGAGCGGAAGTGCGCCCTTTGCGCGCCTGGCGAGCCGACGTGCGCCCTGCGCCCGCCGGGCGGCCGGCCGGCCGCTCTGCCTTAGAACTCCTCCGGGGCACCGGCCGGCGTCCGCATGGCAGGTGCTGCGGCCTTGACCGAGGTGGTCCCCCCGGCCGCCTTCTCCCGGACCTTGCCCTCGATCTCCGCCGCCAGGCTCGGGTTCTCGCGCAGGTAGTTGCGCACGTTCTCCCGGCCCTGGCCGAGGCGCTGGTCGCCGTACGACATCCAGGTCCCGCTCTTCTCGAAGATCCCATTCTCGATCGCGGCGTCGATCAGCGAGCCCTCGCGCGAGATGCCCTCGTTGAAGAGGATGTCGAACTCCGCAGAGCGGAACGGCGGCGCGACCTTGTTCTTGACGACCTTGACCTTCACCCGCGCCCCGACCGAGTCGAGGCCGTTCTTGATCACCTCGACCTTGCGGATGTCGAGTCGGACCGAGGAGTAGAACTTCAGGGCCCGGCCGCCGGGCTGCGTCTCCGGGTTGCCGAACATGATCCCGACCTTCTCGCGGAGCTGGTTCAAGAAGACCACCGAGCAGTTCGACTTGGAGATCGCCGCGGTGAGCTTGCGCAGGGCCTGCGACATCAGGCGCGCCTGCAGTCCGACATGGGCGTCCCCCATCTCGCCCTCGATCTCGGCCTTCGGCACCAGGGCGGCGACGGAGTCGATGACGATGACGTCGACGGCGTTGGAGCGCACGAGGACCTCAACAATCTCCAGCGCCTGCTCGCCCGTGTCGGGCTGGCTGATGAGAAGGTCGTCGATCTTCACGCCGATGCGCGACGCGTACAGAGGGTCCAGCGCGTGCTCGGCGTCGACGAACGCGGCGACCCCGCCCGCCTTCTGGGCCTCGGCGATGATATGCAGGGCCAGGGTGGTCTTGCCCGCAGACTCCGGTCCATAGATCTCGGTCACGCGCCCGCGCGGGATGCCCCCCACCCCCAACGCCAGGTCGAGCGGCAGCGCGCCGGTAGAGATCACCGTTACCTCACCTCGCAGAGCGACGTGCTCGCCGAGGCGCATGATCGCGCCCTTGCCGAACTGCTTCGTGATCTGGCCGACGGCGGAATCGAGTGCTTTGTCCTTTTCCAATTTCGTGCTAGATGCCTCCTGGGTCGTTTCGGCAAGTGTCCTTGGGCGAGTTCGCGGTTGCAAGGCAGGTTGTTAAGATAACCGAACAAGCGTTCGCCGTCAAGCGCTCTTCACCACCCTCGCCTGACGGAGCCTGCGCGCCTCGTCGACCAGCAGCCGCAGGGCCTCAATGGCAGCCTGACGCCGGATCGCCGCCCGGTCGCCGGAGAAGTTGAACTCGCGCGAGGCCACATGGCCGTCCGACGCCACTGCGACGTAGGTGAGGCCCACAGGCTTGCTCGTCCCCTCGGCACCAGGGCCAGCGATCCCGGTCACGGCCACACCCAGCCCGCTGCGCAGCCGGTTGCGGACGCCTTCAGCCATCGCCTCCCCCACCTCCCGGCTCACCGCCCCGGCGCTCTCGAGCAAAGCCGGCGGGACCCCGAGCTGCTCGCGCTTGACGTCGTTCGAGTAGGCGATCACGCCGCCCACGAAGTAGGCAGAGCTGCCGGGCTGCTCGGTGATGAGCGCCCCGATCATGCCGCCGGTGATCGACTCCGCGACCGCCACGCTGAGGCCAGATGCCCGCAGCGCTTCGGCGACGTCCGCCGGCGACGGTTCTGGCACACCACCAGCCGCCCCAACGTGGACGCGCGACGTGTCGACCGGTCTGATGAAGTGCCGGAAACGCCAGAGGTAGTCGACGCCGCTCCACAGCGTGAAGACGACCGCGGCCGCGACCGCGATGTCGGCGACCGGGACCAGCGCCGGGTAAGGCCGCTGCAGGATCAAGAGCGTCACCGCGCTCATCTGCGTCACGGTCTTCGTCTTGCCCAGCGGCGCGGCTGCGATGACCTTGCCCTGGCTGGCGGCGACCGAGCGCAAGATGGTGATGATCAGCTCGCGCGAGAAGATCACGACCACCACCCACGCCGCGACCAGGCCGGCCTGGACCAGCACGATCAGCACGGAGAGGACGAAAAGCTTGTCCGCGAGCGGGTCGAGGAACTTGCCGAAGTCGCTGACCGACCCGCTGCGCCGCGCCAGCGCCCCGTCGAGCGTGTCCGTGAACGAAAAGAGAATGAAAAGGGCGGCCGCGATCTGGTCGTGCCCCGGGAAGCTCACGAGCAGGAGCGCCATCAGGACCGGGATGGCGACCAGGCGGCTGACGGTGAGCGCGTTCGGGACGTTCATCCCCAAGAAGTTTGCGCCCTACTCGATGCCGAGCCGCTCCAGCAACTCGTCGACGTCAGGCAGCGTCATCAGCACCTCACGCGACTTCGAACCCTGGTATCCGCCGATGACCCGGTGCTCCGCGAGCTGGTCGACGATGCGGCCGGCGCGCGAGTAGCCGACGTTGAACTTGCGCTGCACGAGCGACACGGACGCCCCACCCTCGGCGGCGACGGCGCGAGCGGAGCGGGCGAACAAGGGGTCGAGCTTGCGCTCCTCGCGGCGATCGCCGTCCCAGTCCGGGACCGCGCCCTCTTCCAGGATCTCCTCCATGTAGCGCGGACCGCCCTGCGTCTTCCAGAAGTTGACGACGCCCTCGACCTCCTGGTCGCTGACGAAGGCGCCCTGGATGCGCGTCGGCTTGCCGGCGTCGACCGGCTGGTAGAGCATGTCGCCGCGGCCAAGCAGCTTCTCCGCCCCGCCTGCGTCGAGGATGACGCGGCTGTCGACCTGGGAGCCGACCGCGAACGCGATGCGGGACGGGATGTTGGCCTTGATCAGGCCGGTGATGATGTCAGTCGACGGCCGCTGCGTGGCGATGATGAGGTGTATGCCCACCGCCCGCGCCAGCTGGGCGATGCGGCAGATGAGCTCCTCGATCTCGCCTGCGGCCACCATCATCAGGTCGGCGAGCTCGTCGATGACGATGACGACGTAAGGCAGCGGGCGCGCGAGCTTTTGCGCCGCTTTGTCGTTGTAGGCCGCAATGTTGCGCACGCCCTCGCTGGAGAAGAGCTTGTAGCGGCGGTCCATCTCGGCCACCGCCCATCGCAGCGCCGCCGCGGCCTGGTGCGACTCCACCAGCACAGGCAGGGCGAGGTGCGGGAGCCCGTTGTAGCCCGTGAGCTCCACCCGCTTGGGGTCGATGAGGAGCATGCGCATGTGGTCGGGCGTGACCTGGAAGAGCAGGCTCGTGATGAGCGCGTTGATGCAGACGCTCTTGCCCTGGCCGGTGGCGCCGGCGATCAGCAGATGCGGCATGCGCGTGAGGTCGGCGACGATCGACTGGCCCGAGACGTCGTTGCCGAGACCGAGCGCGAGCACGTTCGTGCCCTCACGGAAGGCGGCCGTCTCGATGACCTCGCGGATCGTGACCAGGCTCGCCGCCTTGTTCGGCACCTCGATGCCGACCGCCGACTTGCCGGGGATGGGCGCTTCGATGCGCAGAGGCGCCGCCGCGAGGGCGAGCGAGAGGTCGTTCTGGAGCGCCGTGATGCGCTTCACCTGGACGCCGGCACCGGGCTGCACCTCGAACTGGGTCACGGCCGGCCCAGGGTTCACGCCGATCACCCTGGCCTCGACGCCGAACTGCTGGAGGGTGCTCTCGATCACCTTGACGTTGCGCTTGATCTCGTCCGCCATGCGCTCGCGCCTCGCGGTCACGGTGTCGAGGAGCGCGATCGAGGGCAGCTTCCAATCGATCTCGGGGAGGTCGTCCACGGGCTCGGCGACGACGCGCATGAGCGGAGCACGCTCGGCTTCTTCAGGCGCATCGTCCGCCGGCTCGGCCGGGGGTTTCGTAACGGCCACGGGGTTCGGCTCGTCGAGGTCCCAGCCGTTCGGCTCGTCCCTGGTGGGCGGAGCGGTGGCGAAGCTCGCGGCCGAGCGGGTCAGCAGGTCCGAGGTCGCGGTCGCCGCACGCGGGGTCTTCGGTTTTTCCTGCGCCGGTGTCGCGACCAGGTCGCGCAGCCGCGCCCTCTCGGCGCTGGCCGCGCGCAGAGCGCCCGCGGCGGTCACGAGCAGCGCGCCGGGGCTGAAGTGCACGGTGATGATCAGCCCGATCACCAAGCCGGCGATCAGCAGCGCCCAGGCGCCGAAGATCGTGAACGGGCCTGTGAGCGCACCGTCGATGTTCTCCCCCACCACCCCGCCGGCGTGGCCGGCGAGGCCGAACAGCCCGACCAACGACACGACGGCAACCACGCCCGCGACCACGTCGATGGTGCGCGGTCGCGGCGCTTTGGGCCAGAGCAGGTAGGCGCCGAGCGCGAGCGCCGCGGCGACGGGCACGAACCAGGCGACGCCGAACGCGGCGAGCATGCCGTCGCGGATGGAGCCGAGGATGGAACCGGCGTGGCTGAGGATGCCGAGCAGGCCGAGCAGCGCGGCGAGCAGGAACAGGACGCCGACGATCTCGCGCACCTGGAGCGAGCTGAGGCGCGGCCTTACCGCGCGCCTGCTCCGCTTGGAACGGGACGACGAAGCGCGGCGCGAGCCGGAGCGGGCGGAGCTACGGGAGTTGGTGCGACGCATGCTGCGAGCCCCGAAGGGCGATTGGATTCTACCTTGCCGCGGGCCGCATACTCTCCGCCGTGGCAGTCGATCCGTTCGCGGACGCTGAGGTTCGCTACCAGCACCTGGTCGAGGAACGGCGCACCGGCAGCCTGCAGCCGCGGGCGTTCAGGATCGCGGTGCGAGACCTCGCCGTGCTCGACAACGAGGGTCGGCGATGGATGCTCGGGCCCGAGGACGGGATCTGGTATCGCCGGGAGAGCGAACGGTGGCTGCAGGCGGATCCACCGCGGCGGCTCGTGTGTTCGTCATGTGGTCACCACAACCTGGGACGGCACAGCTTCTGCGTCGAGTGCGGGCACCGGCTTAACCGGCCTCAGTAAAACCTTCGCTGCTGCCCCTCACCCTCGATCCCTCTCCCCCTAGGGGGAGAGGGACCATGCCAAGGTCTAGCGGTGGAATTGCGCCTGCGCGATTCCGTACGCCAGGCCGAGCGCCACCGGCAACAGGGCGGCGAGGAACCAGAGCCTCCACCACAGCGGGCGCTGCTCGCCCCGCACCATCTCGAAGCCGCAAAAGCCGCAGAAGCGGTCGAACGGCCCCGCGATGCCGCGGCACCGCGCGCACTGATGGATCTGCAGCCCGCAATGCGCGCAGCGCTGCTCCTCCGAGGAGTGGTTCATCACCATCGCGGGCTGGTCGCAGCGCGGGCACAGGCTGGGCGCGACGAGCGCCAGCGGCGGAAGTTTCATGAATCGGTCATATCTCGGTGATCACCGGGATCACCATAGGCCGCCGCCGCGTCTGCTTGTAGATCGTCCTGGCCACCGCGTCGTGGATCGTCTCCTGCAGGAGGCTGATCTCGCGGTGCGAGTCGGTGAGCTGGTTGATGCTCTCCATCGCCGCCTGGCGCGCGTCGGCCATCAACCGCGTCGAGAGCTCGGGCTCGATCACGCCACGCGAGATCAGGTCGGGACCTGCGCGCACCGTGCCCGTGTCCCGGTCCAGGGTCAGGGTGACAACCAGGATGCCGTCCTCGGCGAGGTGGCGCCGGTCCCGCAGCACGACCTGCTCCACGTCCCCGACCCCCAACCCGTCCACGTAGACGAGCCCCGTGCCGACCTTCTCGCCCCGCTTCATCTTGGTCCCGTCCAGCTCCACAGTCTCGCCGTCCTCGACCACCGCGATGCGCGTGGCGTCGATGCCCGTCTCGGCCGCCAGCTCAGAGTGCAGCAGCAGCTGGCGATACTCGCCGTGGACCGGGATGAAGAACTTGGGCCGGACCGCCTCCAGCATCTCGCGCAGCTCGTCGCGCTGGGCGTGGCCGGTGACATGCACGTTGCCCACCTCGGAGTAGAAGACCCGCGCACCATGGCGGTACAGGTTGTTCACCGTCTGGTGGACCATCCGCTCGTTGCCGGGGATGGGCCGGGCCGAGATGACGACCCAGTCGTCCTTGCGCACGTTGAGGAAGGGATGGCGTTGGGCCGCGAATCGAGTCAGGGCCGACATCGGCTCGCCCTGGCTGCCCGCCGTCAACAGCAGCAGCTTTGCCGCGGGAACCTTCTCCACGTCGGCCAGAGGGATGACGACGCCGTCGGGCACACTTAGGAAGCCGAGCTCGCGCGCGGTCTTGAAGTTCTGCTGCAGGCTGCGACCGACGATCGCCACCTTGCGGTCGAACTGCGCCGCCACGCGGACCAGGTGCTGCATACGGTGGATGTTGGAGGCGAAGTTCGCGACCACGATCCGCCCCGGCGCCTCGCTGAAGATCTTCTCGAAGGCGCCGTGCAGGTCGCGCTCCGAGCCCGAGCGTCCCTGCCGCTCCGCGTTCGTCGAGTCGCTGAGGAGCAGGAGCACACCGGCGTCGCCCAGGCGGCGGAACCGCTCGAGATCGGTGGGGTTGCCGTCAGGCGGCGAAGGGTCGAGCTTGAAGTCGCTGGTGTAGACGACGCGACCGACGGGCGTCTCGATCGACAGGCCGACGGCGTCCGGGATGGAGTGGCACACGGCGATGGTCTCGACCCGAAACGGGCCGAGCTGCACCGTATCCCCGACCCTCACCTCGCGCAGGTCGGACTCGCGCAGGATGCGGTGCTCCCTGAGCTTGGCCTTGAGCAGCCCGAGCGTCAGGCGGGTGCCGTAGACGGGCACGTTCAGCTTCTTGAGCGCGAACGGCAGGCCGCCGATGTGGTCTTCGTGGCCGTGCGTGAGGACGATCCCGACGACTTCCTTCTCCCGCTGCAGCAGGTAGGAGATGTCCGGCAGGACGAGGTCGACGCCGGGCATGTCTTCCTGCGGGAACATCAGACCGGCGTCGACGACCAGGATGCTGCCCTGCCACTCGAGCGCCCACATGTTGATGCCGACCTCGCCGAGGCCGCCCAGCGGCAGGTAGCGGAGGCGCGGGGTGGCTACAGAAGGCGTAGCTGCTCTGACTCCGGCCTGGGCGCAGCCACCGCTATCGGAGGCGGAGGCGGCGCCAGGATCTGGTCGAGATAGCGCTTAAGGGCGTCGAAGTCACGCTCCAGGTCGGCGACGAGGGAGCCGTTGTGCAGGGCCGCCGCCGGGTGATAGAGCGGCACGTAGGCGACATCGCCGCGCCGGATCATGCTGCCGTGGATCCGGGAGATCGACCCCTGGCCGGGCATCAAGCGCTCGAGGGCGTGGCGGCCGAGGATGAGCACGACCTTCGGCTTGACCAGCGCCATCTGCTCCTTCAGGTAAGGCGAGCACGCCTCGACCTCGTTCGGCATGGGATCGCGGTTCATCGGCGGCCGGCACTTGAGGACGTTGGTGATGTACACGTCGGCGCGGCTGAGCTCGATCCGTGCAAGCAGCGTGTCCAGCAGCTTGCCCGCCGCGCCGACGAACGGCTCCCCCTGACGGTCTTCGTTGAAGCCGGGCGCCTCGCCCACGATCATCACGTTCGCGGGGCACGGCCCCACGCCTGGCACCGCCTGCGTGCGCGTCGCGTGCAGCCCGCAGTGCTTACAGGAACGAATGGTGTCGTGGAGCGTCAGCAGCTCCGGCGCGCTAAGCGACTTTCACTCCCGGCTTGGCGAAGGTGATGTACTCGCCCGCGTCGTTGATGGTCTTCATGACCGACTTCAGCTGCTCGTCGGTGAGGGGGACGAGCGGCAGCCGGAACGGGCCTGCGTTGAAGCCCATCGCGTTGAGCACCGACTTGATCGGCACCGGGTTGGCGGCGGTCGTCATCAGCGCCTTGATCACCGGCAGCAGGCCGTGGTGGATGTCCTGCGCGATCTCGTTGTCGCCGCGACTGTGAGCGACGATCAGCTTGCTCATCGAGCGGCCGGCGATGTGCGAGACGACGCAGATAACGCCGTAACCGCCGACGGCGAGTATGGGCAGCGTCCAGCTGTCGTCGCCGCTCCACACCTTGAAGCGGTCGGTCTTACCGGCGCAGACCAGTCCGACCTGGTCGAGGTCCCCGCTCGCCTCCTTGACGCCAATGATCCCCGGCAGCTCGGCGCAGCGCAGCGTCGTCGCCGCGGTCATGTTGATCGCGGTCCGGCCCTGGATGTTGTACATGATGGTGGGGCCGACCTCCGAGATCGCCTTGAAGTGCTGGTACATGCCCTCCTGCGGCGGCTTGTTGTAGTACGGCACCACGGCCAGCAGGGCGTCGGCCCCGGCCTTCATCGCCAGCTCGGAGAGCTCCACCGAGTGGTGCGTGTCGTTGCTGCCCGTGCCGGCGACGACGTTCTTGCCCGGGATTGCCTCCTTGACCGTGCGCACTAGCTCGATCTTCTCCGCGTCGCTCAGGGTCGGCGATTCGCCGGTCGTACCCGAGACGACGACGCCATCGGAGCCGTCGGCGACGAGCATCGCTGCAAGCTTGCCCGCGGCGTCGTAGTCCACCTTCCCGTCGGCTTTCAACGGGGTGACCATGGCCGTGAGGAGCCGTCCGATCTCTTTCATGCTTTCACCGCTCCAACCGCTCCCATCTCGATGGCGTACTCGGCGATCTGCACCGCATTGAGCGCCGCGCCCTTGCGCAGGTTGTCGGACACGATCCACAGCAGAAGGCCGTGCTTGGCGGACGCGTCGTCGCGGATCCTTCCGACGTAGACCTCGTCCGTGCCCGCGACGTCGTGAGGCGTCGGGTAGAGCTTGGCGTGCGGGTCGTCCTGCACGATCACGCCCGGCGCCGAGCCCAGGAGCGTGCGGACCTCGTCGGCCGTGATCTTGTCTTTGGTCTCGATGAAGACGGACTCGCCAT
>WNEW01005707.1_pt1 | contig 11294 bp, 10 predicted proteins | sample 5399891 | NCBI WGS metagenome assembly WNEW01 (sample SAMN13153336, study PRJNA577476) | soil metagenome | isolation source: 40 cm grassland meadow soil pre-rain plot 5 | place: USA:California | collected 2015-09-08 | reverse complement strand
TCGACATAGGCATTGTCGAGCACAACGTCCTGTGTGCAACCATCGCCGCCGTTGAAATAAACAGAAGGCCGGATACCCACCTGCGACGCACCGGACACAAAATGCGGGTAGTTGGTCGTGAGGAACCACCCAGAGTTAGCAATCGGGCCGGGTGGTGTCATCGCATCAGGGAGAGTAGCTTCGGCGACCAAGAAGATCGTTTCCACTACTTTGACACCGTCTGGTCGAGTGACGGTACTTACGGCAGCAAGAACTTTGTCGGTTGTGGTCTGGACACGAGAAGTGTATTCAGCAGCGCTGAGATTGCGCGAACCAAGGCCCGTGGCTGGAGATCCTATAGTAAAGTCGGCTGCGCCCAACCAGTTCAGCGCGATATCGAGGCGAAGTCGATTTCCACCGGTTCCCTGGATGGCTGCCACATCCTGAGCATACGCCTGGAGGTTCGCTGCCTCTTGGTCGCTCATGGGAAACGTGGCCCTCCAGGTTTCGCCAAAATCGGTCTCTCCTGGTGGAGTGACGAACCAAATCGCCGTCTGTATGGAGGTTGCTCCCCGGTCGGCCATCCCCTGGAGTTGCGCACGGACGGTCTGGCGCACCGCTGGCTGGTTGTACATGGTGATGAACGCGGTGTGCAGGAAATCAGTGCCGTAGGCGTGGTAGTCCACGCCGACGTCATAGCCTGGAATGTGACCAACCGGGATGAGAGTCGCCGAAGTCGCCTTCGCTTGGTCGGCGACCGCCGTGGCCGTGACTGTGATATTTGCCCTTGAGGGCATTGTGGCGGGTGCCGTGTAAGTTGCAGATGCCCCGCTCGGTGTTGTGACAGGCGTAATTGATCCGCACAGTGTGGCAGCGCAGGATACCGTCCACGTGACACCTCTGTAGCCGGGGTCGTTGGCTACGGTAGCCGTTAGCCGCGCTGTAGAGCCCGTCTCAACCGCCGCAATCGCCGGCGAAACCGACACGCTAACCGGGGGAGCCGGCGGTCCCAGACTTAAGGGACTGCCACCGCAAGCGCTGAAGAAGCACACCAATACACAGGCGGCACCCACACCGGCGAAGCGGCGTCGCGCATCCATACGTCCATCACGACTGCGTTTCAAGATGCACTTCTCCAAGGTGCCACACCCACAGGTAGCTACGAGGGTGTTCTTGCGCAAGCACAGGCGTAATGGGGACACACCTGACCAAGTGAGCACTAAGCCCCCGATTTCTCAGGGGCCTATTCAAGTAGCGGCGGTCGGACTCGAACCGACGACCCGCGGATTATGATTCCGCTGCTCTAACCACCTGAGCTACGCCGCCTGGACGGGAAAAATGCTAGCCACCTCGCGGCCGGCGGGTCAAGGCTTAGAGGCGGCTCAGTAGGAACTCCACGTTGATCTTGAGCAGCCAGTAGGCGTTGTCAGTCACGTGTTTTCCAGGCTCGGGCCCGTGCTGGGCGTCGAGCTCCGAGAGGAAGGTGCTGAGCTGGCTCTTCGCGCTCTGCGTGTCGTTTCGGGAGAGCGAGGCAGTCGCCTGATCGAGCCTGACCTGGAGGCTATGGCAGACGCCAGCGTTGGTGATCCAGTTGAGCGCACACAGTCGCGCGTCCAGTCCGCTGAGGCGAGCCAGCAACGCGCTGGACCTGACGTCAGTCACCGGCACGGGTCCCACGACCAGCCCGGCAAAGCTGTTGTCCTCCACGCGCGGGGCCTCCGCCACGCTGTCTTCCTGCGCCTCGGTGACGGTGGGAACATCAAACCGTCCTTGCACCCAGAAGTGGACTATGCCAGGCAAGCCCGAGGTGGTGACCAGCGTGAAACCCGTCCGGGTGAAGCCTGGTTTTACATCTTGCTCTCGAGATGCCGAACCCCAGAAAGCGACCGAGTCAGCGGCTTGAGGACCAACGTGCACCCACCGCTGGGCGGGCTCCGGAGCGACGAGATGCAAAACGGGCACTCGAGTCTCAATAATCAGAATCCTGGCGGATTGCTCGCTGCCGGGGCGGTTCTCGAGCTTATACCTGAAGCTCAAGACTCCCGACCCGCCGGGCGCCGTTACCGAATCGAGAGAAACGACCGCCGTGAGCCGATTCCCCTGGGGCCACGGAATCGTTTGACTCAGGGCTGTTGCCGTGAAGAGCAGCGCTGCGGCGCCCCCACTTGCTGCGACTAGCCACGTCCGGCTCATTCTTACCTCGCGAACCGCAGGTGATAGCTCCCCGCCGCGTGCCTTAGGACCTCGGACGCCCGGATGAGCGGAGAATACGCCAAGACATCCAAGTAGTTTTCGAGCGCCGCTAGGCGATCGCCGACCTTGTCGACCACATCGACCTCCTGACCACACCGGTGCCCCAAGTGGCCGGGATGAGCCGTCGCCGTGAACTCGGCGTTGAGATCGAAGACGCCGCCGAACTCCAAGCTCATGTCGTTGTAAGGAATCCGGAAACCCGTCACTTGGAAGAATGTATCGGCAAGGATCACGATCTTACCGATGGTAAACCCGGTGCCGAACGTGTTGCGAGGGTGATCCGGCGTGGCGCCTCCCAACTCCACGTTCGCTCCGGAAACGAGCTCACTGAGCCCCGGCACTCGCGTTGCTACGTCCGCAGAAGCGGTGGCGGTCTGCGCCTCGCCTGAAACGGTGGCGGTGAGTCGCTCCACGGCGCCGATGCTGTCTGGCACATAGTCCGTGCTGAAGCTACCCGATGCGTCGGTCTGGCCTGAGCTCTGGGCAAAATGCCCGAATCCGTCCCGATCATCCGCTTGGTGCGCGTGGCCGCCGCTCCCGCCCTCAAACTGCGTGCGCAGCGATACCGTGAGCCCTTGCGCTGAGCTCCCGTCGCTCCACGACGCATTGACCGACACGCGGGCCTCGCCGGGAGTGCCCCGACACCGAGGGTTGAGCGGAGGGGCAATGTCCTGCGGTGATACGGCAACCGTGACATGGAGGGTCTTCTGGAGGTTCCGCACCACGACGAGTTGGCTCCCCGACACGAGGTAGGCCGGGGTGTTCCCACAGGTCTCCGACACGCCCGAGCGTCGCACCCAGAGAACCCCTCCTCCCCCGAGGAGGTCGATACCTGCGGTGTCGGAGCTGAAGTGTCGCGGCCCGGGCGCCAAAAACGCTCCGGGCTGAATGCCGGTGGCACTCCCCTCGCCAACCTGCACGCTGAAGTCTCCGGCGGGCGGGAAACCGGACGGACCGACAGACGTGAGACTCAACGGCGGATACGGCCCGAAGCACGTGAGCCATGCGGGATTGGGCGTGAAATCCATCTTGCCGCTCACCGTCACCCGGACCGGTACACCCGACGGAAGGGTTATCCCCGTGGAGGTCTGGGGCGTTCCGTCGACATGATTCGCAGGAGGACTCAGCGTGAAGGTGCCGAGGACCCCAGCGTCCGTGACGCTGAACGACGCGGCCTTCCTGGCTGGCGCAACGAGCTGTGCTGAATCAGCGCATGCCGCCACGACGCACGCGGTGAACAATCCCAGGATGGCCGAGCGTGGGTTGCCGGTCATAGCTCGATGCGTGAACAGGATGTGGTGAAAGCCTGCGCCCGCGGCATCAACCGGATGTCAACAGGAAGCGCTAGCATGGTGCACGTCACTTCAGAATCGCAGCCAATGACGCCAAGCGATAGGGCAGAAATTACCCAGGCTACTTCGGCGGCTCCGATCCCGCCTCCACCTGCGGCACCAACCGATACAGAATCTCTCCCGGCCGGATCATCCCGAACTGCTCCCGCGCCGCGCGCTCCTGCGCCACGGGATCGGTCTCGAGCGCGCGCGCCGCGCGACCCAGCGAGTCGAGGTCCACCTCCAGCGCCCGCAGCGCCGCCCGCTCCTCGGCGAGCTGGCGCCGCAGCTGCAGCCAGTCGAGCGTGCCGTATTCCCCGCCCTGGAAGGCGAGCCCCAGCAGCACGATCACCGCCACGATCCCCGCGAGCTCGCGCCGGCTCATAGGCCGTACAGCCCCTTGCCGGGGAAAAACGCCACGTCGCCCAGCTCCTCGGCGATGCGCAGCAGCTGATTGTACTTCGCCACGCGGTCGGTGCGCGACGCGCTCCCCGTCTTGATCTGTCCCACCCCGGACCCCACGGCGAGGTCGGCGATGAAGGTGTCCTCCGTCTCACCCGAGCGGTGCGAAATCACGACGGCGTAGCCGTTGGAGCGCGCCAGCTCGATGCACTGCAGGGTCTCCGTGAGCGTGCCGATCTGGTTCACCTTGATCAGGATCGCGTTGGCGACGCCCTGGTCGATGCCCCGCTCCAGCAGGTCCACGTTGGTGCAGAAGATGTCGTCACCCACGAGCTGGACGCGGCCGCCCAGGGTCTGGGTGAGCTTCGCCCACCCCTCCCAGTCGTCCTCGGCGAGCCCGTCCTCGATCGACACGATGGGGTAGCGGTCAATCCAGCTCTTGTACAGCGCGATCATCTCCTCCGCCGACTTCTTCCCCGCGCCGCTCTTCTTGAAGACGTAGCTGCCGTCTTCGTGGAACTCGGACGCCGCCGGGTCGAGCGCGATCGCCACGTCCTTGCCCGCCTCGTACCCCGCGGTCTCGATCGCCGACATCACCGCCTCGAGCGCCGCTTCGTCGTTCGGGAGGTTGGGCGCGAAGCCGCCCTCGTCCCCCACGCCGGTGGAGAGGCCGCGCTTCGTGAGCACCTTCTTCAGCGCGTGAAACACCTCGACGCCGATGCGTAGGGCGTCGGCGAACGTCTCGGCGCCGATCGGCACGACCATGAACTCCTGGAGATCGACCGTGTTGGCGGCGTGGGCCCCGCCATTCAGGATGTTCATCATCGGCACCGGGAGCACGTGAGCCACCGGGCCGCCGAGGTAGCGGTACAGGGGCAGCCCGGCGTCCTGGGCGGCGGCGCGCGCCACGGCGAGCGACACGGAGAGGATCGCGTTCGCGCCGAGGTGGCCCTTGTTCGGCGTGCCGTCGAGGTCGAGCATCGCGTAATCGACGGTGATCTGGTCCTCCGCCGCCATTCCCTCGAGGCGCGGGCCGATCATCTCGTTCACGTTCTTCACCGCCTCGAGCACGCCCTTCCCCAGGAAGCGCTTCTGGTCCCCGTCGCGCAGCTCCACGGCCTCGTGCTCGCCCGTGGAGGCGCCGCTCGGCACGGCGGCGCGGCCCGCGGCACCGCTGGCGAGCGTCACGTCGGTCTCGACGGTGGGGTTGCCGCGGCTGTCCAGGATCTCGCGCGCGTGGACGGAAATGATCGTGCTCATAGTCGCGCCCCAACCTTAGGGGGACGCCGGGCCTCCGTCAACGCGCGCCTTGAGCGCGAGGATCGCGGCGCGCGTGCGGTCGCGCAGTCGCTCGCGGTCCTCCGGCGTCATCCCCGCGGTCGTGATCGGCTCGCCCACGAGGATCCGGATAGGGCGGGGCCGCAGCGGCACCTGGGCGGCGATGGCGAGCGCGAACGGGGCGTTCTTGAAGGGGAGCAGCTCGCCGGTGCGGCTGCGCGTCCCCTCGGGAAACACGACGGCTGAAAAGCCGCGGCGGATCGTGCCTGCCGCCTTGTCGTAGGCCTCGAACGCGCGCTTTTTCACGGCGCGGTCGATGGTGATGTGTCCCGCCGCGTGCATCGCGCGACCCAGCAGGGGGATGCGCACGAGCTCCTCCTTCCCGACGAAGCGCGTCGAGCCGGGGAGCGTCGCGGCGAGCGCCCAGATGTCGAACATGGAGGAGTGGTTGGACGCGTACACGACGGGCCCCCGGGGAATCCGCTCCCTGCCCTCGAGCCGGACGGGCGTCCCCGCCGCGCGCAAGATGTCGCGCGACCAGTCGGTCGTGCTCCAGTCGTACACGCCGGCGGTGCGATGCTTCACGCCCAGCAGCGCGGCGAGGATAGCCCCGGTGGCGTGGAGGATCGTCGAGCCTACGACCACCACGTAGAACCAGAGAGTGCGGATCATCGCGCGGGGAAGTGATCGAAGCCGGGAGGGGCCGTCATCCCCCGCCCGCGGTCCGTCATCCGTACGCCGCGGCCCGCGCTGCAGGCGCCGATGCGCGTGAGGGCGAGTCCCGTCACGGCGCGAAAGGCGCGAGCCTCGCGGGCCCCAAAGCGCCGCGGCAGCGCGACGAGCAGCTCGTACTCTTCGCCGCTGCGCGCGGCCGCGCGCGGCGCCACGCCCGGCCAGCACGGGATGCGCTCGAGCTCGAGCGCCACGCGCACGCGGGAGGCCGCGGCGAGATGGCCGGCGTCGCCCGCGAGGCCGTCCGATAGGTCGATCATGGCGCGCGCGCCGCGGCGCGCGAGCCAGCGCCCCGCCGCGATGCGGGGCTGGGGCCGCGCGAACCGGCGCCGCACGGCGGCCGCCACGCGTCGACCCGCCCGGAGCCGCGCCAGCCCCAGCCCGGCGCCGCCCAACCGCCCCGTCACCCACAGGCCGTCCCCCGGGCGGGCGCCGCTGCGCCGCACCGGCCGGTCGACGGTGCCGATCGCGCACACATCGACGAGATAGCGGGAGGACCGTGTCAGGTCTCCACCGAGCACCCTGGCGCCTACGCTCTTCGTGACGGCCGCCACGCCGCGCATGATCTCCGCCGCGGGATCCACCCGTCCCCCGCCCCTCGTCCCCCGTCCCCGAGGTAATCCGAGCGACACCAGGACTCCCAGCGGCCTCGCTCCTTCCGCCGCGAGGTCGGAGAGTGCCGCGGCTCCCCCCCGCCATCCGATCTCCCGGAACGACAGCCACTCGGTACGGAAGTGCACGCCTTCCAGGCTCGCATCGATGCTCAGCGCGAGCGTGGTGCGTCCCAGGCTGAGCAGCGCGCAGTCGTCGCCGAGATCGCGGGCTCCGCGCCCGAGGGCGCGGAAGATCGCGCGCAGGCGGTCGAACTCCCCACCCGCGCCGAGAGCGAGATGGGCGGGGGTCACGCTGTTTCCGGCGGCTCGAGCACGGCGAGCAGGGGCGGCCCGGCAGGCTGCACGCCGGCCCAGGCGCGCCACACGTCGGGAAGCGCCGCGAGCACGTCGGCGGGTCGGAGGCTCCGCGCCGTCCATTGCCGGGCGCCGAGCTCCGCCGCGCGCCCGAGCGCGTGAGCGCCCAGCGCGGCGGCCTCCGGCGCCGCGCCGCCGCGCGCCAGGAACGCCCCGATGAACCCCGCGAGCAGGTCGCCCGAGCCGCCGGTGGCGAGGCCGGGGTTGCCGCTCGCCACCACGTGGATCGGCCCCCGCAAATCGGCCACGACGGTGGGCACGCCCTTCAACAGCACGGTGCCCTTGATCTTCTGGGCGGCCTTCGCCACCGCGGCCCAGCGGTCGTTCGCCGCGGCGTCGGCGAGCTGATCGCCGAACAGGGCGCGGAACTCGCCGAGATGCGGCGTGCAGACGACCGGCCGCTGCGGCCCGCCCCCCGCGAGCTGAGAGAGGAGCACGAGCGCGTCCGCGTCAATGACGGCGGGGACGGGCCGGCGGGCGAGCGCCGCCTCGAGGAACTTGGCGCGCTCAGCCGTGCGGCCGAGGCCGGGGCCCAGGATCAAGGCGTCGGCCCATTCGAGGGCCGCCGCCGCCTCGGGCTCGAGGTCGGGCCCGAGCGCGGACTCGACCGTGAGCACGTCGGGGAGGCTCGCGCGCGCGGCCGCCACGCTCCCGGGGGACGCGACGAGCTTCACGAGCCCCGCGCCCGCCGCGAGCGCCCCGCGGGCCGCGTGCAGCGCCGCGCCCGTCAAGCCGTTCGCCCCGCCCACCACGGTCACGCGGCCGCGGTCGCCCTTGTGCATCGTGGGCGCGAGCTTGGGGAGGCGGGCGCCCGCCCACCCGTCCGTGACGAGCAGCGGCCAGCCCGGATCGGGCGGCGGGAACCCGGCGTCCACGACGACCACCTTGCCGCACCATTCGCGCGCCAGCAGGTGGCCGCGGCGCGGACCGCCGAAGGTCACCGACAGCTGCGCGCGCACCGGCCCGTGGGCCTCGCCGCTCGAGAGGTCGAGCCCGGTGGGGCCGTCGATCGCCACGATGGGCGCGGCGTAGGCGACGAGCCGCTGCGCCAGCGCGAGCACGTCGCCGCGGGCGGGGCCCGTGGCGCCCGTGCCGAGCAGCGCATCCACCGCGACCGCCGCCGCGGGCCACGGCTCCTCGCGGCCCAGCTCGTGCACGCCGTCGAGCCGGGCGAGCGCCCGGTTGTCGATCGCGTCGTCCGTCTTGGGATCGAGGGCCGACACCCAGACGGGGATGCCCGCCGCGTGCAGCGCGCGTGCGACGACCCAGCCATCGCCGCCGTTGTTCCCCGCCCCGGCGGCGACGAGCACACCGCGCTGCACCGCGTCCGGGCACTCGCGCACCAGCACCTGGGCGACGGCGCGGCCCGCGGCGTCCATGAGCACGCGCGAGGGGATGCGGAACTGCGTGCGCGCCGCCGAATCCCAGGCGGCGGCTTCGGCGGCCGACAGCACCGGAATCACGTTCACGGGATCACCACCCCTCCGTAGCCCACCACGGCATCGTCGTCTCCCGTAACCATCCCAGAATGGCTGTAGTGCACCACTGCGGCGTGCTCGGCGCCGAGCGCGCGCGCGGCGGCGCACACCGTGGCTGCCGGGGCGCGCCCGCACATCGAGATGTGCTCGCGGCGGCAGCGTACCAGCAGCTCCGCGCCGTCCAGCGCCACCAGCGCCTCGAGCGCGCGGCGGTCCTTCGGCTCGGACACGCCGGCCGGCTCGTAGTGGTTCAGGTCGCTCGAGGCGAGCAGCAGCACGCCCTCCGGCCACTCGCGCACCAGCTCGGCGAGCGCCGCGCCGAGCAGCCGGCACCCCTCCCACTCGTCCCACGCGAGCACCAGCGGCACGATCCGCACCCCGGGGCGGCGCAGCTGCAGGAACGGCACCTCGACCTCGACCGCGTGCTCGGCGCGGTGGGCCTCGGGGTCCGGGGCCACGAGATCGCACGCGGCGACGAGGCGGGCGCCGAAGCGCTCGTCCACCGCCGCGTCGCCGAGCGGGGTGCGGAACGCCCCCGCCGCCCACAGCGAGACGCCGCCCGGCGCGTGGCACACGCCGCTGTGGTTGGGCGCGAGGATCACGACGAGCGGTGGGACGGCGAGGCGCGCGAACACGTGCGCGGCGGTGAGCCCGGAGTAGACGTAGCCCGCGTGCGGGGCGACCGCCGCGCGCGCGGCCGCCGGCGCCGCGGGCGGCGCGGGAGCGGCCTCGTCGAGCAGCCCGCGCACGACGCCCTCCAGCTCACCCCGCGCCCCGGGATAGAACCGCCCGGCCACGGCGGGCGCGCGCAGTGCGCTCAAAAGCCTATTTGAAGCTCTGGCCGATTGCGCGCCCGAACGAGATCTCCCCGTTGTCGATGCGGATGTTGAACCCGCAGTCGGGGTTCGAGCACACCCAGGCCTTGTAGGTGATCGGCGCTCCGTCACGGCCGTAATCCGACAACGGAATGAGGAGACCTTGCTGGCACTTCTTACAGGCGGGCCATTCCCTGGCGTCCATGCGGCACCCCTCCCTTGACCCTACCTCACCCCCTGGCCCCTCTCCGCGTTGCGGAGAGGGGGAACGGGGGTGAGGTCACCCCCGCTCTACTCCGGACCAGCGGTACCCGGCCCGGAACACCTGCGCGAAGTCGTACACGCGCTCGAAGTCCTCCGGCTTGTCGGTCGGCTGGCGGGCGAGGAGCCCGACGTCGATCAGCAGGAACACGATGCGCCCCAGGTCCTCGGTGCTGCGGATATCCCAGTGAGCGAGCACGGTGGAGGCGAGCAGCCCGAACTGATCCAGCGCGAAGTCGCGGCACGCCCACGCCAGCTCCGCGCCGGAGAGGTGGCGACGCGCCGGAAGCTTCGACTGCGCGTACTCGAGCGCCGCCAGCACGAACACGTAGCCGCGCTCGGGGTAGCGGCCGTCGCGCTGGCGGATCTGCTCGAACGCTTCCGCGAGCGTCGCGAACTCGCTCACGGACGCGCCCCCGGCGGCTGGTCGGTTTGGACGGGCACGACGACCGGCCGCGACCGGCGCGGCTCGAGCAACGCGAGCTCCAACACTTCGTCCAGCGTGTCCACGGGCTTGATGTCGAGCAGCTTCTTCACTTCGTCCGGCACGTCCACGAGGTCGCTCTTGTTGCGCGCGGGCACGAGCACCGTGTGCACGCCGGCGCGGGCGGCAGCGGTGAGCTTCTCCTTCAGCCCTCCGATCGGCAGCACGCGTCCCCGCAGCGTCAGCTCCCCGGTCATCGCCACGTCGTGGCGCGAGGGGCGGCGGCACAAGAGCGACGCCAGCGCCGCCGCGATCGCGATCCCCGCCGACGGGCCGTCCTTCGGCACCGCGCCCGCCGGGACGTGCAGGTGCACGTCCGTCTGCGTGAACGCGTCGAGCGGGATCCCGAGCGAACCGGCCCGCGCGCGCAGCAGGCTCCACGCCGCCTGCGCCGACTCCTTCATCACGTCGCCCAGCTGTCCGGTGAGCGTGATCTGCCCCCTCCCGGGCATCTGGATCGCCTCGATGAACATGATGTCGCCGCCCACGGGCGTCCACGCCAGCGCCGTGGACACCCCCACCTCGGGCGCCCGGCCCGCGACCTCGCTCTGCACCTTGGGCTGGCCGGCATACTTCTCGAGGTTCTTCACAGTCACCCGCACCGTCTCGGCCTTGCGCTCCACCACCTCGAGGGCCGCCTTGCGCAGCGCCCCCTGGATCTCGCGCTCCAGCTGGCGCACGCCGGCCTCGCGGGTGTACTCGGCGATCAAGCGCTCCAGCGCCGCGTCGGCGATGCTGGCGCGGCCGGCCTGGAGGCCCGTCTCCTTGAGCTGGCGGGGGAGCAGGTAGCGCTTCGCGATCGCGAGCTTCTCGCCCGGCGTGTAGCCGGGCAGGGCCAGCACTTCCATGCGGTCGAGCAGGGGATCCGGGATCGGGCCAAGGGCGTTCGCCGTGGCGATGAACATCACCCCCGAGAGGTCGAAGGGCACTTCGAGGTAGTGGTCCACGAAGGCCGAGTTCTGCGCCGGGTCGAGCACCTCGAGCAGCGCCGCCGTGGGGTCGCCCCGCACGTCGGACCCCATCTTGTCCACCTCGTCGAGCATCAGCAGCGGGTTGCGGGTCTCGCAGCGTTGCAGCGCGTGGATGATGCGGCCGGGGAGCGCCCCGACGTAGGTGCGCCGGTGCCCCCGCACCTCGGCCTCGTCCCGCACGCCACCCAGCGACACGCGCGTGAACCGCCGCTCCAGGGCCTCCGCGATGCTCTGGCCGAGCGACGTCTTCCCCACGCCGGGCGGCCCGACGAAGCACAGGATGCTCCCCTTCGCCTGCGGGTTGAGGGTGCGCACGGCGAGGTACTCGAGGATGCGCTCCTT
>WNEW01001538.1_pt1 | contig 11297 bp, 11 predicted proteins | sample 5399891 | NCBI WGS metagenome assembly WNEW01 (sample SAMN13153336, study PRJNA577476) | soil metagenome | isolation source: 40 cm grassland meadow soil pre-rain plot 5 | place: USA:California | collected 2015-09-08 | reverse complement strand
TATCCCAAAAAGTTTATAAAACACGGCCGTAAACCAGAAACCAAGTGGCGGTTTTCCGGCATAAAAGTAAGGAACACCCAGCCACCGCATTGTGAGCCAATCGCCCGTTCGCACTATTGTCTTAGAAATGAGTGCGTAGGTGGTGTCGTCAAAGGTCGGCAGGCTTCCGGATGACAGATTGTGCAGCAGTGCGGCTAGGGCAACAGTGAGCAGAATCAAGAGACCGTAGTGTTCTTTGTGTCCTGGGTAGCTAAAGCGCCTTTCAAGGTACACAATCGCGGTTTTCAATGCCGGGTCCCCGCAGTGGACTTGCGGCTCACTCATCGGGTTTTGCACGCGAGATCCAGCTTATTGTTCAACACTACGGTTTCGGAGGAGGAAGAGTCTTGCCGGCAGGCGCACCCATTCCTTTATAGACGAAGCGTTGAAACCGCCGGCCGTCGAAGTTTTCGCCGACGTAGATGTTTCCTTTGCTGTCGACGGCGAGGGCGTGCGGCACGTTGAGGGAACCGCCGAAGATACCTTGCTGGCCGATATGGTCGACGACCTGGAGCGTATCGCGCAGGAGAATCCAGACGTGGTGGTTCGCGCCGTCGATCACGTAAAGAAAGCGCTGGTCTGGCGAGAACGCCAGCCCGGAAGCCGATCCGGCGAGCAGCGTTCGCGGCGCGACGAATCCTTCCCTTACAAACGTACCGTCCCTTTTGAAAACCTGGATGCGGTCGTTTGGACGATCGGCAACATAGACGAAGCCGTCCTTCGACAGCGCAACGTTGTGCGGCAACCGGAACTGCTGGACCGGGGGCGCATCCGGATTATAAGGCCCAAGATCTCTGTCGTCGGGCTTGTTGCCGTAGGCGCCCCACATGCGCTTGAAGGTAAGCGTCATGGTGTCGATTATGATCACGCGGCGGTTCTTGTAGCCATCGGCGACATACAGCTCGTTATTTGCGGAATCCACCGTCAGGTTGGCCGGGCCTCCGAGGTTCTGGGTGTCCGAGCTGCCTCCGCTCTTGCCCTGATGGCCGAACTGCGCCAGGAACTTTCCCTTTGTCGTGAACTTGAGGACCTGGGCGTCCTTGTCGCCGTTCCCCGCGAGCCAGACATTATCTTTCGCATCAACGAAGATGCCGTGCTCGATCGACGGCCATTCGTAACCCTCTCCAGGGCCGCCCCACGACGCGAGCAATTTGCCGTCCTGATCGAGCTCGAGCACCGGCGGCGCCGGGATGCAGCACTCCGCCCGAGGCGGCGTCATGGCCGCGCCTGCGAAACGCTCGTTTTTCTGCAGTGGGGCCGGCCTGTGCAGCACCCAGATGTGATCGTGACTGTCCACCGCCATCCCGCCGATCGCGCCAATGGCCCATTTTTCCAGCAGCGGCTGCGGAAACGTCGGGTCGTATTGAAACTTGGGGACCTGGACGGTCTGCTGCGACGGCCTGGCAACGGGGCGGCTCAGCCCCCACGCGACGCCGAGTACAAGGACGATCGCTGCCATAGTACGAACGCGCGTTCGATTCATGGCCTATTCCCAGGCACGGTTATCGACAGTGTTCTCGTAGGTGGCGCCAGGCACCGTCATGTTCCACTTCACCGTCCAGTTGTAGGTGTCCTCGAAGCGCTCGCGTGTATACGGCTGCGGTGGAGCATGCAGCAGGCGCCATGGATGAAATTCCTCCGGCTTCAGGAGCCCTCCGGTCTCGTTGATGAAGTAATGGATGTAAGGAGTCGGATCCTTTTCGATTTCTTTGACGGCTCTCGCCTGCGCCCGAAACATCGCGGCGAGCGTCTTGCCATCGAGGTCGTCGCCGGCCGCCTCGCTGCGGGTCGAATGCGATTCGATGAGAATGCGCATACCCCACTTCTGGGCGACGCTGATCCAGGGCTCCATCACACTCGCGGCCGCAACCCTCCCGTCGCGCACAGCTTCGAGGCGCTTCAACATCGGGCCCACGTTTGTGCGCTTCACACGCTGCGGCTCGAGGAAACCTTCCATCATCTTTAATGTCGTGAATTCCGAACCATTGTTCGGGGTGACAGCGATTTCCTGGTCCTTGAGCATCTCCGGTTCGTAATACTTGGAATCCCGCGCGACCACGATCGCAAACATCGACATGGACGCGCCCAAAGCCACAATCTTGCGGTGGCGCAGTCCCTGGCACCTCGCTTCAACGGCACGTTTCATGATGCCCCATTCACACATGCGGTATTGATCGATGCCGCCGTCGTTGTAGACCGAATCGAGAGGTCTGTCGAAAACGGAATCGAATTTGACCATATGAGAAGTGGTAACCTGAGCCATTCCCGGCGTAGTGACGAATTCAATATCCAATCCCTCGTCTTTGAAAAAGCCCTTATCGCGGGCGACCAACACAGGCAGGTCGTGGACGGCATTCATGATTGCTAACTTTGGTTTCGCAAAGGTTTCCTGGGTGCTCATGTTTCTCTCCTTTTACAGCGGACGACGTCGATCATGCCTCCGCAGACGCGCGCTGTCAATTCCGTTAAAGACGCGTGTCTGAAACCGGGTAACTGGGTTACATTTGTCTGAAAAAAGGGGAATATGCAAACTACTGCCTTCATTTTTTTGCTTTCGGCACAGGTCATTGTGATTGCCGGACTATTGCGGTACCTGTCAAAGAGGAGAAGTATAGAAGCGGACCTGATTCGTTCGAACGAAAGACTTCGTGCGGCGATGGAATCGGGCAAATCGGTCGGCTGGGATTGGGACATCGTCAGCGGGCGCGACTTCTGGTTCGGAGACCTTCAAACCTTCTTTGGGATTCCATCAAATGCGCGCACCGGCCGGGTTGAGGATTTCTTTCGTTACGTTCACCCCGAAGATCGGCAGCGTGTCGGGGAAGCCGTGGCTGAGGCGAGGCGAAATCGTACGCCGTACTCGCTCGAATTCCGCATCGTTCGGCAAGACGGCTCGACAGTTTGGGTTGCGTCCCGAGGGGAATTCCAATATGCGGCCGATGGCAGCGCCGAACGGATGTTGGGTCTGGCGGTTGACGTTACGGAAAAAAAACGGATCGAGGAGGCACTGCAGAAGTCGGAAGAGAAATATTGCAAGGCGTTTCAACAAATCCCCGTAAGTCTCGTCCTAACAAGCTTCGAGGACGGGCGTTTCATTGAGGTCAATAGCACGCACGAGGTGATAACCGGTTGGTCCCACGAGGATCTTATCGGTCGTACTAGCCTGGAGTTGGGAATTTGGATCGATCCCGATGAAAGAGCCGAATTCAAAAGGCAGCTTTTGACTGGAAAGCCGGTCCGGAATTTCGAATGCGGTCTTCGGCGGAAGAACGGTGACGTCCGAAAATGTCTGATGAACGCGGAATTGATTGAGATCAACGGTGACCCGTGCATTCTTGCCGCCACCATGAACATCACCGAACTCAAGGCGGCGGAGGCGGCCCTGCGCGAAAGCGAAGAGCGTTTCCGTCTTGTCGCCAGCTCGGCTCCCGTGACGATCTGGATGTCTGACGTGAACAACAATTGCATTTACGTCAATGAGCGCTGGATTGAATTTACCGGTCGGCCTCTCGAAGCCCAACTGGGAAACGGCTGGATAGAAAGTATCCACCCTGAAGACGCCGGACGATGTCTGGATACCTTCATGAAGGCGGTCGAGCGTCGCGAGCCTCTCCGGGCGGAGTACCGGCTCCGGCGATACGACGGAGAATATTTTTGGATGCTGGATTCCGGCGTGCCGAGATTTAATGCAGACGGGTCCTTTGCCGGCTACATTGGTTCGGCCATCGACATGACCGAAATCAAGTTGGCCGAAGAGGTCCTCTCCACAGTGAGTCAAAGGTTGATTGAGGCGCACGAGGAGGAACGCGCCTGGATTGCCCGGGAACTTCACGATGACATCGGTCAGCGCCTGGTGGTGCTCAGGATGAAGCTCGAGAGGATTAAAGGGAAACTTCTTGCTTCGCCCACGGAGCTGGATCAGGAGCTTCTAGACGCGAGCAAGCAGATCGAAGATCTTGGGGTGGATATCCAAACTTTATCGCGTGACCTGCACCCTTCAAAACTGAAGTTTCTGGGCCTGGCGAAGGCTGCCGCGGGCTTTTGCGCCGAGCTCTCCGACCGGCAAAATCTGGAGATCGAGTTTCACTCCGAAAACGTTCCGGCGGATTTGTCGGAGGAAATCTCCCTTTGCCTCTATCGTACATTGCAGGAAGCCTTACAAAATGCCATCAAGCACAGCGGTTCACCACGCGTCCAGGTGTTTCTCAGCTGCCGATCGAATGAAATCCTTCTGGCCGTGCATGATTCGGGTATTGGATTTGATCGTGTGCAGGCGATGAAACAACAAGGGCTGGGTCTCACCAGCATGAAGGAAAGGCTGAAAACGGTGAACGGCACTCTTCTTATTGAGTCGCAACTGCACCACGGCACAACAATCCATGCTCGCGTGCCTGTCAATTCGCTGGCGAAGACCGCAACCCCAGCGCGTTAAGCTTCGACGTCGAACGATTTTTGGCTGTTATAATGGCGGGTTTATGACGTGGTTCAAGCGCGAGAAGAAGCCGATGGAAGCTCCCGATCAGCGCCGCGTCGTGACAGAGGGCTTATGGATAAAATGCAACGGCTGCAAAGACCCGCTTTGGAAGAAAGATCTCGAGGGGAATCTGCAAGTCTGTCCGAAGTGCAATTATCACTACAAGATCTCCGCCTACGACCGTATTAACCTTCTGATGGACGCCGGCTGGACCGAGCACGACTCCTCGCTTTATTCCACCGACCCGCTCGATTTCAACGCCGCCAAACCATACAAAGAAAGTCTCACATCGCTTCCGGAGAAAGTGGGGGTCCGTGAGGCTGTGGTTAACGTCGACGGAAAGATGGATGGCATTCCTGTGGTGTTGTCGGCTATGGAATACAACTTCATCGGGGGCTCGATGGGTTCCGTTGTCGGCGAGAAGATCACGCGCGCCATCGAACGGTCGCTCGATAATGGTTTGGCGCTCGTCGTTGTTTCATGTTCGGGAGGCGCTCGCATGCAGGAAGGGGCGCTGAGCCTGATGCAGATGGCGAAGATTTCTTCGGCTCTGGCCCGCCTGGACCAGACGCGCCTTCCTTATATTTCTGTACTTACAGATCCGACCACCGGCGGTGTTACCGCCAGTTTCGCGATGCTGGGCGACCTGAATATCGCCGAGCCCGGTGCTTTGATTGGATTTGCCGGCCCCCGGGTCATCGAACAGACGATCCGGCAAAAACTTCCCTCCGGATTTCAACGCAGCGAGTTTCTCCTGCAGCATGGCATGCTCGATGCCATAGTCCATCGCAAAGACCTCAAGACGTTCATCACCAACTCCCTGAAATTTTTCATGGCGTAAACTATCTGCATGCGCGATGAGATCACGGTCATCGGCGGGGGTCTCGCCGGATCTGAAGCCGCCTGGCAAATTGCGCGGCTCGGCGCCCGGGTTCGGCTTTATGAGATGCGCCCTGGACGGAGTACCCCGGCACACCGCACGGATCGTCTGGCCGAAATCGTTTGCAGCAATTCACTTAAATCCGATCAACCATACAATGCCTCATGGCTCCTCAAAGAAGAACTGCGCAGGTTCGGCTCGATTCTCATCCGGATCGCCGATTCGGTTCGGGTCCCGGCCGGAAGCGCAATGGCTGTGGATCGGCAGCGTTTCGCCGAGCAGGTGACCGAGGTTGTCTCAAACGAACCCAATGTTCGTCTGATCCACGAGGAGGTTTCGAGGATTCCGAGCGACGGAATCGTCATCATTGCAAGCGGTCCCCTCACGTCGCCATCGCTTTCCGAATCCATCCGGGAATTTTGCAGTTCGGAACATCTTTACTTCTACGATGCAATAAGCCCAATCGTCGATGCGGAAACGATCGATCACTCCCGGGTCTATCGGGCGAGCCGCTATGGCAAGGCTTCCGGCGATTATCTGAATTGCCCCATGAACCGCGTGGAATATGACGCTTTCTACGAGGCCCTAATCTCCGCGGAAAACGTTCCGGTTCACGAGTTCGAGGAAGCCTGTTACTTCGAATCGTGCCTCCCCATTGAAGAGATCGCCAGGCGCGGGCGCGACACGCTGCGCTTCGGTCCGATGCGTCCTGTGGGCTTGACTGATCCTGGCTGCGGACGGATACCATACGCCGTTGTTCAACTTCGTCAGGAAGACCTGATGCGATCCAGCTACAACATGGTTGGATTTCAGAATCATTTGAAATTTGCCGAACAGAAACGGATCTTCCGCATGATCCCGGGCCTGGCGAATGCGGAATTTCTCAGGCTCGGCCAAATTCACCGCAACACGTACATCAATGCTCCACAAACCCTGCTTCCGACGTTGGCGGCGAGACGCGATCCGCGCATCTTCTTCGCCGGCCAGCTTGCCGGCACGGAAGGCTATATCGAAAATATCGCGTCCGGTCTTGTTGCGGGCATTAACGCGGTTCGAACCGCTCGTGGAGAGGATCCGATGGTGCTGCCGGCGGAAACCGCTATCGGCGCGCTGTGCCGATACGTCTCGACTCCGCAGAAGCATTTCGCGCCGATGAATATCAACTTTGGTCTGCTTCCTGCAATCGACGTTCCGCGACGATTGCCAAAAACAGAAAAGCAACGCTTGCTCTGCGAGCGCGCTCTCGAGCTATGTCGGCCCGCGTTAACATCAACGGTCTGATTACGACGCCTGAAGAAGCGAAGATCTCCGTCCTCGATCACGGTCTGTTGTTCGGCGACTCCGTTTACGAAACCCTTCGGACTTATGGGGGGAAGCCCTTTCTCTTCTCGCGGCACTATGCGCGGCTGGAGCATTCTGCAGACGCCATCCATCTGAAACTTCCGTGGACGAAGTCCAGGACTTTCGAAGAAATCCGCAGAACATGCCTGCCGGGAGAATGCCGTATCCGGCTGCTGATCACGCGTGGAGTGGGAGATATCTCTGCCGATATCAAGACCTCGGCTGACCCGACCGTCATTATCATTGTGATGCCGCTCGTTCCACCTCCGGAACACATTTACACAGAAGGCGTTGAGGTGGTGATTTCATCTGTGCGCCGGGGCGGCTGGTTCGCGGAAGTCAAAAGCGGCAGCTTGATCCATCAGGTGATGGCCCGTCATGAGGCCAATTCGAGGGGCGCGTACGAAGCGGTTCTTCTCACGGCAGACGGAAAGCTCTCGGACGGCATCACGAGCAACATCTACATGGTTCGCGGTGGAAAAATTTTGACGCCTTCACATGATGCAGGAATCGTTGAAGGAATTACGCGGGGTGTGGTGTTGAGTCTGGCGCGCGAGATGGGACTCGAGGTCGTGGAGGGAATTTTTGATGCTGCCGAAGTCCGTCGCGTCGATGAAATGTTTCTGACCAGCAGCACGCGCGAGGTCGTCCCGATCGCCCGTGTCGATGGCACCGCGATTGGCGACGGCAAGCCTGGCCCAGTCACGTTGATGCTTTCGCAGGCTTATCGATCCGCTGTCGCGCACCTCATCGCGGAGGACTGATCATTGCAACAGGAAATTGAGGCCTTCGTCGAAGCGCTCAGCAATCGCGCCGTGTCGGAACATACGCTGTCCAGCTATCGATCGGATCTTCTGCAGTTTCAGGGTTTCCTGAAACTGCGCAGAAGATCTTTGGATTCCGTCGATCATCTTTGCCTTCGGGATTTTCTAAACCACCTCCATGAGCGAAAACTGCAAAAAGCCTCCATCGCGCGAAAGCTGGCTTGTTTACGCACGTTCTTTACCTTCCTGGTACGCGATGGCCGCCTGAAGAGCAATCCTGCAGAATTGGTTTCATCGCCACGATTACCGAAGAAGCTGCCGTCCTATCTCAGCGAGGAAGAAGCAGCGGCGGTTGTCGAACTGCCGCAGGGTACGACGCTCAAGGATTTGCGGGATCGAGCAATCCTTGAATTGCTCTATGCGAGCGGGCTGCGCGTTCGCGAACTGGTGGGCCTGAATGCCGAAAATGTCGACCTCGGCCAGCAACTGGTCCGAGTCTTCGGCAAAGGCCGAAAACAGCGGATCGTTCCTTTCGGCGAATATGCTGGACGGGCTCTGGCGGAATATCTTGGAGAGCGCGATCGCCTCAGCCTCGCGAGCCCGGAAGCTGATGGCCACACGCCCGTGTTTGTCAGCCTGCGCGGGCGGCGCCTCAACGCGCGTGATGTGCAGAGGCTGGTTGAAAAAACACGTCTTCGCCTTCCTTCCGGGCGGCGTCTGACGGCGCATACACTCCGGCATACCTTTGCGACTCACCTCCTCGAACGTGGGGCTGACCTGCGGGCGATCCAGGAACTGCTGGGCCATGCCAGTCTGGCCACCACGCAGAAATACACGCACGTGACGCTCGAACACCTCAGAGCGGAGTACGAGAAAGCGCATCCCAAAGCGAAAAGAGGCAGAGGGTAGGGTGAGGGTCTCAGGATTCGTCGAAACTTGCGACCCTCACCCGCCGCTTCGCGGCGCCCTCTCCCAGAGGGAGAGGGGTTTTCGTGTATAATAACCGTTTGTCTTTACCGAGGAGGATACAACTATGTACGCCGTGATCCGATCGGGCGGCAAGCAATACCGTGTTGCGCCCGGGCAGACGATTCGGCTGGAAAAGGTTGCCGGTGACGTCGGCACCAAAGTCGAAATTAAGGATGTCTTACTTGTCGAAAACGACGGAAATATCCAACTCGGCACGCCGGTTATCGCGAATGTGACGGTTGAAGGAACGGTCGTCGAACAGGATCGGATGAAAAAAATCATCGTCTTCAAAAAGAAGCGTAAGAAACAGTACCGCCGGACTCAGGGGCATCGGCAGGATTACACGGCAGTTCGAATCGATAAGATAACGGTTTAGTTCGAGGAGTTCATATGGCGCATAAAAAAGGAGTCGGCAGTTCACGCAATGGCCGCGACAGTAACTCGCAGAGGCTCGGCGTCAAGCGTTTTGCAGGCCAGCTGGTAACCGGCGGATCGATTCTCGTCCGCCAGCGTGGAACGAAATTCAAGCCCGGTCTGAACGTCGGCATCGGCAAAGACGACACGCTGTTCGCGAAGATCCCGGGTGTCGTGCAGTTCGAAGACAAAGGCAGTACCGGTAGATTTATCTCCATCCAACCACTTGAATAGCCACAAAAGGCACAAAATAATAAAAGAGTTTTGTGCCTTTTGTGGCTATGCCCCATGTTCATCGATGAGGCCAAAATCACGGTCAAAGCCGGCAGCGGCGGACACGGATCAATCGCGTTCCGAAGGGAAAAGTTCGTTCCGAAGGGCGGCCCTAGCGGCGGCGATGGCGGCCACGGCGGCAATATTTATCTCCTCGCCGATACCCACGAGAACACCCTGCTGAAATTCCGGTTTAACCACGTATTTCGCGCTGAGCGCGGCCGGCATGGGGAAGGCAGTAATCGGCAGGGCCGTAGCGGAGAAGACCTCGAGATTCGGATTCCCATCGGCACGGCCGTATACGACGATGACACGGAGGAATTGCTGCACGATTTTACCGAGCCAAACGAACGTGTCCTGATTGCGAAAGGAGGCCGCGGCGGTCATGGCAATGCGCACTTTGTATCCTCCTCGAACCGAGCGCCGCGAAAAGCGCAAGATGGCGCCCCCGGCGAGGAGAAAAATCTCCGGCTTGAATTGAAACTCCTGGCCGACGCGGGTTTAGTCGGTTATCCGAATGCGGGTAAATCCACACTCATATCGCGCATTTCGGCTGCGCGCCCGAAGATTGCCGATTACCCATTCACCACGCTGGAACCGCAGCTCGGTGTCGTCTCGCTGGACATGGACAAATCCTTCGTCGTCGCCGACATTCCCGGTCTCATCGAAGGCGCCCATCTCGGTCACGGCTTGGGGATTCAATTCCTCAGGCATATCGAACGCACTCGTCTGTTGCTTCATCTGGTGGATGAGTCGGGCATGAATGAGCGCGATCCGGTCGATGAATTTCACGCCATCAACTCGGAGCTGGCGGAACACAATCCTGATCTGCCGAAAAAGCCAAAGATCGTCGTTGCAACCAAGATGGATATCGCCGATCCCAGGAAGGTCCTGAAACTCACGCGGTGGTGCAAAAAAAGCGGCCTCGACATGCTGAAGATCTCCTCGGTGACAGGCGAAGGTCTGGAAGAGCTCAAACGCGCGGTCTACGAAAAACTTACCAGTGATATCCTGAAAGTCCAACTATGAAAACCACAGCATATCCGTCGCGTGTAGCTGATACGCCTATTGGACGTGGCCTTATTGCTGAAGAGACTCTGGAAGAAGAAACCGTTGCGGAGAGGCTCGAGGGTCGCGTCGTCGCTTACAGTAAAATTCCGGAGCACGAAATTCGAAACGCATTTGAGACCCCCGACGGCCGGTGGATTATCGCGCAATCGAATGTGCGGCACATCAATCATTCCTGCGATCCCAACTGTTACATCGCGGAAAATCTGGACCTGATCACATTGCGAAAAGCTTACAAAGGCGATGAACTCACCATCATGTACAACGAGGTCCCCCTCGAGAAGTACATGAAGACCGGTTCCATTTTGCCCGAATGGGACAACCGCCGCAGCTTCGATTGCTTTTGCAGTACGCCGAAATGTATCGGACGCATTGATCGGTATGTTGTTCCTGTTCCCGCCGATCCGAATATCAAAGATGTGCGCATGGGCACCGTGGAGCGGCGTGGCCGGGGAATGTTTGCGCGGCGAAAATTTTTGAAAGGTGAGTTGATCGAACGCGCGCCGGTCATAGCTCTGAATGAAAAGCAGTGGCCGTTTGCTCAAAAAACCATATTGTCGGACTACGCCTTCGATTGGGGTGAACACGACGAACAGGCCGCGATCGCCCTGGGATACGTTTCCATCTACAATCATTCTTACGCGCCTAACGCGCAGCTTGAAGAACTGCTGGACGAGTTGATGATGGAGGTCATCGCGATTCGCGATATCGAGCCGGATGAAGAAATCACGATTAATTACAATGGCGACCCTGAAAAGCAGGACCCGCTTTGGTTTACCGAGAAGGTCCCGAAGCGCCGAACACGAAAGCGCCGGAAAAATGGGGGACAGTGAGCAATTCTTGTAGTGCAGAATTTGCTCACTGTCCCCCATTTTTCCCGTATGTTAGAATCAGCGCCGGAACATGAGGATTGCGATATTGGGTGGGACTTTCGATCCTATCCATAACGGACATCTCGCCGCAGCTCAGTCGGTCGCCGAAACTTTCCAGGTTGATGAACTTCACTTCGTTCCCGCGTTTACTCCGCCGCACAAAGCATCTCGCGGGATAACTTCGCCGTTTCACCGCTTTGCCA
>WNEW01001530.1_pt1 | contig 11315 bp, 9 predicted proteins | sample 5399891 | NCBI WGS metagenome assembly WNEW01 (sample SAMN13153336, study PRJNA577476) | soil metagenome | isolation source: 40 cm grassland meadow soil pre-rain plot 5 | place: USA:California | collected 2015-09-08 | reverse complement strand
CTTGAGCGGGATCGGACGGACCTCCGAGAGCCATTCGGCGACGGCGCCGCCGAGGCCGCCGGCGATCGAGTGATCCTCCACCGTCACGACGCGGCCGGTCCTGGCCGCCGAGCGACCCAGCATCTCCTCGTCGAGCGGCTTGATCGACGACGCGTTGACGACCTCGGCCGAGATGCCCTCGCGCTCGAGAAGCCTCGCCGCCTGCAGCGCGTTGAACACGGTGCCGCCGGTGGCGATCAGCGTGACGTCCGTGCCCGGCCGCAGCAGGCACCAGCGGCCGAGACGGAACCGGTAGTCGGGCGGGCACACGGGCTCGAGGCTCTGACGCGTCAGCCGCAGATAGAGCGGCCCCTGGTGCTCGGCCGCGTAGGCCACCGCTTGCCTGGTCTCGGTCTCGTCGGCGGGCTGCACGATCGGCACGTTGGGCAGCGCGCGGATGCACGCGATATCCTCGAGGCCCATCTGGCTGTAGCCGTCCTCGCCGATGGCGACGCCGACGTGCGTGCCGACGATCTTCACGTTGGCGTTCGTGTAGGCGACGGAGATCCGGATCGTCTCGAAGCGGCCGACGATGAAGCAGGCGAACGAGCACGCGAACGGCACGCGGCCGGTGAGGGCGAGGCCGGCCGCGATGCCGACCATGTTCGACTCGGCGATGCCGAGGTTGAAGGCGCGTCCGGGAAAGGTCTTGGCGAAGCCCGCCGTCATCGTGGATTTCGACAGGTCGGCGTCGAGGGTAACGATGCGCTCGTCCTTGGCGCCCAGCTCGATCAGCGCCTCGCCGAACGCGGCGCGGCTGGCTTTGGCAGGCATCGCTCCTCCTCTATATAGGGGAGACTACTTCGTGTCGAGCGCGCGCAGCTCGGCGACGATGGCTGCGGTCGCGGTGTCGGTCCGCAGATAGTCGGTCCAGGCCGCCTCCGTCACGCCGAGGATCTCGCGGATGGCGGTGATCGCCTCCGCGGGCTTCGGCGCCTTGCCGTGCCATTCGGGATTGTTCTCCATGAACGACACGCCCTTGCCCTTGACGGTGTGCGCGACCACCAGCGTCGGCGTGCGCCTCGTCGCCTCCGCCTGGTCCAGGGCCTTGCCGATCTGCGCCAGGTCGTGCCCGTCGATCTCCAGCACGGGCCAGCCGAAGGCCTGCCACTTGCCGACGACGGGCTCGAGGTCGAGCACCCTGGCGCAGAAGTCGTCGAGCTGGATCTTGTTGTGATCGACGATGACCGTGAGGTTGTCGAGGGGATGGTCGGGCTGGCCGAGCTTGGGCGCCGACATGGCCGCCTCCCAGACCTGACCCTCCTGGATCTCGCCGTCGCCGAGCACGCAATACACGCGTGACGGCCATCCGGCGAGCTTGGCGCCGAGGGCCAGGCCGAGCGCGACGGAGAGCCCCTGACCGAGCGAGCCGGTGGCCGCCTCGATCCCGGACAGCGCGACGCGATCAGGATGGCCTTGCAGCGGTGAGCCGAGCTTGCGCAGCGTGATCAGCGCGTCCTCGGAAAAGTAGCCGGCCTTCGCCATCACCGCGTAGAGCGCGGGCACCGCGTGGCCTTTGCTCAACACGATGCGATCGCGCTCCGGCCAGTCGGGCTGAAGGGGATCGTGACGCAGCCGGCCGAACATGATGGCGACGAGCACGTCGATGACCGAGAGCGAGCCGCCGGGGTGACCCGAGCCCGCGTGCGTGAGCATCCGAATGATCTGGACCCGGCAGGCCTGGGCGATGGCGTGCAGACGGCCGTCAGCCATCCATCTCCTCCATATCAGCGGGCAGAGAGCTGCTAGACGCCCCCTCGGACTCCCCACGGGCAATGGCATCGATGCGTACGTCGGAGACCGCGATCTCGGGCGCGTACACGACCTCGTCCGCCGCCCAGACGATCGTGCCCTTCACGTCCTTGGTGACGCCGACGACGTTGTTCAGGAACGTGGCGATGTTGTCGTTGATCCGGATCGTGTTGGCTTGAATCGGCTCCGCGATCCGGCCGTCGCGAATCATATAAGAATCCGCGGTCACCGTACAGGTGAAATCGCCCGCGCGCAGGCCGTTGATCGGGTACGTGTACCAGATGCGGCCGATGTAGAGGCCCTCGCCGACGCGGCGCAGCAGCTCGTCGTGACCCACCGGGTCGGCGCCCTCGACGACGACGTTCGTCGCGGCGATCGAGGGCCGGCTGGCGAACTGCCGTCCGCCGCCGGCGCCGAAGCGGAAGCCGTTGCGCGGCACGAGCCCGGCCGCTCGCGCCGCATCGCCGGCCCCGCCGAGCTTTTCCGCGCGCTGCGGATCGCGCAGGAGCCGCTCGGTCTCGTACCAGGACGACAGGCAGCCGGTGAGGACGCCGTCGCGAATCAGGTCGGTGCGGCCCGTCGGCAGCCCTTCGCACGTGATGCCTTTCGAGCCCATCATTCCCGGCATCGCGCCGTGGTCGTAGATCGACAGCGCGGGCGACGCCACGCGCCGGCCGAGGCGGCCGAGGAACGGCGACGCCGACGCGTAGAACGTCTCGGCGGTGCAGGCGGGGAGGACGAGGTCATTGAGGATGTCGGCCACCGGCTGGCGGCCGAACACGACCGTGTAGCGGCCCGAGGGCACGCGCCCGCCACCGACGGCGGCGATGGCCGCCTGCGCCGCCTCGCCGCCCGCCTCGTCGCTGAAGTCGTCGAGCCGCGTGCCGGTCGACCATCCCGAGCCCTTGGCGGCGTGCGCCTCGACCATGGAGGTCACGAACGCGGTGATGAGCGTGGTCTCGTCGGTCTGCACGCGCGGCATCGCCGTCGACGCGATGGCCATGCGCTCCTGGACGATCGTCACGTCGCCGCCGACGATCAGCCCCAGCCGGCGCAGCGCCTCCTCGCTGCCGGCCAGGTCGGCCAGGCGCGAGGAGGCGAGGAACGTCCGCACCGCGCCGCCGACGATCGTCCACCCCGCCTCCACGAGGCGCTCGTCGCTCACGCGCATGAGGGCGGGATCGTGGTAATCGGTCAGCGCGCGCGACGCGGTCAGCGGCCGCGGCAGCGAGACGAAGTCGGGGTCGGCCACCGCCGCCCGCCGGGCCTTGTCGAAGGCGCGCTCGACCCCGGCCGCCGAGAGATCGCTCGGCTCGCTGCCGAAGCCGAGGCGCCGGCCGCCGGGCGCATCGAAGACGACCTGCAGCCCGAGCCCGTACGACTCGACGGACTTCGGCTCTTCGACGCCGTTGCAGGGAACGTGCGAGGTGTAGTTGAGGCGCGTGAGCAGCGTCGCGTTGGCGGACACGAACGCCTCCACCTCGCTCACGCCGGCCTGGGCGCGCGCCCAGCCCAGCGCCTGCTCCGCCGCGCGCGTCAGCTCGCCGAGATCGCGCACGTCAGTGCCGGGGGTCGTTCGTGATGTTGGTGCCCTGGACCGGATACCCCTTCGCGTGCCAGCCGGGCAGGCCTTCCTCGAGCACGCGCTGGTTGCGCCAGCCGAGCGCGTACAGGACGTTGCTGGCCCCACGGGACAGCGCGTGCGGGCACGTTCAGTAGAAGACGACGAGGCCGGTCTTGCTGATTTCGGACGCGCGGCGCTCGACGCTGCGCAGCGGGATCGAGCGCGCGCCCGTGATGTGCATCTCGACGTACGCGTCCCAGTGGCGCACGTCGATGATGTCGGCCTGCTCGCCGCCGTCGAGCGCGGCCTTCAGCTCGTCGACCTTGATGAAGGTGACCGGGTAGTCGGGCGGCGCGGCCGGCGCCGCGCCGAGCAGCACGATCGTCGCCGCCGCCAGGGGCACCAGCGCGCCGCGCACGCCTCAGCCTCCGAGGACGCGGGCCCGGCTGCGCATCGTCGGCCCCCCGTTGCCGAGCTTCTTGCTCTGCATGGGCTGGCCCTTGCCGCAGTTCGGGATCGGGTAGAGACGGAAGTCGCGGCCGACGGCGTCCACCTTCATCAGATAGTCGCGCGTGTCGGCGGCGATGCCACCGTCGCGATAGAGCCGGGTGATCTCGCCGCGCTCGATCGCGTACACCTTGCGCGCGGAGATCCGGAAGTTCTCGCGGCTCTCGGCGATCGACGGGATGCGGTGGCCCACCAGGTAGTAGCCGTGGTCAACGTCGCCGACGATGCGCGCGGGATCGGCGTCGCCGCCGTCGAAGACGGTGTTCGACATCCGGATCAGCGGCACCAGGGCCGCGCTGGTGGCCTTGAAGTGGCCGTTGGGCTCGCCGCCGAACAGCGCCGCCGTCTGGCGGCTGTTCATGAAGCCGCGGAAGATGCCGCGCTCGATGTGAGTCACGCGCCGGGCCGGCGTGCCCTCGTGGTCGTATGCGTAGTGGCCGTAGCCGGGCAGCGCCGGATCCGAGTACGCGGTGACCAGCGGCGACGCGATCCGTTTGCCGACCTGGTGCGCGTCGAGATCGGCGAGGAGCCACGAGCGGCCGGCATACGCGGTCTCCATCTTGAGCGCGCGGTCCAGCTCGGCCGGATGACCGACGATCTCGTGGGAGACCAGCGTGTTGTAGTGCGGATCGGTCACGACGACGACCTCGCGCTCGGACGTCGGCAACGCGGGCGCGGCCGCCAGCTCGGCCGCGTCGCGCGCGAGGGCCAGCGCGAAGTCGCGGAACGGTGGAAAGGCGAGCAGCGGGTCGTCGACACCGTCCGCGATGACCTCCCAGCCGCGCTGGTGACCCATCACGTCGTACAGCTCCTGGCTCGTCTCGGCGCCGACGGCGACCACCGACGCCGCCCCCTGCGTGAGCGCGAAAGCCTGGTCGATCAGCGCGCCCTCGGTGGAGGCGAAGAGCTCGCGGGTGAGCTGCGTGAGCACGGGGACCCAGTTGTAGCGCACGCTGGGGCGGGCGGCGGCGATCGCGCGCGAGACGTCGACGGCCACGCTCACCATGTCGGCGAGGGGCACGCTGCGCGGATCGATCCGATAGACGGCCGGCACGACGTCGCGCCGGACGTCGACCGCGTGCAGTTTCAGATCGGCCAGCGCGTCGCCCAGCGGGCCGAACTTTTCGCGCGCGGTCGCCTTGTGCTCGGCGTTGGCCATCGCGCGGCGGTACGCGCGCTCGAGCGCCTCCGCCAGGCGCGCTTCGAGCTCTCGCACGTCGGCGGCGCCGAGCACGATGCCGATCCATCCCGGCGCCATCGCCCGATCGCCCGCCAGCACGCGGACGCCGGCCGTGCACGCGTAGTCGTCGCCCGAGGCACGCTCGGCGCCGTTCTCCGCGATCGCGTGACGACTCTCGCTGATCTCGAGTCGCAGGTCGGCGTAGGCGAGGTGGGGAAGGCGCCGCCGCGCGTCGGCGAGGAGCGCGGGCACCGTCTCGCGCGCACGATCGATCAGCTCGACGGTGAGGGTGGCCATCGTCAGAGCGCTTCGAAGGGCTCGACGGTCACGCGCTCGCCGGCCGCGACGTCACCGCGCGCCTCCTCGAGCACGACGAAGCAGTTGCCGGCGACCATCGACGACAGGATGCCCGAGCCCTGCGGGCCCGTCGTGCACACCTCCCAGTCGCCGTCGCGGAACGCGAGGATCCCGCGCTTGTACTCCGTGCGGCCGGGCTTCTTGCGCATCGGCTCCAGCGCGCGCGCCTGCCACGTCGGGGGAAAGAGCCGCCGCCGGCCCGCCAGCTTGTAGAGCGCCGGACGGACGAACAGCATGAACGACAGCAGCGAGGCCACCGGGTTGCCGGGCAGTCCGAAGAAGACCGCGCCGCCGATGCGGCCGACGGCGAACGGGCGCCCGGGCTGCATCGCCACCTGCCAGAAGTCGATGGCGCCCAGCTCCTGCAGCACGTCCTTGACGAGGTCGTAGACGCCGACGGAGACGCCGCCGGAGGTGACGACGACGTCGGCGGCGCGCGCGGCGTTCTGGAGGCCGGCGCGCAGCGTCTCGCGCACGTCCGGGACGATGCCGAGATCACTCACGTCGCCACCGCACTGCTCGATCGAGCCGCGCAGGGTGAAGCGGTTGGCGTCGTAGATCTGGCCCGCACGCCGCGGCGTGCCCGGCTCGGCGACTTCGTCGCCCGTCGACATCAGCGCGACGCGCGGTCGGCGGCGCACCGACACCTGCCAGGCGCCGAGCGAGGCCATGAGACCGATCTCCTGCGGCCGCAGCACGGTGCCGGCCTCGATCACCGTCTTGCCGGCGGCCACGTCTTCGCCGGCGCGCCGGACGTTGGCCCCCGTGTCGATCGGCCCGACGCGCAGACGGTCGCCCTCGCGCTGCACGATTTCTTGGGGGTAGACGGTGTCGGCGCCCGCGGGCAGCGGAGCGCCCGTCATGATGCGCAGCGCCTGCCCCGCGTCGAGCGCCTTGTCGAAGACCGAGCCGGCGGCGAGGTCGCCGATCACGACGAGCTCGCGCGTGCCGCGCGGCGGAATGTCCGCGCCGCCGATCGCGTAGCCGTCGACCGCGGAGTTGTCGGCGGGCGGCACGTCGAACGGCGCGGCGAAATCGTCGCTGAGCACGCGGCCCGGCGCGCGCGTGAGCGGCACCAGCTCCGGCGCGAGCGGCGCGCCGATGCGGGCGAGAATCTGCGCTTGCCCGTCGCGCACCGAGATCATGCGGGTATTATACGCGCCATGAACGGGGCGACTTCGGAGGCGACGCATCCCGCCGGCTTCTGGATCCGGCTCGTCGCCTTCGCGCTCGACCTCGTCGTCATCGCGCTCGCGCAGTTCGTGTTGCAGGTCGTCGCCGCGGTGCGCTTCGGGCCGAATGGCGCGGGAGCGGTCGGGTTCTTCACGGTCGTGTTCGCCGTCGCGTATCCGACGGTGCTGCACGCGGTCACCGGCCAGACGCTCGGCAAGTTCGCGACGGGCGTCCGCGTCGTGGCGCTGGACGGCGAGCTGCTGCCGCTGGGCGCCGCGTTCCTGCGCGCGGTCACCTTCTGGGCGGCGCTGCCCCTCGCGCTCGGCATCGGCCATATCGTCGGCGGATTGCGCAAGGACAAGCGCGCGTTCCACGACCTCTTGGCCGGCAGCCGGGCCGAGCGCGTACCGCGGCCGGCGCACCTGCGGCGCGTGCCGCGGCCGGCATCGATGGTCGCGCCCGGCGCATTTCGGCCGCCGGCGGCGCCGGAGCCGCGCTCGGGCGGGTGATTCGCACGCTGCCGCTGCCGCTGCGCAACCGGCTGGCCGCGGCGATTCTCGACGCGGTCGGCGACGCGCAGGCGCGGCGCGCGCTCGCGGCGCTGGCGGAGGCGCCCGACACGTGGCTGGCGACGGACGAGCGGCAGTGGACGGCCCTGCTCGTCGCCCGCGCGCGGCGGGCGAGCGAGGCGCTGGCGAGGCTGCCGGCCTCCGCGATGCACGGACTCGACGCGGTGCTGGATGCGGCGGCCCGGCTCTACGAGGCGGGCCTGTACTTCGAAGTGCACGAGTGGCTCGAGCCGCACTGGATGGCGGCGAGCGGCGAGACGCGCGAGGCGCTGCAGGGCGTGATCCAGGCGGCGGTCGGCTGGCAGCATCTGGCCAACGACAACGTCGCCGGGGCGCGCTCGCTTCTGGCGGAGGGGGCCGCGCGCCTGCGCGGCCGGCGGCTGGGGGCGCGGAACTTCGACGCCTTCGCGCGCGCGACGGCGGCGGCGGCCACGCAGGTGCCGTCGGCGTCGCCGCCGCCGTTTCCGGCGACGCGCCGCGACCCAGGTGAGAGAGAGGAGAGCGTATGAATCTCGAGCTGACCGACAAGGTGGTGGTGGTGACGGGCGCCAGCCGCGGCATCGGCCGCGCGATCGCGCTCGGGATGGCCGGCGAGGGCGCGCGCGTGGTGGCGGTGGCCCGCGACAAGGCCGCCCTCGACACGCTGGCCACCGAGGCGCGCGCCCGCAGCAAGCGAGACGCGGTGGCGATCGGCGCCGACCTCTCGCGGCTCGCGGAGGTGGAGCGCGTGGTCGACGAAGCCAGGCGCGCGTGCGGGCGCATCGACGTCCTCGTCAACAACGCCGGCGCCATCCGCGGCGGCAGTTTCCTCGATGTCCCCGACGCGCAGTGGCTCGACGACTGGAGCCTCAAGCTCATGGGCTACATCCGCATGGCGCGCGCGGTGTTTCCCGTCATGAAGGCGCAGGGCGGCGGCCGCATCGTCAACGTCGTGGGCGCGGCGGCCCGTAACCCGACGGCGACCTACCTCGCCGGCGGCGCCGCCAATGCCGCGCTCGTGAACTTCACGAAGGGGCTCGCCGACCTCGGCGCCGAGTGCGGCGTCCTCGTCACCGCCGTGTCACCGGCGGCGACGCGCACCGAGCGCTGGGACCAGCTGATGGAGCAGCAGGCGAAGGCGGCGGGGAAGACGGTGGGCGAGATGCGCGCGGCGGCGGAGGCGCCCTACAAGCTCGGACGCATCGCGACGCCGGAGGACATCGCCGACCTCGTCTGCTTCCTGGCTTCGGCGCGCGCCTCGTTCATCACGGGCATCTGCGTCACCGTCGACGGCGGAGCCACGCGCGGCGTCTATCCCTGAGCGCTGGTGGTGCGCGGCTTCGGCGGGTCGGAGGGCTTCGCCAGACGGCGGTAGTCCTGCGCGCACCGAAAGCACGCTGCGTGATAGCGATGCTCGTCCGATCGGATCCAGTCTTCCGCACCCTGGATCTCGAGGCCGCACCATGCACATGTCGTTGGCTCGCTCATCGCGCCTGGTCGCGTTCGCGTGCTCGCGCCAGCGTGCCCAGTATCCGCAGCCACCCCGCCGCGGCCCAAAGTTATTCGTACAAGTACGCAGGTCCCGCGGCCGCCGGCCGCCCGACGCCTTGACATGCGTCGCCTCCTGTCATTATCTTTCCGTAGCGTTAGGCTGGGGTTCCCTATCTCGCCGCTTTCAATGAGGGCAGGAGGTTCGCGCGATGGCGGCAAAGTTGTTCGTCGGCAACCTTTCCTTCCAGGCCACGGAGGAGGACCTGCGCGAGCTCTTCGCACAGGCGGGGACCGTGGAGACCGTGCGGATCATCACCGACCAATTCACCGGGCGCCCGCGCGGCTTCGGCTTCGTCGAGATGGCGACGAAAGAGGAGGCGACGAAAGCGGTCGAAATGCTCAACGGACGGCTCTTCCGCGACCGCAACCTGGTCGTGGACGAGGCGCGGCCGCAGCCCCAGCGCGGCGCGGGCGGCGGCGGTGGTCCGCGGGGCGATCGCGGTGGGCGGCCCGGCGGCGGGCCGGGCGGCGGAGGCGGCTGGCGGCGCTGAGCAGGCGAGCCGTTTGACACATGAGGCCCGGGGACAGCGTCTCCGGGCCTTCGTTTTTGTCGCGAGCGGCTCCGGGCTCGCGGTCGCGGCTAGAAGAGGCTCAACTGCGCCGACTCCGCGGCGTCGTCGACATATGGAACGAGGCCGTCCTGCTCGGTGAAGCGGCGGAAGCGCTCCCACGTCTCGAGGACCTTCGACTGGTAGTACTCCACGTTCTCGTCCGGGCGCGCCGGGTCCCAGAGGCTCGCCAGCTTCGCGACCTCGCTGACGGCCACCCGCGCCGTGCGACCGGCCACGTAGTAGGAGATCTGGTCGCCGGGCTGCACCGGCCGGCCGCTCGCCGCGGCCAGCTCGTAGGCGGCCGACGCCGGCCGGAGGCCGGCCGCGACGCGCTCGCGATAGACTTCGAGTGATTCTTGAAGTGTCTCCGTGCGCGCGAAGACGCGCACGTCCAGCCGGTGCGCCGCGAAATCCCCGAGCCAGCGGTCCACCACGGCCTTGGCGTCGGCGCGCTCGCCGGCCAGCAGCAGCCGCACCAGCTCGTCGATCAGCCGCCGCTGGAAGGGCTCGAGCCCGCGCGAGCGGAACGCCGAGCCCTTGAGCGTCACCCGCCCGCGCGCGTCCAGCAGCGCGTACGTCTTCATCTTGTACGAGAACATCGCCGGGTAGCGGCCGTCGAGCTCCAGCGTGATGCCGGCGGGCAGCTTCTCGCCCACCGCGTCGAGCAGGCGCGCGTCGTCGTCGGGGGTGTGGCCGGGCGGCGGCGTGAAGTACACGCCGTCGGTGTCCGCCTCCACCGGCGTGGCGCCCAGCGCCCGCAGCCGCTCGACGATCGACGTGACCACGGCACGCCCGTCGGCGGTGACGCGGTTGGCGGCTTCGAAGTCGTTCCAGTGCGCGGAGGAGAAGCCGAGGTAGCCGTAGAACGAGTTGATGAGGATCTTGAACGACTGCGACAGGGCCAGCTGATGCCGGCGCTCCTCGTCGCTCGCCGCCGCCTGGGCCTGGCGCTTGGCGGCCACGCGCACGTCGCGCAGGTGGGTGAGCAGGTCGAGGAAGACGCCGAGCTCATCGCACGCGGGGGCCACGCGCCCGCCGATCATCAGCGACGGATAGAGCGACGTGACGTCCACGTGCAGCACGGGCGCCGCCACGCCCTGCTGCCAGATGGCGGTGAGGCCGCCGCCGACCGACTGGCCCGGGCGCGGTCGCGGCACGGCGCGGCCGGCTCGCAGATACTCGCGCAGCAGCAGCGCGTCGACCTTGGCCGCCGAGCCGCGCAGCGTGGTCGACTGGTAGTCGAAGGGCACGAGCCGCGCCTGCGCGAAAAAGGGCGGCGAGAGGATCGCCGAGATCGCGAGCGTCTCGACGGCGTCGTCGCCCGCATAGGCCATGAGGCGGTCGGGGTCCTCGGCGAGCTGGCGGGCGACGTTCGCCGCGTCGACGTAGGTCCGGTCGGCGGCGGACACGCCGAGATGGCGCGCGATGTCCTTGAGCCCGAACGAGGGCAGGTCGCGCGCGCCGACGTCGTGCAGCTGCGCGAGCATCCAGGTGTCGACGATGTGGCGCCCCGCGACCTCGTACCGGCGAAACCCGATCGCCCGCTCGGCCACCTGCAGCCGCGCGGGCCGGCTGCGCAGCGGACTGCCGTCGCGGCCCCACGCCAGCGTCACGCCATGACGGCGCGCGCGCGCCTCGAGGTATTCGAGGTCGAAGCGGAAGATGTTGTGACCTTCGAGCACGTCGGGGTCGCGCTCGCGGATGTGCCGGCCGCACTCCGCCAGCAGCGCGGCCTCGTCGAGGCGGTCGCCGCGGAGCACGTGGCGGAAGCCGGCGGAGTCGGCCAGCGCGATGGCGACGATGCGGTCGCTCTCGCGGGCCGCCGACGGAAACTCGTAGCCCTCGGTCGTCACGACCTCGATGTCGAGCGCGAGCCGTCGCAGGTCGCCGAAGCGCAGGCCACCGAACGAGGTGCGGCCGGCGGTGACGAGGTACTGGTGCACGGGATCCGGAAAGAAGCGGTAGGGGGCTTCGGGGGCGTTGGCCGGCAGCCCCGTCGCCTCGCGGCAGCGTTCGCGCGCGGCCAGCGCCGCGCTCCAGGCGCCGAAGCGCGCGAGCCAGCGGAGGTCGCCGGCGCCCTCCAGCCGCGTGAG